>Ga0210406_10003162_pt1 | contig 18232 bp, 19 predicted proteins | sample IncBWC30MmetaG_FD_155454 | JGI IMG/M metagenome (GOLD analysis project Ga0210406, IMG submission 155454) | Forest soil microbial communities from Barre Woods Harvard Forest LTER site, Petersham, Massachusetts, United States - Inc-BW-C-30-M | ecosystem: Environmental > Terrestrial > Soil >... | reverse complement strand
GACGCCGAAATCGCGACTATCTCCAACTGGGTCGACCGAGGCGCACCCGAGGGCAATCCCTCCGATATGCCGCCCCCGCGCCAGTTCAGCGATCTCGAGAAGTGGCAAATTGGTAGACCGGACGTGGTTGTATCGATGAAGAAGCCTTACCGCCTGAAGGCCAACGGGCAGGACGAATATTACGACGTCGACATCGATCCCGGCTTCAAGGAAGACGTCTACATCCAGGCCGTCGAGACCAAGCCCGACATGGGCTTCAAAGTGGTCCATCATGCCACCACCAATCTGATCGAGGATCCCGAAGACGATCCGGTGGGCCTGTTCCTGAATGAATATGCCGTTGGCAAGAACGCCGACATTTTCCCCGAAAATTCTGGGCGCTTGATTCGCGCCGGCTCGAAGGTCCATTTCAATCTCCATCTTCATCCCAATGGCGAGGTGACTCCCGTCAGCATATCGCTCGGCCTCAAGCTGTTTCCCAAAGGCGTCGTTCCGAAGTACGTGACGTTCACGCAGCACATGGGCGATGTAGTCGGCGATCTCGATCTTCCGGCCGGCCAGATCACTCGCAGCGACGGCTATTTCCGCCTTCCGAAGCCGGCTATGCTGTCCGCCTTTCAGCCGCATTTTCATACCCGCGGGAAAGCGCAGTGCATGGAAGCGATTTATCCCGACGTTCGCGCCGACTCAGCTCGTCCTGGTCCCGCTCGCTCGGAAACGCTCAGTTGCGTGAGCAACTACCAGTTCGGTTGGAGTATTACCTATCCGTACGCCGAAGATGTTGCTCCTCTATTGCCCGCCGGAACGGTGATTCACGTCACCACCTGGCACGACAATACCGACAACAACAAGTTCAATCCCAATCCGAAGAATTGGGTCGGATACGGCCAGCGGACCATCGATGAAATGAGTTTCGCCTGGGTCAGCTTGTACTATCTCGACGAAGCCGACTATCAGCTGCGGGTCCAAGCCAGAAATCTCCAGGCCAAGAAACAGCAATGAAGCAGCGGTTGTGCCGGGGCGCTCTGGCCGTTGCCTTCGTGTTGGGCTTGCGCGCTCAGCCACCCGCGCCCACCTATATTCCGCAAACGAAATTTTCAAGCGGCCAGGACGTCCAACCGGTCTTTGAGGGATGGCTGCGAAACGCCGACGGCACGTTCACTATGGTCTTCGGTTATTTCAATCGGAATTGGCAGGAAGAGCTGGCCATTCGGGCCGGCCCCGACAACAAGCTGGAGCCGGGAGATCCCGATCGCGGGCAGCCGACCTACTTTCTGCCCCGGCGCCAGCAATTCATTTTTCGAGTGCAAGTCCCGGCGGATTGGGACCAGAAGGAGCTGGTCTGGACGATCACCGCGCACGGCAAAACTGAAAAAGCGTATGCTCAGCTTTTGCCGGTCGAGGAGATCAGCGAACGCATGATCATGACTCGCGGCGGGCTGAATCCGGGTGAGGATGATCCCAACCAGCCGCCATCGATCACGATTACTCCGCTTGGCACTGCCAGTGTGGCGACACCTTTGACTCTAACCGCATTGGTGACCGACGACGGACTGCCCAAGCCCCGTCCCGCTCCGAAACCTCGTCCGGGTGCTCAGAGCAACACCGTCGTGAATCGTCCCAGAGGGCTCAATGTCAGCTGGCTCGAATACAAAGGACCGGCCAGGGTTACCTTCGACCCGCCCGGTATGATCGTGGTCGCTGACGGCCAGGCCATCACGACTGCGCGCTTCGCCGAGCCCGGCACTTATGTGCTGCGAGCCACGGCGAATGACGGCGCGTTGTCCACCGTCACCGAGGTCACAATCACGGTCAGCCGCTAAAATCTAAACAATAGCGCCAACCGCATAATCCGCGGATTGGTAATCGTCGTCACCGCGCCGCCGAGTCCGCAGTTCGCAGGCGAAGAGCTGGTGCAAGCGGACTTCGGTAGGAACGGCGAGGCGTCGCCACCGAGCGAGACCGATTCTGAAACAGCGGCGTTGCTGTTGAGGATGTTGAAGATTTGAACTTCGGGTTCAAGCACAAACCTATCGTGGATTGTGAACGTCTTCTTGAAACCGATGTCGAGCTGGTTCAGTCGCGGCGTGAGCACTTGCCCTGGAGCAGCGAGTTGGATAGTCTCTGAGCCTTGGGAAGGTGACAGCCCGGGATCGACTAGAGCTCCAGGCGTACAGCCCATGCAATTGATCGGATACTTCGTGGCGGCCGTAATGGTCCATGCGCGCCCAAGGTATCCATTGTTGACAATTCCAGTGGTACTGATAGGCGCTCCGTAACCGGTTGGAGACAACGCGCCTTGGTACCGATTGCTGTAGAACGACAGGCTCCCGATAATTCCCCAACGAATTGGAACCCCTCCCTGCGCCTTGAATTCGTTCTGCCACGGCGGGCTTCCAACCTTGCCGAGGTTCTGATACAGTTGGCCGAACATATCGCAGTACCGAAGCGTGTTCGGGTCGTTGAGCTTGTTGCCGGTGATGCCCGTAGAAAAACCAGTGCTCTCGTCGCAATTGCGGTCCAGGTTGCGATCGATTGTCCAACCAAAGATACCGAATGCTCCGTGCGGTAGCCGCGCCACGACCGACGCTTCATAACCGGTGTATACGTTCTTCGCCAGGCTCTGCGGAGCGTTTGTTTGGAACAGCGCGGGGCTGCCAGGCGTTTTCGTCAGATTATACAGTGTGATGGGCGTGCCATCCAGCGGGTTGGTGATCGTGACTGGCGTCCAAGCGTCAGGACCCACCGCATAGTTCAGCACCAGCGTCTGCTGATAAAGAGAACGGCGGTACCAATTGGCATTCAGCGTAACGCCTCTCCAGAGTTCCGCCTGGATGCCGGCGTTGTATTGATAGTTGTAATCGCGGTGCCAGTTCGGATCCAAACGGACGCCAGTACCGGCCGCAACACTGCCGAACGCCGGATTTCCGCTGGGACCAAGAGTACCCGCGCCCACGCCGGGGAGCGCGCCGGCGCCGTTGAAGCTGCCCGTCGGATAGCAGTTTGGATTCGGGGCCACTACTCCGTTGAACGTCACGGGAGCGCACGGCCCGCCAGGGCTAGTGGCTCCGGCGGGAAGATTCCATGTGACGTTTTCGGTTACCGGCGACATTGGGTTGAAGTTATTCGTGAAGCCGGTGGCATAGGCGCTGTTGTATTTACCGAACCCCGCCTTCACCGCCAATTTGTGGTTGCCGAACACATCGTAGACCACGCCCAGCCGAGGCGCCCAGTCTTTCCAGCAGCCCATGCCTTTAATGGTGTCGCAAGTAGTATTGGGAACGGTGCGAGCCCCCACGAATCGGCCAGCCGGCGCGTTCTCTGTTAGGATTTCTCCCGCCAGATACTCCCAACGGACTCCCGCCGTTACGGCGAACCGTTTGAAGTGCCAGGTATCCGTGACGAAGAGCCCCACATCCGCATCCAGACGAGGCCACTGATAATACGGCGTGTTGATGGCCACGAAATTGATGGGCATGCCATTGGTAAAGACCATGTAACCGTCGCCGTTTTCATTCACGCTATATTTGAACGGGCCGTAACTGCCAACTCCGCCGATGCGGATCTGGTGTGAACCGGTAATGTAGCCGAGCGACCCGCTAAAGGCGGTCCGGCTGGTCTGAAAATATTGATTGCTTCGTGGGGCGAAGTAGCGCCTCAAAGTTCCAGAATCCCGAGCCGTCGTGAACTCGTACCATTGCTGAGTGAAAGGCGCTTGTTGAAGACCGGGCTGGTAGATATCGTTATAATCCAGGTGACTGATGGACATCCCACCTTCGGCAATCAGTTTGGGCGTGAGAGTTCCGGTCCATTTGGTCTGTAGGATGTAGTACATCGGCCACTTATTCCGCTGGGTGGACGTGGTGGATGGGTCAGACGGAATGTATCCTTCCTGCCCGCCGTCCAGGATCTCGTGCCCCTTGTATTTCCAGTTCCGCGTTAGGAAGGCGCTGAACTTGTTCTTTGAATTCATTTGATACGTGAGCCGGAACGACCCAGCGTAAATGTACCCGTCCTGGATCCCGGGCTTCCCGTCCGGATAGGTGGAGGCGCCTGCCTGCGTGAAGGTTACCTGTTCACGACCGGTCAGCATAAACCACAATTTGTCTCGCTTGATCGGTCCTCCAAAGGAACCATCGAAATCCTCGATCTTCACAGTTTTGTCCTGTTGGCTTAGGCCACGCAGCGCTAGTGTTTTGTCGAGGTTGTCGGCCTGCCAGATGCCGCTACCCGCGCTTCCGCCCGCGAAAACTTGAACATGATAGGCGTTTCCGCCATCTTTCGGGATGAGGTTCGTGAACATGCCGCCGCCAGAAACGTCAGCGGTGACATTGCTGGACTGGTAGGTCGTCTCCTGAACGGCCGCGTTGTCGATGTACTGCTGGATCTGGCCATCGCTGTAAGTCGTGTTCACGATCATGCCATCGAACAGGTACGTATCATGCACAGAACCGTTGCCATGCACCGAGACGTAATTCTGTTCGATCTGTTGGGATCCACCGATATCCGGTAAGTTCAGGTGAGCACCTGGTACGTAGGAGCCGATCGACTGCATGTAGCGCCCGGTCGGAAGCGTGTCCATCTCCGAGCGCGTCAAAGTTTCTGGATGTGCGACATTTTCGATGTCGACGGTGGCCACCCGAGCTTCGACATTCACCGTTTCGCCGACCGTGCCCACTTTCATTTCAGCATCGACGGGAACGGTAACATTCGCGGGCACCTCGATGGTCTGTTTGACAGTGGAGAATCCGGGAGCCGTCGTTGTAACAATGTAAGTGCCCGGCCTCAGGTCGACAATCGCGTATCGTCCTTCCCCATTCGTCTGGACGGTACGGACTCTTTCAATCAGGACATCGCTGGACGCCTGTACCGTTGCATTGGCAACGACGGCGCCGCTGGTGTCTCGTACCTGACCGGAAATTGTGCTTTGAGCCCTAGCCGATGACACCAACAAAGTTAAAGTCATCACAAGGCCCGCAAAGATGTAAGCAACAAACTTGGCTTGACTCATGGCTTTCTCCTAGTATTTCTTCCTGGTACTAAGTTCGAGCTGTTTGAACACCCTAAGAAAACTACGTTCCGTGGATTATATGTTTAATCGCGGGCGCTGTCAATGATAAAGTTAAACCGACCGACCGTTCGGTTAACGCCCGTGGCTGCCCAGGTCAACCTGATTCGGTATGTTTCCCAAGCCGTAATACTGGCTTTCCATGCTGGATTCCTTCACCATCACGACGCGAATGCCCGAAGGATCGGGGCCCAGCGGCTTTCCCACCGGTCCCGTGGTAATGACATGCAGCCCAGGGCCATCCCCATAGGCGTTGCGATGATAATGGCCGGCGAAGGCGTATCCAACGCCATAGCGCTCTAACAAGGGCAGGTACTTCTTCCGCGCCTCGCGAGGGAGATTGAAATACTGATCGGCCTCGTCCGCATTTTCGAGAAACCAGGGGATATGTTGAAACACCGCGATTCGGCGCGCCCCGTCGTGCTTGATCTTTTCCAATTCCAACGCGATCCAACGTTCCTGCCGCACCGCCTCCTCAGGCGACTGGTCGGGATGCTGGATCAAGCTCGAATCGATCACCAGGCCGGCAAAATCCTGGTACCGGAAACTGTAGTAGTCAGGTCCGAACTTTCCCCGGTATGCCGCCAGTGAATCGGCGGTTGGCGTGTTGCGGACATCGTGATTGCCGGGCACGTTATAAATTTTGATGGACGGGTCGAGCTTGGCCGCGATCCGCAGATATTCCGCGGTTTGTGCTGGGTCGCCCGGTTTGTTGATAAGATCCCCGCACACCACTACGAATGCCGGATGCAGGCGGTTGGCGTTCGCAATTGCAAATTCGAAATTGGCTGTCTCTTGCGAGAACTCGCCATCTGCCGTGTACATGCCGAACTGGGGGTCCGACATTTGGATGAAAAAGAAATCCGAGGCTTGGCCGATTGCCGGCGCCAGTAGCAACAATAGAAGTGGGAGCTTCATTCGCAAGAAAGGTTAGCACGACCACGCCGCCGGACGAGAAACTAGAAACCAGAAACTAGAAACCAGAAACTATCATGCTTTCCCGCGCTCGCCAAGTCGCGTTCGATGTCCTGCGTAAGGTTGAGACTGGCGGCTACGCATCCGACCTGTTGTTGAAATACTCAGCCAACCTCGAACACCGCGATGCGGGCCTCGCATCCGAGATCGTCTTCGGCTGTCTTCGCTATCAAGCTCAGCTCGACCATGTGATCGACCTGCTCGCCACCGGATCGCTCGATACCGAAGTCCGGATCGCCCTCCGTATGGGAATTTATCAGCTACGCTACCTGGAACGTGTTCCACCGCATGCAGCCGTGAGTGAGAGCGTGGAGCTCGTCAAGCGGGCCAAGAAAAGCTCCGCCGGCGGGCTGGTCAATGCGGTGCTTCGAAAAGTGGACCGCCAGCCGATTGCCTGGCCCATTCGGTCCCTCGAGCTGTCGACCCCGGAATGGCTGCTTGAAAAATGGGAGCGGCGATTTGGAGCCCAGGCGACCGAGTCCATCGCCCGCGAGTTCCTAAAGCCCGCTGAAACCTACACCGCGAGCACTGGGCGAATTCAGGATATCGGCGCCCAATCGATCGTCCCGCTCCTAGACCTCCAGAAAGGTCAATCCTTTCTCGACCTATGCGCCGCCCCTGGCAACAAAACCGCGCAAGTGATTGAGTACGGCGTGCACGCCGTTGCCTCCGACCTGCACTGGCACCGTCTCAAACAGATGGGCGATCTCGATTGCCGCCGTGTAGTGCTGGATGGTACCCAACCGCTGCCCTTCCGCGTCAAGTTCGACCGCATTCTCGTGGACGCCCCTTGCTCCGGTACCGGCACCTTAGGACGTAATCCGGAGATCAAGTGGCGCTTGCAGCCGTCCGAGCTAATCACCCTCCACCGCAAGCAGGTCGCTCTTCTCCGAAATGCCGTCGAACATCTGAAGCCTGGGGGCCGGCTGGTGTACTCCACCTGCTCGCTCGAGGAAGAAGAAAATCGATTGGTGATCGAAACCCTACGGCGGCGCTGGCAAGTGGTGGAGCGCTTGCCTGGCCGGGACCAAGGGGATGGATTTTTCGCCGCTGTGCTAACATCGGAAGAGTAAATTTGCTCCGCAATTGGGGTGGAGTAATGTGTTCGTAAATGGTTGAAATCCTTCCATCTATCCTCGCGGCGGACTTTGCGCGCTTGGGCGAGGAAATCGCCAAGGTCGAAAAGGCCGGAGCGTCCATTCTGCATGTGGACGTGATGGATGGCCACTTCGTGCCCAATCTTAGCCTGGGGATTCCGGTGGTGCAGTCCATCCGTAAAATTACCAAGCTACAATTGAATGTTCACCTTATGATTAGCGACCCGGACCGCTTTGCACCTGAGTTCATCCGCGCCGGCGCCGACCACGTCCTGGTGCATCAGGAAGCTTGTCCTCACCTCGATCGAACGCTGCGCATGATCCAACAGGAAGGCGCGCTGGCGGGTGTGGTTATTAACCCTGGGACGCCGGTTGCTACGCTGAGCGAGGTCCTCGACTTGGCTGGCGAAGTGCTAGTGATGAGCGTGAATCCGGGTTTCGGCGGCCAGCATTTCATCCCCAACGCTCTTAAGAAAGTTCAAGCGTTGGCGTGGCGGCGCAAGGAGTTAGGTCTGGATTTTACAATTGGAATCGACGGCGGCGTAGAGCTTCATAACGCCCCGGACATTGTGCGCGCGGGGTGTGACTGGTTGGTTGCAGGGACGTCGATTTTTCACACTCCCGGGCCAGGAGAAGCATTCGTCCAGATGCAGCGAACCGCCCGCGAGGCAACGCTCGCTCGAGTATGACTAAGCTTGTAGGTTAAATATGGCTAAATACATTTTGGTTGTGATTCTGTTGACAGGTCTGCTGGCTTCGTGCGGCTTCAAGCGCAAGAAGTACGACAACCCTATCTCTAAGGACACCAAGCAGCCCGACAAAGTGCTGTTCGACCGTGCTATCTCCGACATCGAGCACGGCCGCTATGAAGTAGCTCGCATCACCCTCAACACGCTCATCAATACCTACGATCAGAGCGAGTTCCTGGCCAAAGCCAAGCTGGCTGTCGCGGATAGTTGGTACCGCGAGGGCGGCTCGGCCGGTCTGGCGCAGGCTGAGGCCGAATACAAGGATTTCATCCTGTTTTATCCGACCATGGAGGAAGCGGCCGAATCCCAACAAAAAGTCTGCATGATCCACTACAAACAGATGGACAAAGTGGACCGCGATCCGAACCAAGCCTTGCGCGCCGAGGATGAGTGCCGTCAACTCATTGTGCAGTTCCCCAACAGCAAGTTCGTGGACGAGACCCAGCAACTGCTGCGTAACATCCAGGAGGCCCTGGCCGACGGTGAGTTCAAAGTCGGATTTTACTATTACAAGCGAGGAAGCAATTTTGCCGCCGCCAACCGGTTCACGCGTCTGGTGGATCAGTATCCTCTGTACAGTGCCGCGGATCAAGCGCTTTGGGATTTAGGCGACTCCTACAATCGCCTGGGCAATCGCTTTCGCTCGCAGGAGGGTGAAGCGTACGCCCGAATCGTCAGAGACTATCCCTTGAGCGAATATGCCGACAGCGCCAAGAAAAAACTGCAAGAGCTGGAATTGCCGGTTCCCGAAGCTGACCCTAAAGCGGTCGCTCGGATGCAGTTTGAAAAGGAGAATCGGCAGAAACCGGGAATGTTTTCAAAGGCGACAGGAGCGTTGCTGAAACGCGGACCGGATGTCAGCGCTGCCGCGCGCTCCGGTGCTCCCGCCATGACCACCCTGAAGGCCACCGTTCCCTTGAGCGTGCCGCAAACCGGCGCGCCTGGATTTATCGGCGATGTGACTGCTACCACTGTCAGCGATCCCACAGCGCTGGATACGAAACCAGACGCTCGCGCTAATCCTCCGGGTTCCCCGGAAGCCAACGGCAAGGCCGGCACGGACGCCGCGGGTAAAGCCGCCGCCAGTCAAGCCGGCAATCCACAAGCCATCCCGGGCGATCCGCAGTCACAGCCGCAAACCGCCGGCGATCAAGCCAAGGCGCAAAAGAAAAAGAAGAATAAGAAGACAAAGCAACCGGCCGATACGACCGCGCCGGCTTCTGTTCCTGCTTCCTCTTCGACCAGCCCGACCACGCCGCCCAAGCTTTGAATGAGCCGCATCCTGCTGGCTGACGATAGCCCGCACGCGCAACGTATGGGCGAGCGCATCCTGCGGGAAGAAGGTTTCGAAGTGGTCAGCCTTACCGATGGCGACGCAGCCGTGCTACGGCTAGCCGATGTCGATCCCGATCTCATTCTCGCCGACGTGTTTCTTCCAGGGAAATCCGGCTTCGAGCTCTGCCGCCATGTGAAGGGAGATCCGCACTTGAGGCATGTCCGTGTCGTCCTCACGGCTGGGCTGCTCGAACCGTTCGATGAAGAGGAAGCTACTCGGGCCGGCTGCGACGCCATTCTCAAAAAGCCCTTCGAGGCCTCCAAGGTTATGGAGACGATTAACCCTCTGGTGAAGGCGGCGCAATTGGCGCGTGGACTCTTCGCCGAAGCATTAGTCTCGGCTGCGTCGTCGCCTCCCAGCCCGCCGGCTTCCAGTCCCACTCCGGCCGCGGCGCCCGAAATCGATCCTGAGCGTATTCGCGCCGCCATCACTCTGGCCCTCGACGCCGCCCTCCCGGCCATGATCGGGGAAATTACCGAGCGCGTCTTGATCGCCTTGGGTCATTGAGGCGCTGGTCGGCGCACCTTCCAGAATCGGCATCGCCAGCCCCGTTTTGACCTTCATCGGTCCCACCTGCTTGGACAAGCGAAAACGGGAGAGGATCACCGCCACAATTGCAGCCGGAGCCGATAGTGCGCGCCGCGAGAAATTACCGACCGCGTCTTGATAGCATTGGGTCATTGACCCATGCCTGACAATACTTTCGACATCGTATCCAAGATCGATCTTGCTGAGGTGAACAATGCCATCCAGCAAGCGCTCAAAGAGGTAATCACCCGCTACGATCTGAAGGACTCCAAGTCTGAGATTCAACTCAATGAGAAGGATCACAAAATCCTGCTGGCCAGCCAGGACGAGTTTAAGCTCAAGGCTGTTACCGACGTGCTCGAGCAGAAGCTGGTGAAGCGCAAAGTTCCGCTGAAAGGAATGACCTTCGGGCCCGTGATCGAATCCGCGGGTTCTACGGTGCGCCAGGAAATTTCGCTACAGCAAGGCATTCCCATCGAAAAAGCACGCGAGATCGTGAAAACGATCAAAGACAGCAAGAAGAAGGTGCAAGCTTCCATCCAGGGCGACCTGGTGCGGGTCTCCGGACGCGATCGCGATTCGCTGCAGGATGTGATCGCCCTGCTGCGCGGTCATGACTTCGGCATCGACATGCAGTTCACCAATTACCGCACGAACTGATGGCCCGCCGGATAGAATCGCTTTTGATCGAAGGCCCGGCTGGAAAGCTCGAAGCCTTGCTCGAAGAACCTGAGGACCAGGTGCCCAACGCGGCCGTGCTGGTTTGTCATCCGCACCCTTTGCACGGCGGTACGATGCACAACAAAGTCGTTTACCGGATTGCCCGCGGCCTGCGGCGGGCCGGAGCGGTAGTGCTGCGGTTCAACTACCGGGGCGTCAACCGTAGCGAAGGTAAGTACGATGATGGCCGGGGAGAAATCGAAGATGCGCGCTCGGCGCTCCAAGTGCTTCGTTCCCGATACCCGCAATTGGCCTTTTCGCTAGCGGGCTTCTCGTTCGGTTCGCGGATCATTCTGAAGTTAGGCTGCGAGATCGCTGAAGTTTCACGCCTTATCGCCGTAGGGTTTCCCGCCAGCTATCAGGACAGCACGGAACTTGGCCGCTGCGAAGTGCCCCGCGTCTTCATCCTCAGCACCAACGACGAGTTCTGCCCAGTGCCAGCCATGGAGGCCTACTTTTCCGGCTTGTCGGGTCCCAAGGAACTGATCTGGATCGAAGCGCGAGACCACTTTTTCGCTGGCGCATTAGACGAGTTCGAGGAAGCAATCTACAGCGTGGGATCCAGTGTTACCGTGCCGCGGAGCTAAGTGGCGTGGCGCAGTTCGCGCTGCAGGCGTCGCGCTGCGCGTTCGCTGATCAGATTCGCGACCTTCGATAGCAGCCCCGGCACATCCTCAGGCTTAATCAGCATCCGGGATTGAGTCTTAGGCGGCTTGACAGTCTGCGGCTTGGCGTTCTGGTAAGTGGTGACGATGGCGGTGGCGGGCTTGTAATCCATCATCCGGGCGTGCGCCAGCACTTGCAGGCCTGCTCGGGGGGATTCCATCTGGAGATCACTTAGTACTAGTTCGTACTCATGATCTTCCAGCTTTCCAACCGCTTCGGCGGCCGAAGCAGCCGCGTCCACCCTGTAACCACCAGCTTCTAATACAGTTTGTAACGTTAAACGGGAGGTTGGATCGTCGTCCACCAGTAGGACTCGAGCGAGCTCGATGTCCATAAAACGATCTGAGGAGCTCATGTTTTTCATCCGGAGCCACCCGTCTCCTAGGTATAGTTTAAACGAATAGTCAGGAAATGGAAGTGGAGATTTCACCCGACCGTAAAACTACCATAGTAGTTTATGACTAGGCGGCCCGGAATACACGATCAAAGATTTGGTCGACGTTAGCTAATTGCCTGGAAACAGAGAAACTCTCGGCCAGCTGTTGCTTTGTCAGGTATTTGGCGATCTGGGAATCAGCTTCGATCGCGGCGCGAAAGTCGCCGTCGTGATCCCAGGCCTGCATGGCATGAGCTTGCACAATTCTGTAGGCGTCCTCACGGAGCATCCCTGCAGCCGTCAGGTCTAGGAGGAGTTGGCCCGAAAATACTAGACCCTTCGTAAGCTCCAGATTCTTCTGCATGCGGGCCGGATTAACGCGAAGCCCCGCGATCAGCCATTCGGTCTTAGAAAGCATGTAATCCACGAGAATGGTGGAATCAGGCAGGATGATTCGTTCGACGGATGAATGCGAAATGTCCCGCTCGTGCCATAGCGCGACATCCTCGAACGCCGCCTGGGCGTTCGAGCGAACCACGCGCGCGAGTCCGCAGATCTGCTCCGAAACTATGGGATTCCGCTTGTGGGGCATAGCGGAAGAGCCCTTCTGGCCGGCGGCAAAAGGCTCTTCGACCTCGCGGACCTCGGTCCGCTGCAGATGCCGGATTTCGAGCGCGATCTTTTCGAGCGCAGCTGCGATCAGAGCCAGCGCAGAGACGTAGTTGGCATGCCGGTCGCGCGAGATCACCTGCGAAGCGATGGGAGCGGGCTTCAACCCCAGCCGCCGACAGATGCGATCTTCCGCTTCCGGTCCGATATGACCGAAGGTCCCGACCGCGCCCGAGATCTTGCCGACGCGCAAATCTTCGGCAGCGGCGCAGAAACGAGTCAGATTTCGATGGATTTCGTCATAGAAAAGCGCCAATTTGAGCCCAAAAGTGATGGGTTCTGCGTGGACTCCATGGGTCCTTCCGATCTGGATGGCATGCTTGAATTCAAGCGCACGGGCCTTGAGAATCTCGGATAAGCTATTGATTCCTTTCGATATAACTTCGGAGGCGCTCCGCAGCATCAGGGCTTGCGCAGTATCTACTACATCGTTAGAAGTTAGGCCGTAGTGCAGCCAACGCGACGCCTCCGCGTGCCCGGCGGCCGCCATGCTTTCGGCCACAACCGTAGTGAAAGCAATAACATCGTGCCGAACTTCCCGTTCGACCTCCTGAATCCGGGCGACGGTGAAACCGGCGTGCTTCCGCAATAACTTAGCGGCTTCTTCAGGAACTTCGCCGGTTTCGGCCAGCGCCTCAGCGGTGGCCAATTCGACTTCGAGCCATTGGCGATACTTGTTCTCTTCGCTCCAGAAGCGGCCCATTTCGGCCCGGGTATAGCGGTCGATCATCAGTAAGCGAAGACCTCGGTCTGTTGTTTCGGCTCGGCCACGACTAGGCGCGTGAACAAGGCGCGGCCGCTGCCGTCGAGCGCGCGGCCGGCCGTGGTGCGCACAATCTGCGGATGATTGTTGTGCTCGCTCAAATGCCCTAGCACCAGTGTACTGATCGAAGAATCGAGATCGAAGCGGATGAAATCCGAGACGACGTCGTTCGATAGATGGCCTTTGCGTCCCATCACTCTCTGCTTCACCGACCAAGGATAGGGCCCGACTTTCAGCATCTCGAGATCGTGATTCGATTCGAGCACCAGCAGATCGGCGCCTCTCAAATGGAACTTAACCGATTGGGGCACATAACCGAGGTCGGTGACCACTCCGATCTTGATGCCTTGCGTGCGAAAGCAGAAACCTACCGGATCGATGGCGTCATGGGGAACGGTAAAGCTATCGACCTCGATATCGCCAACTGAAAAAGTTGCGCCCGCCTGGAAGCAATCGAGCTTGGGCGCGTACTCCTCCCATGGAATGGCGGGAGCGGTGAGGCGCGTGATGAAAATAGGGATGTCCAGAAGGCGGGCCAGCGCAACCAGGCCGCTGACGTGATCGGAGTGCTCGTGGGTGATCAGGATCGCATCTAGGCTTTCGGGCAGTTCGTCGATCACAGCTAGCCGCGCCACAATGTCCCGCTTACTCAAGCCCGCGTCGACCAGGATGCGCGTCCGCTCAGTGCGGATGAAGGTAGAGTTTCCCGAACTGCTGCTTGCGAGCACACAAACTTTGACGATACCGCGCTCCCTCCCTTTAAGTTGTAGGGTACCGCAAGTGCAGTCTATCGAGAGGCGGTGGACTGAGTTTTGAGGCTCAGTTTTACTATCGAAGCCGCGGCCATATAGCGCACGGCATGGTGGTCGTCATTCAGGAGCAGCTGCAATTTCGCGATAGTCGCGTCATTGCCGCGATCCCCGAGGGCCTTGCAGACAGCCACGCGGACGGCCCAGTTGTTATCGCCGAGCGCCCACTCGAGCAACGTCAGCGCGTAAGGATCGGTATCTTTCCCGAGAACCTCCGCTGCAACGGCACGGCCCGGAATGCCACCGCCAACACCTTTGAGCTCTTTAACCGCTTCGGTAACGGCTTGTACCCCGATGCCGGCGGGGCCAAGCATGCCTGAGACTTCAGAGACGCCCATCATGGCTAACTGATCGGGTTTCAATCTCTTCTTCGAATCTTTCATGGCCTTCTGCATCTTCGTCGGCCCATCTGGACGCTCCCCTTCCAGGACCTCTTGAAAGATAGTGCGACCGGTAGTGTCTCCGAGGTCCCACAATGCCTTCGCAGCGGTAAAAGCGACTTCCGGCTTATCCTCGAGCGCGTTCTTGAGATAAGGAATGGCATCTTGGGATCCCATTTGCCCCAACGTGGCCGCGGCCGTCTGACGATTGAGCACTTCCTTGTCTTGCAGACCCTTGGCGGCCAGCTTCACCGCTTCCGGAGTCGCTCCCACCGTGCCGGTCGCTTCGATGGCCTCTTTGCGATGGTTAGTGTCCTTATCGTCGACGCCCTGATTCAGAGTGAGCCATGCGATGCGCGCATACGGGTTCGATACGGCTGGGGGATCAATGGTCGGCGACTGCGGAAACGCCAGCAGTCCAAAAGTCAACAATGACGCGAGAGGCATCCTAGGAGTCATACCAGTGGTTAGACGCTTTTCGCGGCAATCGTAACACTCGTTACAATGAATTCCATGCGAGCCCGCGTCTATGTGTCGATGAAACCTAGTGTTCTTGATCCGCAGGGTCAGACCATACGGTCGGCGTTAATTGGCCTCGGCCATGCCTCAATTGCAGCCGTGCGGCAAGGCAAGTTCTTCGAAATCACCCTCGCGCCGGGAACGGACCGCGAAAAGGCCGCCACGGAGATTAATCAAATCGCGCACGATGTGCTGGCGAATCCCGTGATCGAGGAATATCAAGTCGAGTTTATGGAGTAGCCTTAGTCGTCGGTGATTTACTTGGGGGCGCCGATCCACTTAGGGAAAAGAAGCGCCTGCACGTCCGGCTGGTCGAGATCCTGTTTGCGAATCACATGAACTTTCAGGTCCATTTGTGGGGGTGGAGTCTGCCCGTTCAGCTTCATCACCAGGCTGTGGACCGCTTCGTAGCCGATGCGATACGCGTCTTGAACCAGCATCACGTCGATGGCCCCGTCCTTTAGAGCCGCAACGTGAATATCGCTGGAGTCGAAGGTAATCAGCTTGATTTTGCCTGCGAGGCCGCGCGCCTTGATGGCTTGAATGGCGCCGAGGGAGTTGGCTTCGGCTGAAGCGAATATTCCATCCAGGTCCTGATGGGCGGTAAGAATGTCCTCGGCCGCGTTGCGTGATTTTGCCGGGTCGCCCATTCCGTATTGGCGCGCGATGATGTTGATGGCGGGAAACTCCTTCGCCATGGTGTCATCAAAGCCGCGTTCGCGATCGCCGGTTGAACTGCCGCCCGGCTTTTGCATCAGCTCGGCGACTTTTCCTGTGCCGTGGATCAGCTCGGCCAGCTTTCGCGCGGCAGTCTGGCCCGCGCCGTAATTGTCGGTCGCTACAAAGGTCACGTAGCCTTTCACATCCAGGCCGGAATCGAAAACGGTGACCGGAATTCCGGCTTGCATGGCGCGCTTGACGGGAGCGACTAGGGCCGTGTGGTCGGTGGCGGAGATGGCCAAGGCGTCCACGTGGCGGGTGATCATGGAATCGACAATCTCGATCTGGCGCGAGTAATCCGTCTCATCCTGGGGGCCGTTCCACAGTACTTCGACGCCGAAATCACGCTCGGCGGCGAGCACTCCGGCATGCACGGACACGAAGAATAAATGAGACGTTGCTTTGGGCACCACGGCGATTAGTTTTTTGCTGCGGTGCTGGCAGGACGCGAGGGAAAGGGCGGCGAACAGCAGTACGATTCGAAAGTACAGGTTGGTTGAGAAGGTCAAGGCACAGTATACTTCTCGGGATGAAGACGCGGCCGGAGCGGGCTGACACTTAGTAAAACTCAGCGAAATCGCCTAAGCGACCGTTTCGCGGTGCGCGGCGCGAAGCTGATGAGTAGGCGCGAGCCCGTGGCATGTGCGAGCCTTTCCAGTGTGCGCATCGACGGTCGGGAACGCCCGCTCTCCAGCCGGGCGACGACAGGCTGCGTAGTGCCCATCTTCCGCGCCAACTCTGCCTGCGTCAGTCCCGCGCGATTGCGAACGTCGATCACGGCCGACGCAAGGACGAACTCCTCCTCCAGCGCCTCGTAGGCCTTGCGGTACTTCGGCTCCTTCATCCATTTCTTGTGCAGTTCGGTAATACGTGCCATCGGTTACTTCTCCGTCGCTTTGATCAGTTTCGCGCGGGACAGCGCCAGGTCGATTTCGTGGCGCGGCGTGTTCTCAGCGCGCCAACTTTCCTCCTCGATGGTTTCGTTCAGGGTTTCGACCGTCCAACTCACAGACCAGTTATACCAAAAAAGATATACGGATGGTCGGACGAATCCCTCGCGCCGCGGGGACCGCGCTGTCTGTGCCGCGCGCACCTAGCCTCCGTGCAGAGTCAGCAAGGATCAACCACGAATATTTATGCAGAAACCGGCGAGTTTCTAATCCCGAGCCGATGACCAGCCGCCAGAATCATCGGGGGTTCTTAAAGCGCTCGTCGATCAGATCCTGGGCTGTCGCAATCTGATCGGCTGTCCCACGTACGGCGATTGCGCCTAGTGCGTTATAGGTGAACACCTTCGGAGCTCTTGCCGCTGTGCGGACCTCGGAGGCAACGTTCTGAAACGCCTGGATCGTCGCGTTTCTCAGGTAGAACAGTCGCACCGCATCTCCGCTGCTCGACATCTGGAATTGAAGTGCGGCATCACCTTGATTTTGCGCCGCACCCGCCGTGCCGGGCGCTGGCTGATCCAGTTTCTGAAGAAGCCAATCCGCCAAACCAACCTCTTCGGCTGTTCCACGCATCGCGACCGCGATCATTGGACCGATTGTGAATAGCCTGCGAATGTTTCCCACAGAACGTACGAAGGTCGCTAGTTCTTGAAGAGTTTCCTCACTCTCGACGTGCCTCACGAAGTAGACGCGCGCGAGATCATCGGCAGCATCTCGAACCCGGTATTCACTTGAGCCGACGCGTCCATCGGCAGGTTGATCGAGTTGTTGCAACAGCCACTCGGTCATCTCCATTTTTCCGGGTGCACCTCGCACCACGAAAGCTCGCCGGGCATTATAAGTAAATGCCCACCGGAGGTCGGTGATCGAGCGGATCGTGGTGACGGCCCACTGAAAGTCACGGATGCTCTCGCTATGAGGCAAGTAATACACGTGGACCAAGTCGCCGCCAGACATCCTGTATTGGTACGCGCTCGAACCATGGCCTGCCATCAATTCCTTAGCCAGCGATTCAGCCAGTGCAATCTGCTCGGCGGTCCCACGGACCGAGAGACTTCGCTGTGACACATCGGCAGATAGCGATTTGATCTCTGCAACCGAGCGGATGACGGTGGCGACTTCCTGAATTTCTTGAGCCTTCTCAATACTTGTCAGATAAATTACTCGATCCACCCCTTGCTCGGCGGAGGTTTGTCCCGTGACGGCAGTCGCGCAGGTTGTAAGGATCAAAGAACCAAAAACATTGACGCGCGTAAGCCTCCTCTGGCGAGTTTATGCTCGCTTGAAAGATGGACGATTTCTCGGACTCAAGCGTGCAGTCGGCATCTCCTGGGTCATCCAGCGCCACAGGTTTTCGGGCGGCTGCAAAAGATCGCTCGGCCGATTCAGACTACTTCCAGGACAGAACTCTCGCGTTCGCCCGCCCAACAAATCCACATACATGACCCGTCGACAAGATAGTCGCCGCGCGGCCACGATGGCGATTGACCGTTGGGCTATGTCAGCCACGCTGGAGGGAGTGCGCGTGCGGCTAACCTCCGCCGCGCTCATGGCGTTTGAAAGTCTCGCCCGATCCGCCGGGCGAGTTCAGAGCCGGGGAACTCTGACTTATCAGGCGCTGGGAGGCCCCTCGAAGGGGCACGGCGATGTGCTCACCGTTTCGGGCGGGCGCGCATGAGAAACATCTTCGTCCAGCTCCTCGATCACGCCCCATCCGAAACTATCCACGTTGTCGGAGATGACTCGCGAGTAACACCTGAAGGATAGCTCTACCCTTGCCGACAAGAACGAAGCCGCTGGCACGGCGGACGCCTGCGGCGTGCGTGGTAGCGGGCGTTTCGCGCTCTCAGCGATAGCGTTGGTTACAGAGAAAGGAGATCTCTGTGACCACACTCATGCAGCGGATGCGA
>Ga0210406_10003161_pt1 | contig 18234 bp, 11 predicted proteins | sample IncBWC30MmetaG_FD_155454 | JGI IMG/M metagenome (GOLD analysis project Ga0210406, IMG submission 155454) | Forest soil microbial communities from Barre Woods Harvard Forest LTER site, Petersham, Massachusetts, United States - Inc-BW-C-30-M | ecosystem: Environmental > Terrestrial > Soil >... | reverse complement strand
GGTCGTCACCGAAAGGCAAGAACGGGAGGCAGTGGCAGAAAGCGGCAGCAAGGTACGGGCGGCGGATATTCTGGCGCAGCGGCTGCCTACAGTGCCAGACAAGCCCGCGACGGTTGCGGGAGGGGCGCCGGGGGGCAACGCGGTGAGCGGCGCGGCGGGCCCGGGTTCGAGCGCAGGTTCGAAGCCGCCGGCGAACGGAGCGGGCAAAGCGCTGACGGGGATTGGGACGGCCGGGACTGGGACAAAGTTGGCGGGCGGCGCTCCGGCGGCTCCGGCAGCAGGGGGCAGCAAGGCTGCCATCCCGAGAGACGCCCATAGCGCGACCGTCGCCGGGCAACCGGCAGCCAGCGACGTCCTGAAAAAAGTTGTGCAGAAAGCAGCTTCCGGAGATGCCAGCACAAACGGTGGGTCGCAAAGCACGGCCGGGTCGAGCGCGACCTTGAGCCCTGCATCGAACCCCACTTCGAACGCGCCTTCGGACCCTGCGAATTCTGCGGCGAAACCGGCAACGGCGCAACCGAAACCCTCGAGTCAGCAGTCCAATCCGCCACCGGCTGCAGCCGACGATAGTCCCCACTAGCGTGCCCATCACTTACACATCGGGGGAGCAGATTGAGGTTTACCGGTTCAGCATTCCGGTGACGGTGGGTGTGCCGCTGCTGGCGCTGTTCCTGCAAGCATTCCTGCCGAGACGGTTCCCCTTCTTTTCCATCTTTGACTTGCCGTTGCTGGTAACGATTTTCTTCGCCATGGCGCGGCGCAACCCGATTTCGGGGCTGTTCACCGGAGCAGCCATTGGGCTAGTGCAGGACATGCTGGGGCCCTACCCGATTGGAATCTATGGGATCGCCAAGACGGTGGTGGGTTATGGCGCGTCCTCGCTGGGAGCGAAGCTGGACGTGGAAAACGCCGGAGCCCGTCTGCTGGTCACGCTGGGGTTCTACCTGATTCATGCCGCGGTTTATTTCACGGTGGCACGAGGCATGGTCAATCTAACGCTGGATTGGAGTTGGAGCCGGGGAATCCTGGCCGGGCTGGCGAATGCGGTGGTGGGCGTGGTGTTGTACTTTGTGCTGGACAAGTTTAAGCAGAGAACGTGAGCAGTGGTCAGTGGTCAGTGGTCAGTAAAATCGGCGCAAACTGTGACTTCCGTTACCCGCGTCGATACTGCTGGGGCTCGGCTGCGGATTACAATAAACCTGAAAGCTCCAGTACATTCAACTTTGAGGTTGTGACCTGTTGCGGACCAGACAGACACTCCACGAGCGTTTTGACTGGCCACTGGTCACTGGACACTGACCACTGATTCTATGTTCAGCCGCGACGACAAAGTATCGGCAGTCCGCCTGACGGCGGCGCAGTACATGATCCTGGCTATCTTTCTTGTGCTGGCTTATGGATTGTGGAAGCTGCAGGTCATGGAGAGCGGGTACTATGCCTCGGCGGCCGAAAAAAACCGCATTCGTAATGTGCCCATCCTCGCGCCGCGGGGCAAGATTCTGGACCGCGAAGGGCGCGTCATTGTAGATAACTATCCCTCGTTTTCGGCGCTGCTGCTGCGCGATTCATCCCGCGACCTTAGTGCGGACGCGGACCTCATTGCGCAAGGTCTGCACCTGGACGCGAACGAAGTGCGTACGCGAATCCGCCACTTTGCCTCCGTGCCGCAGTACCAGCCGATCTTTTTGAAGGAAGACATCACTCCGGACGAGCTGGCCTTCATCGATGCACATCGCAACGAACTGCCGGAACTGGACACGATCGTGGCGCACCGGCGGCTTTATCCACGCAACGGGTTTATGGCGCACCTGATCGGCTATGTGGGCGAAGTGACAGAAGACATGCTGAACCAGCCGCAGTTCGAGCTCTACAGCCCCGGCGATGTGGTGGGAGTCTCTGGCGTGGAGCGGCAGTACAACAACGCATTGATGGGTAAGAACGGAGCGCGGCGGGCTGTGGTCAACAGCCATGGCCGCGAAGTTGGGGAACCGCTGGCGCAAACGGATGCGATCCCCGGGAAACAGTTGAAGCTGACGGTCGATATCGATTTGCAGATCGCGGCTGAGGAAGCGCTGGAGGGAAAGAACGGAGCGATTGTAGCGATGGATCCGCGGACGGGAGAAATCCTGGCGATGGTGAGCCGTCCGACTTTCGATCCCCAAAGTTTTTCAGTGCGAGTCTCGCGCGATCAATGGAGCAGACTGGTCAATGACCCCGACAAGCCCTTGCTTAACAAAGCGATTCAGGCGCAACTGGCCCCAGGTTCGACGTTCAAGATCATCATGGCGACGGCCGGGTGGCAGGAAGGAATTGCCCAGACTCTGCACGTGAACTGCACCGGCAGTGCCGAGTTTTATGGACGGCGGTTTGGTTGCTGGGTGAAAGGCGGACACGGCGGCGTCGAACTGGAGAAGGCAATCTATCAGTCTTGTGATGTGTTTTTCTACACGCTGGCGGAAAAGCTGGGCATCGATCGCATCGCGAAATACGCTACTGCTTTTGGCCTCGGACAGAAAACCGGAATCGACCTGCCCAACGAAGTGACCGGGGTGATGCCATCGGAAGAGTGGAAAATCCGCAACTTCAAACAGAAGTGGTTCGCCGGGGAGACGATTTCGGTTGGTATTGGCCAGGGCGCGGTAGCAATCACGCCGGTGCAATTGCTACGCGCCATTTCGGCGATCTCCACCGGCGGCCGGTTGGTTGTGCCGCACGTAGTCGACCCGCAAGAGCTTCCCAGCGGTTACGTCGAGACCAGTCACGTTACGGAAACGAAGAACATTCCGATCGATCCGAACGGGTGGAACTTTATTACCGATGCGATGTCACGAGTTCTGCTGCCGGAAGGCACTGCTCCGTCGGCGCACGTTGCGGGGATTGATATAGCCGGCAAAACGGGATCGGCGCAGATTGTCTCGTTGACCACCCGTGCGAAATTCAAGAACAGTGAAGCGCTGGCGCAGAACGGGTGGTTCGTCGGATTCACGCCCCGGCGCAATCCCGACATCATTGTCTGCGTGCTTTTCGAAGGTGGGGAGCACGGTAAGCTGGCGGCGCGGTTGGCGACGCAGGTGCTTAAGGCCTATGTGGACAAGCAGCGGCGTACTCCCAGCAAAATGGTCGAGAAGCCGAAGAGTGATGGCAAGGTTGACATGGGAGCTCTCTGGACCGCACCCGAGGACGACAAACTGGAAGGTGGGCGCTTTGTCTTCGACCTACCGAAGAAGCCATTGGTAGCGGCGGCGGCCGCGCCGGGACTCGCCAGCACCGAGTACCTGGTACCTGGTGCGGGGAAAGTGCAATGAAACCGGCCGGCGAAATCATTCGCGGGGAGGCGGTTGCTCGGTATTCGGTACCAGGTACTCGGTACTCATGAGCCGCTACGTTTCATTTCGCGATTTTGACTGGCTGCTGCTGGTCTTTGTGCTCATGATCTGCGGGCTGGGGGTGATGGAGATCCGCAGTGCCACCATGCACACGAAGTTTGCCGGCTCGCACATCCGGCAGATTTATTGGGTCTTGGGCGGTTTGGGGGCAATGTTTCTGGTCAGCGCGGTGAACTACCAGGCGCTGCTGGACCGGATCCACTGGTTTTATATTGCGTCGGTGGCGTCACTGATGGCCGTCATGATCTTCGGCCAGAAGTACCTGGGGGCGCGGCGGTGGATCAAGATGCCCGGCGGGAACCACTTCCAGCCCTCCGAATGGGTGAAGCTGATCCTGATTCTGGCGGTGGCAAAGTATTTTGCCGACCTGCGGCATCGGGAACTCTCGTGGCCGGACTTCATTAAGGCCGGGGCCATTGTCGGAATTCCGATGCTCATGGTATTGGCGCAGCCCGATCTGGGCACAGCCCTGACTTATGTGCCAATCGCCGTCATGGGAGTGTTTCTCGGCGGACTGCAGTGGAAACAGGGGTTATTGGTGGTCCTGCTCGCGGCCGTGGCTGTAGGAGCGGTGTTCTTTACGCCGCGAGTGCACGTTTTGAAGTCTTACCAGAAACAGCGGCTCACCAGCTTTATGGATCCGGAAAACGATCCCCAGGGGTCGGGGTATCAAGTTGAGCAATCCAAGATTGCGGTCGGTTCGGGGGGGTTGTGGGGCGGGAAAGGCTCGCAAACACACGGGGCTTTCCTTCCAGTCCCGCAAACGGACTTCATTTTCGCGGCGTTTGCCGAGGAGCATGGATTCGTGGGCGCGCTGGGAGTTCTGCTGTTATACTTCGTAGTGCTGATGCGTCTGACCCAGAACGCGCAAACCGCGCCCGACCGCGCTGGCACGTTCGTGGTGATGGGTGTGGTGGCTGTGCTTAGCTTCCATATCCTGGTCAATGTCGGCATGGTGGTCGGTTTTATGCCGGTCACCGGAATACCCCTGCCGCTGATGAGTTACGGTGGGTCTTCCGTGTTGTTCATGTTCCTGGCGTTGGGAATGGTGATGAACGTTCGAATGCGCCGGTTTGTGAATTAGCTGGGTGAGCCAGCTGCTTGAACTGGGAAGACGGCAGGGAGCATTTGCTGTGCCGGTAGGCGCAGCCCCAAAAATATCGATCGCCCTCGCGTAAAGGGGGCATTTCACCGGCTAGTCGAGCAGTAGAAGGCCGGGCAGGATTGAAGCTATATCGCTGCTGGCAGGGAAACGGCCCCCCGACCCGAAACGGTCTGAGAGTGCGGTCACAAACCCGGCAGACGAAAAGCGAACAGTGCAAAAGATACCCAAGCTTGTGCAGCGGATTCGGTTAGGGAGAAACCTCCTTAGCCCCAGCCGTCCCCCATGCGGGGCCAGCATCGCGAGGCTCGATCCTCCCGTTTCAACTCCTCGGTTGTCCCCGGTGAAGCCCGCCCGACTTTCTTAAGTGAGTCAGGGCGGGACCGGAGTGTCCATGAACAAGGAATTATTTGTCTCTTCCACACCGCACGAAACCAAGGTGGGGCTGGTGGAAGACGATCTGCTCGCGGAAATCTACCTTGAGCGCGAAAATGAATACACCCTGGCGGGGTCCATTTACAAGGGACGTGTGACCCGGGTGCTGCCCGGAATGCAGTCTGCCTTCGTTGACATCGGCCTGGAACGAGATGCCTTCCTTTATGTTTCTGACTTTATGGAGTTGGAAGAGCACGACGAAGATGTGACCGACATTGTGCCCGCGAATCGTGGAGTGCAGGACATGCGCGCGCAACCGGCGCGAGAGGAGTCAGAGTCGGCCGGGGCACAATCGCCTGCCGGAACGTACGCGGCCGAGCCGGAGGCAAAGTTCGAGAGCGCTTCCGGCCAGGACTTCGACGGGACAGAAGACCTAGCGGAAGCCCAACCTTCGGGAGCATCCGCCCCTGCGCCCGAGACCGCGAACAACGGAGAGTCTCAAGACCGTGAGCGGGGAGGTTTTCGAGGACGCCGCCGCCGTCGTGGCGGACGCCGCGACGGACGAGGCGATGGACGTGATCGAGGATCGGAGCCGCGATTTACGCGGCCTTCGCCCGAGATTGTTCCTCCTGCTGCTCCTCGTGTCCAGGAATCGGGCAGGAGCCAGCAGTTTGGGCCCCCAGCGGGATATCAGCCGATCCTTCTTCCCGGGGAATCGATTTCCAAGTACCGCGGTTTGGCCCAGCCACCGGCGGCGCAGGAACGACGTCCACAGGGCACGGGCAGCGAAATGGGATTGCCTGCTCCAACTCCGGCCTCTGCGCTTATCACAGAGCCCGCGGCTCCTGTGGCCTCTACTTTTCCGGAAGATGAGCCCATCTTCGCGAGCCCGATTCCGTTTGTCGAAACCCCACGCAAGGGGCGCGACCGCGACGACTCAGGACAGGCGCAGGAAGATCCCGGGAACGCGGCCTCGGTTGTGACGGCGTCCAGTTCGGTCGACTGGAACCGCGAATTTCTCCGGCGGGATTCGGCGAGCGCGAATGTTGGCGCCGCTGCTCAGACTACTGAACAAGAATTTGTCGAAGAAGAGGAGGACATCGTGGTGCCGTTCCCCGAGCATTCCGATCGGCCAGTGCCTCCCGTTCGCGAACCGGAGGCTCCCGCCTTTGCTGCCCCGGGAACTCTGGAAGAAGAAACCATCGACGAGGAAGAAGCGGACACCGTCCGTTATGAAGAATCGTCCGATGAGGGATACGACGAATTTGAAGAAGAGACCCGGGCGGCGGGTCAGCAGGCTGCGGAGATTCGGCGCGAGATTTCCGAAGTCCGCGAGACCGTAGATGAGATCCACATGTCATCGTTAGCTGAGGCCGGGGTGGCGCCGGCTGCGGAAGGCGGCGCGGCGGAGGGCGAGGAAGACTCCGAGGAACTGGAGCTGGAAGAGGCGCAAGCTGAGGCAGAGGCACTGCTCGACGCCGAAGCGCGCGGTACCGGCGCCGTCGATGCCAGGGCAGAGGTTCGTGCTCCGGCGGGGACGGCTGGTTACACGCAGCGGGCGCCAAGACCACGTCCCGGTTTCGACCGGCAGCGCGGCGGACGCCGTGGAGGCGGGCGCCGCTTCCCGCGTCGCGAGGCGCATGAAGTTCCAAAGATCAGCGATTTGCTCAAAGAAGGCCAGGAAATCCTGGTGCAGATTGCGAAGGAACCCATTGGCAAGAAAGGCGCGCGCATCACCAGCCACATCGCGCTTCCTGGACGGTTCCTGGTGTACATGCCGACGGTGAACCATACCGGCGTTTCGCGCAAGATCGCGTCCGACGAAGAGCGCCAGCGGCTGAAGCGCATCGTGATGAGCGAACGCGAAAACGGCCATGGAGGTTTCATCGTCCGTACCGCGGCGCAAAACGCGAGCGAAGACGAATTGCGGGCTGACATTCGCTTCCTGAAAGGTTTGTGGAATGACATTAAGGGCCGTGCCGAGGCCTCCAAGCCGCCAGCGCTCATTTATCACGATCTCAACGTGGTGGAGCGCGTCCTGCGCGACCAGGTGACGTCAGATTTCTCCGTGATCTGGGTCGATACCGAGCCGGAATACGAGCGCATTCTGCGTTTCTTCAACCGCTTCCAGCCGGGGCTGGTCAAGCGGGTGAAGCTCTACACCAAGGAGGCGCCGCTGTTCGAGCAATTCGGCCTGGCCGAGGAGATGAACAAGGCGCTCAAGTCGAAGGTGTGGCTGAAGAGCGGCGGCTACATCGTGATCAACCAGACCGAGGCGCTGGTCGCGATCGACATCAACACGGGCAAGTACGTGGGCAAGACTTCGCGTCTCGAAGATACGATCGTCAAAACCAACGTGGACGCGATCAAGGAGATCGTGCGGCAGATCCGGCTGCGCGATCTGGGCGGAATCATCATCATCGACTTCATCGATATGGATGAGCGCCGCAACCGCCAGCGCGTGATGCAGGCGTTGGAAGAAGAGCTCCGCCACGACCGTGCCCCATCGAAAGTCCTGCAGTTCAACGATTTCGGACTGGTCGCCATCACCCGCAAGCGCGTGAAGCAGTCGCTGGAACGCACTATCGGCGCGCCTTGTCCGTATTGCCAATCGACCGGCTACGTGAAGTCAGTCACCACGATCTGCAATGAGATTTACGTGGAGATGCGCAAGATCGCGAAGCATCTGGAGCACGAAGACGTAATGTTGCGCGTGAATCCGGATGTGGCCAAGGAATTGAAGGCCAACAACGGCCGCCTGCTGAACGAGATGGAGGAACTGACCAAGCGCACCATCATCGTGAAAAGCGATCCGGCGCTGCATCAGGAACAGTTCGATATCAACTAGCTCTTGGCTACTGGCGCATAGCTCAAGCCTCTGGCCTGGGGAAATACGGGCGGATATCGCTCGTCTTCTTTTTGTTCCAGAGGCCGGCTTTTGGATAGCTTCCGGCTAGCGACCATCCTGAATTCGCACTAGATTCAATCGATACGCATCTAGCGGGAAAAATCCCGAAGCATTGACTCCGGATTGCCTGTGACCCACCGCAATCGACACGTGTAATCGCCTCGACCTCGCGCCAATTGGATTTTTGAGCAATAATGCCTTCGTGTCAGTAGGGACTTCAGTGGGGACTTATGTCTGGTAGGCGCGTGCTTCGGCTTCTAGAACGGTTGGGCTTCACGGCGGGACTGCTGGCAGCGGCCCTGCCGACGCTTGCGGCGAAGGGCGGCGCGAAGCCGGAGTTCGGACCCAATGTACTGATCTTTGATCCGTCGATATCATCGCAGGTGATCCAGAAGCAGATCGATGCGGTGTATGCAACACAGGAGCACAACGAGTTTGGGCCGCAGCGGAATGCGCTGCTGTTTCTGCCCGGAAGCTATTCGGTGGACGTGCCGGTGGGCTTCTATACGGAGGTGATGGGGCTGGGCGCATCGCCGGATGCCACGCGGATTGCGGGCAACGTGCATGCGGATGCGAATCATGAGCACAACAATGCGACGACAACCTTCTGGAGAGCTGCGGAAGGGTTCTCGGTAACGCCCGCAGGGGGCACGATGCAGTGGGCGGTCTCGCAGGCGATTTCTCTGCGGCGCATGCATGTGCGCGGCGACCTCGTGCTGCACCAGAAGCACGGCTGGGCAAGCGGCGGCTGGATGTCAGATTCGCTGGTGGACGGCAATGTCGACTCCGGAAGCCAGCAGCAGTGGATCTCCCGCAACTGCGATTGGAAGAGCTGGACAGGCTCGAACTGGAACATGGTGTTTGTCGGGGTGGTGCATCCACCGGATGGCGCATGGCCGTCACCACCATACACGAAGTTGGCGCAGACGCCCGTGGTGCGCGAGAAGCCGTTCCTGCAAGTGAATGCTGCGGGCGAGTTCAGCGTGCGGGTTCCGGAACTGCACAGCGACAGCGCCGGGATCACATGGCGCGGCGGAGAAACGGCGGGAGAGACGATTCCCATTGCGCGGTTTTATATTGCGCGCCCGGATGTGGATACGGCGGAGACGATCAACGCGCAGCTGGCCCAAGGCAAGAACCTGATACTGACACCGGGGATCTACGAACTAACTGCTCCGATTCGTGTTACACGGCCGCATGCAGTGGTGCTGGGGCTGGGGTTCGCAACGTTGCGTCCGACGAGCGGCACGGCCGCGATGACGACAGCCGATGTGGACGGGATTGAGATTGCCGGACTGCTCTTCGATGCGGGACCGAGCGAGTCTCCGGTGCTGTTGGAAGTGGGGCCGGAGGGAAGTCGGGAGCGCCATGCGAAGGACCCGATCACGCTGCACGATGTTTTCTTTCGCGTGGGTGGCGCGGGAGTGGGCCGGGCCAAGGTGAATTTGAGGATCAACAGCAACGACACACTGGTGGACCATACCTGGATTTGGAGAGCGGACCACGGCTCCGGCGTGGGCTGGGAGCTGAATACCAGCGCGAACGGTCTGGTGGTGAATGGAAATGAGGTCACGATCTACGGCCTGTTTGTGGAGCATCACCAGCAATTCCAGGTTCTGTGGAAGGGCAATGGCGGACGAACGTATTTCTATCAGTCGGAGATTCCTTACGATCCACCGAACCAGGCGAGCTATACGAGTGCGCCGGGGGTGAACGGCTGGGCCTCGTACAAAGTGGCGGATGGAGTGACGAGTCATGAGGCGTGGGGGCTGGGTGTGTACAGCGTCTTCCAGTATCCGGATGTGGCGCTGACCCGGGCAATCGAGACGCCGAAGAGACCGGAGGTACAGTTCCACGACATGATTACCGTGGCGCTGGGTAATCACGGCGGAATCCGCCACGTGATCGACGACACAGGCGAGGCCACCGCGATTCATCCTCGCGTTGCGCCGAAGGTGACGAGCTTTCCGTGAAACGGCTGCGCCGAATCCGGGCAAGGGATAAGTTCGTTCGGCTCCAGCCGATCTGATCATTCACGGGGTTGTGCGTAAGGGGTCAACTTGCCTGATTTAGAGCTCGCGGCTGGGGCTCGCTGCTCGCCCGTTCACCTCTTGGCGACACCGCTGGCCAGTCTTCTTTCCACGCATCGGGACCTGTGGTGTTCGCGTATCTGATACGTACGGGCATCGCTGCAAGCCGCTCAGAAAGCCGAGTTTCGCTGCGAATCGGCCACCAGTCGTACAAGAAAATCTCAAGAGGGCGCCACATCGAAACCCAGCCACCGATCGTAAGGCTTTCGCGAAGGATCTCGCCGATACGGCTGCCCTTCATCAAAACAGCGAGAAAATCGCCCAATGCAATCGCCGACGTTAAAGCAACGAGACCGATCACAAGGCTGGTCCGGCCCACCCGGAACAATTCGCGCAGACGCTGCCCATAGGCTTGAGCGCGCTGAGTGAAGAACTCGTGAATCGCGTCGCGTAGCACGGCCGCCTCGTCGGGTAACCCGGCCTTGCGGTCGAGATCAACCACCAGAGCAAGCGCTGCGTCACGGGGCAGCTCCTTGGCCCAACCTACAATGAACTCCTCAGCTTTGGGGTCCAGGTCCTTGTCGCGAAACGGAGAAGGATCGATGGCATTGAATATCTGCTTCAATTCGCCTACATGCACCTCGATGACATAGCACTTGGGAGGAATCGGGTCGCCGGCAGAGGCTTTGTCTTTAGTTCCTGAGGCGTCTGTCACGACAGTGGCTCGTCTTTACAAATCTTCGTGAGAGACCGTCTGCCCACGACGTGAAAGTAGTCGTTCATTTGTTCCTCCTCATCGAGCCAGAATACGCCATTGTGCCTGGTCGATGCACCAGTTCAGCCACCAGGGCGGCTCGAAATCCTCGGTCCTTTCCCAAGAATTTTAACAACCAGAAAGCCGAAACTGAGAATTGAGAACTGGGAACTGGGGACTGGGAACTGCTTTAACTCCCTGGATGCGCCAAGGCCTTCACGGCCAGGTCGGAGCGGTCGCGGAGTTTCTGCACGGTTTGGTGGATGGCTTTAGACGACGCTCCAGCATCGCCGTTTTCGGCCATCTTAGCAACGCCTGCGGCGTCCTCCGTACTAGTGCTGGCTATGTCGAGCAAGACCACCAGCGCATCCGCGTGGAGCTTCCACAGCGAGGACATGCTCTGGCTGCGTTTGAGTTCTTCGATCTCGGTGTTGACCCGCGCCACGCAGGAAACCAGGCGAATCAGCGTGCGGGCGACATCGGCGCGCAGGCTCTTCTCTTCGAGGAAGCTGGCGTTATAGGCTTCAGCTTCGGGGGCGGTCAGCGTGAGGTTGAAGAAGCGCATGGGCACAATCTGGCGATACTTGGGATCGGCCACGCGGACAAAGACCCGGATCGATTCCTCGACGCGGCGTAGTTTGCCTTCTTCGACGGAGATTTGCTGCGCCGTGATAGCTGGGGGCTGGAAGGCCTGAGCCGGAACTGGAGCTTTTGCAGCAGCGGCTGCGGCTCGCGCGCTCTTGGCCGCAGCAGTTGTGCCGCCGGATTGAATGGCGTTACCGGCAGACGGCGCTAGCAGTGACCTGCGGATGGGTGGGCGCCGGTCCAGCTCTTTTTTCAATCGCGAGACCCGCCGAAATTTTTCCAGCGCGCCGCCGTAGTCGGCCTGGAGCATTTCTTTCTGCTCGATTGCGGCCACGTGCTCAACGGTGACTTCGACGCCGTCCACCGTGCTTAGAATGCTGCCGCCCATTTCGTCGAGGGCTTGGGCGAATTGCTTAATCTCTCCCAGGGACTTGGCGAAGAGTTGGTCAAAGCGTGCGCCGAACGCGGCATTGTGGGCGGCCACCGTGGCCAGCACGCCGGGATGATAGAAGGAGGAATCCAGCCAGCGCTTCAAGTCGCGCACCCGCGAAACAATGCCGGAGTCGATGAGCGCGTTGAAATCGCGATAGCGGGCAATCTCTTCCCGCAGCGGGTCGAAGTTTCGCAGCAGTTGCACGTGTTCTTCCGGGAGCGAGGGCACGTCGGTATCGGCAAGAATCTCGATCAAGGCAATTTCAAACGGAGAAAGAGGCAGCGCGCCGTCCAGTCCGTAGCCGTGCTGCTGCCACTGGCCGGCAACGCGAGGATGGCGGTACAGAAAGGTTGAAATCAGATCGGTCTTATCGCGGTTGACCTCGCTAGGCTCGCGGCGCCGCACAAAGTAGCGAAGCAGGGCCTCGGCAACTTCCGAATCCGTGTCTGGAGTGAGCGCCTGCCGCAGCATGGCGGGTGTGATGGCCATGTCCAGCACATGCAGCCAGCGATACATTCGGGAAAGAGTTTCCGGGAGATCGCCCTCCGAGTGGCGAAGCGAGACTTCGTCGAGCCCGCTCGGAATGGGCACGTCGCCGCCGAGCGAGTCTCGCAGCAGCTTCTGGTAAAAACCCTGGACTGTCGCCAGGATGGCTAACTCAAACTTAAGGTCCTCGGCCAATGAACGCTCCCGCGAGCGAGATTCTCCCCGTCGGTCGGGGGAATTCTTTACTGCTGTTTAAGTAAAGACGAAAGTCACCTGAGTCGCAAGTTACTACCGGAGCGACACTGTTATGCACGGGCTTCTTTTCCAGAGGTGCATGGCCTTCCGTGTGGGCGAGAAAACTTCCCACGGCGGCTAAAGTCGTTTTTGATTTGGGCACCCTGGGGCGCGGCTGAAGCCACGCTCTTTCAAAACGGGAATGGTTGTTCAGAAGACCACAGTCTTATTGCCATAGAGAAGAACGCGGTTTTCGACGTGCCAGCGGACGGCGCGGGAGAGCACGACCTTCTCGAGGTCGCGGCCTTTGCGGATGAGGTCTTCGACGGTGTCGCGGTGGGAGACGCGGACTACGTCCTGCTCGATGATCGGACCGTCGTCGAGAATCTCGGTAACGTAGTGGCTGGTTGCCCCGATCAGCTTCACGCCGCGTTCGAAAGCTTGATGGTAGGGCCTGGCGCCGACGAAGGCGGGCAGGAATGAGTGGTGAATGTTGATGATGCGTTGCGGGTAGCGGTTGACGAAATCGTTCGAAAGAATCTGCATGTAGCGGGCGAGGACCATGAAATCGGCTTTGTGGATTTCAATCAGCGACTGGATTTGTTCCTCGGCCAGCTGCTTATTGTCTTTGCTGATGGAGACGACCGTATAGGGAATTTTGTAGAAGTCGGCGATGGGTTGGTTGTCGGGGTGATTGGAGATGATGAGAGGGATGTCGCAGGCGAGTTCGCCGCTCTGGTGGCGGTAGAGGAGATCGACCAGGCAGTGGTCGTACTTTGAGACCAGGACGATCATGCGCGGGCGGTGCGAGGATTGGGCAAGGCGCCACTTCATCTGGAAGCTTTCGGCGATGGGCGAGAAGTGTTTGGCGAAGGCGGTGAGATATTTGTCGCTGAGGTCGATGTCGAAGTCTTTGGGATCGAACTCGACGCGCATCAGGAAGAGGCCAGACTCCTCGTCAGCGTGTTCGTCGGCGTGCAGGATGTTGCCGTTGTGGCGGTAGACGAAGTCGGCGATGGTGGCGACTTCGCCTTTGCGGTCAGGGCAGGAGATGAGCAGGATGGCGCTATTTTTCATGTAGTCTGTACGGCGCGACATTGATCCGAATGAGTAATTAGGAAGTCCCGGAGAGTTTGTGAAGAAGTACTCTACCGGGAACCATCAGTGCAAGCAATGGTCTCGCGCTGTGGAAGGGCACTGCACTGCTGGTTTTGTGAGGGTGAGTGGCGCACGGTCTTGTCAACGAATGTAATCGGCTGTTTTCGCCAATGACCTACGAGGGCTCACCGGTAGTAACCTTGTCTCGCCTCTACCACCAGGTCCTTTTGCAGCTTCTTAACCTCAGGCGCGAGTTCGACCTTTATGGTGCAGAACGTGCCTTGAGGTTTCGCTACGGACGGGCGATAGCCAAGGGTGTAGCGGAGACGAAGGTCGTCAATCAACTCAGCGAGCTTGGCGGGCACGGTTTTGCCGCTCGACTCCACCACCAGGCCGCCAGTAGCTCGAGCGTATTGGTGGACATCTCCCGGGGGGTACAACCTCCGGTCAACAGCCATTTCCGAACGGTAACCCATGTCATGCTGATCGGAAAGCGGGCTCCTCTTGAGCAAGGCGCACACAACGGTCCCAGTTCGAAAGAGTTGCTCTAGCGCCTGTTTCTCCGTATGCAGTTCTTTTCCCGAAAGACTTCTTCCCGCCCGCGCCTTTAGTTCAGGCGAAGGAGTGTTGGGGACGTTATCGGTGAACCAGAGTATGACCCGCCGACTGTCTGGATTTTTTGCCGCCGACAGATACCAACCTGCTTGAAAGACAGCTTCATTGAAGAACGCGGCTTCCTGGCTTCCCAGGTGGGCAGCTTTGTCGATCGCGGCGGCAGCCAGGGAACGGTCGGTGGTAAAGCTCTGGAGCAGATAAGTCGAAGCCGAGTAGACCATCACAGCGACTTCGTCTTGGGGCTTAAGATGCTGCAGAGCCTGCTGAGCACCTTGGCTGAGCGCCTGCAGAACCGGACGCACGGTGTCGGTCAGGTCGACCAAGAGAACAACCGACAGAGGAAGTTCGTCCTGGCTGAAGGTGCTGATCTGCTGTTGCACGCCGTCCTCATAAACCCGCAGGTCATGCTGTCGCAGCGAGCCGGCGACCTGGTGCGTTTTCTTACTGATTACCTGCGCATCTACCTGCACGAGACGGACATCGACGCGATAGCTGTCTGTCTCGTGGATCAAAGTAGAGTGTTGGACGCCAGCGAGACCCTGCCAGGCGAGCAGCCAGCAAAGAAGGGAAACACCTGTAAGTACCCGCATTCTTGCTTTCCAAGATAAAAGTGAAATACGGGAAGCCAGCGCCAATTCTACACGAGCTTCGCACCAAGGCGGGCCCCGCCCAAAGTTGGTGATGTGTTGAAGCGTCATGTGACGCTAAAAACAAGCAATAAGCAGAATTGACGCAGCCGCGCGACCCCAGATCATGGTGCTTACGCAATCTGTTGCCGCATTAATTCAACGCTTTAATTCCTTCACAATTTCTCTTGCGGCGTTCCTACCCGATCCTCCAGTCAAGCCTGCGCCTGGGTGCGTGCCGCTTCCGCAAAGATACAGGTTTTCGATCGGGGTTTTGTAGCGCGCCCAGTCGAGTAGCGGACGCATGGTGAAGAACTGATCGAGCGCAAGATCGCCGTGGAAGATCTGGCCGCCGGTTAGTCCGTACACTTCTTCGAGATCCAGCGGAGTGATGATCTGGTGCGTGAGGATCAGCTCGGGAAGATTTGGGGTATATTGCGCTAGCGTCTGCACGACCGTTTGTCCTAGCGCTTTGCGCTGGTCTTCCCAATCGCCCTTCAGCTTGTAGGGCGCGTACTGCATGTAGATCGACATGACGTGCTTGCCGTCGGGCGCGAGTGTGGGATCGGTCAGCGACGGAATTGTGGCTTCCAGATAAGGGTGAGGCGAAAAATTGCCGTACTTGGATGAGTCGAAAGCCCGTTCTAAATAGTCGATCTCATGGCCAATGTGAATGCGTCCCTTGAGCGCGTTGCCGTCTCCATTTTTCAACGCAGTGAAGACCGGGAGGCCGGAGAGAGCCAAGTTAACCTTCGCGACTGTGCCGTTGCCGCGGAAGTGCTGCAGCTTCTGCACGAAGTCAGGGGAAAGATGCGTGGGGTCGGTGAGCTTGAGCAGCGTGCGCTTGGGATCGGCGTTCGAGATGACAGCCTTGGCGCTGATTTCTTCGCCGGTGCCGAGCAGCACGCCGGTGGCGGCGCCGTCTTTCACGCGAATCTCGATGACTTCGGCTGAAGTGCGAATTTCAACGCCGGCTGCCTTCGCGGCGGAGGCCATGGCTTGCGTGAGCGCGCCCATTCCGCCAGAGGCGAAGAAGGCCGAGCCGGCGGGATGAGAATCTCCAGCGGCGCGGATCAGCAACTGCAGGCTGCTGCCTGCGGACCACGGTCCGAGGAAGGTTCCGAAGATTCCGCGAGCGGCTATGACCGCGCGCAGTAATTCGGTCTCGAAATATTCGGCGACCAGATCTGCGACGGCCATCGGGCCCCAGCGCAGGACGCGGTACATATCTCGCTTGCCCAGGTTGCGGAGGGCGCGGCCGGTTTTGAGCATGCTCCACATATCTCCGCCGCTGGGATGATCGATGTCGGGCGGAGTGGTGGCGAGCGCTTCCGCGATTACTTTGCTGATCTTGCCTAGAGACTTCTCGAACTCGGGATACTTTGCTGCGTCTTTTTGCGAGAAGGCGGCGATTGACTGTGCGGATTTGTCTTCGTCCTGGTACAGAGAGAGCGCGCGGCCTTCGGGCGAGAGCGCGGTTACGCAGGTCTCTGGCGTGATGAACCTGAGGCCGTGCTTTTCCAGTTGCATGTCGCGGACAATGTCTGTGCGAATTGGGCCAGCGGTGTGGGCGAGCGTGGAGCAGCGGAAGCCGGGATGAAATTCATCGGTGATCGCCGAGCCGCCGACTTGCGGCCGGCGTTCGAGGACGAGAGGCTTGAATCCCGCTTTGGCCAGGTAGAACGCGGTGACCAGGCCGTTGTGGCCGCCGCCGATGATAACGATGTCGCGTGTGGTCTCGGGCATGTTAGGCGGCTCCCCCGAGGTCTTTCAACATTTCCAGAGCGGCGAGCCGTCCGGGGGCGCCCATGATGCCGCCGCCGGGATGCGTGGCTGAACCGCACATATATAAATTCTGAATGGGAGTGCGGAAGCGCGCATAGCCAGGAGCGGGACGCAGGAAGAAAAGCTGCTCCAGCGAGAGTTCGCCCTGGAAGATGTTGCCTTCGCTCAAACCCCATTCGCGCTCGAGATCGAGCGGCGTGATGACTTGCCGGTGGAGGATGATGTCTTTGATATTGGGCGCGTACTCGGCGATGGTGTTGACGACGGTGTCGCCGAAGGCTTCTTTTTGATCGTCCCAGTTCAAGCCGGGGCGAAGCTTGTAGGGCGCGTACTGGACGAAGCAGGAGAGGACGTGCTTGCCTGGCGGCGCGACCGAAGGATCGGTGAGCGAAGGGATGACCATATCAATGTAGGGTCGGCGGGAGAAGTTGCCATACTTGGCATCGTCGTAGGCGCGTTCCATATATTCAACCGACGGGGAGATGGAGATGGCGCCCCGAAGATGCGCGCCGGGTCCGGGGATGGCTTTGAAGTTCGGTAGCGCGTCGAGCGCCATGTTTACCTTGCCCGAAGATCCGCGGTATTTGAAGCGGTTGATGTCTTCGAGGAAGTCGGCAGGAAGATGCTCGGCTTCGATGAACTTGTTGAAGGTGAGTCGGGGATCGACGCTGGAGGAAATTGTATCGGCGTAGATTTCGTCGCCGTTGGCTAGAACAACGCCTTTGGCTTTGCCATCTTTGACGATGATTTTCGCGATCGCAGCTTGGGTGCGAATCTCGACGCCGGCTTCGCGGGCTGCGTCCCCGATGGCGTTTGAAATTGCGCCGGTGCCGCCGCGGGCGAAGCCCCAGGCGCGGAATGCGCCGTCAATTTCTCCCATGTAGTGATGCAGGAGGACGTAAGCCGTTCCTGGCGAACGCACACCGAGGAATGTGCCGATGATGCCGGATGCGGACATCGTTGCTTTGAGCACGTCAGTCTCAAACCACTGATCGAGAAAATCGATGGCGCTCATGGTCATGAGCTGGACTTGGTTGTATTTGTCGTTGCTCGACATGCCCTGGAAGCGGCGTCCGATGAAGAGCAGCTTCATCAGTTCGCGCGGGTTGAGCGTGTTGGGATCGGGGGGCACCATGCTGAGAATCGGTTTCACGAAGCGGCACATGGCTTGCATGGCTTTGCCGAATTCGTCGTAGGCTTCGGCGTCGACGCCGGAGTGACGGGCGATCTCGCGGTGAGTTTTGCCGTGGTCATTCACGCGCCACAGGTAATCGCCGCTGGGCATGGGCGTGAAAGTGCCGTCGAGTGGGAGGATTTCGAGGCCGTGGCGCGGGAGGTCGAGGTCGCGAATGATTTCCGGGCGCAGCAGCGACACCACGTAGGAGCAGACGGAAAACTTGAAGCCGGGGAAGACTTCTTCAGTGCAGGCCGCCCCGCCGAGAATGTGGCGGCGTTCGAGCACCAGAACTTTCTTTCCGGCACGGGCGAGGTAGGCGGCGTTGACCAGGCCGTTGTGGCCGCCGCCGATTACGATTACATCGTATGAATTGGGCATGAGCTTCTAGCCTTTAGCTGTTCGCTTGCTGGTTGAGAATGGGGACGAGGAATCTTAGCGCAGTTTTGGGGTGCGCGTATTAGAGGCCGCTGGGTAGGACGCTCCAGTTGCGGAGGGCATTCGATAGGATTGGGATGAGTGAGCGCATGAGCCGAAGGGTCATTCTATCGGGAATGCGGCGGTTTGTCTGCAAGATTGACCAGCGCGGTAGTCGGCTACTTTGAAGTCCCGGATAAACCCACGCAGACTAGGAACGCCATAA
>Ga0210406_10003159_pt1 | contig 18244 bp, 20 predicted proteins | sample IncBWC30MmetaG_FD_155454 | JGI IMG/M metagenome (GOLD analysis project Ga0210406, IMG submission 155454) | Forest soil microbial communities from Barre Woods Harvard Forest LTER site, Petersham, Massachusetts, United States - Inc-BW-C-30-M | ecosystem: Environmental > Terrestrial > Soil >... | reverse complement strand
CCAAAGGCTCTCCTCATTTCGATTGGCGCGACGTTAACCCGTTCGGCAATTCAAGCAAGGCCGAACTGGGGCAGGCTCATCTGGACCGGAGAACTACAAAAGAACGAATTCATCTCGTTTTCGGCGAGCGGGTCCTCGCGAGGCGTGCTGAACGGTCGCTTGCCGGGTTTTCCCGTCAAAGTAAACATCCAGCCGGGAGAGGTGGTAGACGGCGGAATCGCAATTCTTACAAATGACGCAAGCCGAGCAGGCGTCAATGAGCCCTCCCACGCCCGCAACGGCTGGGACGTCGTTACTTATAAATGGTTTCAGAAGCCGATTCCCGAGGTAAGAGTAGTCGAGCCTCCGGGGCCCTCAAATAATTGGGGTCGAATCGTTCTGCAGAATACCGATCGCAATCTTGCAGTCGTTGTCGTGGACTGGCAGTCGATGGACAAATCTAAGCTAGGCGATCAAATCAGCTCAAGAACTTCAGCGGGCCAAGTATACGTAATGCGCTAGAGGAACGGATCATGGAAAATTCACATGCTCGCAACGTCACAGGCGTTTCGCTTTTGGCGAGGTCGTGTTATCGCCGAGTTCCCTGGCGGAGCGAGTGACTGAAAGCGGCCGTTACTTTTCAAGCGTTTAGGATTACTTGACTAAAAGTGCTGGGAGTCATAGTACCCGGTGTGATAGACTGCGAACCGCCGGAGCCGGCGTTCGAAAGACGGGTATCTTCCTCCGAGTGCCCGTCGATCGATTTCGACGGCTCCGGCTGTTTTCGATATCACCACAAATTGAGGGAGAAACGCCACAAGGCGTCTGAGTGCCAGCTCCGATGGAGAGGTACCGCACATCGAGCCGTCCGTGCGCGTCCAACAGATCAGGAAAATGGGCGCATGGACCAGGTCCTGCTTGGTGCCAAGATACCGTTCAGTCGTCTGGACGGAAGCGTGGCCCAACAATAATTGGATCTGCTCCAGCTCCCCACCCGCGGCACGGCAGAGCTTCGCACACGTGCGCCGAGCATCATGCGGAGCGAGGCCGGGGACACCGATCGCCTCGGCGTACTGCCGGAGCATCTGCCAGACTACCTTTTCTCCCAAGCGTTCGCCCCCAAGGCGATCGGCACGATTCACGGGGCGGAACAGGTAGCCGTCCACCAAGCTCGCCGCGGAGGCCCACGCGTCAATCGCGACCTTTGTCCAAGCCGGGACCGGGGCCGTGCGAACGCGGCCATGCTTTCCCGTGGGATCGACGATGCGCCAGCGGCCATCGCGCTGTTGGATATGTGTGAACGTCAGCGCCGCAACCTCAGATCGTCGGAGCCCGCACCCGAGAAGAACGGCTAGGATGGCGCGATCGCGCAGGCCCTTCACAGTGCTGGCGTCGGGCGCGTGGAGCAGGCTTTGCGCCTGGCGCACTGACCGCCAGTTACCAACACGGATGCCCCCGGATTTCGCGCTCCTCACACGGGCAATTCCAGCTGTCAACTCCGGCGCGAGCAGCCCGTTATCAGCCGCCTCGGCTGCCAGTTTGCGAATCGCCGACATCCGAATGATGATCGATGACGAGCCAAGCCCGCGGGCCTCCAGCGATACGCGCCACACCCTCACAATGGCCTTAGTGACGCCGGGCCGCGGCGCCTGCTGGAACCCCACACCAGGAACTCGTCCAGCGCCATGTTGTACACGCGTTTTGTAATAGGCGAGGAAACGCTGTCGAGCACCAGCGCCTTCAGTTCCTCCCATCCCGCGATCTTTTGCACCGCAACCAGTTCGTTTCATTTTAAGTCCTGTTGCTGGGCATTAACGGAGTCATTTGGAGACTACCTCTAAGGGGCGACGACATCAAGCAAAATGGCACCTTAGCAGCGGGCGGCCGACCCGACGAAGCGGCGACATCAAATAGGTGGGTGGTCAAAACAGCTTATTTTCGGGCGCGAAGCGAGCGCCGGATCAGGGCAACTTACCCGAGCGTCGCCGAAACCTTTGGTTTTGACTGGTGGGAAAAGTAATCACAGTGTATCTGCCGCTGCTACCCGCTGGCACAATCAACAATTCATAAGATCTTGGCGTCTATATATCAGACTTTTCCGCACAGAACGGAAGGAAAAGTGCCGTCGCGGCATAAGATCAACAGCCGGGCACTTTCGAGTTAGAGCTGGCGTCCAACGGGTAGCTGGGTGCGACGGCTTTGAGAGGAGACGATCATGAAATCGAACAATATACGTGTGCTCATAACAGGCGCAGCAGTCATCGCAATCGGTGTCTGCGCCGATACAGCCGTTTCTGTAAACAAGAATCCGTCGCAAAATAATCCAGTCTCGATCTCGGTTGAAAAGGGACTGAAGTGGCTCGTCGCCGTGCAGGGCAAGGACGGTGGTTGGGGACAGGATGGCGGGGAAACGTCATACGTTCGCCAAGGTGAGCACCTGGAGTCCAACGGTAACGACGTTGCCAACACCGCCGTGGCAGCTGAAGCGCTCCTACATGTCGGCACCATGCCGACACATGGCGAGTACCACGAGTCCTTGCAGCGCGCCATTCGCTTCATTTTGGAACACGTTGAGCGAAGTCCAGCGGAAGGACTCGCGGTGACGGATCTCAGAGGCACACAGATCCAGCGCAAATTGGGGCCCTACATCGACACGTTCCTCACCTCGAAACTGCTGGCTGAGCTCGATGGCAACATGGGTGACGCGCAGGCTAATGCGCGCGTTCGGCAGAGCCTGGAGAAATGCGTCGCGAAAGTGGAGAAAAGTCAGCTTAAGGATGGAAGCTGGAATTTCGCGGGAGGCTGGGCGCCGATTCTCGGGACGTCCATGGCGTCGCAGAGCTTGTACGTCGCGAAAGAGAAGGGCGTCGCCGTCCCGCAGATAGCCATGGACCGCGTCGAAACATATACCGCGAGAACATTTGCGCCACCAGCGGCAGGAGTGGCGGGCGCAGGCGCCGGCCCGCGAGGCGTGAGCGCCGGCACAGACGGGGTCGTGAGCACGGGTGCCTTGGCAGCGGCCATGCCAATGAGCGCCGAAGTGTCAGCCGCTTCTGCCGGTGTCTCCCTCTATAAGCGGGCCCAGGAACTTGAGCAGCTTAGCCGTACGCCTGAAGACCGCAAGAAGAATGGAAAGCAGATCGGCGCCATTACGGCTCAGCTTGCCGATCCGCGCTTCGTTACCGGATTCGGATCGATCGGCGGAGAGGAATTCTTTTCGTATTTGAACATCAGCGACAGCCTACATCGCGCTGGCGGGCCAGAATGGCAACGCTGGAACAGCGACATGAAAGCAAAGATCTTGAAAATGCAGAACCAAGATGGAACTTGGGCCGGGCACCATTGCATCACGGGCCGCGTCGCCGTCACCAGCGCCGCGATTCTAATGCTGGTTGCTGACCGCGAAAACCTTCTGACCATTAACTCTAAACGCTAGTGGCTCGACCCTGTATCTTACTATTGCTGCTCGCCCAGGTCGGCTGCATGCAGACGAAGCAGTCTTCTCTGGTGCGGGGCGCTCAGTATCTATTGAGTCGGCAAGCCGATGATGGTGGATGGCACAGCCATACCTATGGGCTGCTGCGCTCCGGGCAGTCTCTCACACCGTTTGTGCTGGACGCGCTCCTCCAAATCCCTGAGGCTGCCTATCAACTGCCACAAGCAAGAACGGATCGTGCCCTGGCATTCATCCAAAACAATACCCGACCCGACGGTGTGCTCGGTATGGCCGATCCGCAAATTCCGGACTACCCCAATTATTCGACGGCACTGGCGGTGAGCACGCTTTGCAAGGCGCGGCGTACCGGGTGGGAGAAACGAGTCCAGCTCATGGTGTCGTATTTACGCGGCCAACAGTTCACGGAAAAAAATGGTTGGCATTCCACAGACCCGGTATATGGCGCCTGGGGAATGGGCGGAGGGCGGCGGACGCCTCCGGACACGGGTCATGTCGATCTCTCAATGACTCGATATGTACTCGAAGCCCTGCGTGCTGCCGCCGTGCCCACGCCCGATCATCTCTTCGAACAAGCGCGCGTGTTCGTCGAACGCTGCCAGAATTTCGATCCAAAACACCCGGATGACGCTGACGGCGGCTTCTTTTTTTCGACCACGGAATTCGATACTAATAAAGCCGGCTCTGACGGCAAACACTTTCGAAGTTACGGAACCACCACGGCCGATGGCATTCTTGCTCTGCTGGCGATAGGCCGCCCGCTCGACGACTTGCGCATTGCGGCCGCTCAACGCTGGTTGTCGGTCCATCACCGCGACATGAATGTCCCAGGATTCGTCGGCGAGGCGTACCAGCGCTGGCCCCGGGGCCTGGCGTTTTATTATTCTTCCGCCAGTACGCAGGCATTCCGAGCGTTGCATATGGAGGCCGGATCAGGCATTGTCGATGCATTGAAACGGACACAACGCGCTGATGGTTCCTGGGCGAACACGGAAAATCTCGTGAAAGAGGATGACCCGCTCATCGCCACTGCATTTGCGATTCACGCTCTAGCGCTCCAATAATAGATTCGGTCAGTGACGTTCATTGCTCGCAGACGAACGAACTTTCCGCTCGCATTTGTCCACAGACAGAAACTCGGAGCGTTGAGCCAACATCATCGGCAGCGATCCAGCGCCTACGTCGTGTGGCCCCTCGCGGGTATAGTCCTAGGAACCGTCATGGAGCCAGAATTTCCATTTGTTGCTCTTCGCGGTGTGTTATCAATGAGTCTCATGGCAACTGAAGAAGAACTGAAAGCGGAAATCGCGCGGCTTCGTTCTGAGAACCAAGCGTTGCAAAGACCAGCACGTGGGCAGATGTCCCTGAAGGTGAGCGAGAAAGGTGCGCTTTCCGTATACAGGCTAGGACATTTTCCAGTCACACTCTATCGCGAGCAGTGGGAAAAAGCTTTTGGGCATGGCCGATGAGATCCGCGCATTCATCCGGGCAAACGATGGGGCTCTGAAGAAGAAAGAATAGGGAGTTCCAATCTGCTGTAATAGTACCTGCCTCGCCGGAAGGAAGACCTGTCAGTGTCAATCGAAGGTCGCCGCGATTTCTTCTTGGTGAAGGAGAAAACTCATGCCGCCATATGTGCTGGCATTCTTGATTGGCGTGATCGCCGGACTTCGTTCCCTGACCGCGCCCGCGGTAGTAAGTTGGGCGGCCAGCCTCGGGTGGCTCAAACTGGAAAACACCTGGCTGGGTTTTCTAGGGTATGCAGCCACGCCCTACATTTTGAGCGTGCTTGCGATCGCTGAATTGATTGCGGACAAGTTGCCGAAGACGCCGAGCCGGAAGGCCCCGCCTGGGTTTGTAACCCGGTTGGTGACTGGGGCACTCTGCGGCGCCGCCTTCGGTTTAGCCGACCACTCTTTTATGGCATGTCTGCTAGCTGGTATAGCTGGCGGTGTCGCCGGTACTCTGGGCGGCTACGAGTTTCGCAAACGGCTGGTAAGAGCGATCGGAGGGAACGATCTTCCGATCGCCATTCTCGAAGATGTGATCGCGATCGGCGGTGCGTTTCTTATCGTCACACGATGAATCTATAGGTTTTTGAACTGCGATGCACGCCTGACTTCTGGAAGAACCAAACTCGGCCGCTCGTGCGCACCATCGTTGCGCCTCTCAGTGAAGTCGCGGATTGGGCCTAGCTGAGCAGCTGGGCTGTCTTTTCCAACGCAGCAGTTGATCATACGGCGTTTTGAAGATGAAATTCTTTCTGATTGTCCGGAAAACGCCTACCACGAGTTGTTCTACTGTTAGAAGCGCGATGACGAGGATAGCATGAGCGGCGACGGTTTTCCTTTCGCCCTCCCGGCTTCTCGCTTTGCGGCGGTCAATCGCGAGGCCACAACGCTTTTTGAAGAGCTACGGAAACCTTTGCTTCGTTACCTGATTTGCCTTGGCCTGTCGGCGGATGAGGCTCAGGATGTTGTGCAAGACGCATTTCTGAACCTACATCGATCGCTGGCCGGAGGCGCATCGAATGAAAATGCCCGGGCCTGGCTATTCAGTGTGGCGCACAATCAGGCCCGCAACCGACAGAAGAGCTATCATCGCCGGTTCGGAAGGCCGCTCGAAGATGGCGCTTTTGAAATGCTGGATGAATCGACGCCGGAACATGCGGTTCTAAAGAAGGAGAAGTTCCGACAGCTTTCGTCGGCGATTCGGACGCTTACCGAGGCCGAGCGCGAGTGCCTGCTGCTGCGCGCCGAGGGTCTGCGTTATCGCGAGATCGGAGAGGTGCTGGAGATGGCGACGTCCACAGTCGCCGACACTGTGGATCGCGCCGTTAGGAAGCTGGCGGGGAAATGCAATGTGTGAATTCGAGAAAAGATTGATCGCCTGGATAGATCGTGAGACGGATGCAGTCGAAGCGTTGGAGCTCGAACGTCACCTCCGGGTTTGCACGACTTGCTCGGCGCGAGGCCGCGAGTACAGAGAGGTCAGCCGCTCATTTGCCGAATATTGTGAAGCGATCGCGTCGCGGAAAAACCCGCGCCCGTTGCGTTGGGCTGCGCTCAGCGCTACTGCCGTGGTCGCGGCTACGGCAGCCATGGTCATGTTGACGCTTTCCCCGAGAGTGGACCCTTTGCGGCTCCAGCGCCCGGCTGTCGCGGAAGCGAAGTCGATGGCCTTGCGACCTAGGCAGGTGAATCCGGCGGCGCCGGCCAAACTGCTACGACGGCGGCCGAGGGGGCAGCTGATCAAGACTCCGCTACCAGCATGGAGCTTGGAGCCTTCCATCGAGATCGCGATACCGATCGAAGCGGTGTTCGCCCCAGGCGCCGTCCCACCGGGATTCAGCTTCGCCGCGGAGCTCAGTATCGCGAGCGACGGATCGCCGCGAGGGATGCGGCTTTGGCCATGACTTTTATTGAAATAGGAGACTAACTGAACTATGAAACGACTCATGATTCTCGCATTGGCTGCCGCATGCATAGCATTGGCCCAACTAGAAACGAAAACGAAACAAATCAGCATGCTGGCTGGCCCTGGATTCCTACCCAGGGGACCAGGCAGTACTGTCGAAGGTGCTCCCTATTCGGCCACCATGGTGAATGAGTCCACCCAGACCCTCGCCGATGGCAACCGGATTGTCCAGCGCCTTACTGGGACGACGGCGCGCGACTCGCAAGGCCGGACGCGCCAGGATACGGCTCTTCCGCCGATCGGAAACATGTCTGCCGCCAACGCTCCGCAGCTTGTCTTTATTCAGGACCCGGTCGCTCAAACGGCCTACACGCTCAATCTCTCGGACAAGACCGCCCACAAGATGCCACCGCCACTTGCTGTTGGTGCAGTTGCGAAAGCCAAGCCCGGTACTGCGGCGGCTGGGCAGCCGATCCGAATAGCCGCTGGTGGTGTAGCTACAGCCGCCTCGGGAGGAGCCTTCTTCCAAAAACAAATAACCGTTAACGAGCAGGCCGAGGTTCGCGCCGAGAATCTGGGAATACAGACGATGCAAGGTGTGTCTGTCGAAGGTGTCCGCACGACACGCACCATCGCGGCGGGAGAAATCGGCAATGACCGGCCGATCGAGATCATCACAGAGGTATGGACGTCGCCGGATCTGAAGACCATCATCTACAGTAAACGCTCAGATCCGCGCATGGGAGAGCAGACGTTCCAGCTAACAAACATCCTGCGATCAGAGCCGGACCCGTCAATCTTCACGGTCCCGGCAGATTTCAAGTTGATGGACGGCCCGGACTCGAGGGGCAACGTGATCTTTTACCGGCCGAACGAGTGAGCGCTAAGCGGAGCGCCGATGGGTGTACTGGCACCGGTCTACCAGGATCATCGACGCGACCATCTTTCGGACGGACTTCTGAACACCGTCGTCGCCTGATATTGGGACATTGTCGGAAGTTTGAAGCTGCCCAGCCAAACCGATGCGATCGCGGATGAGGAGTCGACTTGTCGGTTGGGCCCGTGGTGCGGAATGGTTTTTGATCTTCAATTATTTGTAAGGCCGCACGCTCATGAACCGCTCACTAACTTATAATTCCGTCACTTTGAAAAGTAAGAAACGATGCGCTCCAGCAGCGATGGCTCCTGAGGGGCGACGCCATCCAAGTTGCCAATCATATGTTGCAGTGTATAGTAGAGCGCCATCCATGCGACGAGCCCAGCCAGCAAGACTTTCGCTGTCTTGAGCTTTTGCTTCGGGCTGCGACGTGGGCTATCCTTAGGCTGGCTCCGATACCGTAAGAACAGAACGCCAAGGCAAAGGCCCGCGCCCAAAAGAGTAATAGGCTGAATCATTTGCTAGCGCACCTTGAATAGAATCACTACTGCTTCCACAGTGGCCAGATCGTAAGTAAAAGATTCCGGTCCGCCTTCGTCGCACGTGATGGAAGACCAGTTTGCGAGTTCGCGAGCCACGCGCACGGGGACCTTGAGAAGGACCCATATTCAATGATCGGATGTAGGTCCAAGCAAGTTCAGGAATGTAGTGTGTTTTGTTGGCATTTTTCTCAGTGACTATCCCTATTTGGGAATCGGAATGGGAGCCGTCGAACGCAACCCCTGCCGGCCCGTAAACCGGTCAACGTCACTCTCAAACCGTGACTTGCGGGCGTCGAGAAGCGGGGTGTTATCCGGTCTTATCGGTAGGTCCCGGCCGTTATCTCTGGTTCGATCGGGCGTCATCCAAATTAGGGGGTTGGGGTCGAATGCAATTCCCAAACGCCAGGAGGCGACTCGCTCGGGGACTATGAGAATGCTTTTTCCAGGCCGAGCGTCAGCCGTATTTGAGGTCGGTGCTCTGTCCGACCTCGATAATATATCCGTCAGGATCGCGGATGTAGCAGCGTGTCTCGCCGTACTTGGGGATCGGTGCCGTGATGAACTCCGCTCCTCGGCTTTTCCATAATTCATAGCACGCTTGAATATCCGCAACCCGGAAATTCGTAAAGCTGTTGATGTGATTCGGGTCGGGGACGCTGAGCGTTACCGTCGGTTTATCCGGGGTCGGCCCGCCCCCAACGTTCAGAATCATCCAGATATTCGCAAGCTGAAGGTACGCTGGCGCGTTTCCGTCACCCAAGCTCAGAATGCGAGCGCCGAAGACCTTTTCGTAGTAGCGGGCCGATCGCTCGATGTCGGCGACGGTGAGAAAATGCGCGATGCTGATCCCCTCTCTCGGGGGCATCTCATAGCTCTTCTGCTCGATTTGTACGCTGCTCATTTGACGACTCCAATTCCAATATCGTACATCTGGCACGCCAGCCCAGGGGCAGCCCGGCATGGATGACGCGCAACTCATAGACAGCCGCCGGGAGCGGTGCACTCTCACCTTTGTCCAGTTCGCCGACAAACTGGACACGATTGCTAAATGCTGTGCCGTCGAGAAATCGTCAGTGCCTCGAATGCGGTAAGTCAAACAAACTGATCGATGAGGTCTTTCAGAAGATGCGTCTGAATCATCTCATAGCCGCTCTCGCCGTTGTTCATTACGACAAAGCCGGACCTCCTCGTCAATGATGTCGCGGACATGGAGTGAAACCCCTCGTTGTCTCCACCGTGGCAATGAACGTCACCGCGTTCCAGATGTAGGACCTGCCAGCCCAGTGCCCAGGAGCTTCGGAATGGATAGCCAGGCGGAGTGGGGGCTTCAACCTGGGGACGGAGCATTTCCTTGCGGCTCGCAGCATTGAGCCGGCAATTGTCCGATGGTTTGGGATCAATCACCTCGATCAAAAACTTCGCGTAATCGGTCGCTGTCGTTAGCAATGCGCCAGCGGAACCATATCGCGCGACATCGACGGCCGAGCTTCTTCTCATCGGCAGGGCCAGCCCGTTCTTGTCGTGCGGACGTGCCATCTTCTTTCCAATTGCTTCGGTACAGACGTAGCCGCTTGAAGTCATTCCAAAGGGAGTCAACACATTCGCGGCCATGTAATCCCCGAAATCAGTCGCGCAAATTCTGTACCCCTCTTCATAGACGCCGCAACGAGAGGAATCCGTACGCCCCACGAGCCGAGTGACAATGGATTGAAGATAGTGGTAGCCCTCACCCGAGTATGACCATCTCTCGCCAGGTGTGAAATTGATTTTCAGGGGCGTCTCATTAGAACGCCAGTTCGGCAACCCCGTGGCGTGGCAGAGCACGAGGCGTGCTGTTATCAAATCCAACCTGGAATCACCTTCCACAAACTTCTCTTTCGTGTATTTGGTGAGCGGCGCGTCAAGGTCAATCACACCTCGCTCGCACAGTTTCATCACGGCATACGCAAAGACCGGCTTACTCATCGAACCGGCTTCAAACATCGTGGTGTTATCAACCGAGGTTGTCGCCTCGGCGTCCTTCAAGCCGAATCCGCGCCGCCAAGCAACCCTACCATCCTTGATGATGGCGATAGACAATCCGGGAACGTGGGATTCCAGGAGAAGTTGGGGGATTCGCTTTTCCAAATCGTTGATATGGCGCTGCCAAGAGCCTCTCTCCTTGGCGGCAGTCGGAAATGAGAAGCAGGACGCGCCAAGCGCTGTGCGGCCGCAGCGAACCAGGAATTCACGCCGCCCGACAAGTGCCATGGCGGGGATTATCGCACGTCTTGGATTCTTGTCGGTGAGTCGTCCACTGCTTTATAGATTGCCTCTGGATCATGCGCCACTCGTACGGACTTCCGGCGGCATCTTGGACTCCGACTTCGGTCCGTGTTTCTGACGATTCACCCGGAACGGCTCAAAGCGCTTCCGCGTGGCGTAAGGGTGTGACAGCTCGTGCGGGTAGCAGAATGAACGAGCAACCGTACATGGGTTCAATGCTACTCTCGTGTTTGCCTAACGCCCAAGTCGTCTGATCTCTTCCTCAGCCCGGTGCTTCGTGATCGCTATGGCGGCAATGTGTGTCGAGATATCGATCAACTTCAGATGACTTTGGTTGGGGAGGCCAGGCGCGCGGAAGTACATGGCAAACGTCCCCAGTACACGCCCCTCCAAATCGAAGATGGGAGTGGACCAACAGGCCCGCAAATCGTTCTTGAGGGCCAAAGCGCGATAATCGTTCCATAACGGATCAGTCGCAATATCCCCTACGATGACGGGCTTTCGAGTGAACGCTGCTGTCCCGCAGGAACCGGCTTGCGGGCCAATAGAGAGCCCATCGATACCGCGCACGTAAGATTCAGGGAGGTCGGGAGCCCCGCCGTGCCGGACGTGACTGCCATCCGGGTCGAGCAAGAGGATCGAAGCAAGCATCCCTGGGCACTGCAATTGGATTATTCTCAATAACGTGTCGAGCACCTGGTGAAGGGACCCACCCCGGGCAATCAGGTCCCACACGAGGTTTTGACCTTCAAGTAAGTCGCCTAGTTCCCAGGGGCCTTCCGTTTTCATTCGATGCCTCCGTTTCAACCAACTAAACAGAACTCTACCAGAACCGGCGTGCGAATTGCGTCCCGATCGACCTAGCGGTTGCGGAAGTGATGCCGATCGCTGTGGGCGGACGACGCGCGACTCGGAGAATGGGCTGGAATCAATCGCTCCAAAGGGTTCGGTCCCGTGAAACGCCGGTCACCAGTCGCCCACGGCCTGTGTCGCCTAAGGCTAATTACTGGCATTGTGCTGGCAGAATTCTGTTGAATCCGGCGGCGAGCATGGCCCAACATGTCACAGATGAAAGCCATTGGCTACGTTCGCGTTTCTACAGACAAGCAAGCAGACCGGGGCGTTTCGCTCGAGGCCCAGGCGGAGAAGATTCGGGCCAAGGCGGTAGTCCACAACGCCGAGTTGATTGACATCATCGTCGATGGCGGAGAGTCCGCCAAGAGCCTGAACCGCCCCGCCATGGCGCGGTTGCTTGCACTGGTTGACGCCGGCGACGTGCAGGCGGTCATCATCGCGAAGGTCGATCGGCTTACGAGGAGCGTGAAGGATCTGTGCACGCTGCTGGAACGCTTCGAGCGGCGCGGCGTGGCTCTCGTGTCAGTCGCGGAGTCACTCGACACCGGCTCGGCTGGCGGAAGGCTCGTGTTGAACATCATGACGGCTGTAAGCCGATGGGAACGCGAGGCGATCGGCGAGCGAACCAGGGACGCCATGAGCCACAAGCGTACCAACGGCGAGCGGGTGGGCAACATTCAGTTCGGCTACCGGCTGTGCGCCGACGGTAAGCACCTCGAGGCGGACCCCGCCGAGCAGGCTGTGCTGGATGAGATTCGACGCCTATGCAAAGACGGCGCTACCCTGCGCGGAATCGCCGCAGCGCTGAACCACCGAGGGCATAGGACACGCCGTGGCTCGGCTTGGCGACTGGAGCACGTCGCGCGTATCACGAAGCTGGGCGCAGCGGCCCGCTGAACCCCCGCACACGCTTGCGCGCAATCAGCCGGAAACACCATGCTGGGTCGTGCCAGCCACCCGGGGCCTTGTCCGGCAGGCCTGTGGCGGTTTTCCATGCTATCTTGTGCGCCGCTTGGAACCAGCCACAGCATAGCTAACCACAACCCGTGCTGTCTCGTCTACAGGTCGGGGGAGGAAGGACGCGCAGTGCAGACATGATGAAACCCACGAAGCTTCGCAGCCATAACCGACTCGCATTTCTGTTCATCGGCGCCTGGCTGATTCAGAGCCTGGTTTTCGGCGAAGCACTTCAAACGACATTTGAGTTTCACAGCGGCTTTTGGTTCAATCTGCGTCACTTTCTCTACGAACAAGCGAAAGCCGAGTCGTCTCCGCGATCGAGTTCCCCGGAGTGGCTGGCGGCTTTGGACTATTACCGCCGCGAAGTCATAAAACGCGATTTGCTGACTGATCAAGCTGCGAAAATCAACAACCAACTGTCCGACCTGGAGGACGCACCCTCGCTGCGGGACTCCGGCCTGCCAGCCGATTTGATTGCTGCACTAAATGCCGCGGCACCGATCTACAAGGCTCGCTGGTGGCCGGAGCACAATCATGCCAATCGTGCTTGGGTAGAGGCTGTTGAACCGCTGATCTCAAAATACGGCGGATCTTTAAAGAAGGAGCTTGCGGCTGCATACCTCACCGATTGGCCGGCGACGCCAATCCGAACCGACGTTGCCGAGTACGCGAATTGGTCCGGAGCTTATACGACCCTCGGACCCACTCACATCACCGTTTCGAGCGTCAACCCAGGCAATCAGGGAGACGCTGCTTTCGAAATCCTGTTTCATGAAGCGTCACATGCGATGTTCGCTAAGATTAGAAACGCTCTGTCGGCCGAGGTCAAGGCACAGAACAAGCTCTTCCGCCGCAGCGATCTTTGGCACGCGGTTCTCTTCTATACCGCTGGCGAAATGGTTCGGCGCCACTTGGATGGCTACACGCCGTATGCCGTAAAGAACGGACTCTACGACCGCGCTTGGCAGGGCGTGCCCGAAATCATCGAGGTGGATTGGAAGCCATATCTTGACGGGAAGGTCGACTTGGCCACGGCCGTGAGGCGTCTTGTGGATGCCTACGGCATTTCCCGGTAGAGCGTGGCCAGAGTCATCCTACATGGCGCAGTTGTCCACTGAACCGTCTACCGCACAGCCACGGCCAACAGCGCCGCTAGGACCGCGGCCGCAATTGCGAGTGGCCAAAAGCTAAGCTTCGGCGTGCTATTCACCGGGCTGTATTTTCGCACGCTCAAACCCGTTCCGGGCAGGCCCGCGCTGACGTATCGCTGCCCTCGGGCAGTCACTCCCGCGTGAAAGCCTCCGCTGCCTACCGAGATGCCGACACCGGAAAGGCTCACCTTCAGATGCACGCCAGGCAGCACGCGGATGCGTCGTTGAAACCGTAAGCCGGGGAAGCGTGGACGCCTCATCGCAATCCTCCAATCGACAGAAAGGAATGCAAACTTAAAGACCAATCGTCTTGGGCGAGGGGGCAGGTTGAATGTTCTCACGATGGTGCAAACAAACGTGCATCAGCGGCTTAGAATGAAAACCCGGGTCGTTCAGGCACGTTCCACACCCAGCCGGTTTTTGGCTTGTACCGCCTTACCGCCCTCTGTCGACGAAGGCCAAAACATCCTGAAAAAAGGATGCTTTTCCCGGTTACTAGGCGAGCGTGCTGTCACAAATTCCCGCTGCTAGGCGTTATTGCTAGTGTGGACATTACGAACTCACAAACGGCGGAGATTTCCGACGACTGTGCCGATCTGGAATCGGTTTTCGCAGCCCACTCTGCGCGGGTAGCCCGGACTATCGAGCTGGTAACCTGTGATCGCGGGCGGGCAGAGGAGCTCGCAGTTGAGGTGTTCCTGCGGTGGTCTCAAAGCCAAGCGGTACAAGGCTCATTGGTGAATAGCGGAGATAATCAAGTGAACAAGATCATGAAAAACGCTGCAATCATTTCTGTCTGGGCTCTGCTGTTCGGGTGTGCAATTGCGATAGCTGAACAGCCAGCGGTCCGCGCGATGATCCAGCCGGTAAAGGAGCGGAAGTTGGCTCCAGCATTTCGGCTTAGCAATGCCACGAAGAAAGAGATTCCGCTTTCGAGCTTTCGCGGCATGGTCGTCTTGCTGAACTTTTGGGCAACGGAGTGCGGCGGATGCCGCGTAGAGATTCCCTACTTTGCGGAGTTCGATGAGCGATACCGCGCGAAGGGATTCCAAGCAGTTGGCGTTTCCCTTGACATCCCCTACGAGGGACTCAAAGGACCAGAAGAGGCGTGGGCGAAAGTCAATCCATTCGTGAAGAACCATAGTCTTGCCTTTCCAATCCTGCTCGCTGACGATGCGGTGGAGAAAGCCTACCGCATCGAATCGCTGCCAGTGACGTACTTGGTCGACAAGCGGGGCCGCATCGCCGCTACGTACACGGGCTTGGTAGACAAAGCCGATGTGGAAGCGAACCTCAAGGCGCTACTCGCCGAACACTAAGTCCAAGGTCGCAGGATGCGTCCGAGGCGCACGGTAGGATCGAAAAACTTGACCGGTAGTGGTCGAGCACGTGAAGCGAACGCCGAGCAGGCAGCTGGCGCACGCGTAATCCTACCTAACCTTGGCGCTGTCTTTGCTCGCGCCAGCGCCAGAATCGAATGAGCGGCCGCCCCATTGCGTTCGACATCCTGCGCGGTCGGGGCAGGAAGACCCAGAAGAAGGAGAACAGGACCGCGACAACGGCGAGAATAATAATCACTGCCGGCCGTAAAAGGAAATGAGTGCAAGGGTTTGCATCTAGACTCTCCCGAGTCCACACGACCTTGCCATGCAGTTCCCGAGAATTGGAATGGCACTTTGGACATAGCGCGGCGCTTCCGTCCCGAACGGAAGGCCTGCCATCGTTCCCCACGGCGCGCCGCTGGGAGCCAGGTCGGAGACCACGGCCATTTTGGCCGCCAACAACGCTACTGAGCGCGCGTGCCCGGCCAAGAAGTGGCCATCCGGCCGGGTACCGCCGGAACGTTTCTGGCAACGATGATTTGGCATTCGGACGCCCGTAACGAGGGAGTTTTGCTGAAGCCTATTCGTTTTGGCGAGGCGGAAACTGGCAAGGAATCAAATGTTTAGGGCGAGATGTGTAGCCCGCAGGTCGAGCTGGAGCCGCCCCTTTTTTATATACCGACAAAACGAGACAGGGTGGTCGCACCCCGGCGGCGCCAGAGCAGTTCTCGTGCCGTCCTGGCCCTTCCGCCTTCGCTCGCTATTGATTTGTTCGTTCCCGAGCCATCCATTCTCTTGTGTATACCGGGGTCACCGACGCGCTGCCGACTTGCAGGGAGCAATCCTCTTTCTCTGCAGAGAATTTCTGTCGCCATGAGGCCCTTGCCCCCTGCCGTTTGGCCGCTTTCGCTTCCACCAGGGTGCGCGCAATAATACAGGAGCATGACCCTGGAGCAGTGGCGGCAGATTGAGAAGTTGTATCTGGCGGCAATCGACCTCAATGAAGATGAGCGCGCCGTGTTGCTGTCCCAGGCGGGTCCCGAGGTCCGTCGGGAAGTCGAGGCCATGCTGGCGCAGCCCACCCGCTCGAACCTGCGCGACCGCCCGGCTTGGGAAGGCGAGCCGGAGCTGCCGGCCGCACCGCTTCCAGGCCCGGGCGTACAGCTTGGCCAGTTCCGGCTCGAGACCGCTCTCGGCGCCGGCGGGATGGGCATTGTGTTTCGGGCTATCGACACCAGGCTCAACCGCCCGGTCGCTATCAAGTTCCTCTCCGACGACCTCGCGGATGCGGCGGCTCGCCGGCGATTTCAGCGCGAAGCGCAGATGGCGTCGTCGCTCAATCATCCGCATATTCTCAGCGTCTATGACGTGGGTGAATTTGCCGGCCGGCAATATCTGGTGACGGAGTTCGTTGACGGCGGCACTCTCAGAGCGTGGGCTCAACGGCAACCGCGGAATTGGGAGGATGTCGCCCAATTGTTGACCGGCGTCGCAGATGGTCTGGCGGCCGCGCATCAAGCCGGAATTCTGCACCGCGATATCAAGCCCGATAACATCCTGGTGACCGCGAGCGGCTACGCCAAACTGGCTGATTTCGGGTTGGCGAAACTCGAGGATAGCCCGACTGGGTCCGCGACCCGGACGCTCACCGAAGAGCAGACCCGCAAGGGAATGATCATCGGGACCATCGCCTACATGTCGCCCGAGCAGGCTTCCGGCCAGACGCTCGACGCGCGCAGCGACATGTTTTCGTTCGGCGTGGTCTTGTATGAAATGCTGGGCGGACAACGGCCGTTCCGGGCCGCGACCAATCTCGAATTGCTGCAACAGGTGATTCATGCCAAGCCAGCTCCGTTGAATGAGGATATTCCCGAGCCGTTGCGGGCGCTGGTGACCAAGGCTCTCGAAAAAAATCCGGCCGATCGTTATCCGTCAATGCGCGAGCTCGTGTCCGATCTGCGCGCTGTCCAGCGCCCAAGCGGTCCAGCGGCGGCTGTGCCTCGGAGGCATCCCGGCCGATGGATCGCCGCCGGGCTTGCCGCGATTGCCGTCGCGACCCTTGGCGCGCTGCTGTTTTCATCGCGGAAAAGTTCATCCCCTCGCAAACTGGAGTACATCCCGCTCACCAACTTAACCGATTCCGCAGTGACTCCTGCCTTGTCGCCCGATGGCCGCATGCTCGCCTTCATTCGAGGAGCGGGCTTGTTCACCGGCGCCGGCGACGTTTATGTGAAGCTGCTTCCAGAGGGCGACCCGGTGCAACTCACCCACGACGGCGGCGAAAAGATGGGTCCCGTCAGTTTCTCCCCTGACGGTTCGCGAATCGCTTACACGCGCGGTGAATGGGAGACGTGGTCCGTTCCCGTGCTCGGCGGCGAGCCCAGCCGTTTGCTGGTCGGTACCGAGGGTCTGACCTGGACTACCGGCAACACCAAGCCGTATCACGTGATGTATTCGGCCAGCACCGGCGAAGGTCTTCACATGGGGATCTTCGCGGCAACCGAGAGCCGTTCTGAACAACGAACCGTATACATGCCCGCGAGTGTGGATGGCATGGCGCATCGATCTTTTCTTTCGCCCAAGGGTGATTGGGTGATCGTCGTCGAAATGGACACGGGCAAATGGCTGCCTTGCCGGCTGGTTCCGTTCAACGGGAACTCGCCCGGACGTCGCGTAGGCCCGGACCCCGCTCAATGTACTTATGCGGGCTGGACGCCCGACGGAGATTGGATGTATTTTTCCGCCGACACGGGAAACGGATTCCATACCTGGCGACAGCGCTTCCCGGATGGTACGCCGGAATTGGTGACTTCGGGCGCAACCGAAGAGCACGGCGTTTCGTTCGCGCCCGACGGAAAATCATTCGTCACCTCCGTGGGTGAGAGGCAGAGCACCCTGTGGATTCACGACTCCAAGGGGGAACGCCAGATCACCTTTGAAGGCTACGCCTATTTGCCCTCGTTTTCGCGCGATACCACCAGGCTTTATTATTTGCAGCGCTCCAATGCGAATCGCCAATTCGTCAGCGGCGAGCTGTGGGCGGTCGATCTTCAGACCGGGAAAAAACAGTGCCTGCTGCCGGATCTTATGATGGAGAACTACGATATCTCGCCCGATGGAAAACAGGTCGTCTTCATCAATGCGGTCAACTCCGGACGGACTTTGTGGATCGGAAGCACCGATGGAAGCTCGCCCGCGCGCCTGTTGGCGAATCAGCAGTGCAATCGCGCATTGTTCGCGCCGGATGGTGAAATCTACTTCGCCGGCGGAGGGGACGACGGCATGTATCTCCAGAAGATCAACGCTGACGGCAGCGGCCTGCAACGCGTGGTTCCCGAAAAGGCGATGTTCCTTTATGACATTTCGCCGGATGGAAAATGGCTGGCCGTGTGGACCACCGCCGGCACCGATATCAAAATCTA
>Ga0210406_10003158_pt1 | contig 18248 bp, 14 predicted proteins | sample IncBWC30MmetaG_FD_155454 | JGI IMG/M metagenome (GOLD analysis project Ga0210406, IMG submission 155454) | Forest soil microbial communities from Barre Woods Harvard Forest LTER site, Petersham, Massachusetts, United States - Inc-BW-C-30-M | ecosystem: Environmental > Terrestrial > Soil >... | reverse complement strand
CGGGGCAAAGGAGGAACATAATACCCCCTTGCCGGCACGTGGAAGCAGAGGCCAGACATCGTGGATATCTCAGCCTATACGCGTAAATGTCTCCGAGAGGATGAGGAGTTCATCCTATATCGAGCACATCCGAGGGAAGTAGAATCGCCTTCTGTTCTGCTGCTGATCCCTGCTTCAATCCGCCCCGCATTGGAAAGCCTCAAGAAAATAGAGCACGAATATTCATTCCGCGACGAGTTGGACATAACATGGGCTGTTCGACCCCTTGCTCTTCTTCAGTGCAATGGACAGAAGGCGCTTGTTCTTGAAGACCCCGGTGGAGAGCCTCTCGATCATCTGATTCAGGGGCCGATGGAGATACGGCAATTTTTGCGGATTGCCATCGGTCTCGCCGCCGCGCTCAGGCAATTGCACAACCACAAGCTGATTCACAAGGACGTCAAACCCTCCAATGTCATGGTTGAATCAGTGACTGGCCGGGTCTGGCTCACCGGTTTTGGCATCACCTCGCGCCTTCCGCGCGAGCGTCAATCGCCCCAACCTGCCGAGTTCATCGCGGGAACACTCAGCTACATGGCACCCGAACAAACCGGACGAATGAATCGGTCCATTGATTCGCGGAGTGACCTGTATGCCTTAGGGATAACCCTTTACGAAGTATTGGCCGGTAGCCTGCCCTTTACGGCTTCGGATCCGATGGAATTGGTTCATTGTCACATCGCGCGCCATCCGGTGCCGCCTCGCGAGCGAGTAAAAACCGTACCGCACTCTCCTTCCGCGATCGTGATGAAACTGATCGCCAAAACTCCGGAGGAACGCTACCAGACGGCGTCCGGTGCGGAGAGCGATCTTCGCCGCTGCCTCACTGAATGGGAGGAGCACGGGTGCATCGCCGAATTCCCCCTGGGCGAACATGACGTTCCAGATCGTCTGCTGATTCCCGAGCAACTGTACGGGCGAGCACGCGAGATTAAGATGCTGCTCGATGAGTTCGAGCGTGTGGTAGCCGGCGATGGGCCGCGGTTGGTGTTGGTTTCCGGATACTCCGGAATCGGCAAATCCGCGTTTGTCAACGAACTGCATAGGTCGTTGATTCCTCCGCGCGGTCTTTTTGCCTCGGGCAAGTTCGACCAATACAAGCGCGACATCCCTTACGCGCCTTTGGCAATGGCGTTTCAAGGTCTGATCCGCCCGCTATTGAGTGAGACCGAAGAAGAGTTGAGCAAGTGGCGCGATGCCCTTCATGAGGCGTTAGACCCGAACGGACAGCTGCTCGTGGAGTTAGTCCCGGAATTAAAGTTGATCATCGGCGAGCAGCCGGCCGTTCCCGAACTTCCCGCGCGGGACGCGCAAAACCGGTTCCACGGAGTATTTCGTCGATTCATCGGTGTATTCGCGCGGCGGGAACATCCTCTCGCGCTGTTCCTCGACGATTTGCAGTGGCTGGACGCAGCGACGTTGGACTTGCTGGAGGATCTGCTGACGCAATCCGACGCGAAGCACTTGCTGTTGATCGGCGCTTATCGGGACAACGAAGTAGACCCCGCTCATCCTCTGATGCGCAAGCTCGAAGCGACGCGTCGAGCAGGAGTGATGCGCCAGGACATCGTGCTTGCGCCCCTGACTCGAGAAGACTTGGAGCAACTTGTTGCACATTCCCTTCATTGTGAGCCGGACGAAACGCGTACCCTCGCAGAATTGGTCCATGAAAAAACGACAGGAAATCCATTTTTCGCAATCCAGTTCATTTCCGAGCTTGCCGATGAAGGATTGCTCGCTTTCAATCATGGCGAAGGGCGGTGGGCCTGGGATTTGGGTCGAATCCGCGCGAAGAATTACACCGATAATGTAGTGGACTTGATGGTTGGCAAGTTGAACCGCATGCCCGCCAGCGGTCAAAACTCATTAAAGCAACTGGCTTGTCTCGGTAACAGTGCGGACTTCGGCATGCTCGAGATGGTCTACCAGGAGTCGCTTGAGGAAATTGACCGTCAACTCTGGGAAGCTGTACTAGCAGGTCTTGTCTTTCGCTCGGAAGATTCCTATCGATTTCTCCATGACCGTGCGCAGGAAGCGGCGTATTCGTTGATCCCCGTGCAATTTCGCTCCGAAGCTCATCTCCGCATCGGCAGGCTTCTTGTGGCACAGACGCCGGCCGAAAAGCTGAACGAGGAGATCTTTGAGATCGTCAACCAGCTGAATCGCGGATCCGACTTGATTACATCCGCTGCGGAGCGTGCGCGTTTGGCTGAATTGAATCTAGTCGCCGCCAGGCGGGCGAAGAGTTCGGCCGCGTATGCGTCGGCGCTGAGCTACCTTATCGTTGCACGCGGATTCTTGCCGGAAAAGACGTCGGATGACGACAGTTACGATCTCACGTTCTCGATTGAGAGTCTCTTGGCGGAGTGCGAGCTACTGACCGGAAATCTGGCGGCGTCCGAAGATCGCCTCTTGAAACTGGCACAACATGCCATGACCAGACACGATCTCGCGGTCGTCACGCGTCTTCAACTCACGGTTTATACGGCTTTGGATCGGAGCGACCGCGGCGTGGAAGTCTGTCTCGAATACCTGCGCCGGGACGGCAAGACATGGCCGCTGCATCCCACGATCGATGAAGTCCACAGCGAGTATGACCGAGTCTGGGCGCTGGTTGGAAGTCGTCAAATTGAGGACTTCGTGGACCTGCCCGTTATGACCGACGCGGAAGTCCTGGACGCCATGGACGTTCTGACCGAGGTTGTGACGCCAGCTGTGTTCTTCGATGAGAAATTGTCGTCGTTTCTTCTTTGCCGGATGGTGCTTCTGAGCCTCGAGCATGGCAACACGGACGCGTCGTCCTTCGCCTATGTCTGGTTTGCCGTCGTCGCTCGATCTGGCTTCGGTAATTACAAAGACGCCTTTCGATTCGGTCGTCTGGGTTATGAACTCGTCGAAAAACGTGGGCTGAGGAGCTATGAGGCCCGAACGTTGATGTCGTTTGGAAATCTTGTCATTCCGACGGCAAAACACGCCCTGGAAGGGCGCGATATGGTACGCCGCGCCTTCGATGTCGCCTACCGAAACGGGGATCTGACCTTTGCCGCTTATAGCTGGAACCAGTTGATTACCAATTTCCTGGCGGTGGGGGACCCGCTAACGGAGGCCCTGGCCGAGGGAGAAAAGGGTCTCGCGTTCGCGGAGAAGGCGCACTTCGGTCTTGTGGTTGACCTATTGACTGCACAGGTCCAACTAATCCGCACCCTTCGTGGGTTGACTCCGAAATTTGGATGCTTCAACGATGACCATTTTGATGAACTGGAATTTGAACGGCATCTGGCAAGCAATCCGGTATTGGCCGATCCCGAATTCGGATACTGGGCTCTCAAGGTTCAAGCCCGGTACCTTTCCTTGGACTATGATGCGGCAGTCCATGCCTCTGCGAAGGCGCAGCCTCTTCTTTGGTCGGCACCGTCTCTGTTCGAGCCGTCAGCGTTCCGCTTTTACAGCGCCCTTTCACACGCTTTCGCATGGGATTCCGCTGCTCCCGACAAGAAACAAGAGCACCTAGAGGCTTTAGCGGCTCACCACAAACAGCTCGAAACATGGGCGGAGCATTGCCCGGCGAATTTTGAAAACCGTTTTGCATTGACAGGTGCCGAAATCGCACGCATAGAGGGCCGCCTGCTCGATGCCGAAGGTCTTTATGAAAAGGCCATGCGCTCGGCGCACGAAAACGGATTCCTTCACAATGAGGCGGTTGCGTGCGAGCTTGCCGCCCGCTTCTTTGCGGCGCGAGGCTTCGACAAGATCGCGGATACATATTTGCGGGAGGCCCGGTATTGCTATTTCCGATGGGGAGCTGACGGCAAAGTAAGGCAACTCGACCAGCTCTATCCCCAACTCAGGAAGGAGGAGCCAACTCGGGGCACGACCAGCACGATCGTGGCCCCGGCGGAACTCCTGGATCTTGCGACCGTAATCAAAGTCTCCGAAGCAGTCTCGGGCGAGATGGTTCCGGAAAAACTGATCGAGAGAATCATGCGCGCGGGCATCGAGCACGCGGGCGCTGAGCGGGGTCTGCTTATCCGTCCGCTGGGTGATGAACTGCAAATAGAGGCCGAGGCCACCATGACAGGAAAGGATGTCACGGTGCATCTGCGAGATACTTCGGAAACCGCAGCAATGTTTCCAGAGTCCGTCGTTCGCTACGTGGCGCGCACTCGCGAGGACGTTATTCTTGACGATGCCACTGCAAGAAACCCGTTCTCAGGCGATCCGTACATTGCCCAGCGTCGCGCGCGTTCCATTGTGTGCTTGCCCTTGGTTAACCAGGGCAGGCTCAACGGAATCATCTTCCTCGAAAACAACCTAACCGCCCACGTTTTCACTGCCGGCCGGATCACCGTTCTGAAGGTGCTTGCGTCGCAAGCGGCCATCTCGCTCGAGAATACGCGACTGTACCGCGATCTCGAGAACCGTGAAAAAAAGATCCGGCGCTTGGTCGACGCCAACATTCTGGGAATCACGACCTGGAATGTCGAGGGTGCCATCCTCGCTTCCAATGAAGCCTTTCTCCGCATGGTGCAATACGATCATGAAGATGTCGCGGCGGGTCGCGTGCGCTGGAGGGACATGACTCCTGCGGACTGGCGCGAGCGCGTTGAACGCTCCTTGGAAAGAGTAATGCAGACCGGGAGCGTACAGCCCTTTGAGTCAGAGTTGTTCCGGAAAGATGGCAGCCGCCTCCCTGTGCTGCTCGCCGGGGCGTTGTTCGAAGAAGGTGGCAACGAGGGCGTTGCTTTCACCCTTGATTTGAGCGAACAAAAGCGCGCGGATGAAGCATTGCGCCGAAGCGAGAGTTACCTCGCACAAGCGCAGAGATTGGCACATGTAGGAAGTTGGGCTTGGGGGGCACCTGCAAGGAATGCGCTATACATATCAGAGGAATGGTATCGGATATTTGGCTTCGATCCGAAGGATGGTATGCCTACCTGGGAACAACGGTCGCAACGGGTCTATTCCGAGGACCGTGCCCGGTGGCAAGCGACAATCGACCGAGCAATCGCAGAAAAATCGGATTATGAAATGGAATTCCGGATTCTGCCTCCGCACTCTACAATCAAATACATCCATTCTGTGGGACACCCAGTTTTGGATTCCTCAGGGGAGTTGCTCCAATTCGTCGGCGTTTCGATGGACGTAACGGAACGGAAGCGTGCCGAGGAAGCCCTTCGGTCCAGTGAAGCCTATCTGGCCGAATCACAGCGGCTGACGCACACGGGGAGCTGGGCCAGCCATGGCACAACCCACGAAGCCCGGTACTGGTCCGAGGAAATGTTCCGAGTTTTCGGCTTCGATCCGCAACAGGGCCTCCCACAGCGGTACCAATGGCTGCAGCGAATACACCCAGAAGATCGTGACAGGGTGAAGCGGGAGGCCAGTGATAGGATGTTCGTCCAGAAGGTAGATTCCGACCTTGAGTACAGAATCGTGTTACCTGATGGCACAATCAAACACATTCATGGCCTGGCCCATCCAGTTTTCAATTCCAATGGAGAGCTTGTTGAAGTGGTCGGCACCGCTATCGATATCACAGAACGCAAACGCGCAGAGAACGAGCGCGAAAGATTGCAGAAGCTAGAGGCGGATCTCGCGCATATCACGCATATCAACCGTGTGACTAGGATGGGCGAGTTGACCGCGTCGCTGGCGCACGAAATCAACCAGCCGATCGGTGCAGCGATGACAAACGCTCAGGCATGCTTGCGATTCCTCAATTGCGGTCAGCCTGATCTGCCGGAGGCGCGCGAGGCTGCTCTGGAAATGGTCAGAGATGCTAGACGCGCAGCCGACATCATCGACCGTGTCCGTTCGCTGTACCGCAAGAGTTCAGGACACCGGGAAATTGTGGATGTCAACGAAGTGATCCAAGAGATGGTGGTTATGCTTCACAAAGAGGCGAACCGGTATTCGGTAGACATGCGTGCCGAGCTCTGCCAGAACCTTCCAAATGTGGTGGCTGATCGTGTGCAACTCCAGCAGGTGTTGATGAACCTGATGATGAATGGGATCGAGGCGATGCGGGACGCGGGAACGGGCGGTGAAGTTAGCATCAAGTCGCAGTTGACTGAGGACCGTCAACTGTTGATTTCAGTCAGCGACATGGGAGTTGGTCTTCCCACTGGAAAGGGCGCCGAGATTTTTAATGCATTCTTTACGACGAAACCGGAAGGCACTGGTCTGGGTCTGGCGATCACGCGTTCAATTGTCGAGTCACATGGTGGCAGGGTGTGGGCCACCGCAAACTCCGGACGAGGGGCAACGTTTCAATTCACGCTGCCCCAACAAACGGCGGCGCACGCGTGACCCCCGCATGCCACGCTACAGTGTTTGTCGTTGACGATGATGCTCGAATGCGTGCAGCAACCGAGCGTCTGTTGAAGTCAGTAGGTTTGCACGCCGAGACGTTTGCCACGCCGCAGGATTTCCTGCTACGCAAACTCCCAGGTGGTCCCAGTTGCCTGGTCTTAGACGTGCGACTTCCTGGGATGAGTGGGCTGGATGTGCAACGCAAATTGACCGAGGCGGGCGTTCAGATTCCCGTCATCTTCATCACCGGCCACGGAGATATTCCCATGACGGTCAAAGCCATGAAGTCCGGGGCAGTGGAGTTTCTGACGAAACCATTTCGGGATCAGGATTTGCTGGATGCGATTCAGGACGCGCTGCAGCGCGCAAGCGAAATGCGGCAAGAGCAGCACGAGATTCAAGAATTGAAGGAACGTTATCAGACGTTGACGGTACGTGAGCGTGAGGTGATGGGGCTCCTGGTTTCCGGCATGCTCACGAAGCAGATCGCATCGAGACTCGGAACGAGCGAAATCACCGCGCAAGTCCATCGCGGCCAAGTAATGCATAAAATGCACGCCAACTCCCCCGCTGAACTGGGGAGAATGGCAGAAAAGCTTAAAGTTCCGGGAACCAACTAGCCCCTGACCCTTCAGGCGGCTCCGAGCCGCTGCCTTCCCCTATTGTATGGTCCCTTATACAAACATATCGGCGACCTTATCGGAAGCCATAATTGCATTGTGCGGAGATCGGATTAGCCTCGTAGCTAAATGGCTAGAGGGGGAAATCCAAAAATGGTTGCGGTGGTCGACGACGATGCGTCATTCCGGGGCGCGTTGCAACGTTTGCTGAAGTCGGCGGGTTTTCAAGTGCGAGCGTTCGCGTCCGCAGAGGATTTTCTGAAATCTGGCAGGCAACATGAGACTGGGTGTCTTATCGCGGACATCCGTATGCCCGGAATGTCAGGGCTAGACCTACAGGCTAAGTTGAACGCTGACCATTTCCCAATTCCAACTATTTTCATCAGTGCACATGGCGACGAGAAAATGCGGCTCCAGGCGATGAGGGGCGGGGCAGTGAAGTTCTTCGCAAAGCCCTTTGATGATGCAATTCTGCTAGAGAGCGTTCGAACAGCCTTGAATCGGTAACTGGTGAAAGCGATTGTTGTGTAGCGTGGGTGATTCGGAGGTAGTTGTGGGGGGCTTCGAAACACTTCAGTCCGGTGAACAGGACGAGCGAAATTGTGAGTTCGCGCGAATCGTAGGCAAGAGCCCTGCGCTCGAAGTCGTGCTCGAACAGGTTGAACGGGTGGCACGGACGGATTCCACCGTATTGATTCAAGGCGAGACCGGTACAGGAAAAGAATTAATCGCGCAGGCGATTCACAACGTCAGCCCGCGGTACGGACGTCCGTACGTAAAGCTAAATTGTGCTGCCATTCCTTTCGATTTGCTGGAGAGCGAACTATTTGGTCATGAGCGAGGTGCGTTTACGGGAGCTATCGCACAGAAAGTCGGACGCTTCGAACTCGCCGATAAGGGAACACTCTTCTTGGACGAGGTTGGCGATATCCCGCTCGCATTACAGCCCAAGCTACTGCGCGTTCTGCAAGAACAGGAGTTCGAACGTCTGGGTAGCGGCCGGACACATCGTGTAAATGTCCGGCTGGTTGCTGCGACACATAGAAATCTCGATCAAATGGTGAAGCGAAACGAATTTCGTTGCGACCTCTACTATCGCCTCAATGTTTTTCCTATCGCGTTGCCACCATTACGGGCGCGCCGTGAGGACATTGCGCTACTGGTCACGCACTTCGTCGAAGTCTTTTCGCGGCGCATGGCTAAGCAGATTAGCAACATTCCGCAAGAAACGCTCGATGCGTTCACCTCCTACTCTTGGCCTGGGAACGTTCGAGAACTTCAGAATTTGATCGAAAGGGCAGTAATCCGCTCGGACAACGGAGTCCTTGCGAATCCTTTGCCTACACTGGACGCGAACCTGGTAGGAGCGAACCTGCCAAACACGAACCTCGTCGGACCGACAGGCACGTTCAAGGATTCCCAGCGAGCCTTGATCTTGCAGGCATTGCAAGCGGCAGGGTGGATCATCGGAGGACCAGATGGCGCCGCCGCCCGGCTGGGACTTAAACGAACTACGTTGATTGCCAAAATGAAGAAACTCGAGATCTCACGACCAGTGCGAAAAGACGACATGGATCGGCTCAGCGAAAGTCGCGAGTGTGAGCCCTGGTTGCAACCAACAGCGGAGTGACAGTTGAAAGGCTCTCAAGGTCGTGGACTCGAGATTGGCTTAACCTCAAACTTCTGCGGTCGCAAGATGGGTCAAACACAACGCCCGAGCACTTGCAGACCGAAGTTCGGTGTCTCTTAGGAATGCCAACCCTTTTTCGCCGGGATGCCGGTCGACGATCAACACATCACCCGAGCGCACTTGCTCAGTCGTTAGCAGCCTCGCAAGCGGGCCGACTAGAAACCGCTCGATGGCGCGCTTTAGATGGCGGGCTCCATACCGCTGGTCGGTTCCCTCTTCAAGTAGGAACTGACGTCCTTTGTTCGTCATTCGAAACAAGAAAGGGCGCGCTGTCGAATCCGATATGCGCTTCTGCACTTGCCCCAACTCAATCGCCAGCACTTCATCCAGTTCTTCACGCTTCAATGGGCGAAAGACCACCACTGAGTCCAGCCGGTTCATAAACTCCGGCGAAAACTTCCTCCGCGCCGCTTCCACCGCCGTGCGCTCCACTTTCGCGTCCAACGCAGTTGCTGGCTTGTCCTTCGGCTGGATAAATCCCATTCCCCCCTGCATCAACTCGCTGATTTCTCCCCCGCCAAGGTTGGACGTCAGGAAAATCACCGTCTGTGACAAATCCACTCTCCGGTTGTCCCCCAAAGTCAACGTCGCCTTGTCCAACATTCCTAGCAACAACTGCCACAGGGAATCGCTGGCCTTCTCAATCTCGTCAAACAAAAGAAACGACAGTTTCAGCTTGTCCGTGTGCGCGGCTGCCAACGCTTCTTGCGTAATCACTGGATGCGTTTCTCGATGCCCCAGATACCCTGGAGGCGAGCCAATCAGTTTCGAGATCTCATGCGAGTGCTGAAACTCGGCGCAATCCACCTTGATTACCGCGCGGCTATCTCCGAAGAGAATTTCCGCTGCTGCTTCGACAATGCGTGTCTTGCCTGAGCCTGTCGGCCCTAGAAACAGCAGATTCCCGACTGGACGGCCTGGGGAGTGCAGCCCCGCACAGAACATTTGATGGAGTTCGACAAGCGCCTGCACGGCCTCGTTCTGTCCCACGATTTTCTCCCGTAGCGCATCCTCAAAATGACGCGACGTGGAACTCCTGAGTCTTGGGTCTAATTCCTTCTTATGCGCCGGTTGCGTTGCAGTTGCCATAACGTCTCCTTCTGACAGCGTCTTGTGTCCTGTTCCCCTCTACGAAATGATGTTGGCTATCTTCCTGAAACGCCTTCTTGTTGTCAGTGCAGTTCGGCTATCTCTTCTTGTTCCATCTTTGAAGAAACTTCTTTCAGTTGTTTGCTGACGTCAAATCTCTTCGCGGCCTGGGTGAACAATGAAAGAGACGTTCTTAGGTCTTTAGACACGCCAATCCCTTTCATATAAATCTCCGCCAAATTAAATTGTGCGCGTGGTTCTCCCTGCTGGGCCGCCCAACTCCACAAGCGGATCGCCTCCGGCAAATCTCGTGTGCCTCCTTTTCCTTCGAAAAGCATTGTCGCTAGTTGTGAGGCGGAAAGGACGTCCCCGCCTTCGATCGCCTTCCGGTACCATCGCGCAGCCTCTTGATAATCCGTCGGAGCCGCTTGCCCAAACTCGTATAGTTCGCCCAACGACTCCTGCGCCCTGGCGGAGCCGCCCTCCGCCGCAACCCGATAGAGGCGCACAGCTAGGTCCATATCCTTCGGAACACCCTCGCCGTTCTCGTACATAACAGCAAGCTTGAATTGGCCGTCCGAGTTTCCGGCGTCTGCTGATCTTCTAAACCATTTGACTGCCTCGTGCGGGTCAGCTTGAACACCAAATCCTTGAGCGTAGAAGACTCCAAGGTTGGCTTCGGCGCCCGGTTCGTGTTTCTTTGCGGCAACCATGGTCATCTTGAAGGCTTGGCGCGAGTCTTGTGGCAAGAATTCGCCCCGGGCGTAGAGGCTGCCGAGCAGCGTGAATGCTGAAAGACATCCCGCGCTTGCCGCTCTTTGGATCCAGTAGAGACCTTCTTCTGGCGCTTTCTTCATCGATGCCGTATAGAGATACAAATGTCCCAGGTTGAACTGCGCCATGGGATTCCCGTCGACGGCTGCACGGAGGTACCACTTGGCTGCCTCGGCCAAATCCCTGACACCGTCGGGCCCAGTTTCGTACAGAAACCCGAGATTGTTTTGGGCGGCGGGATCGCCACTGTTCGCGGCCATGCGATACCACCTCGCTGCCTCATAGGCACTCTGTTCCACACCGTGTCCGTCCTGATAGGCGAGGCCGAGTTGGAACTGCGCTCGTGTGCTGCCCGAGTTTGCCAGGGTCAGAAGATGCTTGAAATCTGAGGACGCCATTTTCGAATCCAATGCCGAAGAGGATGATTGTCCCTGCGAGACTGCTGTGAATGGCGCCGCAATCATCAGCGCTACTATTAGAATCAAGCCTCGACGCATGCATCACTTCCTTGTCGGAACGCCAGCTAGCGGCAGCCAGCTCGCCTTCCACTGGCCCTGCGTGCAAGTCGACTGCCAGGTCCAAAGATTTCTTTCGAATTGTCACAAGCGAAGCTCTCTTGGCTTCATCTCCTTCCACGCAGTCGAGCGGATGGGAATACCAAGAGATCGCATCTGCCATCGTCTCGTTGACTGCTTTGGAGGCAGCGAAGCAAATTTCCCCTGAGAATCTCAAGCCAAAAGGTTATTCCCTTGGGCAACGGGAAGTTCATCGCGCGACAGTCTCACGCGATGTCGGCGAGCCAGAGTGGTCGTGTCGCTTTTGATTCTTTCCACCTAAGTCGTTTCACGAAGGGGGCCAATGTCAGCCGGTCTTTGCTGGCCGGTCGTGGCGTCGCAGGAGTGTCGAGCGGACGCCTCGCTGTTGTCATATCGACACCGACGATTGAGGCCAAGGTCGCAACTGTTCTCCCTTCCCAAGATTGACCGGGGGAAATGGCCTATTTCAGCGATCAGGTTCCTTCTCCTTTTGGTTACTGTCGTGCTTTTGATCGGGTGGAGTGGATATAGGCGAGCTTTGTCGCGGCGCTGCTCTACGGCATCTGCTAGCAAGAGACATCTGCAATGCATTGCTGGAATACGCCGTTAGAAAAGACACCACCATCTATGGCAGGCTGCGGAGCAAGACCGGCTTGATGATGAGACCGCGTTCATCATCAAGCGAAACTGAAAAGGACGTGACATTGTCACCATGACTAAACAGTTGTGAAATCCAAATATTCGGAGCCGATTGAAAGAGTAGTGGCTGGAAGATTCTATTCGGCGGTCAAGATCATACGGTTTGCAAGGGACATTATGCGATTCAAGCTGAACGGCTTCTCGGAGGATGATCCCGGGAGTCTTCGCCGGAGAGTCTTTGGAATATATTGCTTCCTGTTTTTGTTTAACGCTGCTTCATGGATCTGGGCAGTGATGGCTTTTCATGGACATCCCGTTCTGCTCGGGACGGCGTTCCTCGCGTATAGCCTGGGGCTGCGACATGCGGTGGACGCGGATCACATCGCGGCGATCGATAACGTCACTCGCAAAATGATGCAGGCCGGCAAGCGCCCTGTCGGAGCTGGATTCATGTTCTCGCTCGGGCACTCAACGATTGTACTCGTCGGCGCGGCGGCAAGCGCTGGCACGGCATTGACGCTGCAAAATCGAATGAGTGCCATTCAGACCGCGGGAGGCGTAATTGGGACGCTGGTATCAACTATATTTCTGTTCGCGATAGCGATTTGTAACCTGTTCGTTCTGAGGTCGATTTATCGTGCCTTCGTAAGGGTGCGGTCTGGTGGAGGCTATCGGGACGAAGACCTTGACATGATCCTCAGTAATCGAGGCTGTCTCTCAAGAATATTTCGTCCGATATTTGGGATGATCGGCCGCAGTTGGCATATGTATCCACTCGGCGCTCTGTTTGGCTTGGGTTTTGACACTGCAACTGAGATCGGCTTACTGGGAATATCGGCCACTGAAGCATCGAAAGGACTCTCATTCAAGTCAACCCTAGTTTTCCCAATACTCTTTGCAGCAGGCATGTCGCTGATCGACACGACGGACAACATCCTTATGTTGGGTGCATATGGCTGGGCGTTTGTGAGGCCCGTTCGCAAGCTGTACTACAACATGACGATCACGTGCGTTTCCGTAATTGTTGCACTAGCAGTGGGAGGGATTGAAGCCTTGGGACTGTTGGTTGATCAATTCCATCCGAAAGGACGATTTTGGGTCGTTGTGGCCTGCTTGAACGGCAGCTTTGCCGAACTGGGCTATGCGATCATAGGCTTCTTTGCTCTGAGTTGGGTGGTTTCGGCAGCAGTCTACAAGTGGCGGGGCTTCGACAAAATCGAGATCACCCAGCAGATATCAATTCAAAGTTGAGAGGTAATACCAACAGATTCGGGAGATTTACGGGAATCGCTGCGGCGACGGGATCAAGAACGTGAACGAAAGGACGTGAGTCATATGCATTCCTTAAGGAATCGCCTACTGGAAGCACAGCAAGGTGGCGTGGCCATCGGCCACTTTAACGTTTCCGATCTAGTCTTATTGAAAGCGACGTTCACCGCTGCCCGGGAGCTGAACGTACCTGTCCTGATCGGTCTATCCGAAGGCGAGCGTGAGTTTGTGGGCACTCGTCAAATTGCGGGTTTCGTCCGAAGTTTGCGCGAGGAATTCGACTTCCCCATTTTTCTTAACGCAGACCATACGCACTCCCTCGCTAAGGGCATCGAGGCTGCAAAAGCCGGCTTTGACTCCATTGTTTTTGACCTTTCGGCGTTGCCCATCGAAGAAAATGTGCGCCAAACCAAGCAGGCGGTAGAGGCACTGAAAGCGATCAATCCCTCCATGCTAGTCGAGGGAGAAATCGGAGACATCGGAACCGGCTCTGAAATTCACGAATCCTCTCCGGATCTGTCGAAAGGGCTCTCGACCCCCGAAGAAGCGAAGCAGTTTGTCGAGAGCACAAGGGTGGACATCCTGGCTCCCGCGGTGGGGAATATGCACGGCATGCTCAGGAGTATGGTGCAAGGAGAAACGAAGAAGCGATTGGACATCGAGAGGATCGCCGGCATCAAGCGAGCGGCGCGCGTCTTTCTAACCCTTCATGGCGGCTCAGGAACCGATGACGAAGACTTACGCAAAGCAATCGCAGCGGGAATCAACATTGTCCACATTAATACAGAACTTCGGGTCGCGTGGAGACATGGTTTGGAGCACGGGTTAGCCAAGCAGCCAGACGAAGTCGTGCCATACAAGATTCTGCCGTCCGTCGTGGATTCAGTAAAACAGGTAGTTGGCTCGCGCCTGCAACTGTTCAACGGTAGGCATGTCGGTCACGGAGCTTAGCGCCGATACCAGAAACTCGAACCTGGACCAGCATGGAGGATCGTGATGGTGACTATCCAGGTGAAGATTTCCGCCACAACGTCATTGGAAACCATTGCCTGAGTGCTATGAGCCACTGGGATTGGAGAGAGCGGACTGGCCGCGTGCGTTGGGGGCGGCTACTCAGATCCGCTTGATTACGAACACTGTCTTGTCATCGATTCGATCTTCTTCGTGAATCCGTTTTAACTGCTCATCCTTTTCCAGAGCATACTCCAGCAAAGCCTTGGAGATTTCTTTTGCCGGCAGTCGGCAGTGCTTGCGCATGACCGATTCGAGTGTCTCGCGCTCTTCCTTGTCACTTCCGTCATAAACGCCGTCAGTGTAAAGAAAAAGAGAGTCTCCGGGTCGGATCAGTGTGAGCTCTGCGACATCGGAGGAGTTCGCGGTCCGGTGACGGAGATGCATGGAGAAGTACCGGCTTCGATCTGGATGGTCTTCCGGAATCTCTAGTCCGAGGGGCAGGAACTGCACCATCCGGCTTTTATCGATATCCAGAAATTTGCCAAATTCCGAGGAGAAGAGCAGCGGTGGGGGATGCCCGAAATTGACGAACCGAAAATGGCCGGAAGGGTGCACTTCACCGTACAGCATGGTGGCGACTTCCCGAGAAAACTCTTCCTCGCTTCTTCCGAGGGCATTGCGAGCGGTCGCTGACTGTGCCAGTCGGAGATTGATTCTTTCAAAGAGCTCGGGTGTTGTCTTCCCCCACTGATCGAGTTCGGAGAGCATGAAGGCATGAAATGTGTCGTGCACCGTGGAGGCAACCTTCGCTGAAATGATTCCATGCCCTTCAGCGTCCACGAGCAGGACGCCGGCCGTGTTATAGAGCCCGTGGAGGTTTTCGGCGACGCGCGTCTGCTCCGAGCTTCGCGCACCCCTGTATTCCGTTTCCTGATTTGGCGGGTACGATGTTCTTGACCTCAGCCAATTCACATGGTCGTCCACCGAGTTACAAGGCGGAGCTCCTGGTCGACATGGCTCAAGAAATTCTTTGGATAATCTCAGGGCACGCTGTATGCGCGCATCGATGTCATAACGCTGCTGAAAGTTTATGTATTCAAAGAGGTCTCCGCCGACGGTTCCGGCCGTAATGGAATCCCCGTACATGTCGATTCCCGGCAGATGCGGAATCACACCTTCTACCGGCATCAGGCGTTTATGCAGATATTCATCGATAGTTGGAGCACTGTAGGGCATAACCGGAATTTCGCCGGCAGTCGCGGCGACTGGTGCGGCAGCGGAGTTGGTCTGCAGCCAGCGGCCGCTCGAGACAGCTTGAATATTTGCGCTCGATCACCGCCACACGCTTTCCTTGCCCAGCAAAAGTTCCGGCCGCGATTGTTGATCCCGTGCCTCCGCCGAGGATTACAAGGTCATGTTCCTCGGGGTTGCTGTTCTGCGGAGACGGGTGGATGAAGTGCGTTGGCGCGTCTTCATGCCACTTTTCCTTTCTCAGCGGCTGGCTCCGCCTTGGCTTGCATGGACTTGACGAGATCCGCCGCCGAGGCGCCTTCGAGCGAAAGGCCGTAGCCCACCTCTCTCACGATGCGCTCCTTCAGGGGTCGGATAAAATGTGCCCGCGTGTTACGGCGCGTAACTTCCGGGGCTTTCAGATAAACTGCTGCCAGTTCGCGTGCCCGAGCGAGCGCCTTGCCATCGCGTACAACCTCGGCGACCACTCCCCATTCGTAAGCGGTCTGCGCCGTCACTGGATGCGGGTTTAGCAGAAACGCCTCCGCCCTTCCTGCTCCGGCTCGGTAACTCCAGGTAGTGAAGATTCCATCCCCGGGCACAATGCCACCCGCAAAGTGGGGCAAATCATTGAACGTCGCACCTTCGCCTGCCACGATCACGTTGGCAAGCAAAGCGTACTCGGAATGCACGTAAGCGCGCCCTTCGATCGCGGCGATCATCGGGACGCGGATGTTGCAAAGATTCTCGAGAATCTGGACACCCTCGTCATGTACCTGGCTCCACACGCTGGGGTCGGCAACATTGCCGAAGGACGAGAAATCTATCCCAGGAATGAAATCTCCCCCCATTCCCGTCAGAATCACGATCTTGTTGTCGCGATCCTGCGAAATGCGATAGAAGGCGTCGACGAAGTCCGTGTGGTCCTGCGCCGTGAAATTCAGCGGGCCGCCCTTCGTATGGAATTCAACTATCAGTACGCCTTGCGCATCACGCGTGAACTTCAAACTGCGGTACGCTGCAAAATATCCCGGCTCTTTCGCTTGCACGGCAATCCTCCTGATTGTAGAAAGTTCCTCGCGGCTACTTGCATGAGGTCGCACGGTCAGTCGTCAAAGGCGCGGTTCTGAAAGTCAGGCTAAATCGCTGGCACCAAGCCGAAAGGCGTACCATGCAGCAAACAAAACGATCACCAGCGCGCCAACAACAACTTTCCGCTTTTTCATGTGGTATCTCCCGCGGGACAAACTCACAGCTGATGACGCGACGCCAGTCTGCATCGCACCGTCAACGTTCGATCATGTCCGCGTCCTAAGTGACAGCACGACGCTGACCAAATCGAGGACGCAACTGGATAGATGAATCCGCCCTTGTTTGCAAATCAATGCAACGGCATGACGCTCTGCCACCGGACTTTCGTCCAGGAAAGGTGTCGATATAAGAACAGGAAGACGTTCGCCCGACACGCCGTGACATGAAATTCGAGACTCGAAATGTTTTGATCAAATGCAAGAAAGTGATCCGTGAGCACAGAACAGCCTTGCTATGACCAGCATCTCGCAGGACGATTCGGGAAAAGTCTGTGGAATACGCCACGACTGCGGATGGCGGCGTCACCGCGCCGATCGCATCCCAACTGCTTGGTCTTTACGTGGGCCAGCCACTGGGAGTGAAGATACTCAAGGAGGAACGCTCAATACTGCGCCACACCCCCATCCGCAAACAGCTCGATTCCGTTCACGTAGCCGCTGTCGTCGGAGGCTAGGAATACGGCCACCTTGCCCATATCGTCAGGCGTTCCCAAGCGACCAAGTGGGACGTTGCCAAGGACGCTGGCCTTCTGCTCGTCCGTCATCAAGGCCGACAATCCGGGTGTATCGATGTGGCCGGGACTCAGAACGTTGACCCGGATTCCACGGCCCTTGAGGTCTACGATCCAACTGCGCGCGAAGGAACGTACTGCCGCTTTTGTGGCGTCATAAACGGAGAAGGCCTCGAATCCCTTGATCGATGCTATCGATCCATTGAGGATCACGGACGAACCTTGCGAAAGCAGCGGCAACGCCTTTTGGACCACGAAGAACAGGCCACGCACGTTCGTGTTGAATGTTCTGTCGAAGTGTTCTTCCGTGACTTCTCCGAACTTTCCAAGCTCGTAGAATCCCGCGTTAACGAACAGAACATCGATGCGGCCGGCCTTTTGCCTCACGGTTTCGTAGATCCGATCTACATCCGCCAGGTTGGAAGTGTCTCCGCGAACAGCGGTAACGTTCCTACCGATCTCAGCAACGGCCTTGTCCAGTTCCGATTGACGACGCCCGGTAATGAATACCTGCGCGCCTTCGGCAACAAAGCACTTGACGGCGCCCAGGCCGATACCTGCGCTGCCTCCAGTAACGACGGCAACTTTGTTCGTGAGTTTTTTTTCCATAGTTCTCTCCCTTAGTTGTTTTGATCCTTCGCGCCGCCCGGTACTGTCGTTTTACCCTGCTCAATATCGTGGAGGGTTCCCACAACCGCGTTCCCGCCGCGATTACTTCGCGGCGGGCGGCAGGAGCTTGTGGTCGATCAGGGACTGCAGGCCGCTACGGAACGAGTCCTCGGTGTCAATCGTCCTTGTGAATCCAGCCTGACGCAGCTTGATTGTGCTCACGAAGGCTCGAGGTCCTGCGGGAGCGCCATACGCGAACGCGAAGTCCACGTGCTGGTCCCCTCGCCCAACCAGCTCCCGCAGGTTCCGCGACCGAAGGTCGTACTTCGCGACAATCCGGTCCCAGACATCCGCGTTTTCCGCTAGGTAGGCTGCCACGCTCGTTGGCATGTCCGGTCCGGTTTCGACACCGAGAGTTTCGGCCAGGGCCGGCCACAAATTGCGCCACTCGAACACGTCGCCGTTAGTGATGTTGAACGCCTCGTTCGCCGCTTGGGGTGACTGCCCAGCCCAGACCATCGCGTCCGCGACAATGTCTGCATCGGCGGCTTCCCAGACGAACGACGGCCCGCCAGGAAAACTGAACGGTTCACCCTTCTCGCGGCGAATTGCCGCGTAGACACCGATAGCGGGGAGAACATTCAACGCGCCTGGGGTGGGCCCGA
>Ga0210406_10003156_pt1 | contig 18262 bp, 15 predicted proteins | sample IncBWC30MmetaG_FD_155454 | JGI IMG/M metagenome (GOLD analysis project Ga0210406, IMG submission 155454) | Forest soil microbial communities from Barre Woods Harvard Forest LTER site, Petersham, Massachusetts, United States - Inc-BW-C-30-M | ecosystem: Environmental > Terrestrial > Soil >... | reverse complement strand
TATTGGTTTGAAGGAGAGCGCGGCCCTACCTGGGTCCCGGCAAGCGGGGCGAAGGAGAAAAGAATGAATCCCTGGTCCGCTCTTCTTAACGGGGGGATGCTAGCACAGGGGAGGAGTGGGAGCAATGCTGAGGGGTGTTCCAGCTCCGCGCTTATTTTTCAGGAGGAAGGCAACGGGTCAAAGACGGCTTTCAAGTTCAGCTTGCTGGATTTGGGGAGTTCGAGGCTACGGGTGAAGTCGGGGCGGCCGGGGGATTTGAGGAGGATGGCATGGGAGCCAGCGGGAAGTTTGAGTGTGGCGGGGGCATTGCCGTGGAATTTGCCGTCGACGTAGATTTCGGCGGCATCGGGTTCGGAGGTGATGGTGAGTTGCCCGTATCCGTCTGGCGGGGTGGATGGGACGGTGGGAGTTGAAGTTTCGGCGAGCTGAGTTGTTGCGGCAGATTCTGTGGGATCGACTGGAGATTCCGTGGAAGCGCGAACGGTTGTGCCCGGAACATCCGGATAGAAGCGATGGAGAACGGTGAGGAGATCGGTGGAGCTGAGAGCGAAGCCGATGCCGGTGACATTTTTCTTTGTGATTTTCAGGGTGTTGAGGCCAAGCACCTGGCCGCGGGAATTTAGAAGCGGACCGCCGGAGTTGCCGGGGTTTATGGGGGCGTCGGTCTGAATCCAGGTACCGGGGCCGAAGGCGGGGAATTTTCCAATGGCGCTGACGATTCCCTTAGTGGCACTGAAGAGCATGGCATCGCCGGGATTGCCGACGGCGAGGACGGATTCGCCTTGCTGGACGGCGGTGACGTCAGCAAGAACGAGATATGGGAAGAGATAGCCGGAAGACGGCGGATCGGCTTTGACGAGGGCGATGTCGAGGTCGGCATCAATATAGACGACTCGGGCTTGCAATTGGGCATTGTTGGGCAGCAGGGCGAGAAGAGTGGAATCGCCGCGGGCGACATGGGCGTTGGTGGCGATGACGCCGGTTTCCGTGACGAAAAAGCCGGAGCCTACGGTGTTGAGCCCCTTGAGGCAGACGACGGCGGGCTTGGCGCGCTTGACGATTTCCTCGAGCGAGAGTTCCAGTTGAAAGGCGGCGGGTTGCGCCGCTGAGACGGCGGCCACGGTGCCGGTGAATGCCGAAGAGATGAGTTCGAGGTCCGCGTGGAAGTGATCGGATTTTATGAGCCAGTATTCGCCGTGATTGTGGCCGTGGAGGTCGATCCAGTTCATCGGGCCTTCTGTGAGTGCGATTTCGCGGGTGGCGTAGCCGGGTAAAGAGAGACGAGCGACCATGGGATGCTCGAGGCGCTGGCCAAGTGCGGTGCGCGTGCGATGGAAGTAGCCGCCGGGGAAATCTTTCTCGAAGGGAGTGACGCCGACGGTGACTCCGTCGAGTTCAACAGTGGCGCCGGGTGGAGAGCTGGTGATCTTGAGAGTGTCGGCGGAAGAGGAAGCAACGAAGCAGAGAAGTAATGAAGCAAAGATTAACGAGCGGAGCGGTGGGATCCGTGGCATGAGGGGCTACCTGACGTGAGTATACTAGATATGTATATGAATGGGGAAGAACTACACACGGCATGGCTGGAGAATCAGGTGGCCTTTGGGGAATACCCCGCGCAGGCGAGGATGGGAAGGCGCGGGTATTTTGGGAAGGATGGATCGGACTGAGAGAGCTGGCAGAGGAGGAATTGAGAGCCTTTCGCGGACTCGATAAGGCGTGCATTCCGGCAATCCGCGCAGAGGCCAAGGCGCGGGTTGCCGTCGGGGAATGATTCGGGTGCGGTCATAACGAGTTTGAACGACTTTGAAAATCAGTCAGGCTTGGGCGGGTCGGTGGGCGCAGCGGAAGGCGCGGGGGGCTTGGGCTTGGCGAACTGCGTTTCGTTGAGGGGAATGTTGGTTTCGATTTTGGCGGCGGCGATTTTCTGGATCTGGTCGGAATCCACGGCAGCGGATTCGACGAGGAACGGGTACTTCAGGCCGTCGACGTCACGAAAATCGCGGAAATACGTTTCCCAGGGGAGTTCCTTGTCGCCTACCTTGCGCGTGCCCTGCCATTTCATGATCAAGCCGGTGGACGCGTCGAAATAAAAGTAGCTGACGTCGCCTTGCTTGGCGGTGAGTTTCAGCTTTTGGACAATTTTGCCATCGATTTGTTCCTTGCCGACGTACTCGATCTGATTGCCCTTGGCTTTGTAGTCGACGAAGGGGCCTTCAAAATCAGCTTCGTCGGCGATGCCAGAAATATCAGCAGCAGACATTGGAACGACGGCAGCGTTCGGGGCGAAGGGGTTGTAAATCCAGCCTGAGGACTTGCCGTCGTAGACGCGGATGAGGCTTTGACCGTTGACGGTGATTTCCATATGCATCTTGAGGGGACGCTTGCGTTCGACGAAGAAGGGACCTTCGACGCCGGGGGCGAAGGTGATGGTACCGGTGACCCGTTCGGTCTGGACAGCTCTGATTTTTGCCAGGCCACCGCGGGCTTTGAGGTAGGCGTTGATGACGTCGTCGGCGGTCTGGGCGGGGAGGGCCAGTGGAAAGGCAAAGGAAAACGTTACGGCGGTTAGTGCGAGACGTTGTAGAAGCCTGCTCCGAAAATTTGCGTTTGCGGACATAAGAGAATGGTAGAGAGAGTTGGATTGCGGGTCAACAGGGGGCGAGAGACATCTCCAGTGACGTTTTGCGGCGAGGAGCAGGGAGGAGACTCGATTGTGAAAAACTTGCTTGGACTGAGGATTGAGGTCCTTCGGGGCGCAAACGACGCGCCCCTCAGGACAAGTCTTTATTTTACTGCTCACGAAACATTATTTTGAGCCTGTACAACCAATCTGAGATGCGTTACGCGCAATGTGAGGAAATAAAAGCGGATTGACATTGAGTGGCGGTTCGGGACAAATGAAGCATCGACTTTTGCAGGACGAGATGGGAGACGCGGAGAATCGCCCAGCCCTTTATGGACATTGTTAATCTGATTTTTGGAAAACCGCTGAAGACTTCGGAAGAGCGCGCGGAGCAGATCGGCCCGGCGGAAGGGATTCCGATTTTCGGGCTAGATGCGCTGAGTTCCGCGGCGTACGGGCCGGAAGCGGCGCTGAGCCTGCTGATTCCACTGGGACTGCTGGGCGTGCGGTACATAGTGCCGATCAGCGCGGCGATCATCGCGCTGCTGGTGATTGTGTATTTTTCATACCGGCAGACGATTGAGGCGTACCCGACGGGCGGCGGTTCGTATACGGTGGCGCGGTACAACCTGGGCTCGTTCTGGGGATTGCTGGCAGCGGCGGCGTTGCTGGCCGATTACATTTTGACTGCGGCAGTGGGAATTTCGGCGGGAGTGGGCGCGCTGATTTCGGCGGCGCCGAAACTGATGCCGCATACGATGGGGTTGTGCCTGGGAATCCTGTTGTTGATCACGATTGTGAATCTGCGTGGAGTAAAGGACGCGGGATTCGCGTTTCTCATCCCTACCTATCTTTTTGTCGGCTGCCTGGGAATCACCATTGCCGGCGGCATCGTGCGCACACTCCTGAGCGGTTGGCATCCGGTGGCCGTAAATCCGTTGCCGCCACCGCCAGCGGCATTGCAGGGAGTGACGTACTGGCTGTTGTTACGAGTATTTGCGAGCGGTTGCACGGCGCTGACTGGGGTGGAAGCGGTCAGTAATGGAGTGCGGGCGTTTCGCGAGCCGCGGGTAAAGAACGCGCAACTGACGTTGACGATCATTATCGCGATTTTGGGCGTGCTGTTGGCGGGGATTTCGTACCTGGTGAAGGTTTATGGGATTGTGGCGACCGATCCGGGGCAGCCGGGTTACCAGAGCATTCTTTCGATGTTGATTGCGGCGGTGTTCGGCAAAGGCGCCTTTTATTACGTGTCCATCGGATCGATCCTGCTGGTGCTTTCACTTTCGGCGAATACCGCGTTTGCAGATTTCCCGAGACTGTGCCGGGCGATTTCGCAGAACAATTTTCTCCCACACGGCTTCGCGCAACGCGGGCGGAGGCTGGTGTACACACAGGGAATCGTGGTGCTGGCGATTCTGGCGGGAGTGCTGCTGATTCTGTTTGGAGGGGTGACCGACCGATTGATTCCGCTTTACGCGGTTGGAGCGTTTCTGGCGTTCACGCTTTCGCAGGCGGGGATGGTGAGGCACTGGTGGAAAGCGCGGGGGCCGCACTGGGCAAAATTCGCGCTGGTGAACGGGCTGGGAGCGTTTGTCACGGGCGTGACGGTGGTGGTGGTGCTGGTGGCGAAGTTTGTGGATGGGGCGTGGCTGACGCTGTTATTTATTCCACTGACGATCCTTTCGTTTCATAAGGTGAGAAAACACTATCACGGCATATTCGTGGCGACGCGGTCGACCACGCCCGCGGAACCACCGTCACGGGAACTCCCTCCCGTTGTGGTCATACCGATCGACCGGTGGAGCGCCATCACGAAGCAAGGGCTGGAGTTTGCGGCGCGACTGTCGCCAAAGTTGATCGCGGTTCACGTCGAGCCCGGTGAACATGCGGCGTTGCTGCAGGAAGATTGGGAACGCTACGTCGTAAAACCTTACCGGGAATCCGGCGCCGTACCCCCGGAATTGGTGATGCTCCCTTCACCCTATCGATTTGTTGTGCTGCCGATTGTGGAGTATGTGTTGAAGCTGGCGGAAAGATCTCCGGGCGGGAAGATTGCGGTCGTGATCCCCGAATTTGTGGAAGACCGGTGGTATGAATATTTTCTGCACAACCAGAGGGCGAGGCTGCTGGAATGGGTCCTGCTTGCCAAAGGAAACAAACAAATTTACACCGTGTCTTCACCATATTACTTGTCGGAGACGGCAAGAAAGATGGCGGCGTCAGGCACAGAAGTGACAGAGTCAGACGGAAGTAAAAAAGGATGATTCGTCGTTGACGTAGCCGAAAGCCATTCGCGGGGTATTGAAAGCGAAACCGGGATTGCCATTTTTATCGAGAAGAATGAGGCCGCCGGTGCCTTTGCCGCGGTTTGCGAGCAGCTGCACGGCGGCCTGGGCGGCGCGGGCGGGCGTGGAGTTTGCGGGCCGGAGAAAATCGGCGGCTGTTTTGGCCATGACCACGCGCATGATGGCTTCGCCATAGCCGGTGGAAGAGACGCCGCCCGTTTCGATGTCAGCATAACAACCACAACCAATCAGAGGGGAATCTCCGACGCGGCCGGGGAGTTTGCAACAGGTGCCGCCGGTGGAGGTAGCTGCGAAGAGGCGGCCCTGCTGATCGAGCGCGACGGCGCCGACCGTTCCCTGCTCGTGGCCGCGATGATTTTCGGCGGCGTGGGAATCCTTGCTGCAGCGGAGCCAGGCTTCGCGTTCGGCGGGCGAGATGAGATCTTCTGGATCGCAGAGGCGGACGCCATGCGTGCTGGCGAAGTGTTCGGCACCCTCTGAGATGAGCATCATGTGAGGGCACTTTTCGAGGACCGCGCGCGCGGCCTGAATGGGATTTTTGACGCGACGCAATCCGGCGACGGAGCCAGCGCGGAGCGTGGCGGCGTCCATGACGATGGCGTCGCATTCGACGTGGCCGTCGAGGGTCAGGTGGGAACCGAAGCCGGAGTCGAAGGTGGGATCGTCTTCGAGGACGATGATGGCGGCTTCGATGGCATCGAGCGCGTGGCCGCCGCTTTTTAGAATTTTCCAGCCGGCTTGAAGAGCGCGTAGGCAGCCGGACTTGCAGGCGTCGACGGCATCATCGGGAATATCCCAGGCACCGCCGTGAACAATGAGGGAAGCTTGCATAGGGAAAAAGGATAGCAGAATTGGAAAATGGAAATTGGAAGTTGGAAAATAGCAGGAACTAAGATGCGATCAGCGAGCGGATAGCAGCGATCAGGAAACAAGAGGCGTGGGCAGGTGGTAGGCGATGGGCGACGAGAAAAACTAATTAGATGAAGAAATCGAGGGTGAGGAGGAGAAGCCCCAGCATGAGGAGGAAGGCGCCCAGGGAGAGGCGACGATACGGGAGGCGGCTGACGGAGTGGAGAAAGCCAGCAGGAATTACTCGGAGGCGCGATTCGGTGCGAGGGAGATAAAAAGGGCCGACGGATTCGTATCGGGACAAATTGCGACGGAAGGCGGAGAATTCATCTTCCATCCAGACGGAGAGTTCTTCGCGGTACCGCCATAGACAGAGAGAGCCGAGAAGAAAAATGCCGTAGCCGAGACAAGTCAGCAAACCCAGAGTCGGACCCGAACCCCAATAAAGCATGGCACCTCGCCGCCGGCTGGGCGACCGGAATATTCTAAGCCTCTTCGTGAATCGTGAAAAGGCGGACGATTTCGAATTCTTTCTTACCGGCGGGGGTGAGCACCTGCACCTCGTCGCCGACCTTGCGATTGAGCAGGGCGCGTCCAATTGGCGAAGTGGTGGAGATCATCCCCTTTTCGACGTCGGCTTCTTCGCTGCTGACAAGCTTGTATTCGATTTCCTGACTCTTCTGCACGTCAATCACAACGATGCGCGAGCCGTAGCCGGACCGGTCTTTCGGAATATTGGTAAGGTTCAACATGCCCAAGTCGCCCATGCGCTTTTTGAGCTGGCCGATTTTGGCGTTGACGTAGCCCTGGCGCTCTTTGGCGTACTTGTACTCGGCGTTTTCGGAGAGGTCGCCGTGCGCGCGGGCAATGGCGATTTCCTTGGGCAGGTCGACGTTGAGTTCGTGCTCCAGAGAGTCAATTTCCTGCTGGAGCTTCTTTTTGATTTTGGCAAGAGGATCAGACATAGTTTTCCGCGTCGGAGAAAAATGATGCGGAGTCCGGCCAGGCCGGACTCCGCAAGGGACATTATAGATGGGGGAGAAATGTCCAGACAAGTGGGAAAGGCGGTGCTGTCTGGCTATAACTCACTTAACTTATGCGTTGTCAAATAGTTACATCGAGAAAAGGGATGTCAGCGGACGGGAAGTTCGACGATCTGCGAGACCTTATTTCCTGCGGTGTCCGCGATGGAGAGAGTATAGGTGGTGGTTTTCCTGGGGGAGATATTCAGGCAGCGGGAGTGGGAGGGCCAGACCTCTCCGGAGGGGGGATCCAGAGTGACGGTCTTGGCGTTGGCGACGTCGTAGCAGAGTTGCGCGGATTCGCCGGGGTGGATTGCGGCGGGAGAGACATAGAGACCTCGGATGGCAAGTTCGGACCCACCTAACTGTTCGACGGCGAGGCGATCCTCTTCGCGACGCTGTTCGGACTGGCGTTCCTTGGTTTGCCGCTCGTATTCCTTGCTGGATTCATGGCGTGAGTAGAGGATGTAAGAGACGTAAAGGATCACGCCGAGAATCACGAGGGAAGAATAGAGAAAAGGACTCTTAAGTGGGGACTTCCGGGGAGGGGGAGTTTCGGGATTCATGGCCTCAACCAAGGTAGTGTTCCGAAGCTGGCGAAATTTTATTTTAACCGGAAATTGGGCAAAATCGAAAGTTGGCCGAAGTAGAAAGCCATCGGGCAGCCTCTCGAGTTTGTGAGCGTTCAGGGTTAGTGTGGCGGAGCCTTCATTTGCTCGCTGGAAAAGTGATTTTCGCTTAGACTTCCACAGCGTCATGACTCGCATATCGAGACGTTTGATGATCCGGCAGGTTGCTTCGGAGGTGGCCGCGGCTTCCCTGACCGTCTCTCCCGTTCTTTCCTCGGCTACAGAGTTGCAAACCGCACAACGCAAAGGGAACATCCGGCAATCTGTTTCGCGGTGGTGCTACGAGAAGATTCCGTTGAACGAGTTGTGCGCGAAAGGCACGGCGATGGGGTTGAGAGCGATTGATCTGTTGAATGAGGACGAGTGGGAGGTGCCGCGGCGGTACGGAATGGTCTGCAGCATGGGGTACGGCGGCGGGGGAGAAATCCGAAGCGGGATGAACCGAGTGGAGAATCACGCGAAGATCGAGGAGGCGTTTCGGACGAGCATCCCACGGGCGGCTAAGCTGGGCGTCGCGAATGTGATCACGTTTTCGGGGAACCGGGACGGGATGTCCGATGAAGAAGGGGCGAAGAATACGATCGCCGGGCTGAATCGAGTGAAGAAAATCGCGGAGGATCACGGGGTGACGATCTGCATGGAGCTTTTGAACAGCAAGGTGGACCACAAGGATTACTTGTGCGACCACACGGCTTGGGGAGTCCGCGTGATGGAAGCGGTGAATTCGCCGCGCGTGAAGCTTTTATATGACATCTATCACATGCAGATCATGGAAGGCGATTTGATCCGGACGATTAGCGACAATATCGAGTGGCTGGGGCACTTTCATACGGGAGGCGTGCCGGGGCGGCATGAGCTGGGCAATGCGCAAGAGGTGAATTGGGTGGGGGTGATGCGAGCAATCGCCGCAACCAAATATGCGGGATATGTGGCGCACGAGTTTATCCCGACGCGGGACCCGATGAGATCGCTTGAGGAAGCAGTGGAACTGTGCGATGTGTGAAAGTCTCGCGCAGTAGTCGGATGGGAAGGAGTAGAGGAAAAAGCAAGCTATCCGGATTGGGACTTGCTAAAGCGGCTGGCACGGGACATTTTAGATGCGCTGAGGCGCGCAGATGACAGAAGCGCGAGAGATCAGGCTAAGTAGAATGGTTTGCTGTTCGGCAAGAAGAGCGGTCTGCTAAGGAGTCGAAAGGAATTCACGTGCGGCCAGAACCCCATTTGATCGATTACGCGATTATCCTGCTGTATTTTGCTTTCGTGTTGGGCATCGGGTTCGTGCTGAAGAAGTACATGAAGACGAGTACGGATTTTTTCCTGTCCGGCCGGTCGATTCCCGCGTGGATTGCGGGCCTGGCGTTCCTTTCGGCGAACCTGGGCGCACAGGAAGTGATCGGGATGGGGGCGAGCGGCGCGAAATACGGCATTTCGACTTCGCATTTTTACTGGATCGGCGCGGTACCCGCGATGTTGTTTGTCGGGATTTTTATGATGCCGTTTTACTACGGGTCGCGGGCACGCTCGGTTCCGGAATATCTCAAACTTCGATTTGATGAGAAAACGCGCGGATTCAACGCTATTTCCTTTGCGGTGATGACGGTATTTTCTTCGGGCGTTTCGATGTACGCGATGGGCAAGCTGCTGCAGCTGTTGCTGGGATGGAATTTCACGGCGGCGATCCTGATTTCCGCGTTGATCGTGCTGGCGTACACATTTCTGGGCGGGCTTACCTCTGCGATTTACAACGAGGTGCTGCAGTTTTTTCTGATCGTGATGGGATTTATTCCGCTGGTGTATCTCGGCCTGAGAGATGTTGGGGGTTGGGAGGGACTGAAAGTCCGGATTGCGAACGATGCGATGGTGCATTCGTGGAAGTACATGGGGCACGCCAGTGACAATCCGATGGGCGTCGAGTGGTTCGGGATGTTGATGGGGCTGGCGTTTGTACTGTCGTTTGGTTACTGGTGCACGGATTTTCTGGTAGTGCAGCGGGCGATGGCGGCGGATTCGATGACCGCGGCGAGGCGAACGCCGGTGATCGCGGCATTCCCGAAAATGGTTTTCCCGTTTCTGGTGATTTTGCCCGGAATGATCGCCGGGGTGGTGACGAGTTCCAGAATGCATGACGCGAGCGCAAAAGAAAGCGTCGTCGCAGGGACTGCCGCGCAATCGTCGTTTTTTACCGGTGGGAAAGGGATTATTCCGCCGAAATACGACGAGGAGGGCAAACCAGTGCTGGTGGGAGGAAAACCGGTGCTGGATTATGATTTGGCCACGCCGATGATGCTGGTGCGTTATTTTCCTTCGGGGCTGCTCGGGCTGGGGCTTTGCGCGCTGATCGCTTCGTTCATGTCGGGGATGGCGGGGAACACGACGGCGTTCAACACTGTTTGGACGTACGACATCTACCAGAGTTACATCAACAAGACGGCGAGCGATCAGCATTACTTATGGATGGGACGCGCGTCCACTATCTTTGGGCTGGCGATATCGCTTATGGCGGCGTTTGTGGCGAAGGAGTTCAACAATATCCTGGACGTGCTGCAACTTGTGTTTGCGTTCGTGAATGCGCCTTTGTTTGCGACGTTCATGCTAGGAATGTTCTGGAAGCGCACGACGGGGCACGGCGCGTTCTGGGGGTTGTTGGGAGGAACAGTTGCCGCGGCGACGCATTACGGATTGACGCTGCCGGCGGGAGCGGTTATGGGAGTGAAGGGCGGGTATCTGGGGCCGATCCTGCACGTTTATCCGAGCGAGATGGCCCAGAATTTCTGGACGGCGATTTTCGCGTGGGTGGGATGCTTTACTCTTACAGTCGTTATCTCCCTACTGACTGCGCCGCGCCCGGAACAAGAATTGAAGGGCCTGGTGTATTCGCTGACTGCGAAACCGGAAGAGAGCGGACTGAAATGGTACCAGAAGCCTGCCACGCTGGCGTTGATTGTGCTGGTGCTGCTTGTGGGTTTGAATCTGGTTTTCTGGTAGAAGCACGCGACTCGCGGGCAGCGAAGGAGGGGCGATGGGATTTGATATCCGGATGCCAATCGGGATGCTGTTCACTTTGTTTGGAATTCTACTGATTGGGTATGGCGCGGCTACGCGCGGGAGCGCGATATACGTGGAGCATTCCCTTGGACTGAACATGAATTTGTGGTGGGGCGTGGTGCTGGTGGCTTTTGGGCTAGTCATGCTGGCCCTGACGCGTTTGCGGCGGAAGCAATAGCCGACCCTTGATAAAGCAAAACCAAGTGCCTGGCGGCCATAAAATTAGTCCGAGGTGCGAGCGAGGTGAGGCGATGACTTCTGAGCTGGACTACCAGGCGATGCTCGCGGTTGCGCTTGCAGAGGCGCGAGTTGGCCTGAAGGAAGGCGGCATTCCGATCGGTGCCGCGATTTTTGAGCAGACGGGCCAGTTGATTGGCGCGGGACACAATCGGCGGGTGCAGCAGGGCGATCCTTCGCTGCACGGAGAGACGGATGCGTTTCGAAAAGCGGGCCGCCAGAAGAGTTATCGTAAATTAATCATGGTGACGACACTGGCGCCGTGCTGGTATTGCAGCGGGCTGGTGCGGCAGTTTGGATTTGGAACCGTGATTATTGGAGAGAGCCGGAACTTTCAGGGAGGGATCGAGTGGTTGCGCTCGCTGGGAGTGAAGGTGATCGATCTGGACTCGCCAGTGTGCGTTTCGCTGCTGGGCGAGTATATCCGGGCAAATCCCGTCGTCTGGAACGAGGATATCGGCGAAGAATAGAAGCTATTCCGCCCGCGCGGTGGATGCTGCGGCTTGCGATTTCCCTGAGGTAGCCGATTCGCGAATCAGCAACGGAAAGCGGGGGAAAGAAAAGCTGCCGGCGACGTCGTCGATGACATTTACCTGGCAGAGATAGAGGCCGGGCTTTAGGGATTGCAGCGGCACATCGATCTGAAAGATGACGGCTTTGCGATCGGGGGCGGTGACTTCGTTGGCGACGACGGGCTTGGATTCATAGACCTTCGTTGGGCCCTGGAGAAATTCGATGCTGGTGAGGACGCGAACAGAATCACGAGAAGGCTTTGCTGGCTCGGGAGATTTCCCTGATTCTGGCTGTCCAGCGGCGGGAGCCGGCGTGATTTGCGCGGTGTTCTTCCCTTTTGCCGCGTCATAGACTTCGTACTGCAGATAGAGATGCTGATCCGGGGTGAAGACATGCGTGATGTTGGGGACGAGTTCCATCTGGTCACGCACCAGCGGATTGGTGGCGGGTTTTTTGCCGGTTGAAGGGACGCGCAGACTGCTTAGCACTACCGAGCTCATTTTCAGCGGAGACTTGCGCAGGTCCGGAATGCGGACGTCAGTTTCGAAAGAGCCCATGCGGCCGGTCTGATTTTCCCGAATCACAAACTTGAGATGGTAATTGCCGGGAGCGAGGAGGAAGCCGGTGTTGTACTGAACGTTTTTGCGGCGGACTTCGCGCGAGCTTTCGACGGCGAGTTTCACGGTGTCGCGCAGGCGGCCGACCGGGAATTTGCCGCTTTCGAGGGCCTGGCCGATGATGTCGATGGTGACGTTGTCTTTGTCTTTTTCGGTGACGAAGGGAATTTGCGAGCCGGGGATGACTAGCGAGACTTCCAGATAGTAGTGCGAAGCGTCTTTCCGGAAATACGATTCGCCCGCGTAAACGGGGACGTCCACGCGCGGCAGCTGGGAGGCGAGTTCGTCTTCGAGTTGCTGCTCGCGGTCGGCGCGGTCCAGATGCTCGAAATCGCGGCCGGCATAATAGCCGGAACGGAAATCCAGTTTCAATTCGGGGCGATTGATGGTGACTTTCAGATGGCGAAATCTGCCGTCCTTTGCGGGATTGCTGCTGGTGAAGCCGAGAACGTAATAAACGGAACTGTCTTTTTGCACCTGGGAGAAAATGGTGCTGAAATCGTTGGAGTCGAAGAAGGCTTTCCCGCCCGTGTCGGAGGAAAGCGTAGCGAGCGTGTCCTGCGAGGAGGCGTTGCCGTTCAGATCGTTGAGCGTGGAGGCGCCCGAGTAAGCGGATTGGCCGTGCAAGCTGGCGTTTTGTGCTTCGCCGCCCGGAGGAAAGGCTTGGAGGCCGCGGACGTCGAGAGAGTAGATGGAAGCGTTGGCCTTGACGGCAGCGGCGGTGGCGGCGCGCAAGGCGGACTGGTTGTCCACGCCGGTTTGGGTGATGCCATTGCTGAAATAGATGATGCTTTTCTTCTCGGGGAGCTTACCGAGCGCCTGCATGAGGGATTGCAGCGCGAGGAGTTTGCGATCCGCCGTGAATGTGTTGAGGTCGGTATCGTCTTCGGTGAATGAACCGCTGGTTTCGGCTGTGCCTTCGGCGCTGCCGGTGGTGCCATTGTCGAAGCCCTGGCCCTGACCGGAATTGTAGCTTGTGAGCAGGGCAAGTAGTTTGGCCTTGTCGTCGGTGAAGTCGCAATCGACGTGCATGTTGGTGGCGAGGGAGACGAGAGCGATCAGGTCGGCGGGCTGCATTTTTGTGTTGACGAATTTCTTGGCGGCGTCCACGGAACGGTCGATTTGTTCGGGTTCCATGGCGGAAAAATCAAAGAAGAGAACGATCAGGCGACGGTCGCGGGCGTCGAGCGTCGGCGGAGCTTTTTTCGTGGAGTGCAAGAGCGTGCCGGGCACATTGCCGGAGACGGTTGCGCCGGCAGTCATCAGCAACTGATCCACATCCTCAAAATCGAACGTAGAGATCTGCTGTTTTTTGCCGTCTTCGTAGAGAGTGAAGTCTCCCTGCTTCAGATCGCGGACGGGATTTCCCTTTTTGTCGCGGGCAACGACGTTGACGAGGACGAGTTCGGTGGAGACATGGATTGCGGGTGTGCCGACGCCCGGCTTCTCGGGTTCCTGGGCCACAAGAGGTGACATGGGAAGGAAAAGGGCAACGGCGGCGAGAATGGCGACGATTTTTTGCGTTAATCGCATAGTCATCAGTTCTCAAAAACGAAAACGAGCCTGCACCGTGATGCGCCGCATGTTGCCGACAGAGGTGACTTCGCCAAAAGTCAGCGAGTTCACGGCTGTGTTGATTGAGGCAAAGTTCACATGATTGAAGACGTTGTTCGCCGTGAAGCGCAAATCGAGGTTGCGGGATTCCTTGATGGGAATCGAGCGATTGATGCTCATGTTGAAAATTATGCTTCCCGGCCCTTCGATGGTGTTTCGTCCGGCGTCGCCGAAGGTCGAGCCGGTGGGGTTCACGCAGGTCGCTCCCGGGGTGCAAAACGCGGCGGTGATGAACCATGCGAGTGCGGTTGGATTGGGAAGCGAGATCGCTTGGCCGGGAACGACGTTTGCACGCTGCGAGCCGCTGACACCGCGAGCGATGTCCACGGAGCCGCCGAGGATGCTGGGAGTGAAATAAAGGCCGGAAGCAACGGTGAAATCGCCGCTCCACTGCCAATTGGAAAGAATGTGAGCCCAGGCCCCTGTTTGCGCAAAACGGTGGTTCTCGCCGAAGGGGAGATCGTAAATCCAGTTGCCGGTGAACTTGTGGGTCTGGTTGAAGCTGGATAGCCCGCGGTCCGCGGGAAGATCGAATGGATTTTGCGCCACGATCACGCCACTGCCGCCGATAGAAGAGGCATCGTCCAGAGATTTCGAGAACACATACTGCGCGCCGAATCCGAGGCCTTTGGACATGCGCCTGCGGACGCGAACCGATGCGGCGTGCAGAGTGGAGTCTCCCTCGGAGGATTCGTAGATGAACGGTTGATTGCCGGCAACGAGTAAGGCGCGTTCGGAGTCGAGGCGCGTGCCTTTGGCTCCGTTGTAGCCGATGTTCAGGACCACGTTGCGGTGAAATTCGTGCTGGATGTCGAGATTCCAGATTTGGACATAGCCGAGCGCGTAATCAGGATTGACGGCGAAATTATTCGTTACGGTGGATTGGGAGGCGGCGGGAAAACCGTTGACGAGGGTGAGCGGCGTTGGGCCGGTGAGGCCAGCGACATTTGTGGAGTTTGTAGCGGTGTTGGCAAAGGGCGGTTGAAAGGCGAAATTCTGAATCATGGAGCCGTATTGGGCGAGATTGTAGTTGATGCCGTAGCCGGCGCGGACAACTGTTTTCTGGGCGGGCTTCCAGGCGAGGCCGATGCGCGGGGCAAAATTGTTGCGGTCGGGATTGACAAGTGCGGGATTACCGGAGGTCAGGAAAGTGCCGGAACCCGTGGCCAGGACTGCGCCCGCAGGGACAACGGCCGCGGCGGTGGCAAAGTCTGGGCCAACTTCCAGATTGGCGATGCGATCCTGGGCCTCGGTGTAGGGGCCGATGTATTCGTAGCGAAGGCCGATGTTCAGCGAGAGGCTTGGACGGATGCGCCAATCATCCTGGGCGAAAAAATCGAACGAGTTGGCTCGGAAATTGTAAGCGCTGGCGCCGAACTGTAGAGAAGTTTGTTGGGGAAAACCGAGGAGGAAATCAGCGAAATCGTAGCCGGTGTTGACGATTGGCTGGGTGGTGCCAGGAGCGTATTGGGAAGTGGCAAAACCGGTAAATACAAAACTTCCTTCGGCGTTCCTGGCGGACTCGAAGCTTTGGAGAATGCGCCGATAGTCTCCGCCGAAGCGCCAATTGTGCTTGCCGTGATTCCAGTTGAGCGTGTCGGAGATGGTATAGGTCTGATCGAGTTCGCGGCGAGGAGTTGGATCGATGAGGCCACCGAAGGAAGTGAAGTTGATGCCCGGCAAACCCCAGTCAAAGGGGCTGTTGGAGATTCCGTTGATTCCCGCGCCGCCGGGCCCCGCAACGTCCGTAGTATTGGAAAAGAGATTCGTAGTGGAGGCGTGATTGTGGTTGTAATTCACGCGGAGATTATTGGTGGCGTGATTCTTGCCGTAGACCCAGCCGGCGCTGGCATTCAGACCTTGTGTGCTGGTGCCGCCGGCTAGCGATGGGAACGGATTCACGACGTTTGTGGAATTGCGCGACCAGTTAAAGCCGAAATTGATGTTGTTTTGGCGGCGGCCGCCGTTCCGACCTCCGCCACCGCCTCCCGGGACGAGGGCCGGGCCGGTGCTGGAACCGAAATTGTGAACGAGGCGCAGGATTACGGCGTCGGAGTTGCTGGCGTCGGAGGTGACGAAGTGAAAGTTCTGACCGGTTGTGGTCAACGGGATATTGGGCAACGGAATAAATTGCAGGAGGGACTTCGCGGCGGAACTGAACATGGTCGGGTCGATTGCGTTCGGCACGCCGTTGAACTGATATTGCTGGCCGGTGGCCGGATTGAAGATTTCCACCGGGGCGCCATTGTTATAGGCGGCGTTTGAGAAATTGCCGTTGCGTTCGTCGAGCGTTGGAACGGTGGAGAACGCATCGTAGGGAGTGTCGCCGCGCGAGCCATTCCAGCCGGCGAAGAAAAACCATTTGTTCCCGCCGTTGAATATTTTGGGAATATTCAGCGGGCCGCCAATATTTACGCCGAAATGCGACTGGTTGTATTGCGATTTTGTGGTGGGAAATCCGCTAAGCGAAAAGGGAGTGGCGTCGAGGGAAGAGTTGTCGTCAGAGAAATAGAGGACGCCGTGGGGCTGATTGATGTTGAATCCGCGGCCTCCCATGCGGCCAATCATGATCGGGCCGCCGCCCATTCCCCTGCCCTGTCCGCCGGGGCCGGGTCCGCCGCCTAGACCGCCGAATCCTTCCCGTTGCATGCGGTCGCGAAATTCCTGGATGCGATCCTGCAGATCCTGTTCGCTACCGCCGCCGAAATCCTGCGTGCGGCCTTGCGCGCCACTGATGCTGATGGATTCGGTGGGGCCTTCCGCGCCGGCACCGTTCAGGGGCAGAGAGGCGAAGTCATTGGAGTTTTGTGATGCACCAGATGCACCGTTGCCGGCGAAACCGGGGTTGCCTCCGGCGAGGGACGACAGCGCGCTATCGAGGGCGAGGCTTTGGAAGCCACGGCCGGCAGCTACGCTGGCGTTGTTGGACTTGTTCGATTGTTCCTGCTGGCGAGAAGCCAAAATCAATTCGGCGTCGATTTTTCCTGAAGGATTCGTGGGATTGAGGACGAGTTCCTGGGTGAAGAGAGAGAAGCCCATAAATTCGATGCGAAGGACGTAGCGGCCGCGGACGATGCCTGTGAATGCGAATTTTCCTTCGCCGTCGGTGACGGCAGAATATTTTTTGCCGGTGAGGGTGTTCGAAGCGGTTACGGTCGCGCCGGGCAGGGGAGTTTTTCCGCTACGGGCTGTGCCGTTGATCTCATAGGAAGTTGGCGGAGCGTTTTGCGCGTCGACTTGTGGTGCGGGCGCGGGGCTGGGTTGGGGAGCGGCGTCTTGTGACTGGACGTGCGAGGCGAGGAGCAGCGCGAGCGGGAGAAGTGTGTATACGCCGCGAAGCGATGACTTCAACTAGAACTCCCTTGATTGGCTATTGCTGCGGGGGATTGCTCGCGGGTGCGTTGGTCGATGCATTGCCAGCCTGACCGGTGTGTCCTTGGGCAAACTGTTGCAAGCGCTCCCACTGTTCGGCAGAAAGAAGGATCACGGCTTTTGGAACAAAGGCATTATTTTGCAAGCCGCCGCGGACGACGATGTGGTCGCCGGGTTGAATGTCCGCCATCGTGATGCTTTCGCGACCTCTGCGAAGGGAGGTGTCCTCGTTGAGTTCGAGCGTTTGCGTGACGTTGTCCGCGCGCAATACGGAGAGCTTCGGCGCGTCAACGGATTTCACTACGCCGGCGACGAAGTCCTTGCCCATTTCGCCAAATGCTGCGCCGGCACCCATTGCTCCAGGCCCGCCGTTTGCCGAGCGTCCGCTGAGGGATTGAGCGGTCACGGAGTGATCGGCATTTTCGTCGCCACGGGCCATGACGAAATCGCCGACTTTGAAGTCAGAAAGCTGGGCAGGCTGGCGATCTTTGCGGTATTCGGTTTTGTCCGTGAGGCTGATTGTTACGGTTGAGCCGTCGGGCCGTGCGACCAGGATCGAGTTACCGTGAATGGCCGTAATCTTGCCGACGGTTCCGTGACCCTCTCTTGCGCTACCGCGCCCGGAATTGCGGTCGCCGCCGGGAGGCGGAGCCTGAACTTGATCCTGGGGTGCGGAGGGCGGATCAGGAGTTTGCGCCGGGGTGGCAACTCCGATGGATAAAAATAGAAAGCTCAACAAGTAAAGGCGCTTCTGATTCATGGGTATGGTTTCCTCGGTGAAACTGCTCGTTAATGAAGACGCAAGCCCGGCGGCCAAAGTAACGCGAAGCAAACGCGTGGGGCGGTAGAACGGACGCTGCCTCAACCTTAAGTAATTCCGGAAAAGCAGGCGGAAAGTTCCCGGCAAGTGCTCGCCGCGGAGAGCGAAAACGCTGCCTGATTCTCACTTCCAGTGTAATTGGTGTTGCGAGCGATGATCGGTCCGATGCTCGCCCGCAACATACTGATTAGCAATACCTTATTGAGGGGTGGCTGGATTTTACGGCTGGACGCTTTCGACGGCGAGTGTTCGTACGCCGTTCGCGCCGAGCGTTCTGCCTTTCAGTACGATTCCGGGAACACCAATGAGATCGAGAACCGTTTCGGGTAGTTGTACGCCGTTGCGCGCGGTCAGGACAACGTATACAAGCCCGCCTTGATCGGAAATAAAGAGCAGGGGGCTGCCGGCGGCGGCGCAGAATTTTGCGCAGAAGGCGTGGTCGTAGTCGTGGGTGTGAGTTGCGAGAAAGCAATTGGCGTCGGTGAGTTCGCCCCGGAGATTTACGGAATCTCCGGGCACAGGCTGACCGGCGAGAAGTTCGATGTTCCCCTCATTGGCCAATTTTTGGGCTTTGGGAAGATTTGAAACCAGAAGCCGGACTTTAGCGAACGG
>Ga0210406_10003155_pt1 | contig 18264 bp, 17 predicted proteins | sample IncBWC30MmetaG_FD_155454 | JGI IMG/M metagenome (GOLD analysis project Ga0210406, IMG submission 155454) | Forest soil microbial communities from Barre Woods Harvard Forest LTER site, Petersham, Massachusetts, United States - Inc-BW-C-30-M | ecosystem: Environmental > Terrestrial > Soil >... | reverse complement strand
GGTGAGGATATGCTCAGAACTGTCCCGCAACGAGGTGATCAACCGGGCTTAGTTCTTGCCGCAAGTGTAGGACAAAGCGCACCTCTTGGCGCCACAGTCTCCCCCGAGGGCGTCAATTTTAGTTTGTACTCTCGCGACGCTTCAGGTATCGAATTGCTGTTCTTCGATCACGAAGATGACGGGCACCCCTCACACGTGATCCGGTTGGACCCGACCACCAACCGCACCTATCACTACTGGCACGTCTTCGTTCCGGGCTTGCGGCAGGGGCAACTGTATGGGTATCGGGTCCACGGGCCATTCGATCCCGCCAAAGGCTTGCGTTTTGACCCGACCAAAGTCTTGCTCGACCCGTATGGTCGCGGAGTCGCTGTTCCTCGAAACTACTCCCGTGAAGCGGCGCGTCAAGAAGGGGACAATGCCGCCACGGCGATGAAAAGCGTGGTCGTTGATCCAAGTTTGTACGACTGGGAAGGCGACACACCACTCAGGCGGCCATCTTCGCAGACGATCATCTACGAAATGCATGTAAAGGGATTTACGCGGCATCCGAGCTCCGGCGTCCCGGAATCGACACGCGGCACTTACCGCGGACTCATTCAGAAAATTCCCTATCTCCGAGACTTAGGTGTCTCGGCTGTCGAACTGCTTCCCGTGTTTCAGTTTGATCCGCAGGACTGCCCGCCGGGTCTCGTTAACTATTGGGGTTATGCGCCCGTCTCATTTTTTGCACCACACCAGGCGTACAGCTCTCGGCAAGATCTCGTGGGCCCCGTGGACGAGTTTCGCGATATGGTCAAGGCTTTGCACCGCGCGGGGATCGAGGTAATCCTAGACGTCGTCTTCAATCACACAGCAGAAGGTGATCATCGTGGACCGACATTGAGTTTTCGTGGCCTCGACAATGGCGCCTACTACCTTTTGGAGCATGATCGCTCGCATTATGCCAACTACAGCGGAACAGGAAATACGCTCAATGCCAATCATCCGGTCGTGCGCCGCATGATCGTGGATAGTCTCCGCTATTGGGTCGAAGACTTGCACGTGGATGGTTTCCGTTTCGATCTCGCATCGATCCTTGCACGGGATTCTGCCGGCCAGGTGATGTCCGATCCTCCTGTGCTTTGGGATATTGAATCCGATCCAGCTCTCGCCGGGACAAAGATGATCGCTGAAGCTTGGGATGCTGCCGGACTTTACCAAGTGGGCAGTTTTGTCGGGGATAGTTGGAAGGAATGGAACGGACGCTTCCGCGATGACGTAAGAAGTTTCTTTCGCGGCGAAGATGGCTCACTAAGGCATTTCGCGGACCGGTTGCTTGGCAGTCATGAGATCTATCGTCGCAAGGAACGCGAAGCGGAGCAGAGCGTAAACTTTGTCGCCTGCCACGATGGATTTACGCTTAACGATCTCGTCTCCTACAATCACAAGCACAACGAAGCCAACGGTGAGGAAAACCGTGACGGTGGAGACGACAATCGAAGCTGGAACTGCGGTGCCGAGGGGCCAACTGCAGATCCCGAGATTGACCGGCTCCGAACCCGCCAAGTGAAGAATTTCATGACCGTCACCATGCTTTCTTTTGGCCTCCCCATGTTCTTGATGGGCGATGAAGTCCGCCGAACACAGCACGGGAACAACAACGCTTACTGTCACGACAACGAAGGGAATTGGTTTGATTGGTCTTTGCTCGTGAAGCACGCGGATGTGCATCGTTTTGTGCAGTTACTCAACGCCAGGCGAACACTGCGAGACTCCGGCGCCGAACGTGAGCGGATGACGTTAATTCAGTTGATCCGCGCGGGGATCAAGGGTTGGCATGGAGTAAAACTCAACCAACCCGACTGGAGCGATCATTCGCATTGTGTCGCCCTCAGTGCCGAATTATCTAAAGAGGCGATGCTTATCCATTTCATTTTCAATTCTTATTGGGAGCCTCTTGAATTCGAGCTTCCGGAGACGGGATTGGGCAAGCGAGGCGCATGGAGGCGATGGATCGACACTTTTCAAGAGGCACCGGAAGACATAGTGGCGTGGCAAGAAGCTCCCCCCATTCCTGGAGGCACATATCGAGTTGGCCCTCGGTCTGTGGTCGTTCTTTGGGCGAGCCTTGGAGACGGGGCGCAGCAAGGTTAATGTGCGCCACTGCACGAGGTTTGCGTCAAAGGGAATTTCCAGCGCTCGCAAAACTCCGTCAGTTGAGATTGACGCTACCAACGAGCAATTGGGGAGACTGTCCGATATCAGCCGCTTCACAACCAGCCGTCTGCTTCGAGAATGGCAACGTAGAGGCACACTCTCGAAAGCACGGGGAAGAATCACTGTTCACACGCCTGCGGGTCTGACGGCTGTGTAAGCATTTGCCACAGCGATCAACCATACTCTGACTCTCCTCTGCAGACGTCGAGCCCTCAGTGCCCTAGAGCAACGACAGACGGTTCCATTCTGCTTAACCTGTTGAAGGTATCACCCGCTCTCCGAGTGCGGCATTCATCAACAGGAGCTCATTTTTTGCAAAAACCGAGAGTAGTTGTAGCAGATGACAGCAGTGAAATTCTATCCATGGTGACCAGCATTCTGAGCCGAGAATACAGCGTTGTCGACCGTGTGCTCAACGGGAAGCTAGCGGTCGACACAGTTCTCAACTTGCGACCGGACGTCGTCGTCTTGGACATCCAAATGCCCGAATTGGATGGGATACAGGCAGCTCGACGTTTGCAGGCAGCTGGTTCGACCGCGAAGGTTGTATTTCTGACAGGCTTAGAAGATGGCGACTATATCTCTCACGTGTTGAATCTTGGGCCGTACAGTTACGTGTTCAAGACCAAGTGTCATGCCGACCTGCCCCTGGCGGTGGCGGCAGCGCTGGAGGGAAGAGTTTTTTGTTCAAGCAGACGAGAAGACGCTAACGCAATTGTTTGATCACGGGCGCCTTGAAAACCGCGGGACGGCGCGGCTGAGAAATCGTATCTTCCCAGGAAAGAGAAATGAGCGAAGCAAGCCCCAGAAGCTATCGCCCCGGCGATAAGGCTGTTGTGTCAGGCATCTACGTTGTGATTCACTCTCGCAGCTGTGAGGCGAGTCACTCTGTGATTATTGTGCAAGGAGAATTCCTTCCTTCATGCCTGGGCTGTTCTGACGTGGTGCGCTTCCAACCCCTCATTTCAGCTGTGCACGTTCGTGAACATCCGCTTTTCAGAAGCGATTCCTAGAGGCGGCCAGCAGCAGAGCAACAATTCTCGTGATGTCGGTACGATGTTCGAATCTTTTCGAACTTCCGGGAGGAAGCCGCCACGCCCACGTCCAGCTTATAAGAAGGTGGGTAGGTTGGCGGGACCAGACGTTTGGCAGCGGCGTCTTCCTCTCGAACCTGACAAAATCGGTGCGGACCAAAGATCAATCCCCTGCAATGCGCACACTCTCTGCTGGAGTAGCAATGGGTTCGGCTCTCACGCTTGGTTTCTCGGCGAACAACGTCCGATAAATGCCACCTCCGATCAGCCCGCCTAAAATCGGCGCAACCCAGAAGAGCCACAATTGCCCTAACGCCCAGCCGCCTGCGAAGATCGCGGGCCCCGTGCTGCGTGCCGGATTAACCGACAGGTTCGTCACTGGAATGCCGATCAAGTGAATCAGCGTCAACCCCAACCCGATGGCGAGGGGGGCCATATTGGGCGCCGCTCGCCGGTCAGTCGCCCCGAGAATGATGAATAAGAAGAACATGGTCAGAACGACCTCAGCCAAAATGCATGCGACCAAGTTGTATCCACCGGGGGAGTGCGCGCCGTATCCATTGCAAGCGAATCCGGAGTGCAGGTCAAAACCCTCTTTACCGCTTGCGATCAGGTACAACACCCCTGCTCCTGAGCATGCTCCGAGCACTTGGGCTGCAATGTACGGAAGCAGTTCAGATGCGGGAAAACGCCCGCCGACAACCAGCCCTGCAGATACGGCAGGATTCAGGTGACACCCGGAAATGTGGCCAATGGCGTATGCCATCGTAAGGACTGTCAAACCAAAGGCAAGAGCGACGCCGACGAAACCGATACCCAAGCCTGGAAAGGCCGCAGCTAATACTGCGCTGCCGCAGCCGCCGAAGACCAGCCAGAATGTCCCGATAAATTCCGCTGCACTACGCTTTCCGAGTGTCATAAACATCCCCCAACGCAGGGTTCTGCGTGGTGTGCCTCATATCGGACCGCGTGTTCCCAAGCCAACTTGGCACGTGACTAAAATAACCGGATAATGGGCGCGTCAAAACTGTCATGATTGACAGAGTGCGCCGGGTCACCCGAGGTAGCCCGATGAAGTTGCTGAGTTCTGTCATCGTCGCTCTCTGGTAGCCCTAATTTCGATGTTTCGGATCCGGCATTTCCGAGCAGTCGATCGGTGGGAGTTCTGTGGCCACAATCCCATCTCTTCAGGCATACCGGTAGGAACTGGGGCGAAGCGAGGCCCGAGCACCGGCGTGCGGATCAGCGCCAAACGTCAGAGATCCCCTTTGGTTCTGTCACCGGAAGAGGTCAACCTCGGTTTGGCAGAACTGGAGTTTCGGGATCAGTTGCTCGTGTTTCTAAAGGGGCCTTGGGAATACGTCGAGGCGAACTCGGGGCTGGAGTGCGACTTCGACAAGATGAGCAGCAGCGTCCAACACTCGTATTACTGGAGTCGAGGTGGAAACCTGAAGAGCACAAAAACGGAAGCGTCTGCAAAATTGCTGCCGATGCATCCAAGCCTGAAGCATTCCTTGCAGGAGTGGAGATCGCAAAGCCTCTACAACAAACCGGAAGATTTCGTGCTCCCTTTCGAAAGACTGCAAGGCAGCAAGCCGTTAGATCTAGCTTCAGTCCTAAAGAAGAAAATACAGCCTGCATTCAGACGGATCGGAATCATAGGGTGTGGGCTGGCACACTTTTCGGCACTCGGTCGGAACTATGCTGGCGGAGATGGGCGAACATCAGCTCACAAGCCGCGACTACTTGCGGCACAGCAACCTTCACGTCACGAACAAGTACCTGCAGGCAACCTCGAAGACCAAACGCTTGGCGCAAGACAAATTGGTCGATGCTATTTTGCCGACGGGTATTTTGCCGAAGACAAACCTAATCCAATAAGCGATGATTGCGATGGTTCTCGGATGGGACCATTCTCGCTCAGCGCTTATCGTCCCCTAATATCCCCTGATTTGCTGGACGTTAGGGTTGCAAGTGCTTGGAAAGAATGGCGGGGACGACGAGAGTCGAACTCGCGACCTCTGCCGTGACGGCTTTGCATAGATAGGTTTCACAACAACTTACAAGACCGCGGGGACTGCCAAAGTCCGCGGAAGTCGGATAAGACATCGCATTGGGTTGAGAATTTGACACCGCGCGGGCCACTTTGCCCACATTTGTCTCTTTCACATCAAGCGGAAACGCGCAGTTTGAGACCTGAAGAGCTTCCAATTTCCCCCGATCCGATATCTACTCGTTGATTGATCGCGTCGCCGACTTCCCAGAAGAGGACTTCTGGCCCGGGATAATCTCCGTTAGCCCGTCACCCATAGAGCCAGCGTCTCCACTTCAGACTCAGTCCTCTGCGCGAAACATCTGAAAGGACTGCGCTGAATAGAGATGACGAACGTGTGAGCATCCGGCAGTTCACGAAGTTCACCGTACAAACGACACGCAGGGTCCTCCGAGTGCCTGCGGTTCTCCTTCGTCGGTGGCGAGCGGAAGAAAATCGCGAAAACTCCGTTCCCCTGCGTGTCCCGCATCTGAACCAAATACGAGGTCCAAATGGATCGGTTTAAAACGAGGCTCTTGTGGCTCACTAAAACAGAGTACAGCCGCCTAGGCGGAAAGATTCAGGCTGCCTTACGAACCTGCTGAACCGACTTTAGGAATTTGAGGAGGTCGGCGTTGATTTGATCTGCATGCGTGGCGGTGAGACCGTGCGGCAAGCCGGGATAAAAAATTGCCTTGGCTCCCTTGATAAGCTTGGCTGATCTCTTTCCGGAAATCTCGATCGGCACGATTTGGTCGTCTTCACCATGCATGACCAGCGTGGGCACGTCGAATTTCTTGAGGTCCTCGTGGAAGTCGGTCTCCGAAAATGCCTTGATGCTGTCAGAGAGATTCTTAAGACCGCCCTGCATGCTCCATAGCCAGAACTGATCCAGCATCCCCTGCGAGACTTTCGCGCCTGGCCGATTGGCGCCATAGAACATCACGGCGAAGTCTTCCCAGAACTGCGAACGATCTTTGGCGAGGCTGCTTCGCAATCCGTCAAACACTTCGATCGGGATCCCCTCGGGGTTGGCGGCGGACTTCACCAGGATCGGCGGCACCGCGCCGATCAGAACGGCTGCGGCAACTCGCTTTGTGCCGTGCCGTCCGATGTACCGTGTCACTTCCCCTCCGCCCGTGGAATGACCCACCAGAGTGACATCCTTAAGATCAAGCTCGTCGATGACCGCTGCCAAATCGTCGGCGTACCCATTCATGTCGTTCCCTGACCAAGCTTGGCTGGACCTGCCATGGCCACGCCGGTCGTGGGCGACCACGCGAAAACCATTCTGGGCGAGGAACAGCATTTGGCCGTCCCATGCATCGGAACTCAGGGGCCATCCGTGCGAAAACGTGACCACCGGGCCTTTGCCCCAGTCTTTGTAGTAGATTGTCGTTCCATCTTTTGCCGTAATTGTGCTCATGTGAATTTTCTCCTTTAAGTTTTGTGATTGCAGAAATGCTCGAAGTTTTTAGTTCGCAGGCACCACCACCGGAGCACCTTTGTCCTTGACGAAAAATACGACAAATTTCGCCGGCTTGGTTTTGCTTGCGTTGCGCCCAACGACGTGGACATCATCCGGGCCTTCATAGAAGGTCTGACCAGGTGTCACCGTCACTTCTTTTCCTCCCCTCACCTGCATCACGATTGAGCCTTCCAACACATAAATAAACCCATGCGCATTGTGCCGATGGATGGGGTCGGTACTGCCCGGCGGATATTCAACAGTGACCATCAGGCCTTCTTTGCCGGGAAGGTTGGTCAGGTCCTTCGACATGAGTTCCGTTACCTTAGCCTCCTGTGCCACCAGCGTGCTGGACATGAGACATGCCAGCGCCAAAACTAGTTTTGGGTATGTCATAAATCAACCTTTCGCTTGATTGACGTTATTTCAATGTGTCGTTTGTATTGGTCGGTACTTAGCCGTTACGCGGCCTTTGGAATTTGTGCTGCGGGCTGAGTCAGCCAGGTTTCGAAGCGTGTCTCTCCGAGTCGTGCGTCATTGCCCGGAACCAGTGTTTTCTCGCTGAGTTTCGCCCCTGAGTAAAGCGCATTGGGGTCAGCGATGACTTCGCGGGGATCTTTGAGCGAGGCCAAACGCCGACGGACTAGTTCATCCACCCGAAACTGTTCCGGGCCTCCGATTTCGAAGATGCCGTTTACCGGCTGACCTATTGCAACTCTGCCCACGGCACTCGCGACATCGTCGGCGGCCATCGGCTGGAAAAACACATGAGGCAAATGAACCTTGCCGTCGAGCGTGGAAATATCGGCAAGGCCCTTGAGGAACTCGAAGAATTGTGTCGCATGCACGATGGTGTAGGGGATTGGAGATGCTTTGATCAGCTTTTCCTGAGCGATCTTAGCGCGGAAGTAACCGCTTTCAGACAGCCGGTCGGCTCCTACAACCGATAACGCAACGTGATGCCCCACGCCAGCGGCCTTTTCATAGGTAAGGAGGTTGCGAGTTGATGTTTCAAAAAAATTCAGCACTGCTGCGTCTTCCCATGAAGGGGCATTCGATACGTCAACGACTACCGAGGCACCTTTAAGAACTTCCGCCAGCCCTTCGCCCGTAAGAGTGTTGACGCCAGTGTTGGGTGCTGCCGGTACCGCTTCGTGCCCGTGTTCACGAAGATTGTTGACGAGTTTCGATCCAATGAGTCCGGTACCGCCGATCACGACGATTTTCATAATTCTCCTTTCATGCTTGACCAAGGTATTTCTGGCTATCGGTCTTTTGTATTCGCTAAGACAGAGCTGAGTGCGAGTTTGTGACAACACGATTTCGTTTTGGATGAAACGCCGGATCGCTCACGGATTTTCACGAACCGAGATTGGTGATGTTGGGGGTCAGAAAGGAAAACTAATTAACGAGAGTTTTTTGAGTTCATCTTGCAGATTTGCATGTTGGCACAACCGTGAGGCGGGTCCGTGAGGACTAGGAGGCCAGCATAGAGGTTCGACCTCTGTCGCAAAGGGTTTGTCGCTACTCGTCAAACGGAGCGTTCATCAACAGGTCGACCGTTGACACAGTTTTGTAGCCAGGGACGAATCGCTCGCCGAAGTCGCGCAGGAAGTTGTCGTAGCTATTCTCCGGCTTCGCAGTGACGAGCCGACAGCACGTCTCGGCAAATTGTTGCTTCATCCTCAGTCGGGGGAAAGCGCTGAGGATGCGGTCGACGCCGGCTGACGGAAGCGCCTCAACGCCGAAGCCACCGTAATCGAGTCCGATGCCCATCGTGCCGACCGCCACCTCCGGTTCCTTGTGAAGCGCCAGGGATGGCGTCGAGTTAAGCGCAACCAGGTCCCAGATCAGTTGTGCTCGGCGATCCGATAGACCCTTGCCTCTGATGAACGACAGTGCGGCATCGGCACCATTCACTTCGAAGCGATTGGGCCCTGACACACTGGCAGTGAGGCCGATGTCGTGGAGTATCGTGCCAATAGCCACGACTTCGCGGTCGTAATCGATTCCCTTGATGCGGCCAATCGCTTCAGCGAACAGCCACGAACGCATCGCGTGATTGAACAAATACGGTTCGGAGAGTCGTTGCGCATGCTCGATCACGGCCGTGATGAGCGGACCATCGGGTACGCTGACGCCGGCAATCAGTCGAGTCTGAGGCGCGTCCCGATTGACGAACGTCTTCGCTGGCGCAACCGTCTCCTGCTTGTAGCTGACCGTTTCAATACTCATCGGAGTCCTCCTCTGCTTTTACGCTGCTCTCGCTGTGATCTTTGTGAACCGCTTGATGAACTCGAGCGCCTTCCCGGCGACCTCCCGCCAGCCGGCATCGATTGTCAGAGCGTGCCCGCGGCCCGGCATCTTGACGATCTCGGTCACGCCCTGGTTGCGTTTCTGCTTTTTGTAGGATGCGTTCGCGATCGCCCAGGGGACCGTATGGTCCGAGTCGGCAGAGACGATCAACATTGGACCTCGCTCCGGGTTCGTCGAGTTGACCTTCGCCTCTGACCACGGATTGAAGTTCGCAGACGCAGCCTGGAACAGAGGCTCACCGGCGCCGGGGACGTAGTAGCCGAGGTACAACTCCTTCGCCTCGTCCTCGCCGACCGCGTTCGCGAAGCTATAGCGGAACTGCTCGTAGGTGAGTGGGACCGCGCGGTTCCAGTTGGCGGGGTTGCGCAGGGCGACGCTGGCCGTGCGCAGCGCCGCGATGGGCAGTGGGAGCACGCCGCGGAACGGAGCAGGGCTGATCGCCACTGAAGCGGCGGCGAGCCCCCGCCCCGCGAGAACCATAGTCAGCAGGCCCCCGAAGGAGTGGCCGATGATCACGGGCTTCCGATCCAGGCGGCGAATAATCGCCTCCTCGTAGTCGGCGATCTCGCCGATTCCCTTGCCCGCGAACACCTCAGGGTGTTCTCTGGCCGCGGCGACCGTGTCGGGATCGTCGGGCCAGCCCGGTGTCAACGCCACGTAGCCGGCCTCCTCGAACAGCGTGACCCAGCGGTCCCAGCTCGATGGCAACAGCCAGAGCCCGTGAACGAAGACAATGGGGGTGGCGCCTGAGGCGTTCGCGCGTTTGACCTGCGCTGCCTCGTGCTCAGTGATGGTCGATTCGGTGGTCGCGATGGTCATCTCATCCTCGTCTCTCGTGACAACGGAACGCTACTGGTGCGTTCGTGCTAGCTAAGACCAGGCAACACGTCATGCTGTGACAAGGTTTTTCTACGGCGCACACCTGTCACATTTCGACGCGTCGTTCGGTCTTCGTTGCGAGCAGTTAACTGTGGAGTGCGATGCCGATGGTTCAGTGCGCCCATTCGTATTCCAACAGGATTGTGACAACCCATCTCATCTTGTGGCGCGTCGAGGCTTAAAGCTTGTCTCTGATGTGCTGCGGGTCAGTCGCGCGAGTGTCCGGCGCACACAGCGACACTTGGGTTGTATTCATATCCTCCGTCGCGCGGCGAAGAGGCCCTTTTGGGTGTGCATCCTGGAAACGGCGAAAACATCAATTCGATGCGTCGCTGCTGATCATGCTACCGCCGGCCGCTGACTGACCCAGCTAGGGCAAGGCAGCTCAGATTTTCATCTTATGCGGCAGCCCGCCGAATGGGTCCCAATTGTGCGACCTCAGCGCATGTAGCTGCGCATTGACGGCACGCTTGAGAACACTTCCTCATCGTTTCGCCTTCGTATTTCCCGCACTCCGCCGCGCAGGCTGTGCACAGCTCGGAGCAGATACCGCACACCTGGGGGGCGAATCCAGAACTGCCTGTGAGCAAGGCCACGCAGGTTCGGCACAGTTCAAGACATTCGTTACAAAGCCGGATACAATCCCTCATCATGATCGGATCTTCGTCCAGGGACTCAGCGCGGCATTGAGAGCACCAGCGTAAACACTGCAAACACTCCTCTATACATCGCTCAACTGTTTGATTTGAAATCGTCATCTGATCCTCCATTTCTTTACCGAACTCTTGTGTATTCCTGGGGGCTGGACCACTCATCTTGCTATGGTACGACATCAGGCGTGGCTGCTTGTTCAGCACCGCGAAAGAATGCAAGCAACGCGACAACAGGATTGTGACAACCCATCTCATCTTGTAACGCGACTTGACGCGTGAGACGGGGATGGCACAGAGCGGACTCTCACCTCGTCGTTCTCTATGACAGGGCAACGCCCCTAAATGTGACAAAGAGATGTATCGAGAATATCCGGCCAGCGACCGTCACAAATCGGGCCCGCGGTTGGTCTTTAGTACACCAGCTGCGATGGATCATTGCCATGAATGACTCCGATACGACATTTCCGATCGTCATGGAGACCAAATCGCGAAACCGGGTGCAGTAGCGCCGTAATCGACTGGGGAAAGACGCAACGAGTAGCGAACGATTGAGAGGGGGAATAACGATGTCGATCAACATGGATAACGCCAAGAACATTCCGATTGATGCAGACGCTTACTACGAGTACTTCGAGGAACTGGCTGGTCAGGAGGAGCTATACCTGGAAGAGACAGAGGAAGAAGTACGCACGATTTTAACCTCGTACGTTTCATCTGCATCGCAAAACGACCGCTCCATAGTGACAGAGAATTGCGGATTGCGAGAGTCCGATTTGGAGGTAAGGGGATCCATGACCGACCGAACGAAGAATCCTCGCATAGCCGAGAGTCGCGATGAACGGCTAGTTGACGCGTCCGAAGAGCTGATCACCGGTGATGCAGATGATCCTCCGTTGAGCGAAGAGGCAGTCCAGGAGATGCTGAATGACTCACCTGTCAGAGGCTCGGATCTATGAGTTGACCGTGGGGGACTGGATCCGAAAACATAGCGTTCCCCTCCCCACTTCTTTTTCAACTAAACCTACATCGGGACGTGGCTTCCCGAACCGGTGGACACCAGCTGCGATCCCGGAATAGGTGCAGAGTTCTCGTGTCGCGCGATGGCGTACCCGTGACGCTCGGGACGATTGATGCCCCCGCGCAAGGCATTGATCAGATCATGTGGCTCCTGAGACCAAGCAAGGTGCGGCGATTTCAAAGTCAGGCCAAAGATTGAGCGACGGTTACACGTTTGGACCGGCTGCCGCCTAGCGTGGCTTGCGTCCGCTTGACAAGAAATCTGGCCCCGGCATAACCTTTTCTAACTTTCAAAGGAGCCCACCTAAAGATAGATTTGCTTCGAGGTGTCGGTATGGAGGCCAGCGTAAATACCTGTGCGTTATTGGTGGGCCTGGCAGCTCTTGCTGGCTGGACGCTCTCCCGCTTTTCTGTGCCTCGGCGTAAGGGTTGGGTTCACAGGCTTGGTGGGGTAGGTATCCTCGCTCTCTTCTTCTCTATAGTATCTCCCGATGATGATGCGCTTCAGCAGGAACTGATCCGCCCAAAACCTCCCTCTGCAACTGTGTCTTCGCAGACGAAAGTTGCGCAGCGGGGATCGCTGGTAAATTTGTCGATCAATGCGTTTGCAGCCGCAGGAGATCCCATCCTGGCACCACGAACGGGTCGCTCTTTTGTCGCGGATCGGCCTCTTGAACGTCAGACCTACTTCCAGGCTCCAATCTCGATCCATTCCCCGCCAATTGCTTCATGATGTCCTCGCGATCTCAATTCTATATCTGGTAGTGCGGTGTCCTTCCTCTGTTTGTTCGGGAGGAATATCGCACTGTAAATCCCGGACTCCACCATTTCTGGTGGATCACTTCCGTGAAAAGGAGATCGAATATGGCAACAGCAGGAAAACCTCTACCGCAAACTCCTCCGTCCCTTCGCGACGTGGCGACCGGCGAATACGACGACGGTCTTTCCGTTTTTGCCCCAGTGCGTCCGCGTTTGTTCGGCATCGCGTATCGCATGCTCGGAAGTGCGGCGGAAGCCGAGGATGTCGTGCAAGACGTATGGATGCGGTGGCAGTCTGCCAATCGAAACGTGGTTGAGAACCCGCCCGCATACCTGGCGACGACAACCACACGGCTGTGCATCAATCTGGCCCAGTCCGCCCACTCGCGCCGCGAAAGCTACATCGGGACTTGGCTTCCCGAACCGGTGGACACCAGCGCCGATCCCGGAATAGGTGCGGAGCGCGGCGAAGCTCTCAAGCTTGCAGTCCTGCTGCTCCTTGAGAAACTCTCTCCCACAGAACGCGCCGCATATGTTCTGCGCGAGGCGTTCGATTACTCCTACGACCGGATCGCGTCCATCCTGCAGATGGAGGAAGCAAACGTCCGCCAACTCGTCTCCCGTGCTCGCAAACACATCGCAGATGGCCGCCGCACGTCCGTCAGTTCGAACGAGCAGCGGCGCTTTCTGGAGGCCTTTATCGCTGCCGCCCAGAAGGGAGACATGACGGCTCTAGAAGGCCTGTTCGCAGAGGATGTTGTTTCTTACTCAGATGGCGGTGGACTTGTGCGCGCAGCGGGAGTCCCGGTTTCTGGTCGCAAGCGTGTAGCAACGTTCATTGCCGCTGTCTCCACATGGTGCTGGAAGGGCGTGACGCTTGACTGGGTCGAGACAAATGGACAGGCATCTGTTCTCATATTGCGCGATGGTGTTCCCATTGGGCTTACGCTTGATGCCTCCGCGCAAGGCATCAATCAGATCATGTGGTTCCTGAGACCAAGCAAGCTGGCGGCAATCTCGAAGTCAGACCAAAGATTGGACAAGCGTGAGGCGCCTGAACTTACATCGGACTGAGCGAGCATTCGCTGGCGGATGGCAGCTCGTTGGCAAGCAGACATTAAGCCATTCGGGAATCTGTACCCACTTGCCGACGACCTTCGTTCGGCAAATTCACTAGTGGTAGATCTCCTGCTCCATGTCCTGCTGGTTGCTTGCGGATGGCGAAACCAACCCAGAGGCTACCAGAGACTGGTATAAAGCTCGTTCCGCTGCAAACCAGTCAATGTCGGGCGAGCCGAGTGGCCTGCCCCTCCCCTCCCAGTTTTGGTAAGCAAGCTTTGCCACGAACTCATGCCGGCTCTCTCGAGGAAAGTCGGGCGTGAGTTCGACGCATTGTGGTCCATCCATCTTTTTGGATCCGTTTGGCATTGAAAGGCACCTTTCGACGTAATCACCGAACAGTACCGTCAGCGGCGCACCTAGTCACACAAACCTGCTAGCTAAGACCGGGCGCTGCACTGTCTTGTGACACGGTTCAGCGACCCGACAAGACAGGATCGAGGGCTGTTCACAAAAGCAGCCGGGATAGCGGTCGAATCGTATCTCTGCGGCAAGGCGATTCATGTCCGGCCGCAAGATTTACGATGGCAGGCTCTCAATGCGTTCCGCGATGACCACGCGGTCCTTCCATGCCCTAACCGTGCGCCAACGAAAGGTGATGCTGGTCAACTGCGTCCTTCCGAGAACCGCCTCCCAGTCGGTAATGAAATTCCCCACGCTGTCTTGTGAATTCGCGGTTGCGCGAAATGATTCGACGAAAGCCATACCCATTTCGAACAGCGTGTAAATAGGTTCCAGCACCGACGCCATGCGCTGGAACGCCGCGGTTTTTCCGATCATCTCTTCGGTACCGAGCCACAGCACACAATCGTCGCTGTAGAACCCTCCAACTGACAATGAGAAGAGGGATTTCAAATCGAAATTCCCGACCAGAAAATCTTCTCGGCTTACATCCGCTATGGCCTGATTGAGTTCGGGCTCACGCGATTCCAATGAACTCCACCGCTTGCTCTCTTCGTGGCTTGCATCCACGACGTAGCGTTCCGTTCTTTATCGAGCCGCATGGAACAGGGCACAAGCATTCTCTATGCTAGTTTTGAGACGCCGAGGACTTGGTCATGTTCGCAGGCGGCGCGGCCGCGAAATGCGCGCGCCCATCCTCGATCAACCATTGATCGCCGTGGCGGACGGCCACGAAGAAAAAGTTGATCGGTATCACGGGAATGATCGCCCCATCTGGACCGTTGACATTGCGCACGGTAAGGAGTGCGTCGGCGACCGCGACATCGGGTTTGATGAAGCGGATCCGATAATTGGAGAACGCCGCTTGCGTGTTGGCGTTGACGGCTTGCTGCGCCTCGGGACCGAAGTCCTTCACCATTGCGACTCGCCCTTGCAGAAAGTCACCCACCGGCGTCACGAAGGTTCCATTTTCGGCGAATAGGGATGCTCGGAGTTCGGCATTCTTCTGAACGAAAGCCTTAGCAAAGGTATCTCCAAGCCCGCGAACGGCTGCCTCGTCTTGAGCCTCGCCGGCACTCGCAGAGCCGGTGGCCCCGATGACGAGCGTACACGCGAGAAGGGTTAAGCCGAGACGTTGCATCAGGCCTCGAAGCGCTGACTTGGGCTCCTGGGGCGCGGAATTGATGGTGTGAGTTGCGACCAAAACAGGTCGGTACGTTTGTGAGATTTTCATTTCTTGTCTCCTTAGTCTTCTGATTACTTGCGTTCTGTAGCAGGGGTATGGACAGCGCGGGCACACCAGCCGCAGCACGCGATTTGTGGTATCGAGCTTCCTAGTGCACTGGAACAAAACAGAGCACCTCCGTCGTCTCGAACGGGGCCCGCCAGTTCTTGATACCGCTCAAGGACTGATCTAAACCCTCCAGGTAGAACAGGAACGGCCTCAACTCTCTGCAACGAGGGTCAGGCGCCCACGGCCGAAATGGCCGTGACCCCTCCGTCGATCAGGAAGTCTGCCCCGACGACGTACGCAGAATCGTCCGACGCGAGGTAAACTGCGAGCTTCGCGATTTCTTTCGGATCGGCGATCCGCTTGCTGGGATTGTTGGTTCCGAGGACTCTTTTTACCGCATTGCCCTGCTCTTCGCCTGCGAAACGACCGAACATCGCCGTGTCCGTCGGGCCTGGGCTTAGGGTGTTAACGCGAATCCCGCGACCCACGAGTTCGGCGCTGAGGATTCGAGCGAGATGGACGACCGCGGCCTTGCAGCTCGAGACGATCGAGGTGGTCGGCCACCCCTTGCGCGCGCCAACGGACGAAGTAATGATTACAGACGAGCCTTGCCTGAGTAGTGGCAAGGCCTTTTGAATCGTGAAGTAAACCCCTTTGAAATCGATGCTTATCACCTTGTCGGATTTTTGCTCTGTCACCTCTTCGAACGGCAAGAACACGCTGTAGCCTGCATTTACGAAGACGCCGTCCAGGTGCCCGAACTCCCGCTTGATCGTGGCGAACATGGTGTCGAGGTCGGTGAGATCGCTGACATCCGCGCGAACGGCGAGACTTCCTGCCCCAAGCGTCTTCTTAGCCTCCTGCAGCGACCCCGCATTCAAGCCGCAGATGGCGACACGCGCGCCCTCTCTCTCGAATTCCTGCGCTGCGGCCAGCCCAATCCCGCTGTTGCCGCCCGTGATAAGGATATTTTTGTCCGTTAGCTTACCCATTGTCGTCCCTCCTTTAGATTATGGTCATGCTCCTATGGAGACAAAAAAAATTAGAAACTTTCCAGCAGGTGATCGCGAACTGAATTCAAGATTTTCTGCCTCTCAACCGGATCAGGCAAGATTCGCGCAGTCGAGATCGCGCCCGTCATCGCTGGAAAGATAATGTTGTAGCTCCTTTCTCGCTCGCCAGCGGTGCGGCCTGGCATGAACTCCAACATCCGTTCACGGCGTGCTTCCATGACGCCCGCGATTCGCTTCTTTACCGCCGGGGCGGCGCGGGCAATCTCGGGAGCCAAGGCGGCAATCGGGCACCCCGTTTCCGCATGTTCACAGTGTTCCGGACTCAGGTACCATCGGACAATTTCTTTCCAGCGCTCTGCGGGGGCTACGCTTTCCAATGCCGCAAAAGCTTTGTCGCCAAACTCGGAATAGCCCGCTTCGATGGCTTCGGCGAGAAGCTCGTCTCTGCTGCGGAAGTGTTTGTAAAAGCCGCCAACCGTGAGGCCAGACGCCTTCATCACGGTGGCGACGCCGGGCCCATTCAAGCCCTCCGCCCGAAATCGACGAGCAGCGTTCTTCAGGATTCGCTGGTGAGTTCTCGCCTTGTGCTCCCGTTCGTATCGCATATTTCGATTAGATTATATACGTAATCTCCAAGATGCAAAGATTACTTGCGAAAAAGCAGGGACGCGAGCTTGCTAACGAGATTTATATATACCAAGCAAGTAGAGTTCTTTTTCCGCAGCAAACGCTGGAAACTTCCTCGCAATAACAGCCATGGCCGGCGCGGTCTCTCTTGCACGCACCATGACCGATCCTGTAGCCAAGCCGAAGGTCCTCGACACCCGTGCGCGACCATTCTGATGGAGAGCTTTTAAATTTTTTGCATCCGTAGGATTGTCGTCATAATCCTATGCACAAGTCAGCTTCGACTTAACTAGGCCGCCTTCAAGGGCGGTGTGGCCGGTGTTTTTGGAACGGAAGAAAGGCTCATGCGGCAAATACGACCAGGCTGTTGTCAGCGTTCGAATGTGAATTGGGTCGATCCTCTCAAATGCGTTGGATTCGGTTCGCGGCTGCGTTCGTCGGCGTGGAATCTGAAAAGCCCGCCGAGTGCCCTCGCTATCTGAGAGATCACGTTTTAGAAGGGGTCAGGTCATGAATTTCGTGGCATTGAGAATGTTAACCGGGGACCGCGCCAAGTATCTCGGGTTGATTTTCGCCATCGCCTTTTGCACCTTTCTGCTGGAGAACCAGACGTCGATTTTCGCGAGCATTCTCAAGCGCACCGGCAGTCAGATTCTCGACGTGACCGATGCGGATGTATGGGTGATGGATGCGAAGACCGAATATTTCGAGCAAACCAAGGCGCTTAAGGACACCGACCTGACGCGGGTACGCGGTGTGACCGGTGTCGAATGGGCCGTGAAACTTTTCAAAGGAGCTCCTGTCGCCCGGACTCGCGCGGGAAAGTTCGCTACCTGTATTCTGCTCGGCCTCGACGACGCGACGCTGACTGGCGCTCCGCGGAAAATGCTGCTCGGCTCCTGGCAACGGTTACAGGAGCCGGACTCGATCGTTATCGATAACGCCGGGTACATCCTGCTTTTTCCGGGCGAACCGCTCGAACTTGACCGCGAGCTGGAGATGAACGACCACAAAGTGAAGATTGTCGGGATCTCGGACGCATCCGCCCCCTTCCTGAGCAATCCAGTCATTCACACACGATACAGTGAGGCGGTGAATTTCGTGGGGCACGAGCGCACCGAGCTTTCCTATGTGCTGGTGCGATCGCAGCCCGGCGTTAACGCGGAAGAGGTGTGTCGGCGAATCGAGGCACAAACCGGCTTACGTGCGCGCACGACCGATCAGTTCCTGTGGGACTGCATTGTCTACTACTTGAAGAACACGGGCATACCAGTGAATTTCGGGATAACCATCACGATCGCGCTAATCGTTGGGACCGTGGTCGCCGGTCAGACGTTTTATTTGTTTACGCTCGAAAACCTGAAGCAATTTGGCGCTCTGAAGGCAATCGGCGTCACCAACTGGCGGCTGACCGGCATGGTGCTGCTGCAGGCGTTCGCGGTTGGACTGATGGGCTTCGGGCTGGGCACGGGCATGGCCGCCGCTTTCTTTGAAGCGACGCTCCGCAAAATA
>Ga0210406_10003153_pt1 | contig 18272 bp, 13 predicted proteins | sample IncBWC30MmetaG_FD_155454 | JGI IMG/M metagenome (GOLD analysis project Ga0210406, IMG submission 155454) | Forest soil microbial communities from Barre Woods Harvard Forest LTER site, Petersham, Massachusetts, United States - Inc-BW-C-30-M | ecosystem: Environmental > Terrestrial > Soil >... | reverse complement strand
AAGCTCCTTATCGATGCTGGCTTTGCCGGCGCCCGTTCAAAGATCGCCGACGCGCTTGCATCAATCAGCTCCGATCCGATCAAGCACCTCATCAACACGCATTGGCACTTTGACCACACGGATGGCAACGAATGGATGCACTTTGCGGGTGCAGTTATTCTCGCGCACGCGAACACGCGAAAGCACCTATCTACTACGACGCGAGTTGAGGGCTGGAACTTCACGTTCCCGCCCTCGCCCCCCGGAGCAATTCCTGCGGGGGTCTTTGAAGATGAGCGAACTGTGCAACTCAACGGGACGACTATTGCCCTCAAGCACTACGCCCCCGCCCACACGGACAGCGACATCTCCGTTCATTTTACAGAGTCCGATATTTTCCACGTCGCTGACACCTTCTGGAATGGCTACTATCCCTTCATCGACTATTCAACGGGCGGTAGCATCGACGGGATGATCCGCGCTACCGAAGCCAACTTGGCGAAAGTCACGGACAATATGATTGTCATCCCAGGGCACGGTGCGATTGGCGACAAATCCCAACTCGCCTTTTATCGCGACCTGCTGGTTGGCACCCGCGACAGAGTGGCCGCCCTCAAGAAACAAGGCAAATCGTTCGACGAAATTGTGGCCGCAAAGCCTACCGCCGCCACAGACGCAAAGTGGGGCAACGGCTTTAGGAGCCCTAAAGACTTCATCGGAGACGTTTTCCAAGGCGTTTGACACCGATTGCGAGCGAGTCATGGAAGGCGGGAGTTACGGTTCGTCGGTCGGATTAGTACCGCTCGAAACTCGCTTGTGTTGTCGTTCGAAACGGCTTGAAAAAGCAGGCGGAAAGTGTCCCGATAGGAACTGATAGTGTGAGGACTCGCCTGTCTCTGATTCATGAGTCGCTGGGTGAAAAAACTTTCGAGCAAGAAGGCGAGCGTCGCAGTCGGTTTCATATACGCTTCTCCCAATGCTCTTCGAGCCGCTTCACGGCTAAGCCCATCAGTTCGGGGCAAGCGCTGAAATACCAGTAGGTATCGCTCACATGAACATGCCCCAGATAGGTGGACAGCACTGGCAGGCGACGTTCGACGTCTTGACCGGAGCGGTACCACTGCACCAGTGTTTCTGCGGCAAACCGATGGCGGAAGTCATGTAGGCGGGGACCACGGCTCGCGAACATGCCACGCAATCCGGTACGTCGGGAAAGGGTGTAGAAGGTACGTCGGACGCGGCTTGAGGTCAGGCGCGTTCCTCGCCTGGATATGAAGAAAAAGGACGCTAGCCGCCCGGCCAAAAATCGATCACGATGCGACGCGTAATCGGAAAGGACTCCCTGAGTCGATCGATGAATAGGCACTAAGCGAGACTTGCCAAACTTCGTGCCTCGAATCGTGAGAATGCCCGCTTTCAAGTCCACATCTTCTGATCGAAGGTTCACAGCTTCACTGATGCGCAGACCTGTCACAGACAACAGTCCCAACAGACAGTGATAAGTCTCACTGGGTAGGCCGTGGAGCGATGGCAGCTGCAACGCAGCTTCGAGCAACAGGCGAATTTCCTCGTCGCTATACAAGTAGGGCTGCGCTCGGCGAGGGCGGTGGGGCAGCAATCCCCAAAGTGGTATTTCTGTTCCTGGATCGGTAGCACTCCAATAACGAGCGAATCCCCGCACAAAGCTCAGTCGGCGAGCCCATTCGAAGGGACGTGCCGAAGGATTTTCCTGCGCCCATTGCATGGCGAGGGCTATGGTGATGTGAGATGCGCGGTGCCGTTCGAGAAACACAATGAACTTTCGTAGGCCCCGCTCAGCATCGTGTAGCTTGAACCCTAAACCGCGGCGCATCTCGATGTAATCATGGACGGCTTTGTGGAGTGTGTTCATCGCGCACTCCCAGGCCAGGGCAATGCCAGCGTCCGCAAAGCGACGATGTCGACCTTGGCATAGATGGTTGTGGTCTGTGGCGATCGATGCCGCAAGAGCTCTCCGATCTCGGCCAGAGACGCTCCCTGGCGAAGCATCTGGGTGGCGAGGCCGTGTCGGAATTGATGGGCCCCATTCCGCGGTGAATGAATCCCGGTTCGTACGAGAGCATGTCTCACTACGGAAGCGATCGCTTGTGGACCCTTGAAGCTTGCTAGGGGTGCCTTACTGCGAAGAAACACACAACGGTTGGCCGCTTTCGGGCGTGCACTTCGCAGGTAGTTAGCAACTCCCTTGCCGACATCCACGGGAAGCGGCAGTTGGGAATAGCGGCCACCCTTTCCGCGCACCGTGATCAACCCGTTCTGCCAATCGAGATCTTCCAAACGAAGAGTCACGACCTCACTGGCCCGCAAACCTAACCGCGCCAGGAGCAACAGAATGGCGTGATCTCGCTGGCCTACAGCGGTCTTCCGGTTACAAGAAGCCAACACGCGTTCGGTCTGCTCGGGCGGAAGAGCTCTGGGCAGGTTTGACAACGACCAGTTCGCAACTGCGGGCACACAGGCCGCGAGATCTATGCGCAGATCTCCACGATATTGCGCAAATCGTAGAAACGAACGCAGTGCCGTCGTCATCAACTGGACCCGCTTGCTGTGAATCGAGGCCGCACGATGCCGGACAAATCCAGTTATGTCGGCGGCACAAAGAGTGGACAAGTCGATGGGGCCGACACCGAAATGCTCAACCAAAAACTGGCCAACGAACGGTAGGTAGGTGTGCACTGTAACCGACGCCAGCGCACGCTCCTGTCGCAAATAGAAACTGAACTCTTCTCGCAGTTGGTCTGCAGGAGTAGCGGCTGGTAACGACGGCTCAGGAATCACTCCCCGGCAGAGCAAGAGGTTCAAGAGCCTCTTCAAAGCTGCGTGATCATCACTCTTGGGACGTCGACCTCGGACTCGCAGGTAGCGTTGACAAAGTTCGGCTGTGATTTTAGATGGAGCGATCTGACGTTTCGCCAACCATCGGCTGAAGTCCGCAACAAGACGGATCTGCGCCTCCGCTGTGGGCGAGGCATAGCCTTGTTGATGCATGTCAGCCGCATAGAAATCCACATACGGACCCAACGGCCCCTCACGCATACGCTCTAAAGACTTTGGGTTTTTGAAGATCAGGTTCATCTGTGTCCTCCTGACCGTAGACTCTGTCAGGAAACCACCGACCAAACTATGCCGGGTCGATCTAGCGATCTAGCTCGTCATATGTCCTGATGGGCCGAATTCCGTTGCCCCCGGAATAGTCAGGAGGTCGGCATAGTGTCGACTATTCCGGGGCCGGAATAGCCGTCACACCTACTCGACCCTGCTGCGAAGCGTGGGGACTGAGTTCAAGGTGATGCAGGAGCTGCTGCGGCATTCGTCGTTCCGCTCAACGTTGGACGTTTACACGCAGGCAGTAACGCCCGCGAAGCATGCAGCGCAGGCGGCGGTGATGTCGCTGGTCTTTTCTTCCGATGAGGCTGGAGCAACACGCGTTGCTGGATAGGAAGCTCTGGATCGCCTAAAAAGGGCACAAAAAGGGCGCGAAACGCGCCCTTTTCGCGCCGCCAATGGTTTCAATGAAATCCGCCTAAGTGCTTTAGAAAGAATGGCGGGGACGACGAGACTCGAACTCGCGACCTCTGCCGTGACAGTACTTAACGGCGCTGACAGCCCGTCATTGGTATTCTAAGGAACTCTTCGCCACGACTTATTGGACCCTAATCGGACCCAGATTTTTGATTCCACTTGTCCACGCTAAGCTGGCCAGCTTGCCAACGTTGTCGCAGGTCTAGGTCACTTTACGTCCGCTCAGCTTTTCGGTTGAACCCCAGACGCGAGTTTCGGGCAATGTTTTCGCGTCGTAGATGTGGCTCGGCGTGGAACTGGTCCGAGGAAGAGTGCTCTCGCTCGGGATATGCAGGCGCGACAAGCACAGCGAAGAGTGTTGCCGTCAGAAGTTGACGAAGCCCGCTCCACGCCTGCATGACAGGATTTTACGCGAGCCGCTGCTAGCTGCTAGCCAACCAACAACGCGCTATGCCGTTGTCTTCAACAGCATCGGTGAACTACGTAAGGATTTCTTCTTTAGTCGCCGCTTTTTCAGCAGCTAAAGGAGAAGTTCCTTTGTGATCGAGAGGGCGGTTCTTCGGTTAGAACTGCACGACTGTGAGGTCGGGGATCATCTGGAAGTGGCGAATGTTGGCCGTGGCTACGCTATAGCTGAGTTCAAGTGCCGTCACACCGATCAACAGATCAGACAGTGGCAACCGCACCCCTCGGACCTGATTCTCGCCGTCAATTTCTCCGGCACGAACCGCTACCATCGCTGTAACAAGATAGATCGGCAACGCAACTTGCAGCTCCTGGATAAACTGACGCCGCTTTGCTTTGCGCTCCGGCGTATCGGCGCGGGCTGCGCCGTGCGCCAGTTCGATCAGCGTCACAACGGAGATACCGATTTCCGTCTCACTTGTTTTTGCGGCGATCGTTGCGAGCATCTGCCGGGCGTTCTTGCCTTGGCGTTCCGCTGCGACAAGAACGCTGGAGTCGAGGATCAGTCCCATGCGGGCGGATTCAGCGGTTCGCGATGGCCTTCGATTGCTGCTTCAACATCCTTTACAAAATCAGGATCGATGGTAGCCGTCGAGTCCTCGGGTAAGAGAGCAATGCATTCGGAGATGGTGCGACGTACCGGCTCGGCGGGATGCAGGACTGCAACAGGTCGCGCATCGTTCTCGATAATGACTTCCGCGCCTGCACGAACGCGGACCATCAGCGAAGCGAACTTGCTCGCCACTTCCGCTTCAGAGATGTGGATCACATCCTTTGCCATGACTTGATTATACACTGCGATTGCTCCTCTTTGGAGGGCCGTGGAGCGCGAAGGACGCTGGACACCGCGCATTCGATAACAAGGGCGTTATCCGAAGGCGTTGTTTTGAGGGAGTGGAAGAGTAGAGCGGCCAGCCTAAACACCCGCCATACAAGCAGATCAATTCGAGGAGGTGGAACACGAACGAGTCTTACCCCCCACAGTGCACATCACGGTTTGGGGTGATGTGTCCGTCCAACTCCCGGTGCCGAAGGCACCGCTCTTCCCTTGGTCGGCCCAAAAACTGATAGGCGGCGCTCCGCTCGGTCGCGTCCGGTTTGGATGACGAGGCTGGAAAAGCATCACAGATCGCCGCTGTTGGATCGCGATGCTGTGTCCGAGTAACCAGGAACTTGAAATGACTCCGCACTTGGGGTATTTGTTGAGAGCAACTCCGAACCTTGAGTCTTCTGGAGCGGCAAAAATGGGAGCCTTCTGGCAGAGCCTGTGCTACTGCGTTCGTGTCCTCGGCAAGAATCCCGGCTTCACGACCGTCGCGATTCTCTCTCTCTCCCTCGGCATCGGCGCCAACACCGCCATCTTCACCCTCATTAACGCGTTGCTCCTTCGCGAACTCCCCGTCCGCAACCCGGATCGCCTCGTGGAACTCTCCCTCGTCCGCGGCGACCACAAAATCCCCTTGTCCTTCCCGATCTTCCAAGAACTCGAGCGCGGCCAGCGCGTTTTCTCCAGCCTCATCGCATGGGGCGGCTCTCCCGCTAACGTCGAAGTGAACAGCTCGCTCTACCACGTCAACGTCATCAGCGTCACCGGCGACTATTACCTCGCGTTGGGCGCAAACCCCGTTCTCGGACGCCTCCTCACTCCCGACGATGTAGATCTGCAGGGCGGCGCAACCCATGAAATCGCCGTAATCGATTACCAGTTCTGGCAAGCTCATTTTGCGGGCGTCCCTGACATCATCGGAAAGCAAATTCGCATCGAAGGCCACCCTTTCACCGTCATCGGCGTCACACGCAAGTGGTTCACCGGCATGACCACCGGCCAGGCCCCCGACATCACCATTCCCATCACCGCCCAGCCCTTGATCCAGGGTGCCGCCTTCAATCTCGAGAACCGCGCTCTGCTCTGGCTTTCCGTCACCGGGCGCCTGAAAGATGGCATCTCGCTCGACCAGGTCCGCGCGCAACTTCAATCCTTCTGGCCCGACGTGCTCGCCGCAACCGTTTCCACGCAAGCTCCGGGTCTGCGCCGTCAGACCTTCCTTTCCATGGGTCTCGACGTCGCCCCCGCCGCCACCGGAGTCGCCAGAGACCTGCGCGCGCAATTTACACGCCCCCTCTACATCCTCAGCGGCATTGTCGGACTCATTCTGCTCGCCGCCTGCGTCAACTTGACCAATCTCATGCTCGCTCGTTCCGCCGTGCGCAGCCATGAGATGAGCGTGCGCGCCGCCCTCGGAGCCACCCGCTGGACCCTCGCCCGCCAAGCCTTGCTCGAAGGCCTCGTGCTCTCGCTCGCCGGAGCACTCCTCGGCCTTGTTTTTGCCTACTGGGGAAGTCGCTTGCTGGTCGCTCTGATGACGCAAGGATCCCTCACCCCGGTCACCCTCAATCTGACTCCCGATCTCCGCGTCCTCGGCCTAGCCATCTCCGTCGCCATCCTCACCGGCATTCTTCTCGGTTTCGCGCCCGCGTGGCGCTCCTCACGCCAAGATCCGGCCTCCACCTTGCAGCAGAATGCACGCAGCGTGGCTGGCACTGTGGGTGGACTCGGCAAGGCCCTCATCGTTACGCAGGTGACCTTGTCACTAGTTCTCCTCTTGGGCGCTGGCCTTCTGGTGCGAAGTTTCCAGCGATTGCATTCCATAAATCTCGGTTTTCAAAGAGAAAGTCTCCTCGAAATTTCCCTCTATCCCAGGACCAATGCCTACCAGTCCCTCGATATGAACAGCTACGACCAACAACTTGTAAAGCGCGTTGCCGATCTTCCCGGAGTACGCTCGGTCAGCCTCGCGGACAACCCCATTCCCGGCCCCCAGCTGTACCGCGAAAACGTCTCGCCGGCATCATCGGATCCCGCCACCGCCGTGCGCGTCCTGGCTAGCGAGGCTACGGTCTTGCCCGGCTTTTTCGCAACCCTCGGCACCACGCTCCTCCGTGGGCGCGACTTCAACGCCAACGACGATCCACAACATTCCGGTGTGGTCATCCTCAACACCAGCCTTGCGAACATCCTCTTTCCTCGTGGCGACGCCCTCGGCCAACACATTCGCTTCGGTTTTATGCCCACCTTCCAAAATCTCGAAGTCGTCGGACTCGCCAGTGACGCTCGCCTCTTCGACCTCCGCGAACCTCCCGCACCTATTGTTTATTTTCCCCTGCGTCAGAATCCCTCCAGAGCCCAAGCGGGCACTCTTTTTGTGCGCACCAGCGCCGCACCCGAAGCGATCGCCCTCGCCGTAGGCCGCGAAATCGAATCCCTCGGCCGCGAATATCCCCTCCACACCAAGACCGCCTTGCAAGTAATCAGCGAAGTGCTCGTCGAGGAGCGCGTACTGGCCATGCTCTCCACGTTCTTCGCGGCTCTCGCGCTCGTACTGGCTTCGATTGGCCTCTACGGATTGATGTCCTACGCCGTCACGCGCCGCACCCGCGAAATCGGCACGCGCGTAGCCCTCGGCGCGCAACAACACAACATTCTGTGGATTGTGCTGCGAGAAACCATGACACTAACCTTGTTAGGAATAGCCCTCGGCGTTCCTTGCGCGCTCGCCGCGAGTCGCCTTATCGCCAGCACTCTTTTCAGCGTCTCCTCCAACGACGCGCCAACCCTCACCGCCGTTTCCCTGCTCCTTCTTGCCGTCTCTTTGTTCGCCGGCTATCTCCCAGCCCGCCGCGCTTCAGCCATCGACCCAATCGTCGCGCTCCGTTAAACCGCCCTCGGCATAGGCGGCGCGGATTGCAAACCTCGAAAGACCAGCAGAAGTGCACTTCAGTACTAGACTTCAGGCGCAACAGCTGTTCGCTTCAGCTACGTGGCGTGAAGTGGACTTCACCCCGGCACTTCACCCATCGCTTTGATTCGCTTCACTTTGTCGGTGACGCGAAGTTGTAAAAAGCAGCAGAGATACCCCTTGAAAAGAAAGCCAGGAAGGACGCGGCCAAATTCGGATGAGGCGGGAGCGACCCCACCCTTTGACGCACCGTGCGTCACGGCGTCTGTGGGGTCGCTCCCGCCTCAGTCACGCGCAGCGCGTGACCCATTTAGCCGCGTCCCAGAGCCGGAGTTTCGGCGTTGTAAGGCAACGTCCATTACACCCCGTAAGGGAGAAAGTAGGGACAAGGCTCCAAGCCCTCGCAATACAGCCCAAGGCGGTAACCTTCCCAGGTTCATGATGAGCAGGGCATCGAAGGCGCCTTGGACCGACACGCCTAATTCAGTGATGATCCTGTTTTCCCTAGCTGTGGCTCCCTCGTGGCTTCGCAGATTTCTCGAAAAAACCAAACTTTCTGATTGAGGTTTTCCCTTTTCGAGGCCTCTTACTAGTAGGGGGTTCGATTGCTTGAAAGAGCCTCGATCGCTGTTTGCAGTGTGGAAGGTCAACGGCGCGCCCGTGTCGGACGCGATGGAACTGCTGGAGGGAGCCTCCGAGTGGCCGGTCCCCGAAAGAAAAATGGCAAATTACAAAGATTCTCCGTGAGGATTTCCTCTCTCGAGAGCCTCTTTGTATATAGGGGGAAGTTCACGTTGATATCTCCCGTAGGCCTGGTGAAGCCGTTTCTTATGCTAAGGCGGGGGAACGTTTGGAGGCCTTTTCTGGCATGGAAAGGTGACGGGTGCGTGAAAAACACACGTAACCCTCTCCGTGGCGAGGCGCTTGCCATCGGGGCTGAAGGCCACACCGTCAACATAATTCGAGTGGCCGCGCAGGGTCAGCAATTCCTTGCCGCTCTCCGCGTCCCACACCTTCGCCGTTTGGTCCCCACTGGCGGTGGCGAGGCGCTTGCCATCGGGGCTGTAGGCCACACCGAAAACACTCGAGTGGCCGCGCAGGGTCAGCAATTCCTTGCCGCTCTCCGCGTCCCACACCTTCGCCGTCTGGTCATAACTGGCGGTGGCGAGGCGCTTGCCATCGGGGCTGAAGGCCACACCGTCAACACGGTCCGAGTGGCCGCGCAGGGTCAGCAATTCCTTGCCGCTCTCCGCGTCCCACACCTTCGCCGTTTGGTCATGACTGGTGGTGGCGAGGCGCTTGCCATTGGGGCTGTAGGCCACACCGGAAACAGAGTTCGAGTGGCCGCGCAGGGTCAGCAATTCCTTGCCGCTTTCCGCGTCCCACACCTTCGCCGTTTGGTCCCCACTGGCGGTGGCGAGGCGCTTGCCATCGGGGCTGTAGGCCACGCCGAAAACAGAGTCCGAGTGGCCGCGCAGGGTCAGCAATTCCTTGCCGCTCTCCGCGTCCCACTCCTTCGCCGTCTGGTCCCCACTGGCGGTGGCGAAGCGCTTGCCATCGGGACTGAAGGCCACACCTAGAACAGCGCTCGAGTGGCCGCGCAGGGTCATACGTACCTGAGAAGACAAGATCGCCTGATGCAGTGCCTCTTCCGAAGCGGCTACAGGAGGTTGCCCAAATCGAAGCGTGGCGTTCACAGCCTGCATGCCCAGAAGGATGCTCCTCTCCGGGTCGTCGATGAGACTTTCAGTCGAGAATGCGGCCAATTCTCTACCGTTGGATTCTCGTGCGTTTCGTTGGGCGATGGTGGCCTGTCTTTGCGCGTCAAACATGAATCCGAGGGCCGCCATGGCAAGCACCAGAAAAAGCAGCGCAAGTCCCGACATGAGTCCGATAGCACGGCGCCGCTGCGATCGCTCTTCGCCGCGTAACTGACCCCAGTCATGTCCAGGATACAAGCAAAGAAGGACCTGCCTGAGATCCTCGATCAGTTGGCCACGAACTTCATTGCTGTTTGGCCTTGCCAAAATTTCTCTGCGTCGAAGGTGGAGAGGAATCCAGAGTGGTTCTGTCGCCAGGTTGCTTCGTACGGCGGACGGAAGCAGGTGATCACGTATTTCGTCCCAGGTCTTCGGCTCGCCAGCAGTAACAATGATGAGAACCTGCCCGTTGCGCTGACGGCTGAGGCTGAACCAGTGACCAGCTTCCATCTCCATGCCGTGGCTGTGAGCGGATTCCGGAGACGCGAGCACAATGAGGTGCAGTGACCGATCCAGCCGTTCGAACAACTCAGTTTCGAGACTGGAGCCCGCAGGAAGGCACGACAGATCGCGAAATACAGTCTTAGCCCGGAGTTTGTACCAGGGGCACAGGAAACGCTGAAGAACGGATTGGATGACGGGGGCAACTTCACTGTCGGATTTCCAGCTATACGACAGAAAGGCGTCATAGCTCCCAGCCGAATCGACCCAGATCAGGGAGCGAAGCCATGCGGGAAAGAAGCGTCGCCACGCCTTTGGCGGAGCCAGATCAAGCTGCCGAGGGTATGCCTCAGTCGCCACGATTCGCCCCACCCTTTCTATGGCAGTGAGAAAGAACCAGGCCCAATCTCATAGCTATTCCAGCAGAATCGCACTCCATTTGTAAAACAGGAAAAATGATGCAGAACTCGGAGGCCAGGCCCTGGTGTGCCCTGTGCCTCCCGAAAATTCGGAGCATCCCAAAGGTCAAAGTTATTCTTCCAAATGAACCGCAAAGGTCGATGGGCTTGCGGACCCTGCCTGAATCTGGTGAACCAAATTCGCTGTGATGCGCACCTGTGCGCGAGCACTCTTCGGGCTAGAAAGTCGGAAAGCCAATGCCGGCAGGGTTTGATTCTGCCTCGTTCAGGCAGCCCGTCGTTCGTAGCGGTGGTGCAGTCCGCCGACGAGGGGTAGCCGGTCAAAGAAGAGATCAAGGCACCTTGCACGCGAAGTTTGCCGCGTCGTTCGTGCTTCCCACGCCGTCGTAGTGCGCGACTGCTGGATAGGAACAGATTGGCCGTGTCATGTTTACACGGTTGTTACTGACACGCGATGCGATCAATCGATCGGGTGCCATTCCGGACTCGCGCCAACGCTCTAGCGCGGCCATCCAGTTCACCTGGTCGGGCCCCGGCCCACCTCCGCAATGCTCCGTGCCGGGTACCATGAAGAGCCGCAGCCAATCCTGCTGCTGCGATCCCATTCTTGCCAACACACTTGAATAATAATTGACAGTGTTCTCCGGCGAGATCGCCCCGCCGGATCCGCCATCATTCCAGCCATGATAGATGAGAAGTTTCCCACCACGAGCCCGAAAGGCGGAAAGATCCGGATTCACGGCGTCGATGAAACCGGCTTTCTTGTCGATCAGGGAGGTATCGCGGTCCAAGTCGAACGTGCGCCAGTCCCACGCCGGGTCTTCGTGGGCGACGAACCTGAACATACCCACGTCGATCGATCCAGGTTCAGGCTTGGCGCCTGTCAACATGGCCCAACCTGTTTCGCCGCCAGGCACTAATCCGGGGTAAATCAATTCCCCCGTCTTTCGCCTTGCCGGGGCGTACCCCATCTTCACGGCCTCTATCTGTTGCGCCGTCAGGCAATCGTCCCGTTCGGCGCCGCGGCACAAAAGTGTTGCAGGATCGAACTGGCATTGGTGTGGGTCCGTCAGCAGGCCGTCCGTCACTCCGTCGATTGCGTCGCATGCGGCGAGCACGGCGCGATTGAGGAGGAGGAGTTTGGCGGGAGGGACAACACTCGCTGGACTTTGGAGGATCCTCGCTTCCACTGCGATCCGCCAGGCACACAGCTGCGTCTGATTATTCGCTGGAGCACCGGCGATAATCCCATCGAAGTCTTCCGGGTAGCGCTGAGCCTCCATCAGGGCCTGCCGCCCCCCAGTGGAGCAGCCCGTCCAGTACGAAAACCGTGGCGCGCGACCGTAGAACGTCGCAATGATGACTTTCGATTTCACCGCCATCTCGTGGACGGCACGATAGGCGAAATCGATGACTTTTTCCGGATGTCCGATCGCGAACGACGCATTCGCGCCTGCATGTCCAGTGTCCGTCGATGCCGTCGCGTAACCCTCCTGCAACGCCGAGGCCAGCCCGCCGTAGCTGATGGTTCCCGCCCAGCCGCCGTTGCCGACAGCATGGAACTTTCCGTTCCAATCAGCAGCCGGCAGCCAGACCTCAATCTTGATGTCAGAGTCCGCCGAGGGAGTGAGCGTGGCTACCACATGGCAAAAGGTCGGCAGCTGGCTGAATTGCGGCGCAGCAGGGCCCGTTCCAGGCAGAGTGAATGCTCCCGCCGGCACCACCTGAGCGAGGGTAATCGAAGTGTTCGGGAGCGCTAGGGATGACAAGCTCTCGCACGACGATGAGGCCTTGAGTGCGTGTACGTGCGTTGTCAGTGCGAGGAGAAGCGCACACGATCCGCCAATTACCATTCTCATTTTCATTGCACCTTCTTCCGAAGTTCCGACTCGAGAGCAACAGGACAAAATCCACTCGCTCCACTGGGAAAATCGCGTTGATTGCTAACGCTTCCACTGGAAGACGAGACCCATTGTTGGCTCGGTTCAGAATACACAAACGCTCGTAAGCGTCGTTAGCCCGAAAGAGCCTAACATGCTGCGCGATTTCTTGCAGTAAGCACAGAGGCTTCCGGTTTCTCTGTAAGCCACTGATTCGACCAGTGGCTTACTAAAATCTGAGTTAGGCAAATCGCTTTTTAGATAGTCCGGCAGGTTCAATTCCTAGGCTAACTCCCGGTTAGCAAGCCGGAAGTAATGCAAGGTCGAGTATTTAGAATAACGTCATCAGACGATCGGGAAATCCTCTCGTCCTAAGCGGTGGAACTGTTCCCGGGTGCTTTGTATTTGGAAGAGCGGAGACCCGGCCAAAAACATATGAATTTCGTTTGCCGACGTTTCTGACCGAAATTGCCTCATTTCAGGACCCTTACTTGATCAGTGGGTGGTTTATGGGCAGTCACCGGACTCGGGAAGACGTCCTCCATCCTTAATACACGCAAATATACGCAGGTATACCGCTCGGGGTTCGCCGGGGCGAAATTCCTGGTCCGATGGTAGCTATGCGCTTTAAGGATGATTGTTTGAACGATTGCTAGGTGCCGCCCTTGCGAAATCTAGTCGGCTTCTTAGGGCTGATCATTCTCATCTATATATTAAGTTATTGATAATATATATCTCGGCTTCTGCAACAGTTGTGCAACGATTCGGACGGACAAACGCCGTAAGTGATTGAAAATATGGCGGGGACGACGAGACTCGAACTCGCGACCTCTGCCGTGACAGGTGGGAAGTCAATCACTGGCACAAGCAGAATCAGCAGGTTAGGCGTGCGGTAGTCGGCAACCGTTGGCTCTATCGGCACATTTTGTGCAACGTTTTGTGCAACGAAAGGAAGTTTTGAAGGGGAACTAAAGAAAAGAGCAGTAAGCGGGACGCGCCGCTGCGGAAACAGCGACACGCCCCTAACTCAAAACACAAGAGGGTCTATCTCCCATGCCTCAAGCTCCAGGCAGTGTAATTTATTTCCCCAAGCAATCGAAACCCACGCCCACACCGAAAGTCAAAGCTCCATTTCTGATCGAAACAAAAGAATGGGATTCGCCCACTTTTTGCCGGCTGGTGGATGCAGGGTATATCGTTTCCGGGTTGGTGCTGCTGCGCTTCGACGGCAAGCTCAAGACGTGCTGGGTTTGGGCGCTGAAGGGAAGGGGCCGAACATCATGGGAAGCGGCTAAGCACGCCGCTGGGATTGGGGTGTGAGCCATGCAAGCCACACGCTACCAGCAACCGCTCACGACATCCGCCCCACGATCAAAGCACCCTTAAATGCACCTGCCTGAACACACTGAAATTCTTGGGCTTATACGCAAAGGTGAGGAGCTAGAAGGGAAGAGGCGCACCTTTTCGCACCTATGGGGAAAACGCCACCGATTCTTAACTTCTTTGGAATAATGGCGGGGACGACGAGACTCGAACTCGCGACCTCTGCCGTGAGAGCAACCGCTGGCATAAGCAGAATCAGTAGGTTGGACGTGCGGTAGTCGGCAACCATTGGGCTCATCGGGATACGCTGGCTCGTTTTTGTGCAACGATTTGTGCAACGCGGATGATTATTTGTTCCTTCGTCTTGAAACTGCTGACTCGAATTGGGGCCGGAACTCGCCTGGGCGGTGCTGCGTCTCAGCGGACGGGAACTAGGGAAAGGATCGCTGCGTGAAGGGCGGATTGCTCGGATGACTGCAGCGCCGGCGCTACACAGAGCAATTCCCGTCCACTTGAAACACGGTGGCGCACAACTCCAAACGTCACGCCCGAATCTACTCGTGGGCATAGCAAAAAGGAATCCGTTCAATTTCCTGTGTGGTAGGTGGATGGTTTGCGAGAATTCAGAAGAGGCGAGTTGGGGAAGAATTCGTTGGTTCCTATCTTTACCAAGTTCATCTCTGCCCCTGTTTCGAGTCCGCGGATTACGGGCGGCTCCTCGCAGGCAACAATGCGTATATAAAGGTTAAACGGTTGGTTTGCCGGTTGCCCATTGTATCGGTCAACTTCGAAGCCAGACTTGCCATTTGGAGTCTCCGCGGCTGCCTGCTGGTGGCTTGGCAGCGTGAAGCCGGTTCCTGCTTTTTCTGCCCATCGCAAGCGCCCATTCGCGCTGCTTCAGGAGTTTTTTGTACACCTCGGAGAGGTGTGACTTCACGTGCCCCGACCAAGTGTGTTGCAATGCCGCTGGAACTTCCTCTGTCTCTAGTTCGGTAATGCGGAAGCGCCGAAAGATATGTGCTAGTGTTCGTGCGAGTTTACTGCAAGTCGGCAAAGGGTGTTGAGCGCGACGAGAAGAGACAGTACAATGGCCGCCGCTGGTGTCATCTTCTGGTCTTGCTTGCCACACATGTACGGGGGTGAACTCTGACGTTACGATTGCCCGCCCTGACGTTTTTGCTTTGCGTATTCGGCCTTAGCGCAACTCCCCTTCGCGCAGATGGGCATGGACCCCTATTTGGTTATTCCACGGCCACCTTGGGTTTGGGCGACACTAGTGTGGGAACGGATGTAATGTGGCGGGCTGGTGTCACGATGTTGGGTCCACAGTTCAGTTACGGAATCAAAGAGGATCTCCAAATCTCGATCTCCGCACCGTTTCACGTTGACCATGGAGAGCATCCCACGGGTCGGTTTACCGCCATGATGCCCGGCGACCCGCAGGTCGAAGGGCTCCTAGCCTGGCGGTTTTATCACGTATCCACGGGAATCGGTTCGCGAAACGAAGCCACTTTTTATTTCGGGGCTTCTGCCTTGACGCAGCATGTGCCGCGCGCTGATGGCCTCCCACTCGGACGACAACCAGGTTTGTATGGTGCTCTGGCCGCCGGACACGTTTCACGAAGATACGATGTATGGGTAGGAGCAGGCTATCAACACTATGCACGTTGGACCAGCAGCGTAGATGACCACCAGAGCGATTCCTTACTGAGCAGTTTCGTCGTCGGTTGGAGACCCCCGTTCCTAAACAAGGATTACCCCAAGCCCGATTTGCGGTTCTTCTGGGAGACCACAGCCGAGAAGGTCGGCTTAGCTCAGCGAGATGTGGCCCCGCCTGGAAGTTCCGGAGGGCACGACCATGGTGCGCCTCCGCCTCCCCCTGATGCGAGCGGCATTGTTGTTTTGCCCAATTCGGGTGGAACAGGAGTATTCTCTGGCCCTACATTTCTTTGCACCTACCGAAGTGTAGCTTTTCAAGGCGGAATGTTATTTCCGTTATTGGACCAACCGAACGGCACCCAGAAGCACGAGAGATTCCGAGCCGCAGCGAGTGTGACCTTTTATTTTCTAGGGCGGCATAAATGACTCTTTTTGGAGTCAGCGTGTTACGCGGCGCAGCACTCGTTGGGTTATTGCTTGCCGTCGAGCCTCTCCACGCGGAGTATCTGCGAATTAAACTTCGAGTCTACGGACTAGATTGTCAGCTTTGCGCTCGCGGTGTCAGCGCGACCATTCAAAGAATGCCCGGGGTGAAATCAGTGGAGGTCAGTTTGAAGACAGGTTTGCTGGAGATTGTCCTCGTGAGGGGCAATACTTTCAAAATGAGCGACCTCCGCAAGCGCATCCGCGAAAATGGTTTTCGATCGATGGAAGCGACTGTCACAGCCGTCGGTGAATTTAGCGGAGCTAAGTTTGAGGTCAGCGGCTCCGGTGAATCATACAGTATTGGGAATCCCGACCCCAACGCTCCTGCTCCCCTTGAACTTACATTTGACGTTCGCTGAAGGGCGGTTCGCCGTAGAAGACGGAAACCTAGGACGGGCGCTCTAGAGTTGCACCGAACTTCACGCCTGCTTCTCGCAGTTGATCAGCCATGGAATCCCAAATTGGTCAACGAGAACGCCGAAACGAAGCGCCCAAAATGTTTCCTGCAGCGACATTTGAACAGTTCCGTTTTCTGTCAGGGCCTTGAAAATACGCTCTGCTTCCACTGGATCACTGAGATTCAACTGTAGAGCGAAGCCCTTCGGTTTCTGATACTGCCCAGGCGGCGCATCCGAACCGGCAAACATGAACTCGGCAAGAACGAACGTGGCATGGAAGATCTTCTTTCGCCAGTCAGACGGCGTTTGCAGATCCCTGGGCGCATTCTCGTACGTCATCATGAACACGGTCCTGCCGTGGAGACACTCCTCGTAGAACCTAAAGGCGGCTTCGCACTGGCCGTTGAACGTCAGATTTGGATATAACTGCACCACTGCCCTCCTTGGACCATGAACCACTCCGGATGATTCAGGGTAACCGTGAACTTTGCAGCGGTGATCATAAGTCATCTGTCGACCGAAGCTAAAAATCATCTAATCATCTTCGCGGACCGGGAGAAAAGGGGATTTTTCCGCAGCCTGCTAGAGTTAATTCTCCGATGGCGTTGGGCAACTGCAGAGCCTAAATGATGCGTGCCCTAACGTCGCATACGGAATCTGAACGAACGGTGGAGGTTTCGCTAACCACCGTTTCGAAAGGCGACAATTACAGAACGCGAATGGCGGTAGCGCCGCTTCTCATCGCCTCTCCTGGTACCCGGTGATTGGAAATAGGCCCACGTGAACACGCCGAACCGGGTCGCCTTCCGTCCAGGTAATGAGAATGCCATCTGCGGCACGGGCCGCGTGAGGGTAGCCTAGATCCGAGCCACGCGAGACTTCTGTGGGCGTTTCCATTACGCCGTCTTCGTGGACAGCCCGCACAAGAAGACGAGTCGTCCCCGAGACGTGTTCAAGCCAAAGTACGACAGCTGAGTGTCCTGGTAAGAGCACGACCTGCGCTCTTCCCATGGCGTTTCCCTCATCAACGCGTATGGGAGCAGAGAAATTGGCTCCTCCGTCGTTGGAAAATGCGAGGTTTACAGTAGGCTGATCTTGCGCTGCAGTGAACCACGCTATGACGGCGCGCTTTCGATCGGCGTCCAGGTGCGGGCCATTTACAGGGCAACCAGCGAAATGCCAGTTGTCCACGTGCGCAAGATGAGGCTGTGACCACTGGCCCTGGTTGTTTCGTAGCAACGAGATGTCGCGGATATTTTCCGGTGTGTGACCTCGGTACGCCGCAATTAAGCCTGAATCCGTACGGACCAGCGATGTGGGGCAACAGGTGCACGTGTCTGGGTCGATCACGGTTGCCTCGGTAGTGGAACCGTCCGAGTGCACCGTGCGCGACGTCAACGCGACGCGCTTTTGTTTCGTCCAATTCGCACCATCGAGCCAGATGAGTGCCGCGCGCTTGTCATCGACCGGCGCTGCCGAAGGGTAACTGTTTTCTTCGCCAGTTCCCGGACGGTTTGCCAGGGTTGGAGATGTCCAATGGAGGCCACGATCGGTGGAGACTGAGAAATATACATCGACTTCCTGAGTGGGAGTTTTCTCCTTGGGCGGCTTTTGTGACCAGTACGCAATAAGGCTTCTGTCCGACAGAGCGACAACTCCCGGTGATTCAGATGGATGGCGGCTAAAGGGCTGTGCGGCCGCGATCGTTGTTGGTTCGGACCAAGCTTCATTTCGCCAGACCGAGAATCGCAGTGCTGCTACAGTATCTCCTTGTGGTTCAAGCCAGCTGAGGATGACGCCGCCATCGGATCGGGCCGTGACTTTCGGGGAGAGAGCGCCGTTGGCGGTAGGTGATTTAATTTCACGCAGACTTCGGCTGGTCAGCGATTCCGCGCGATTCGAATGGCAGCCCGCAATAGAGCAACTCAAGCAAATCGATGCGAACACATTGAAGATAGTCTTAGAATTCATGCGAAGGATCTCCTCATTTGACTGCCGTGGCAGCACGCCCGGCGGAGGCGAAGCGGCTGCCACGGCAACGCGCTACCGTCAGTAGTGAAATCGGTAGCGAACTTGGACAAGGATTTCCCGCGGATTCAGATAGTGTGTTCCGCCAAAGGTAAAGCTGTTATCCAGCAGAACCCGGCGATTTGCGACGTTCATG
>Ga0210406_10003151_pt1 | contig 18285 bp, 21 predicted proteins | sample IncBWC30MmetaG_FD_155454 | JGI IMG/M metagenome (GOLD analysis project Ga0210406, IMG submission 155454) | Forest soil microbial communities from Barre Woods Harvard Forest LTER site, Petersham, Massachusetts, United States - Inc-BW-C-30-M | ecosystem: Environmental > Terrestrial > Soil >... | reverse complement strand
CCAATTCACCCGCGGAGTCATCCTTGACGAATTTGAAAAAACTCGCACAGCAAGTGAAAAGCAGCGCCGAGAAACCAGCCATCGAAAAAATACTCCACGAAACACATTTCAACCGCAAGGCCGCCGCGCGCCGTCTGAAGATCAGCTACAAGGGGCTACTGCGAAAACTCCGCGAGTATGACCTGGATGGAAAAACAGCCCGGTTGTCCAGCGGGAATTTAGAGATTCACGGGTAGCCCCCCAAGGGAGAAAGCCATGAACGCCAAGCCCCTCAAACTCTTGCTGCTCGAGGACGGCTGTAAAGATGCGCGTTTCCTGCAGAAAACGATCAGCGATGGAGGCTCGTTCGAATGTGAATTGGTGAAACTTGATGAGCTGGAGAAAATTCTCCCCGCGGTCAATGAAGAATCCCCGATCATCCTCTTGCGTTCGGGCGAGTCCAGCGCGCAACTCTCGGCCAATCTGAAGAGGGTCCGGCAAATCGCCGCCAGCACGCCCGTCCTGGTGCTGCCCAACAGCCAACATGGTCTCGTTTTGCCCCCCGCGGGCCCCGGCGAGAGCGCAAAAAACAACGGACACCTCCGCCTGAATCTGAAAAAGCTTGCGCGCATCCTGCGCCGCGGATTGCGGCAACATCAGCTGGAATCGGCGCTCTCGCACCTGGCGATTTCCGATGAACTCACCGGCTTGTATAACCGGCGCGGCTTTCTGCTGCTCGGCAGTGAGCACATGAAGATGGCCCACGGCATGAAAAAGAACGTTCTCCTCTTTTTTGCCGACCTGGATAATTTGAAGCAAATCAACGACCAGTTTGGCCATCAGGAGGGCGACCAGGCGCTCCTCAAGACCGCCGAAATATTCAGAAACACCTTCCGCAATTCCGATATTACCGGGCGCTTTGGCGGCGACGAGTTCACCGCCCTGGTGATCGAAGAGTTCGGACAAACCGCGGACACCGTCTCCAAACGCCTGCAGGACAATATGGCGGAGTTGGCGGCCAACAACACGCACTATCCGCTCTCGCTCAGTGTCGGCATGACCCGCTATGCCGCCGATATGCGTTCCTCGCTCAAGCGGATGCTCGCCCAAGCGGATCAGGCCCTCTACAAGCAGAAGCAGGCAAGGCACGCGCCGCCCGGTGGGAATCCCACCGTGATGTTTCCCGGATCCCGCCAAGGCCTCGCCGCCCACTATGGATTTCGTGCACCCGGGCGTTCAATTTCACATCGATTGCCGGGAAAACTTCGGGAATCTTCCACAAGTGCGCTGTAAATCTTTCGGTTTTCTCCGCTCAGCTGCGAACACGGAGCCGGGCAGATGAGAATTTTCATGTTTTCGAACCACAGGAGGAGGTTAAAGCACCGATGAGAACTGGACGCTTGGAGAGAAGGACTCTGGTCGGGAGTGTGGGGCAAATTGCCCTGCTGGGCAACCCGCGTGATTCGGAATGCACGTGGATTGAAAACATCAGTGATCGCGGAGCGCGCGTAATCAGCAGGCGCCCCTGGCGGTTCGGGGAGCGCATGCTCATTTCCTCCAGGTGCTCGCCGTTTCGTTCCACTGCGGCCACCGTAGTTTATTGCCAAACGCTTCTGGATGGGCTGTATGCGATCGGATGCGAGTCCGCCAACGGCGGCGTTCTTCAACTGCTCGAAAACAAGGCAGGCTCGAGATTCAGGGACACTGGAGTTTCGGGAAAGCCAATTCCTGGTCAGGATTTCTCCGACACTATGCCCGCGGAGTCCTGATGGAACGCCAAGCTGCGAGGGGTCCCGGGCTTCTGTCCGGCGAGTCTGCGAGGAATTAACGAGACGCGCCGGACCGAGCCCCTAGATCTCGCCCCTAGACCTCGCGCCTCTGACCACCTGACCTGAACCATCACAAATAATCTACGGAGTCGACTCCTCCAGGGAATGTTCCTTATAATCCCGAAGGTATCCGCAATCTTCCGGGTATTGGGCGAACAGGAATTTGGGGGCAGACCGTATGAAGCTGAACTCCGCTGTGATCGGCCTGGGTTTCGTTGGCAGGGCGCACGTGGAAGCTCTGCGCCGGCTGGCCATTCCGGTTCGTGGCGCGCTCGGAAGTTCCGGCGAGACCACGGCCGCGGCCTGCAAGGCCCTCAGCTTGGACCGGGCGTATGCGTCACTCGACGAACTCGCCGCGGATGCCGCCGTTGACGTTGTCCACCTTTGCACCCCGAATTATCTCCACTTCGATCAAGCCAGCCGCCTGATGCGCGCCGGAAAACACGTCCTTTGCGAAAAGCCGCTGACGATGGATTCGGCCGAGTCGGAGCTGCTTGTCGCGCTGGCCCGCGAAACAGGAAAAGTTGGCGGCGTTGCCTACAACCTGCGTTACTACCCGCTTTGCCAGGAAGCTCGCGCGCTGATTGAAAAAGGCGCCATCGGCCAGCCCAAACTTGTGCATGGCAGTTTTTTGCAGGATTGGCTGCTCTATCCAAGCGACTGGAACTGGCGGCTCGACCCGAAACTTGGAGGCCAACTTCGCGCCGTCTCGGATATCGGCACGCACTGGCTTGATCTGGTCACGTGGATTACCGGCCGCAAGGTGACCGAGCTTTGCGCCGACCTGGTCACCGTGGTGCCAATCCGGCAGAGACCCCGCGGCCGCGTGGAAACTTTCCAGAAAGCCGATCCCGCCAATGCCGACCCGGTGCCGATCGAGACCGACGACTACGCGTCTGTCCTGTTCCACCTGGAAGGGGATTTGAGCGGCGCCATGACCGTGTCGCAGGTCAGCGCGGGGCGCCGGGCGCGTTTGTGGTTTGAGATTGACGGCACTGAAGGGTCGCTGGTGTGGAATTCGGAAGAGCCGGGCACCCTGTGGATCGGCCGGCGGAATCGCGCCAATGAGGAACTGCCGAAGGATCCAGCGCTTCTGAGTCCGCAGGCCCGCCGCTATGCCGTTTATCCGGGCGGTCATGCAGAGGGCTACCCTGACACGTTCGTTCAGCTCTTCCGCGATTTTTATCAGTACATCGAAGCCGGCGACCTGAAAGCTCAGCGAACTTTTCCCACCTTTGAAACTGGAAACGACGAGATGGTCCTTTGCGAAGCGATCGAACAGAGCTCGAGAGTTCGCGCTTGGGTTTCCGTGGGCAGCAACTAATCCGGAAAACCCCCGTAGATTCTCAGCGCGCTTCGGAATTCCTTGCCTCCGGCAAAGGAACACTCGATTCCGGCCTGCCCTTTGACTTTGTCTCAAAGAATCTCTTCAGATTCAGAAATGGTTTTTCCAGCAGATTCCACGAAACGATGGCGAGCAGATAGGAAACCCCCACGGCCGCCCAGAACGCCGCAATCGGGTGCGCGTCCTTAATCTGAAGGCGTTTGAAGGCATCATCGGGAATCTTGTGCAACAGGTAGAGCCCGTAGCTGATCGTCCCCGTGAACATGAGGAAGCGGTTCGTAAGAAGAGCCCGGAACCAGGTGTTGCTCACGAACAGCGCCAGAAACACGAGCGAAGCCGAAGCGATAGCCGCCATGGAAAAAGCAAGCCACAGTACATCATAGGCGGCTGTTGTTATAGCCAGTGGAGCGGCGACGATAAACACTATCCATGCCGGCTTGAGAAGTCGGCCCGGAACAAATCCGGATTTTCGGACCAGGATGGCGACAACCGCCCCCGCCATCATCCCGTCCAGGCGGCAAAACGGATTGGAATAGATGATCCAGTGGCGCGAAAGAAAAAATAAGCGGAGCCAGGGAGAGAGAAGAAGCACGGTCCAAGCGATGAACTGCAGGCGGCCAGTCGCGAGGAACCTGACGAATAACGGCCACACCAGATAGAAGAGTTCTTCGACGGCAAGCGACCACGACACTCCGAGCGACCCCACAGCAAGGGCCGGCGCGGCAACGAGAAAATTCTGGAGAAACAACGGGTAGGACCACCACGGAGAGGATCGCTGAAAAAGTTCGGGGGCATCTTGCGGGCGCACCAGCGGCAGAATCACAAACATCAGGATGAGCACGGAATAATATAACGGCCAGATTCTCAGGCACCGCCGCGCATAGAAGTTCCGGAAGTAATTCTCAGACGTCTTCGAATCCAACAGAATGCCCGTGATCAAGAAGCCGGAAAGTACGAAGAAGAGGTCCACCCCCATCCAGCCGTACTTTGAAAAAAGCGACAACGGCAGGGAAGAGAACGCGTGGAGGTTATGGGCCAGGACAACCAGGATGGCAATGCCGCGGACGGCATCGAGTTGTGGAATCTTTTGTCGCACGGGCGATGCCAGCGACTCAACGCGCGAACCCGCTTCAACGCTGAGCGACTGGCCTACTTTTCTACCGTGTGCGAAGAAAAAGGTCAAATGCGGAGGGGGCAGGTCTTTCTAGAACGGCAAGGCCGTAATTGGAATTATTGGCAATAAATCAGTAGCCTAACTCCAGCATCTCATTGCCCTGCATATTATAGAAAACAGCCAGGCTCTGGCGGCGTAAGAGTTCATCGGAAAGGACGTCGGCAATAAATTCAATTTGCCGGAAAATATTGGCTTTGAGGCCGGAGAGGGACTCAAAAACGACCACCGTGCTTTTCGTCGCAAAACTATCGGACCCATATAAATACCAGAAGCAAACCGAAACCATTTGTGTGGACCCCTCGCCCCGCTCCGCCGGGTATGGCAGCGGGCGATCCGCAAGCAGGAGATGGAAATTCCTGCCGTCGGAGCGCGAAATCATGGGGATACCCTCCGCCAGGCGAGAGAGCAAGGCGTCTTCGCCGTGCCATTCGCAGTGAGGGCAAACATTGAAATTTCGGAATGGGGTTTGGCAGGGTTCCAGTGCGTGATTCAGCAAGACACACCTCGAATGCAAGCGCCAGCGCAACGGCGGGCGCTCTTGGGCGGAGTGCACACAAAGGCTGGTCAGCGGAGTATCTTATTAAAATAGTAAAGACGTCAAGGAGAAATTCTATTAACTAGTATAAGGTCGAATTCAGGCGCCGGCCCGGCAAGCTTCTTTCAGAGCCGTCGAGATTTCACTTTCGGAGTATCCCAGGTCGCGAAGGACGCTCTTGCTGTGCTCCCCAAGGAGGGGTGGCGGCAACCGGTACACGATGGGCTGCTCGCTGAAACGCATGGGGTTGGCAATGCTTCGCGCGACACGCAGGGTCGGGTGCTCCAACTCGACCACCAACCCGCGGGCCAGCGTTTGGGAATCGCTAAGAGCCTCACCCACGGTTTGTATGGGAGCCGCCGGGATATCGGCGCCCTTCAGTTTGGACAACCAGGCGTCGCTCGGCAAAGAGCCAAAGTGGCGCTGAAGAATCGGGATCAGGTGCTCGCGATTCTGAATGCGCCCGGCGTTGTTGGTGAATCGCGCGTCGTTCCCAAGTTCCTCGGCTCCGAGGATCCCTACCAGCCGGCGCCACTGCTCTTGTGTGCCCACCCCAACAACAAAATACCGCGCATCGTTTCCCCGGAACATCTGGTACGGCACGATATTCGGGTGAGCATTTCCCCAACGCTGCGGCGACACACCCGCATTCAGATAGCTGCTGCCCACATTTGCAAGCCACGTGAGCTGCGAGTCAAACAGGGCCATGTCCAGGTACTCGCCCTTTCCGGTGCGTTCGCGTCCGAATAGCGCGCCCAGGATGCCCATCGTGGAATACATCCCCGTGGTCACGTCAGCGATGGCAATCGGAAACCGCATGGGGCCGCCCCCCGGCTCGCCTGTAAAGCTCATCACCCCCGCTTCGGCCTGAGCGAGAATATCGTATCCGGGCTGTTCCGCTTTCGGACCTGTGAACCCATAACCTGAAACGCTGCAGTAGATCAGGCGGGGATATTTCTCCCGCAGCGTTTGCGGATCGATTCCCCGGCGTTGCAGCGAAATCATCGATGGTTGATTGCAAATAAAAACGTCCGCGGTGGAGAGCAAACGCTGTAAAATTTCTCCACCAAGGAGATGATCGTAATTAAGAGCTATCGACCGTTTGTTGCGATTGGTGGCGAGATAATAAGCGGATTCCGTGCCGACAAATGGAGGCCCCCAGCCGCGCGTTTGGTCGCCACCCGCATTGCGCTCGACCTTGATCACGTCAGCGCCGAGATCCCCGAGAAGCATCGCGCAATAGGGGCCAGCCAAGGCTTCAGCGAGTTCAACAACTCGGATCCCGTCGAGGACCATGCTCATGGAAATGAATTATAGCGGACAATGCGCGAGTTCGCCGTCAACCCAAAGCTTGGAACGCAGGCCGATGTCCTTCCTTGCTTGAGAGGAGTCCTTCCCGGACAATATGGCTACCGAAGAAAATACGGAACATGTGGCGGCGCAATTGAACGCGCCGGCTGGAGATCCCGGAACGATGGCGAACGAGACGGCCCCACCAAAACGATTTGTCGCCTATTTTTCGATGGAAATTGCCCTGGAAAACCAAATACCCACCTATAGCGGAGGGCTCGGAGTTCTTGCGGGAGACACCATCCGCGCCGCCGCGGATATCCGCTTGCCGATGGTGGCGATGTCGCTGCTCTACCGGAAGGGATATTTTCGCCAGCGGCTTTCCGAAGAGGGAGCGCAGACGGAAGAGTCCGTGGAATGGGCGGTGGAGAAGCATCTGCAAGAAGAAAAGCCGCGCGTCTCGGTCACCCTGGAAGGACGCAAAGTGGAATTGCGCGCCTGGCGTTACACCGTCAAGGGAGTCCGCGGATACGAAGTGCCCGTCTATTTTCTGGACGCGGACCTGCCCTCCAATGACGCGCGGGACCGCGAGTTGACCGGGCAGTTGTACGGAGGCGATCCCTACTACCGCTTGTCGCAGGAGGTGTTGCTCGGAATCGGCGGCGTGCGCATGCTGTGGGCCCTGGGGCACGCGGATTTGATGCGATATCACATGAACGAAGGGCATGCCGCGTTGCTCACTCTGGAATTGCTGGGGGAGGAGGCCAGCCACGCGGGCCGAAAGTCCGTCAAGGGAGAAGACATCGAGAAAGTGCGCAGCAAGTGTGTTTTCACCACGCATACTCCCGTGCCGGCGGGGCACGACAAATTCCCGGTGGAGTACATGACCCGCCTGTTCCCCGACCAGAATCGGTTTTTTGACGTGAAAGACGCTTCTTCAGCCGATCTGGTCCGCAGCGTTTTGCAGGTGGAGCAGAATTATCCGGACCTCGAAGAAGCGGCAAGGCGCGGCGCCTCCGTCAACATGACCTATCTGGCGCTCAGCCTCAGCAATTATGTAAATGGAGTCGCCAAGCTGCACGGTGAAGTATCCCGAAAAATGTTTCCCAACGTGACGATCGAAGCGATCACCAACGGGGTGCACGCTGCGACGTGGGCATCTCCATCCTTTAAGGATCTGTTTGATCGGATGATTCCGTCCTGGCGCGAGGACAATTACAGCCTTCGTGGCGCTCTGGGATTGCCGCCGGAGGAGGTATGGGCCGCGCATCTGCTCGCGAAGCACGACCTTCTGGAGACAGTGCGCAAAAAAACCGGGATGAAGCTGGACCCCGATGCGTTCACCATCGGCTTCGCCCGCCGCGCCACCGGATACAAGCGCGCGGACCTGATCCTCAGCGACCTGGATCGCTTGCGGCAGATCGCGAAAAACGTGGGAGCGTTTCAGATCGTATATGCAGGCAAAGCACACCCGCGCGATGGCGGCGGCAAAGACATCATCAAGAAAATTTTCAAAGCCAAGAAGGCGCTTAAGAAAGCGGTCACCATTGTTTTCCTCGACGATTACGACCTGGATCTCGGCGGCAAGCTCACCGCTGGCGGGGACTTGTGGCTCAACACCCCGCAATATCCCTTGGAAGCTTCAGGAACAAGCGGCATGAAGGCGGCACTCAATGGCGTGCCAAGCCTGAGCATTCTGGACGGCTGGTGGGTGGAAGGCAACATCGAGGGCGTCACGGGATGGTCGATTGGCGAAGCGCATCGCGGCGATCCGGGGCCGGAAACTCCCGTGGATAACGCTTACGACGCGGAGAGCCTTTACTCAAAACTCGAGGGCGTAATTCTCCCGCTCTATTACGGCAGCCGGGAACGCTACCTGGATGTGATGCGCCACGCAATTGCCATCAACGGCTCTTTCTTCAACACCCAGCGCATGGTGCAGCAATACATCACCGACGCTTACTTGCGCTAGCTCGGCGGGCCTGCACAACCTCTTCCGGCCGCACCTCCATCAACATCACCCGCCGCGGCAGTTCGCGGAAGCCCGCTTTTCGATAAAAAACTTCTGCAGCTTTGTTGCGCCGCGGAAGTTGCAACTGGAACGCCCGCATGCCCCGCTCGCGGCAATAGTCTTCGATTTCATAAAGCGCCAGCGACCCGATCCCCTGGTTGCGGAAGCGCTTCTCCACAAATAAATCGCGCAGCACGCCCTCAGCGCCGCCATATTCCAGTTCAAAGTTATATGTAAGCAGCGCGTACCCCACCGGCTTTTTATGGTTCTCCATCAGCCACATTTTCCCCTGCGACGGATTCCGCAGCAGCACATCCAGCCCCTGGCTCAGCGACTTGCGATGGACGGGGGTCTTCTCGAATCGATTGTAGGCGATCACCAGTTTCAACAAAGCCGCGTGATCCTTGGGGCCGCAGGAACGGAAAGAGACCAGCATGGAGCCTCACTTTTTCTGAGCGACGCGAATGTGTTTGGTGCCTTGAAAATCCGCGCCCGCTTCCAGAATATTCGAGCGCGACAAATCCTTAGAAAAGTCCCAACTGCCATATTTCTCCGTCAACTCTGGCAAAACCCCCGGCGAAAAAACAGAAGGGAAAAGACAATCGAAGGAGAAATCGCATTACAGGTATCGTACTGCAAGCAGAGCGCAACGAAAAGTATGGTTGGAGCGCCTGTAGCGGCCACCTTCAGGTGGCCACGCTTGCCATTGTAGGGTCCCTCCGCCGCGGCCGATGGGCCGCAGGTTTTTGCATCTATGGTGTCGTGAGAAATTCGACTTAGCGAACGCGTTTCTTGTAGAGCGCCATGCCGACGGCTGCATCCATCCCGAGTTTTTCAAGCGCGCGAATTTCGCGCCGCGAGGATATTCCGCCGGCGGCAACGATGGGCAGCTTTGTCGCCGCTCGCAGATCGCGGAACCATTCAAGATTCACCCCGCCCATCGTTCCCTCGCGATCCACATCTGTACAGAGAAACCCGTTGCAGAAAGGCTCCAGCGCAGCCATGACTTCACGCGGGGAAATGCGCAGGGAAGTGCGCCACCCGTGAACCACGATTTTTCCTTTCGCCGTATCCAGTGCAATTAGAACTTGCTTCTTTTTTACCCGGCCCATGAGCCGCTTGAGAAAGGATAGATTGGGGCGGCCTTTGCGGAATGCGGCGCTGCCAATAATGATTTGCGACACTTCCAAGCCGATGAGCTGTTCGGCAGCGCGAACGGTCCGAATTCCTCCCCCGACGCGCACCTTCATGCCGTGCTCGCGCTTCGCGCGCTCGCAGAGTTCGCCGACTAGCCGGCGGTTCTGGCCCTTGCGCATCGCCGCGTCCAGGTCAATCACGTGCAGCCACTCGTGATGCCCAAATTTCTTCAGCAGTCCGAAAACATCGGAGACCGCAAGCTCGCGCCGGCGGCCGTGTACGAGTTGCACCGCCTGTCCGTCTTGCAGGTCGATGCACGGAATCAGCATGGCAGCCGAACCTCCACACCGTTGCCCCTCAAGAATTCTTTCAACGCTCGGATCGACTGCACCTGGTCATGGAAAATCGAAGCCGCAAGCGCTGCATTTGCTGCGCCGCGGGTAAACACTTCCAGAAAATGCGCCGGTAACTTCGCACCGCCGGAAGCAATCACGGGCACGGATACGCCATTGCTGATCGCCGCGGTCAATTCTGTGTCGAAACCCGATTGTGTGCCGTCGCGGTCCACCGACGTCAGCAGAATTTCTCCCGCACCCAACTCCACTCCGCGCTGTGCCCATTCCTTGGCGTTCAGCGACGTAGCTTCGCGCCCCCCGCGAATGCGTACCTGCCAGCCCCCAGCTTCGCGTTTCGCATCAATGGCCAGCACCACTGCCTGTGCGCCAAATTCAGCGGAGAGTTCGCTGAGGAGTTCCGGCCGTTCGACGGCCGCGGTATTCACGGTGATTTTGTCAGCACCGGCACGCACCACCGCGCGCGCCGCTTCCAGCGAACGGATCCCTCCGCCAGCGGTCAACGGGATGGCCAACTCTTCAGCGACGCGCCGAATGGTGTCGAGAAACGTTGGCCGATTGTCGCGCGCGGCGGCGATGTCGAGCACCACAAGTTCATCGGCCCCCTCCGCGTTGTAGCGCGCCGCGAGTTCCACGGGGTCCCCGGCGTCGCGCAAACCTTCAAAATGCACGCCTTTGACAACGCGCGCGCCATCGGTGTCCAGGCAAGGAATAATGCGCCGCGCCAGGCTCATGCCGCCGCTCGCAGAAAATTGCGAAGCACCTGTGCGCCCGCCTCGCCGCTCTTTTCCGGATGAAACTGCACCGCGCAAATATTTTCCTGTTCAATCACGGCGATGAATTCGCGCCCGTGCTCGGAAACCGCAGCGCGCTCTTTCCCCTCTGCAGGCGCGGCGAATGAATGCGCAAAATAAAAATAGGCGCCGAAAGGAACAGAATCGAGCAGGCGCGTTGCCCGAATGGTTTTCAGTGTGTTCCATCCCATGTGCGGAAGTTTCACGTTTTCAGGAAGCCGCGTGACGCGGCCGGGCAGGAGTCCCAGGCCCCGCAAGTCAGGAGCTTCTTCGCTCGATTCATACAGCGCTTGCAATCCCAGGCAAATGCCCAGAAACGCCGCGCCCCGTCCGATGGCCTCGATCAATGGCTGTCGAAGGGACCGCGCATCGAGCGCGCCAATCAGCGCAGCGCAGTGCCCCACCCCAGGAAGCACCAGGCACCGTGCCCTCGCCAGTTTTTCCGGAAGATTCGTGGTCTCTACGTTCGCACCCAGCCGGCGCAGAGCCCGCTCCACAGAAGGAACATTGCCCGCGCCATAATCAATCAGAGTGACGTTCACAGAAGTTCCTTGGTGCTCGGCAGAACTTTGCGCAATCGGCGATCCCGCGAAACCGCAAATCGCAAGGCCCGCGCGAACGCTTTGAAAAGCGCCTCCACCTGGTGGTGCGTCGATCGCCCATACAACACCCGTAAATGAACGTTCGCGCGGGCAGCTTGCGCAAATCCCTGAAAAAAATCCTCCACAAGTTCAGTTTGAAAATCGCCGACACGCGCCGCGGAAAACCGCGCCTTCACGACGCAGTGCGGGCGTCCGCCAAAGTCGATCGCCGCCACCGCCAGCGTTTCGTCCATCGGCATCAGGAAGTATCCCGCGCGATTAATCCCGCGCTTGTTGCCAAGGGCTGCAACGACGGCTTCGCCGAGCGCGATGCCCACGTCTTCGACCGTGTGGTGTTGATCCACGTCCAGGTCGCCCCTGGCCTTCAGTTTCAGATCGAAGCCGCCGTGACGCGTAACGAGGTCCAGCATGTGATCGAAGAAGGGAATCCCGGTCGAAATTTCCGATTTGCCTCGCCCATCCAGATTCATTCGCAGCGCAATATGCGTTTCCTTGGTGCTGCGTCGGATTGTCGCGGTGCGCTTCATGACGTCACCTATCCCCGTCATCCAAAAGCCGCAGAAAACTTTGCAACTCTTTTCGTGTGCCGATGGTGATGCGCGCGAACCCCGGACCCAAGTCCTTGCTGCGCTCGCGAATCAGGATTCCCTTGCGCCTCAGCCTGCGAAACAGATCCGGGCCGCTGCCGCCAAAATCAGCGAGAAGGAAGTTACCTGCGCTTGGAAACACGCGGACGTTTCGTCGTTTAAGCTCGGCGGCAAACCAGTCGCGCAGCCGCTTCGTTTCGCGGATGTACCGTTCAATCGCGCGGCGCTCCAGCACAGCCCCAACGCTGGCCGCAAGAGCCGCTGCGTTTACAGGGAAGGGAGGCAAGGCGCGGCGCACCAGGGCGAGAGAGTCCCGCTGGGCAATCACGGCACCCAATCGCAGCCCGGCAAGGCCAGCCGCCTTAGAAAATGTTTTGGCGATGAAGAGATTGGGATGCCGGCGAATCCAGCGAACGCCCGTGACGCCAGAAAAATCGGCATACGCTTCATCAAGAACGACGGCCGTATGCGGAGCGGCTTTCAGAATTTTCAGGATTGCGGCTTTGTCGACTAATGTGCCGGTCGGATTGTTCGGATTGGCGAGGAAGAAAACGCGCGGCCCCTTTCGTAGAGCCTTGAGCACCGTGGGCAACGGAAAGTCCATCTCCTCCGAATAATGCAACGCCTCGACGCGCGCGCCGGCAATCTCCGCGTAATAGCGGTACATCGGGAATGTCGGCTCGCAAATCAGGATGTGGCTGCGCGGCTCGACGAAAGTGTCAAAGAAAACGCGCAAGGCGTCATCCCCTCCATTGGTCAGCAGCAGTTCGGCGGGTTTCACGCCGAAATACCGCGCAAGGATCTGCGTCGGCGCCTGATACTCCGGATACATTGCCAGTTCCTTGCCGCTGAGCAGCCGCAGCGCGGATAGGACGGCCTTGCTGCATCCCGTCGTGTTCTCGTTGAAATCGAGCCGAATCTTTCCCCAACGGCCCTCGGCGGGCGCCTCATACGTCCGGCGTTCAAGGATCGCTTTGCGAACCGGCAGGCGCACCCTCATCGGCGCACCTCAACGGCTCGCGCGTGCGCAAGCAGCCCCTCGGCAGCCGCCAGACGCTCCACGTCTCCAGCGAGGCTACGGAATCCCGCCGCGGCAATTTTTTGCACGGTAATGCATTTTACAAAGTCCGTCGCAGAAAGCCCTCCTCGCCGCCGCGCCCATCCGCCGGTAGGCAAAACGTGATTGCTGCCGCTGGCGTAATCGCCAAAAGGTTGCGCGCTCAGCGGACCAAGGAAGATCGTCCCCGACGACCGGATACTGCCGAGAAGGTTTTCTCCGTCCGATGGCAGGCTCAAATGTTCCGGTGCAAACCGGTTCACAAATTCACAAGCGTGCTCCAGCGAGAGCGCAATCAGAATTGCCCCCGTTTTCCGTACGGAACTCTGGGCTGGATTCGTTTTCGGCAACGCATTCAATTGCGCCATCACCTCCAGCTGAACTTTCCGGGCAAACTCGGCCGACGAAGTCACCAGATAGCTCCCGGCATCCGGCGCGTGCTCGGCCTGCGCCAGCAGGTCGGCGGCAATCCATCGGGGATTGCCGGTGTTCGCCAGCACCACCGCTTCCGTGGGCCCCGCGGGCATATCAATCGCGCAATCCGCGCTCACAATCTGCTTCGCCGCGGTGACAAATCGATTGCCAGGCCCGCAAATTTTTTCAACCGCCGCAATCTTCCGCGTTCCATAAGCCATCGCCGCAATTGCCTGCGCGCCGCCAATCCTCGCGAATTCGGCGATGCCGAGCAAGTCCGCAGCCGCCAGGAGCGCGTCGTTCGGGCGAGGGCAAACCGCCAGAATGCGCGGCACGCCCGCCGCCTGCGCCGGCACGGCGGTCATCACCAGCGTTGAAAGCAGCGCAAACCGTCCGCCGGGAATATAGCATCCGACGGAATCGAGCGGGCGAACCATCTGCTGAATCCTCACGCCAGATTCCGCTCGCAAGCTCCAGTTGCGGGGAATTTGCTGCTCGGCGACGGCGCGAACATTCCTGGCGGCGTGCTCAACGGCTCGCAGAAATTGTTTATCCACTCGTTGCTTTGCCGCCGCCATCTCTTTCTTCGAAATCCACAGGCCTGACTTCGATAGCTCCGTGCCATCCAGCTTTCTCGACCAGTCTTCCAAAGCGCGGTCCCCGCGCCGCCGCACATCGGAAACAATCCGCGATGCCACGCGGTAGGCTTCCTGGTCGTGCGTCTGCCGGAGCTTCAAAAGCCCCGCTTCGGTTTTCGGACTAAGCTTCAGAATGCGCATCACAGCACAATCTTGTTCAAGGGATATTCCACAATCCCCTGAGCCTTCGCGGCCTTCAACCGCGGCAAAATCTGCCGCACCACCGATTCTTCAATGATGGTATTCACCGCAACCCAATCCGGATCACTCAGCGAGGAAATCGTCGGATTCTTCAAAGCCGGCAGCGCCGCCAGCACCGCATCCAGATTTTCCCGGCGCACATTCAGCATCAGCCCCACGCGTGTAGCCGCCGCGATTGCTCCCTGCAGCATCAGCACCATGTTTTCCGCCTTCTCGCGCTTTGCGGGATCCGCGGCCGCTTTGCGATTCATGATGAACACGGTCGCCGATTCAAGCACGGTATCCAGAATCCGCAGCCGGTTCGCGCGCAGGGACGAACCAGTCTCCGTCACTTCAACGATCGCATCCGCAAGCTGCGGCACTTTCACTTCGGTCGCGCCCCACGAAAACTCCACCCGCGCCTTCACCCCGTGACTCGCCAGATATTTCTCCGTGATTCCGACGACCTCCGTCGCGATCACCTTGCCTTCGAGATCCTTCGGCTCGTGAATCGCCGAATCTTCCGGCACCGCCAGCACCCATTTCACGCGCGCCAACCGCTGCTTCGCGTAAATCAGCTCCGCAAGCTCCAGCACATCTGCCCGCGTTTCCACCACCCAATCGTGTCCGGTAATTCCCGCCTCCAGCGCGCCGGATTCGACATACCGCGCCATCTCCTGCGCCCGCACCAGCAGGCAGCTCACCTCCGGATCGTCAATCGTCGGCACGTAGCTCCGCGAACTCATCGCGATCTTCCATCCCGCGCGCGACATCAGCTCAATCGTCGCATCCTGCAAGCTTCCCTTGGGAATGCCCAGCTTCAGCACACTCATTTCTCCTCCCGTCGCCCGTAGACACGCTCAGTCGAAAAGGTCTTCTCCGCAACGATTCGCGCATATCCATCCGCTCTCAGTTCCCGGAAAAAACACGACCGGTAACCCTCGTGGCAAACGCCCGGCCCAACCGGTTCCACCAGCAGAAGCAGCGCATCGGCATCGCAATCCACCAGCGCCTGCTTTAGCCGCAGCACGTGCCCGCTGGTCTCCCCCTTTTTCCAAAGCTGATTGCGCGAGCGGCTGAAAAAATGCACCTCGCCGCTCTTCCACGTCTCCGCCAGCGCGTGCGGGTTGACGTAACCGAGCATCAGCACTTCCTTGCTCGCATAATCCTGCAGGATCGCCGGAATCAGCCCGCCTTGTTTTTCAAATGCCAGCTCCACGAAAACCTCCCAAAAAACAAAAATCCCGCCGCGCAATCAGCGCCGGCGGGGCATTTCCTGCTTGGATATTCCAAAAACGCTAGGCAGGGCTCCACGGGCGCGGCGGACGGCCGTGATGATGATGGTGGTGTCGATGCGCCCGAATAGTCATCTGCTTAGAAAAATACAGGAAGGTGAAGGCGCGTGTCAATTGGAAGATTGCCCGCGAAATATTCAAGAAAACGATTCAAGAAATGGATACTAGGTGCGGCTGACGGTGCCCGGCGGTCCCCCCGCGCTGTAATTCACCGTCATCAGCAAATGCAGCGCGACCCCGTAGCGGTTGTTCGGCATATCTTCCACCCGAACCACCTCCGCCACATATTCGCAATTCATCGGGTCGTTATTGGAACTGAACGGAAACGTCACGAAAACTCTCATGCCTTTGTAGTAGCCCTTCCGCCGGGTCTGAAAGAAAATTCCCTCTTTCGAAGCATTGATGCTGACGGGCAGATCCTCAAAATGCTCATCGCGTGGCTCGGATGGCCGCACGCGAAGTGGTTTCGCAATTTTGGCGCGCCGTACACGCCGCTTATCCGTGAACTGGGGCTCGGTCTGGTCTGGCATTCGAGTCTCCCATGGGCGAGGAGTACTTTTATGATTGGGGCGGCAGGACGAAACGTCAAGGCATTGCGCTGAATCTGATACTGATACAGAGTGTTATAACACTGTTCCAAGAGGAAACATGAGCGAAAAGATCCAAAAGCCCGACAGCGAATGGAAGAAGCAGCTTAGCCCCAATCAATATTACGTCACTCGCCAGAAAGGTACGGAGCCCCCGTTCACCGGCGAGTATGAATCCACCGACACACCCGGAACCTACAAATGTGTCTGTTGCGGAAGTCCAGTCTTCCGGTCGGAGACAAAATTTCACTCCGGTTGTGGCTGGCCCAGCTTTACCGCCCCTCTTGAAAATCAGGCGGTCGACGAGGAGACCGATTCATCGCACGGCATGATTCGCACCGAGGTGAGATGCAGCCGCTGCGATGCGCATCTCGGGCACGTCTTTGACGATGGTCCCGGGCCAACGGGTCTGCGTTACTGCATCAATTCGGCCTCGCTCACGCTCGATAAGGACAAGCGCTAACCGGCCTCGGCAGTTTCCTTCCAAATTGTAGAAGCTGGGGAGTTTCGTTACGCGGCAGGGCAGGAATACGCAACCATCTCAGCCACTGGATCAACTTCACGTTGCCAGGCGGCCAACAGCAACACTTTGTGTCCCGCGGGATACCGGAAAACGTAGTACACATTCGCAACGCCGTCGAGCTCGAAGAAGCCGGGGCGGCGCGGGTCTGGTCGCCCGGTCAAACCCGTATCCAGCAAAAAACGAAGCTCCGCGACCTGCTCTTGCGAGTGCTCGCGAAGGTCCTCGATCAGCGGCGGTTTTTTATTCACGTTCAACATCGCCCCGTCTTCTAGTCTTAAATGCATCATAATCCTTCTCCACTTAGTAAAGACGCAATATCTGCCGAAATGTTTCATGAATACCACATCAAAATTTCCATCGTATGCCCGTTAAAGGGCGGACGGAATAGGAGCCTGAACTCTAGCAGGCCGGAGACGATCCTCGTCCGGAAGTCCTAGACACCCGCATCTCATTGCGATATGTTCCGTTTTAGCTGGTGTTTCCGCGGATTCAGGAGAACCAAGTGTCTGGAATTGGGATCTCGGTCAGGCTGCTGCTCAGACTCGCCGCACTTTCCTGCTCAATTGTGTCGTTGCCGTTGTATGCCCAGGAATTTTCTGGAAATCAGAGTCAGAAGCACTTGTTGCTGCATATCGACCCAGTCCGGGAAACGGCGGACTTTGCACTCGCGCCCAACACGCATCGCTTTACCTATGATTTGATGCCCGACGGCGCGCAAAGTTACATTTCTCTGCGGCCCCGCTCAGATTCCTCCAGCTTCGACAAATCCCTCTGGACATCGTCCCCCGGCGCGATCCAGCGGATGGAATCGGCGTTCTACTGCAATGACACGCCCTTCGTGGACCAGGTGCGTTTTCCGCTGGCCACGTTCTGGCGCGGCCGCGTCAAACTCGTCGGCTTCGAAAGCGACGTCACCACCGCTAACTTCGTGATGGGCCTTCCCGGCCAGGGAGCGCTCCACAACCTCAGCGCTTTCGGCGGCAACGGTTTCCTCGCCGTCCACACCCCGCCTTCCGATCAGTTGGCGGGGATTCACATGACGTTTTCCTGGCGCGGCAGTGATGTAGAGTCCGGCGAGAACAGCGGCCTGCGGGGCATCGAGCATCTGGTCCACGCCAGCCGTGGTTTCTTACCCTTCTTCAGCGGGCGGTCCGATTCATTTCCCGCGGCATTGCCCTAGTCACTTTTTTTAGGATTTTAATTTCCCCTGCTTCCGCAGGCTTTGCTTGCGAATCGTTTTTATTCTTGCGATAGTTGTATTTACGGTTCTTTTAAATCAGAGGTGTCCGTGGCTAAATCGTCAACTGGAACGAAGGGTCCCCGAAAGTCTGTCCGGGACGGAAAGTCGGAATTCGGAAAAGATCGCCGCCGGAAACATCATCATTTCCTGGTCACCGTCAATTACGCCGACGGAGAAACCTTTGGCCGGGTTTACACCAACAAGGAAAAAGCTACACGCTTTGCCGAGCGCCAGCGCCGCTCGCCCATCGTCAAGTCCGCGCGCGTCACCCAGGTTTCCTGATTCGCCTGCTTCTTCTCAAGTGTTTGCGGAGCTTCTTGTCGATTCGGGGAAAAGCGTGCTATAAAAGTTGTAGTCCAAGCGGCCTTAGTATAGTGGTAGTACGGAACCTTGCCAAGGTTCAGGTGTCGGTTCGATTCCGATAGGCCGCTCCATTAAATCAATCACTTACCGAAGTTGACCTGTTGGGCGTGGGAACACGAAGGAACAACTACTGTTTCCGTCGCGGGCCGGATCATCTCAACAACCTTCAAATGTGCGGCCCGCTTCGCTGGGGTCAGGGCTTGTGCGTACACGTCGAGTGTGAGTCTGCTGTTAGCGTGGCGCATCAGTTCCTGAACGGTCTTAACATCCTCACCGCTGCCCTTTAGAAGCGTTGCAAAGGTTCTACGGAACGAGTGCCAGCCTATTTGCTTCGGAATGCCCAGGCGCTTTG
>Ga0210406_10003150_pt1 | contig 18292 bp, 12 predicted proteins | sample IncBWC30MmetaG_FD_155454 | JGI IMG/M metagenome (GOLD analysis project Ga0210406, IMG submission 155454) | Forest soil microbial communities from Barre Woods Harvard Forest LTER site, Petersham, Massachusetts, United States - Inc-BW-C-30-M | ecosystem: Environmental > Terrestrial > Soil >... | reverse complement strand
CGAGACCCAGGTTTGATCGAACTAGCACCCTCCATTCTGTCGGCGGACTTCGCTCATTTGGCAGAGCAGGTGGCGCGAGCCCAGGAGGGCGGCGCAGCCGTGATCCACGTCGATGTAATGGACGGCCACTTTGTGCCGAACCTCACCCTCGGGCCACCCGTGGTGAAGTCGCTACGCAAGGCGACCAAGTTGCCACTAGATTGTCACCTGATGATCGACAATCCCGACGAGTTCATCCCGATTTTCGCGGAAGCCGGAGCCGACTGGATTTCCGTTCACCAGGAAGCGACCGCGCACCTCAACCGCACGCTGCAACACATTCGCGATCACGGGCTCCGCGCAGGCGTAGTCATCAATCCGGCAACTCCGGTAGAGACTCTTACCGAAGTGCTTGATATGGTGGACTACGTTCTGGTGATGTCGGTCAATCCCGGTTTCGGCGGCCAGAAGTTTCTGCCGAATTCGCTCCACAAAATGCGGCACTTAGCGGAAATCCGCTTGCAGCGTGGCCTGAACTTCCGCATCGAGGTCGACGGCGGTGTGGCGCTCGATACAGTGGGCGAAGTGATCCGAGCCGGTGCAGAAATTCTGGTGGCAGGCAACGCGGTGTTCGGTAAAGGTGATCCAAAGACCAATGCAGAGCAGTTGCTGAAAGCTGCCACGGAGGCAACTCTGCTCAAGGTCTAAAACGGCCGGACTGCCAATCCGGTCTCGGACGCGGCGACAGATCCCGCGCCACTCCAAGCTCTCCCGAGGTTTTCATGATTCTTCGCGGCAAAGTTAATCGCAGCATGCTCCATCGCATCGCACACAGATTGCCAGTCCTGGCACTGTTAGGGCTTGCGCTTGCCCTTTCCGTGGCTTGCACGAACAAGAAGGTCAACAACCCTCTGTCGAACGTTGGCTCCAAGCAGCCCGACAAAGTCCTCTTCGATCGCGCCATGGACGCCATGAAGCACAACCGCTTCGACGTCGCCCGCATGACCTTGCAGACCCTGATCAATACTTACCCGGACTCCGAATTCGTCGCCCGTGCCAAGCTGGCGATCGGCGACTCCTGGTACGCAGAAGGCGGCTCAGCGTCGCTCGCGCAGGCCGAAATCGAATACAAGGATTTCATTACCTTCTTCCCCAACATGCCCGAAGCGGCAGAGGCCCAGCTGAAGATCGCGAACATCCATTATCAGGAGATGGAGAAGCCCGATCGCGATTACACCCACGCCATGCGCGCGGAAGAGGAATATCGCAGCCTGATTCTCCAGTTCCCTGACTCGAAGCTGGTGCCTGAGGCCAAGCAGCGGTTGCGCGAAGTGCAGGAGATCCTCGCCGAGCGCGAATACGAAATCGGTCACTTTTATTACTTGCGCCAGTCGTTTCCGGCGGCGATTGCGCGCCTGAAATCGCTGTCCGACAAGTATCCGCTCTATAGCCGCGCCGACGAAGTCCTGTTTCTTCTTGGCCAGTCCTACGAATCAGAAGCCAATCTGGTGCGCGCTCGCCAGATGGATGAGACGGTGAAATCCCGCTTGATCGAGCAATTCAACAGCAAGGCCGCCGAAGCGTATTCCAAGATCCTGACCCGTTATCCGATGATGGATCGCGCCGCCGACGCGACCGCGCGACTGGAGGCTTTGAAGAAGACGGTTCCGAAAGCCACACCCGCGGCAGTGGCACAGAACAAAGCGGAGATCGACAGCCGTACCGCCGAGAGCATGGTCAGCCATGTCATGACTGGTTTGGGTAAACATCCTAGCGTGGCTATGGCCTCAAAGGTCGGCGAGCCGCCGCTTGTAGACCCAACCCCGATGAGTGCGACTCAGGTCACCAAAGACGCGACCGACGCTCTACTCGGCAGATCGCCATCCGTTGGGGGCGGCGACAACAGCGTCGCGGTTGAGACTGTGAGCAACGGCGCACCGCCGGCAAGCGAGGAAGTACCTCGTTCAGCGACCCCCCCTGCCGACAATCCGGGAGGCGCGCCGCCAGCCGGCGAACTCCAACCCAACGCGCCCGCCGACTCGAACGAACTCAAAGTCGACGCCCCGGCTACAGACGCGACAGGCGCCACTGTGCAGCCACCCTCGCAAATCAACGAAATTCAGAATGGTGCGCCTGCTGACGGCAATTCCACCTCCAGTAGTTCCAACGCAACCCAGGCCGATACCTCGAGCAGCAAGCCAAAAAAGAAGAAGGGACTACACAAGATTATTCCGTTCTAGCGACACTCCAAAGTAACGAAAAGGCACTGGCAAGCGGCGATCTCGCGCGGAAATCCTCCTCCCGACTTCGCCGCTTTCCTTTTCCTTGCAGCCATGTCCGCTGGTAACCTGCTCAGACGGGTTCTCCACATTGACTTGCAACCGGGGCCGGGTTAACTTCGCCCTTGGCTCCCCCCACCAAAGGACATCCCTTGGCCCGCAAGATTCTGCTCGCCGACGACAGTGTGACCGCCCAGAATATGGGCCGGAAAATCTTGACCGATGCCGGCTACGAGGTGGTCGCGGTCAACAACGGATCGGCTGCATTAAAGAAGATCATCGAGCTGAAGCCCGACCTCATTGTTCTCGACGTTTACATGCCCGGCTACAGCGGGCTTGAAGTCTGCCAGCGCATCAAGGACAATCGCGATACCGCCCGCATCCCGGTTCTGCTCACCGTGGGCAAGCTCGAACCCTTCAAGCCTGAAGAAGCCCGCCGCGCCCGTGCCGATGCCTTTGTGGTCAAGCCGTTTGAAGCCAGCGAACTTTTGACCGCGATTGCCAAACTCGAAGAAAAAATCGCTCCCCAGCCTGAACCGTATAAGCAAGGTCGCTTCGCCAAAGCAGTTGCTTCGCTGGACGAGTCAGAAAGTCCGAGCGGAGAGAAGTTCGGTGACTCTGACAGTGGCTGGAAATCTCGAATTCGTTTTCCGGGAAGAAAGAAACAAGTGGAACCCGAGGAAGCGCCCGAGATCCCGGTGCCGTCGAAGGCTGCGCGCGATTTCCGCGAAGCCCCCACTCCCGCGCCACCGCCGGTCACTCCCGTGTCCCCCGCTCCGAATTTCGAGCGCCCGATTCCAGCTGGCATTCCGCGTGACATTACACCCGAGGAAATCGCTGCCATCTCCGCCGCGGCTGCGCGGTTGAGCGGAGCGGCCTCGGAGATGGTTGAGACTCCCCCCGCCAGCCAAGTTTCTGACGCGCCAGCGCTTGAGCCTTCTTCAGCGGCTGCTGCGCCCCCGATGGTGGAATCGCACTCACACTCAGCCGCCCCGCAGCCAGTTGGGATTCCAGACCCCGCCGTCTCAGGCGACATCGCCCCGATCACGTTCGCCAGTTCGCCTACCTTCGGCGAAGAACGCCTAGCCGAAGAAAAACACGCCGAAGAAAGACAGGCCGAGGAGCGACTGGCTCCAGCCATCTCGGCCAAGGAGGAAGCGGGCGAGGAAGAATCACTACAGGAAAAGACGCACGCTGAGGCTGCAACTGCGTGTTTGGCGGACACCGCGATCTCCGAACCGGCAACTGCGTCGCTGGAATCTGTTCTACCTGCGATCGACTCTGCAACGGTCTCGCGGGAACCGGTTCTCACCTCACTCGAGGTCGCATCGCCTGAAGCCCGTTCTTCCGAAATCGCTGTTCCCGCGCTTGAGATACCCCAGCCCCGCCCAGTGGAGCAACCAGCGGTTGCTGAAGTCGCTTCGGTCACGCCCGAGCCGCCGGTTGCGCAGTCCGAAAAGACCACTGAGATTCACGCTTCAACCCAAGCCGAGATCCAAGTTCTAGCGCAAAGCGAAGTTCAGAATGCCGCATCGCCTGGTGCGGAGCCCAGCCCTCAATCGGAATGTGCGGCTGCTCTCGCCCCGCCTGCGACCGACACGATCGAGCCGCCTGCAAGTCCAGTCATCGCCGCTGCGCAGGACGAAGAAGTCATGGCGGCGCTGCAAAATCTGATTCCCACCAACGGGTCTGACAACGCGGCAACGTCTGCACAAAAGGAAGATCTGCCGTCTGGCCTGGTCGCAGCCGTCGCGGAATTCGCTAACGCCGGAGTACCCGTCCTCCGCCCACGCTGGATCGCGGAAGAGGCCGTGCTCACCCCGCAAGAAGCTGCGCTCTCTCTGGAGCAGGAAATGGAGAAAGCGTACGCCGCCTTCGCCGCGACCGAAGCCGCGCGCATGCTCGCAACTTCCGCCATTGAGTCGCTGGCCGCCGAACCGCTACCCTCCCACAATTTCGCGATTGTTGCTCCAACTCCAGAGTTTGCGCCGGCACTTGCCACATCGGACGCGGCCTCGCACGGTGCCGCGGAATCTGAAGCCATTCCTGCGTTGGTCTCCGCCGCGGCAGCCGGCGACGGTAGCGCCATCTCAATCAATGGCCCCGCGGCGCCTGAACCTTTTGGCCTCGCGCGCGATTCGCAAACGCCCATTTTTTCCGAACCGGCACCAGTTGAATCTGTTCCCGCACTCGAGACTCGCACTCAAGTCGTGGAGGACATTCCTTCTCGGGTGGTAGTTACCGATTTCGCGGTAGCTGCTTCCCCGTTGCCGGAAGCCTCCGAAACCGAACCTGCAGCAACCAGTTCTGCCTCGGTCGCATTCGAGCCAGCGAATACAAATCCTTACCCGCCGGTTCAGGAAGAACCGGCAGAGCCGTATGCCGCTTCGGCGGATGGCTCGCAAGAAACGATCTCTGCAGGAGGAACAGACTCCATGGCTAAGAACTCTGAATCCCTGGGCTTCAAGATGATTCGCCAGTCCCCCGCTGGCTCCAAGGCCGCATCCGGTGCGCCCGTCACCAAGGAAAATTTCGACGCGCCAGCTGTACCGGCTGCCGAACCCGCGGCCATGGCTGCGGCCGCATCCGCGGAAGCCACGTCGCCCGTTCCACCTATGCCGGCGACCGCCCCCGACCCGCGGGCCATCGCTAGCATTGTCGACAGTGTGCTCGCCGAACTGCGCCCCAAGATTGTCGAAGAGATCGCGAAGAAGCTGGCCGAGCCGCAAAAATAGATCCAATCTCGATTCCGCACTTCGGCCCAGACGTCATAACCTACGCGGGAGGATTCGGCCCCGCTAGGAATCCACCATCCAGCACGATCCACTGTCCCGTCATGAACGACGCGTGTTCTGAGCACATCCAGACCACGGCCTCCGCCACTTCCACCGGTGTTCCAAACCGCCCCAGCGGATGCAGGCTCGTCGCGTATTTGCGCATCTCGGGCTCGCCGAAAACCCGCTCTCCCATCGGCGTCTCAATTACCGCCGGGCAGATCGCATTAATGCGGATTCCACTGCGCGCCGTCTCCAGCGCGCCCGACTTGGTCAGTCCCATCACGCCGTGCTTGCTTGCGCAGTACGTCGCTGCCCCGGCGGACCCCATCAGCCCCGCGATCGACGACATGTTCACGATCGCGCCGCCTTTCCCCTGTTTCAGCATCTGCTGAATTTCATACTTCATGCACAGCCACACGCCTTTGAGGTTGATGTCGATGGTTTGATCCCAATCTTCCTCTGATTGTTCGGCGATCGGGATCCATTTCCCTTCGATCCCCGCATTGTTGAAAGCAAAATCCAGCCGTGCGAACTTCTCCACGGTCTTGTCCACGAGCGCTCGGACCTCGGCTGCCTTCGACACGTCGGTCTTCACAAACAATCCGTCGCCCCTGACCTTCCGCACCAGGTCGAGCGTCTCGTTTCCTTCTGCCTCGCGCCGGCCGGCTACCACCACTTTCGCTCCCTGCTTCGCAAACAGGATGGCGGCATCCCGCCCAATGCCTGACGTCCCTCCGGTCACAATCCCAACTTTCCCTGCGAAATCCATCTCCGTGATCTCTCCTTAGAGTCTATTTTGCACGAAACTCGCGCCGCATCCACGCCCCCAAATCCGATCGACCCGTTGGAGGATACACCCTTCCCGTCCGCTCTCGCTTTCCCAGCCGATCCGCCATTTCCGCCGCTGTGTTCCGCGCCCGAAGTCCTGCTAAACTCTCCGCGGCATCGTCATGCTGCGCTACCTGGCACTGACCGTAACAATCGCACTCCACCGCGCGCCACCTACATGCCGAATCCAGACTACTCGGAGAAAGCCCGCAAGAAGAAGATCGAGGGAAACGTGATGCTTTCGGTGGTAGTCGGCACCGATGGACTCCCGCGCGACATTCATGTCACGCGTACCTTGGGCTACGGGCTCGATGAAAAAGCTATGGAAGCTGTACAGAAATGGAGATTCACTCCAGCCACGCGTGAAGGCCATCCAGTCGCAACTGAAATTGCGGTCCAGGTGCAATGCAAACTGTATTGATTCCGCGACCCCCCGCGCGACGAAATGTGCCGCGCATCGATTGCCCGCGTGAATGCTCGTCGACCGTAGTCCTTTAAGACAGAAGCTCCCCACCAGACGCCGGCCCGGCCCCATGGCACAGGCGAATCATCCCCAGCAGTTCCCGATGGCACCCCGTGCAAGGCTGACACCTGTGGATTGCTCAAACGGTATCAGGTCAGGGCTTCGGGTTTTCATTTGATTGGAAAAGAGACCGAGCGCGGCTGGGAGCAGGCCGAAGACGTCAGCACGTTATTGCCGTCACTGATGCACTACCGGGACAAGGATGACGATACAGCGAAGAACCTGCGGGAAGTTCTTGAGGAAACATCGCTGGCGGACCTTGAGAGACAAACCGGTTTGAGCAGGCACACGATTCTGCGAGCGCGCAGGCGCCAGAAGGTGAGAACGAGATCTGCGAATATATTTGAATGCGCACCTCCGTGGTCTTGCAGTGACGCGCATGTGACCTGTCATGCAATCCGCAGGACTTCTCTCCACGCTTTGCGTTCACTTTTTCCAGAAAAGGATGTGGCGTTCGAAATCGAAAGCGATTTGTGTTAGCCCCAGGGTGGAGATGCCAAGCAACCCGTCGAACTCACGACCGCTGTCTCTTTGATCCTCCACCAAGAAGGCTTTCTGCCGACCAAAATCCGTTTCGCCTAGACGTATTTTTGCAAACATCACTTGTTGGAGCCGAACGTCTCCTCCCATATTCGACGATGCTTTTTCGCCTGAGGCGGTCAAGTACGGAAATCGATCGCGAATTCTACTTCGGAAAAGCAGCAGGCCAGAGGCTCCCGTGTCCAACAGAAGATTCATCTGTTGCCCGTCTGCTTCGATCTGAACTGTTATAAAGGGCGGACCACTTTGAAAGGAAAGTCTGGAATTTAAAGGTTGTACTGAGCCGAATATGAGCCTTTTCCTTTTGTAGTCGAGGGCGAAGTTGCTCCGCCCGAGCACATCCAGCCCAATCACACCGTCCACGCTAACCCCCAAACCGCTCTGGAGAAACGCCAAGTCGCGCACCAAAATCGGCAAGGACTCTGCTCGAAGAGGACCTATCTTTAATGACGGCAACACAGCGCGTTTCACTTCGATGTTTTGGTTGAGCAATGCAAGCTTTCCGTTGACTTCGTTGAGCTTCAGCCTCTGGGCGACTTTGCTATCTATCACACTTGGATCGGCGCCGGTATCTACCAGGAAATTCATTGCGTTGCCCGTGCCGAGGCTCCCTTGAACAACCATCAGATAGCCGCGAAATAGTCGGAAGGGGACCTCAAAATGTTCCGACATCGAGCCAATGACCACGCCTTGGGGCTCTTGAGCGGTTGCAGCAACAGAGAGAGCCAACAGCAGAACAGAGGGAATTGAGCAGAGTTTCACGCGGCACCTCCTGGGGTGTCGCGGAAAACTGGTCTTTCTACCTATCTACCTCAATGCATAGTCCGTACTACGAGGCTCGCACGGATCTCGCGGCGTAAACGCCTGATAACAGTAGCGTTAGACTTTGCTGTACTGTCTCTAGAATCGAGGCTACACTGTCCGCGTTTGGGGCGAAGACAGTGAACCGTATTGCTACGGAACCGGGAGTGGCTCGGTTTGGGGTATTCGAAGTCGATTTGCACACGGGAGAACTGCGCAAGAAAGGGCAGCGGCTACGGATACCCGGCCAATCATTCCAAGTCCTGAAGTTGCTGCTAGAACGCCCCGGTGAACTCGTAAGCCGGGATGAGCTCCGCGAAAAAATCTGGGGGAGCGACACCTTCGTCGACTTCGAACACGGGTTAAACGCCGCGGTGAATCGACTCCGCGAAGCTTTGGGAGATTCCGCCGACAGTCCTAGGTTCGTCGAAACACTTCCGCGACGCGGATACCGCTTTATCGCGCCTCTGCAGGGTGTCGGGGAGAGCGTGCCGGAACCGGCACCAACAATTGGAGCCACCATCCATCTTGGAATATTCTGGAAAGTGACCCTGGCTGCTGCCATAGCCGTCGTAGCGCTTGCAGCAGCGGGTTATAAGTATCTCCAGCCTCCCAAGCTCAACGAAAAAGATACTGTCGTGTTGGCCGACTTGGCCAACCAGACCGGCGATCCGATTTTTGACGATACTTTGAAGACTGCCCTCGATATCTCCTTGCGTCAATCACCGTTTCTCGACGTACTCTCCGATCAGAAAGTCGGTGAACTTCTGCAACTTATGACACGTCCGGCTGGTACGAAACTCACACCCAATGTGGCTCGTGAGCTCTGCCAGCGTGCGGGGAGCAAGGTTTATGTCGCGGGCTCTATTAGCAGCTTAGGTAGCGTGTATGTGTTGGAGCTGAAAGCCGTGAACTGCGGGAACGGCAACACGTTTGTGGCGGAACAAACCGCTGCTATGGCTAAGGAGAAAGTGCTGGACGCGCTTGGCAACGCAGCATCCAAGCTACGCCGCGAACTGGGCGAATCGGTGGGCACTGTGCAGAAATACGATGTGCCACTCTCGGAGGCGACCACATCGTCACTGGCCGCGCTCAAGGCGCTGTCCTTAGGAGACGGCAAGCACGCCGCTGGCGAGGAGCTCGAAGCGATAGGTCTCTATCAACATGCCATTGAACTCGACCGCAATTTTGCGCTGGCCTATGCCCGGTTGGGTACCTCCTATTCTAATCGTGGGGAGACGGTGCTGGCGGAACAGAACCAGGAAAAGGCCTTCGAACTGCGTGAGCGCACCAGTGAGCGCGAAAAGCTCTACATCACAGCGCACTACTATGCCGACCGCGGGCAGCTGGACAAGGGCATCGCCGCGTACAAGTTATACAAGCAGAGCTATCCGCGCGATTTGGTCCCCTATAACAACCTAGCTAACATCTACACCGTTGTGGGCCAGTTTGAGAGTGCGCTGGAGAACGCTCGCCAGGCGGTAGCCTTGGATACTGGTCGCATCGAGAGCTACGGCCCCCTTGTCACGGCCTACACGGGCTTGAACCGGATCGACGAGGCGCGAGCCACCATCAACGAAGCCTTCAAACATTCCCCTAACAACTTGAACCTGCATATGATGCTAGCCGGGATTGCATTTTCGCAGAACGACTTCGCAGTCGCGGAGGAGGAATTGGAAAGGGCGCAGGCCTCGGGTGACGAAGGCGAGTACATGGTGGCTGGGTTACGCGCCGATCTCGCCCTGTACCACGGAGAGTTGAGGCGGGGACAGGCGTACTTCCATAAAATGGCGGTGCTGGCACAGAAAGCTAATTTGAAGGAGGGGATCGCCGGAGGTTTAGCCAGGCAGGCAGTCTATGAGGCGATTTTCGGCCTCAGGCAGTTGGCTATCAAGACGGCCAATGATGCTCTCAGAGAGTCAGATGCATGGGAGGTAGCTGGTCATGTTGCGCTAGCTCTCGTTCTCGCCGGGCAGAGCGCTAGGGGCCAGCAAATCACCGATCGTCTCACGGCTTCCCGTCCCTATGACACATTTGCGCAGAATGTGTTTGCCCCGCTTAATAATGCATTGGCAGCGCTTAACCGCGGAGACACCGCCAGAGCGACTGACATGCTAAACACGGCCTCATTCTATGCCCCGGCTGATACCACCGTGCTGTACGCACGTGGAATAACCTACCTGCGCGCGGGTCAGACTGAGGATGCAGTGCAGTCCTTTCGAAAGATCTTGGATCTTCGGGCGGTGGATGCCTTCGACCCGCTCGCATCCCTCGCCTATCTCCGGCTAGCTCAGGCCTACGCGTCGCAAGGTGACCTGCCGCACGCCCAGCTGGCCTACCAGTACTTTCTGACACTATGGAAAGATGCTGACCCCGACATTCCCATCCTGATGCAAGCCAAGGCGCAATACGCGAAGTTGCATTAGCCGCTGCCAAGGTTGCTCGCCACCTGAGGTGCCCTCCCGTCATTCCTCACCACTCCATCCGACCACATAATTAGATCGACATGTATCAATCTAGCCTTGTGAACCGCAACCTCTTGTGGGGGTGCATATTCCATCCCGTTGCGTTCTCGCCATAATTGGGTATCCAGGCTACGATGAGAAAATATTCAACGCGAAACCAGCCGTTGTTACAGTGACTAAACGGGATATTGGTTTGGTGGAGCGATATGTTCGATCCCGTGAAGCGCAAGCTGCGGAGGCGAGGCCAGCACTAGACTACATTGATGAAGACGCTTGCAAAGAGGCCGAGGCTCTTAAGCAGCGGCTCTCCGACATTTCTCCGGGTCGGGAGTCGGCTGCGGTCTACCAATACGCCATTCTTGAGATTCTAAATTACCTTTTCAATCCTGATTTGATTGCCGGAGAACCAGAGGTCAGGACAATCGATGGGACGGAGCGGAGAGACATTATATTCACGAACGATTCCGATGAGTCATTCTGGGAATACATCCGGACTACGCATGATGGCATCCTCCTGATGTTCGAGACTCAGAACACCGAAACGTTGGACATCTCCGCGATCAATCAGACTGCCACGTACGTTGGGGATCGGATAGGCAGACTTGGCATAATCGTCACTCGGCAGTCACGCCCTGAGGCGATTCGTCGGAAAATCTTCTCGGTTTGAAACGATTCATCACCTCGAAAAGTTATTCTGACTTTGAATGATGCTGAAATCCGAGAACTATTAGACCTACGTTGTCGAGGTGGTTCGCCAACAAAGTGGATGCAAGCACACTATCGAAAATTCCGCACCTCAGTGCAATAGCAGACTTTCTGCTGCAGCTGGGGAGTCAGGTAAAGGCACAAGACCGTCCCAGGGCATGGGCTGCAGGGGTGTGGCAGTTTTGCCGCTCCTTCCTTCTACCCCTTGTAAGGTTTGACCGCTTTTTCCGCCCGCCTGTAAGATCAAGGATTACCTGTCATTCGGCGATGCCAACTGGTGCTGCGAATTCGCAAACTCATGCCCCACGAACTTCCCAAAGCGTACGAGCCCGGCGCCATCGAAATGCGCTGGGCCGAGTACTGGAAAAACGAGCACCTCTTCGACGCGCCCACTCCACCCGAGGGGCGCCATGCCCGCACGTTCAGTTTGCTGCTGCCGCCGCCCAACGTGACCGGTCGCCTGCACATGGGTCACATGCTCAACCAGACCCAGATGGACATCATCATCCGCTGGCATCGCATGTTGGGCGACCTCACGCTCTGGCTCCCGGGCACCGATCACGCCGGCATCGCAACCCAGATGATGGTCGAGCGCCAGCTCCGCACCGAGGGCAAATCGCGGCAGGAACTCGGTCGTGAAGAATTCGTCTTGCGCGTGTGGTGCTGGAAGAAGCAATACGGAGGCGCGATCCTCGAGCAGATGGAGCGCCTAGGCGCCTCGGTCGACTGGCATCGCCTCTACTTCACCATGGACGATGACCTCTCGCACGCCGTGCGCGAAGTCTTCGTGCGCCTCTATGAGCAAGGCCTCATCTATCGCGGCAACTACATCGTCAATTGGTGTCCCGACTGCGGCACCGCCGTCTCGGATCTCGAGGTCAAGCACGAAGACGTTCCCGGCAAGCTGTACGAAATTCGCTATCCGGTGGTGGGCTCGAAAGAGTTCATCACAGTCGCGACCACGCGCCCGGAAACCATGCTTGGCGACACCGCGATCGCGGTGAATGCGAATGATATTCGCTACAAGCATCTGCACGGTAAGCACGTAATTCTGCCCCTGATGAATCGCGAGATTCCGATCATCACCGACGAACTTGCCAATCCCGAGTTCGGCACTGGCGCCGTGAAGGTCACGCCCGCACACGATCCCAACGACTTCAAGGCTGGCCTCCGTCACAACCTGCCGCAGATCACGGTGATGGACGAGCGCGCACACATGAACGAGAACGCCGGGCCTTATGCCGGCCTCGAGCGCTTCAAAGCCCGCGAGCGCGTGATCGCCGATCTCGAAGCACAGGGCTTCCTCGCAGCGGTTAAGGACTACACGATTCCGCTCGGCCGCTGCGATCGCTCGGGAACGATCATCGAGCCGCGGCTCAGCGAGCAGTGGTTCATTAAGATCGAGCCCCTCGCCAAGCGCGCCATCGAAGTCGTCGAGAAAGGCTACATCCGCTTCACGCCCGACAACTACAAGCAGATCTATCTGAACTGGATGTACAACATCCACGATTGGTGCATCTCGCGCCAGCTCTGGTGGGGCCATCGCATTCCGGTGTGGCGCTGCGCCGATTGCAAGGAAGTGATCGTGGCGCGCGAGGCGCCAACGAAGTGTACGAAATGCGCAGGGGCGAATCTCGAGCAAGACACCGACGTGCTCGACACCTGGTTCTCGTCGGGCCTCCTGCCGTTTACCGCGCTCGGCTGGCCCGAAGCCACCCGTGATCTCGAAACCTTTTATCCGACATCGCTGCTGATCACCGGTTTCGACATCCTCTTCTTCTGGGTCGCGCGCATGATCATGTTCGGCTGCTGGTTCATGATGCCGCCCGAAAAACCTGAGCGTGAGAAGCAATCAGATCCGATCGCTCCTGACGAGAAGGTAAAGGCGATTCTTATGGATCGGCTTGGAGCCTCTCAAGCCAAGGAGGTCATGAAGACTGCAGTCGACGAGGGCCTCGACACCGCCGAACTTGCGATGGCTACCGAGCAATCCTTTGATATCAAGATTCCCATCGAAGCTGGCGACCTGAAGAAAGTTCGAATTCCTCAAAGTCATCACCGCGAAGAAGCCCTGCGCAACAGCGTTCCCTTCCGTGAGGTCTACATCCACGCGCTCGTCCGCGACGCCGAGCGCCAGAAGATGTCGAAGACCAAGGGCAACGTGCTCGACCCGATCGAAGTGATCAATCAATACGGCACAGACGCGACTCGCTTCACGCTCGCCGCCATGGCAGCGCCGGGCACCGACATCGCCTTTAACCCCAGCCGCACTGAAGGTTATCGCAACTTCGCCAACAAGATCTGGAACGCTGCCCGCTTCCTCTTCATGAACCTCGATCGCTTAGGCGACGATGTGGCAGCAAATGTGGCGCGGACACTCCTGTCTGCGAAAAGCGAGCAGCTATCGGAGAATAAAAGCTCGGTGCCCCAGGTTCGCGGCCGTTCTTCGGACGCTAACCTGGGTCTTTCGCACCCCAAAGGCATCCCGGCGTTCGCCCCCGCAACGCTCGAAGACCGCTGGATCCTCTCGCGCTTCAACCGCGCCACTGCCGACGTCAATGATGCGCTCTTAACTTATCGTTTCCACGAAGCCGCCAACCGCATCTACGACTTCTTCTGGGGAGAACTCTGCGACTGGTATCTCGAACTCATTAAGCCGCGACTCATGGGCGACGACGCGGCCATCGCGCGCCAGGCCTGCACCAACCTGCTCACGCTCTTCGAGGCCTCCCTCCGCCTGCTCCACCCGGTAATGCCGTTCATCACCGAGGAAATCTGGCACGCCATCTACGACGGCAAGCCGCCGTTGAGGTCGATTGCCCTCGCGGCATACCCGCAATCCGACGACAAGCAGATCGACCTTGCCTCCGAAACTCACATGGCGGTTCTGCAAGACCTGATCGTCAGCATCCGCAACCTGCGCGCCGAACTGAAAGTAGAAAACAAACTCAAAGTTCCGATCCAGCTCTACGCCCACGAGCCGGAGATTCGCACAGTCATCGAGCAGAACCAGGGTGCAGTCGAACGCCAGGCCAACGTGGAGCGCATCGAGTTCGTGAATACATCGTTAGCCAAGCTCCCTGGCGCGCGCCACACGGCCCGTTTCGATGTGCACGTGCTCTACGAGCAAAAGATCGACGTCGCCGCCGAATGCGAGCGCCTGAGAAAGGAGCTCGAGAAAATCGAGAAGGCGCTGGTCAACGGAGGAGAAAGGCTTGGCAACGAAACCTTCTTGTCGAAGGCACCCGCGAACGTGGTCGAAGGCCTTCGCAAGCAGGTCCAGGAAAACGAGATCCTGCTGGAAAAAACAAAAAGCAAAATGCAGGAGCTAGGCTGCGAGTAGCATCCGCCTTCGTGTAGGCCGAGCCTGCCCTGAGCGAAGTCCAAGGCCCTCGCCAGGGCGGTCGAGCGAGCGCAGCTCGATAGAGTTTTCTGATAGCTGACAGCTCTCTCCGCGTTGTTTAAGCTAGAAGCTCGGAGCTCGCAGCTACCGCCCCATGGACTTCAACTCCCGCCGCATCACCGCCATCCTCGAGAACGCGCTGCTCGAAGACCGCGCCACGCGCGACGCGACCACTTCAGCCTGCATCGACCCCGCGCAGCGGGCCACCGCCACCATTCTCGCCAAGCAAGAATGTATCCTAGCGGGTCTCGGAGTAATCCCGCGCATCCTCGAAGTCTTTGCCACCCTTGACGGTTCGGTGGTCTCGCACTTCGAAGTCACCAGCCACCCCGAAATCTTCGACGGCGTACACCTCCGCAAGGGCCAGTCAATCGCCGTCATCCGGCATAACGCCCGCGTGATCCTCTCCTGCGAGCGCGTGATCCTGAACTTCCTGCAGCGCATGGGCGGCATCGCCACGCTTACCCGCAAATTCGTCGACGCCGTAAGCGGCACAAAGGCTCGCATCCTCGATACCCGCAAGACCGTCCCCTGCATGCGCGTCATCGATAAGTACGCGGTGCGTTGCGGCGGCGGACAGAACCATCGCCTCGATCTTTCCGATGGCGTGCTGATCAAGCGTAATCACATCGCACTCGCCGGGGGCATCATTCCGGCGCTGGACCTCGCGCATCGCAATCGTCGCGGCGCGCAACCCATCGAGATTGAGGTTTGCTCGCAGGCTGAGATGGAAGAGGCCCTCGCCCACGGCGCCGAAGCGCTGCTGCTCGATAACATGAGCGTTGACGATGTCCGCAAGGCCGTCGAACACTGCGCCCAGCTCGAAAAACGAATTCCGCTCGAATGTTCGGGCGGAGTGACCCTCGAAAACGTCCGCGCCTATGCCGAAACCGGAGTGCAGTTCATCTCTGTAGGCGCGCTCACGACATCGGCCCAGTCTGTCGACATGAGCGTGCGCGTCACGCCAGCCTGAGCCTACAGCGGCAATGCACTCGGAAACCTCGTTTGAAAATCCAGCAGCGCCACCCACTCCGGAGTGATCGTGATACGCACCATCTCCGGCGCCATCCCCTCCATTTGTTTCACCCACGCCTTCCCTTGCTCCGCACCGAAATACCGCTCTGCTGCGAGAGCATATTCGGGGGCAACGCCTTTCAACGTTTCCATCCGCGCCGAGCCTCGCACCGACAGGACGTTGTACGGGAAGCCTTCGTTGTCAATCGTCAGCGCTACCTCCGGATGCTTCGCCAGCGCCTTCAACTTCGGCGCTTTCGGCGGCGTGCCCAGCACAAATTCTTTTCCGTTCCAGTGAAACCAGATCGGCACCACACGCGGTGTGCCATCCATCCACACATACGCTAGCCGGCCCGGCGCCCGAGATTGCAAAAGCTTCTGCGAGGCCGGATGTTGTAGCAGCGATAGATCACCCTGCGTGCAAGGCATTGAAACCTCCTCTGTATTGGGGTTGATGGTGCCTCAGGCGCGTGCCCCTTCCTCGGGCGCTAACCTGGGCATTCCAAAAGTTGCCGCCAGCACTCTACGCCCAAAGCACAAAATCAGCCAGCCGTCTCCAATCGTCCAAATCCCCTATAATTCCCGCATCACTTCCAAGACCCCAACCCGCACTCGCAAGCCGGCCGCCGCGCCCACCCATCTCTCCGACGCCCGCCTCGGCCGGATTATCCGCCTGCTGATGGATCACGCCACCATGGTCGTGAGCGGCACCAAACTCGCCAGCGACCTCCACATCACCCGTTCCGAAGTCTGGCGCCTCATCCAGCAACTCCGTTCTCTCGGCGTCGAGGTAGAAGGACGCCCCGCCACCGGCTACCAGCTCCGCGCGATGCCCGACCTGCTTCTCCCTGAAGTCCTCGCGCCCTTGGTGCACGGCACCATCTTTGCCACGAACATTCATCACTCTTACAAGACCGGCTCCACCAACACGGTCGCCATGGAAGCCGCTACTGGCGGAGCGCCCGAGGGCAGCGTCTTTCTCGCCGAAGAACAAACCGCTGGTCGCGGCCGCGGTGCGAATGTGTGGCACTCGGCACGCTCAGCCGGAATCTACTGCTCAGTGATTCTGCGCCCGGCGCTTCCCCCGTCCGACGTACTGGTGCTGTCACTGGCTGTGGCTCTCGCAGTACGTGCTGCGATCCGCGAACTCAACCCCGCGCTCCAACCCGATCTTAAGTGGCCCAACGATCTTCTCCTCGATGGCAAAAAGTTTTGCGGCATTCTCACGGAGATGAACGCTGAGCCGACCCGTGTGCGTCACATCGTGGTCGGCATCGGCATCAACGTGAATCAGGCCAGCTTCCCCGATGAACTCCGCCCCATCGCCACCTCACTTCTCGTCGCCTCGGGCGGCGAGTGGTCGCGCGTCGACCTCACCGCGTCCTTGCTAAAATCGCTGCACCGCGAATATCGTGAACTGGTGGACAACGCCGCTGCCCGCGAATCGATCCTGCGCCGCTTCACGAGCGCTTCATCCTATGTGCGCGGAAAGCACGTCCGCATTTCAGAAAATGGCGATGCCGGGTTTGAAGGAATCACTGAAGGCCTAGATCCCCGCGGGTTTCTGCAAGTGCGCACTGCGGCTGGTTTGCGGACAGTGTTAAGCGGCACAGTGCGTCACTAACGCGGAACTGGCAACTGGTCACTAGCAACTGACAACTGACTCATGCTCCTCGTGATCGATGTCGGCAACACCAACACGGTCTTGGGCGTCTTCGCCCGCGTCGCCAAAGTCCACCCCGGTGATGCGTCGAATGAGAGTCCGCATTACGAGCGCCGCGTCGCCCATTGGCGCGTCGCGACCGTGCTCAACCACACCGTCGACGAATACGGCGTCCTCTTCCGCAGCCTCTTCTCGATGGACAATCTCGAAGTCAACGGGATTCACGGCATCGTGATCTCGTCCGTCGTGCCGCCGCTCGACTCCACCCTGCGCGAGGTCTGCGAACGCTACTTCAACCTGAAGCCGCTATTCATCGAGCCCGGCGTAAAGACTGGTATGCCGGTACACTACGACAATCCTGCCGAAGTGGGCGCCGACCGTATTGTGAACGGCGTCGCAGCGTTCGAAAAATATGGGGGCCCTTGCGTCATCGTTGACTTCGGTACCGCGACTACCTTCGATTGCATTTCAGTGAAGGGCGAATATCTCGGCGGCGTCATCTGTCCCGGCATCGGCATCTCCGCCGATGCACTCTTCCAGCGCACCGCGCGCCTTCCGCGTGTCGACATCCGCAAGCCTGCCCGCGTGATCGGCACGAACACCGTCGGCAGCCTGCAATCCGGTCTCTATTATGGCTACCTCGGTCTGGTCGACGGCATCCTCGAAGAACTGCTGAAAGAAATGGGCAGAGACACAAAAGTCGTTGCCACCGGAGGCCTCGCCCCACTGATCGGAACCGAGTCGCGCTTCATCAAGGAGGTCGACGACTATCTCACGCTGGAAGGCCTGCGAATCATCTGGGAGCGTAACAGCGCGGCCAAGCGGGAAGTAAGCTCACCGAAGTCAAAGACCGGAAAAGGCTCTGCTGAAATCGCGTTGCCTCCCGGAGCAAAACCGCGCTCGCCAGCTCGTTGACCCCGTCGATCTGCGTTGATCTGCCTAAATCTGTGGCCATTCGACCTGCTACGATAATTTCCTGCCTCGTGGACAACTACTTCAACTACTTCACCGAAATCGAAGAGCGCTTTCAGCGCCGCCGCGGCTCCTTGCTCTTACTTTCCACCCTCGATTGGGCGCTGATCGAAACCTGGAAAGACGCGGGCATCCCGCTCGAAGCTGTCCTGCGCGGCATCGATGCCGCCTTTGATCGCCACGACCAACGCCCGACGAGATCGCGCAAAGTAAACTCCCTCGCCTACTGCTCCCAGGAAGTCCTCGCCGCGGCCGAAGATATGAAAGAAGCCGCCGTCGGAGTCTCGAAAGAAGCCGAAGGGGCTGCCCATGATGCTGCCGGCCCCAACGCCCCGGGCTTCGA
>Ga0210406_10003149_pt1 | contig 18292 bp, 14 predicted proteins | sample IncBWC30MmetaG_FD_155454 | JGI IMG/M metagenome (GOLD analysis project Ga0210406, IMG submission 155454) | Forest soil microbial communities from Barre Woods Harvard Forest LTER site, Petersham, Massachusetts, United States - Inc-BW-C-30-M | ecosystem: Environmental > Terrestrial > Soil >... | reverse complement strand
CCACTTCGCCGGGAATTAACCGCGCCCACCCCGCTTGGGTGGCCTACCCTTCGCGAAGTTTGCGAAGTGTGGGTCCGCTATTTGCCTTCGTCCCCTCCTTCCCAACCGTTCGAACGTAGTACCATCTAATTAACTATTGACAAAGGTACCCATGCCATGCTATCCTACCCCGTGACACTGGCGCATCACCTCGTCCCGATCCCTCCCCGCCCCTCAACGCTCCATCTCCCCGCGCATTCCACTTCCCTGGTTCCCTCCTTCCTCAACTTTGAACTTTCAACTTTCAACTCTGAACTGCCTCCCCCTCGGCTAACTCCTTTCCCTTCACATCACTCCAGACCCCGCGCCCGCAACTCCTTTCCTTTGATATCCTTCCAGGAAACAGGGGGGTATAGCCTTACGTGGTCATACCAATCTCGACGGGCCGCACTCTTCACTGGCCACTGGCTGCGGGTCACTGGCCTCCTCTTCCTCCTCCTAACTCCTTTCCCTAGGTCTCTTACGCATAAACAGGGAGGTACAGGGCATTGGTCATACCAATTCTCTTCGCTGTCGACTGTAGACTGTCGACTGTTGGCGTTCCACTCCTTCTCCCCGCCTTGTCCGGCCAGTCACTTCCCGCTACAGTGGGAAATACCGTTTCCCGTAATCACGGGAGAAAACCAATGAACCCTATCGCCATCGCCGCGTTGATTCTCGGCCTGCTCCTTGTCGGGCTGGTCGCATGGGTGCTCCTCCGCGTCGTCGGAGACCAGAAAAACAATCAAGCCCTCGAATCCCAGATGAATGAACTGCGCCGCGACCTGCTGAGCCTGTCCGCCACCCAGGCGCAGAGCACAACGAAACTCGAGACCATCGCCGGCACCGTCGCCACCCGCCTCGAGGCCGTCACCACCGCCCTTAAAGACGGCGTCAAGGACTCCGCGCAGATCACCTCGAAGCTCACTGCCGAATCCCAGGCCGCGATGTCCCTGGAGTTGAAAAACACCCGCGAGCAGATCAACCAGATCCAGAACCAGCTCGGCGAAGTGCAGCAAGCCGGCAAGCAGATGTTTGAGACCGCGCATACCCTCGAAAACATCCTGGGCGGCGCGAAGTCCCGCGGCTCACTCGGCGAAGTCACTCTCGAGCGCATGCTCGAAGATTCTCTCGCCCCCTCCCAATACGCCCGGCAATACCGGTTCCGCAGCGGCGAAGCCGCCGACGCGGTGATCTTCCTACTGGACAAAAAGAAGATGGCCATCGACTCCAAATTTCCCCTCGACGCCTACCGCCGCCTCAGCGCCGAAGGCGAGGAAGCCCGCCGCGCGTTCGTCACCGCCGTGAAAACCCACGCCGATTCTATCTCCAAGAAATATATCGTCCCCGATGAAGACACGCTCGAACTGGCCCTGATGTTCGTCCCGAGCGAAACCGTTTTCTACGAACTGCTGATGAGCGTGGACGGCAAAGGCCAGCCGCTCGACGAATATTGCCGCAGCCGCAGCATCTTTCCGGTTTCCCCGAACACCCTGCACGCCAACCTCCGCGTGATCGCCATGGGCCTGCGCGGGATGCAGATCGAGGAAAACGCCAAGAACCTCTCCGCCAATTTGAATGGCCTGCGCAAACAGCTCGACACATTTATGGAATATTTCGCGAATGTAGGCACGCACCTGAAGAACGCCCAAAAAAGTTACGCGGAAGCCGACAAGCGTTTCGACAAAGCGTCCAACACGCTTGACTCTCTGGTAGGCGCCAGCGGAGCTGCCCCCCTCGCTATCGAAGACGCCCAAGGCACCCTGGCGCTCCCCGCAAATGCCACGAAGGGGTCCACATGACACCGCCACTCTTCCCTGCGCTCCGACCTCAGCGAACGGTGTTTACCCCGACCCAGTCGGGGCGTCTCTGCGTTGAGTCCTTCTTTATTCCTGGCCACGGATCGCGATTTTCTTCGCTTCCACTCGTTCATCCATCTCGTCGAGTGACCTCGGCCAATCCTCGCGCAAAAGCCGGCTTAGCGCCCGATCCGCAAGCAACTTCCCACCCGTCTGGCACCGCGGGCAGTAGTTCGTCTCATTCGATGCATACCGAATCCTCTGAATCTTCGTTCCACACCGCCGGCAAGGTTGTCCATAACGCCCGTGAACGAACATCTCCTCCCGAAACGCCGTCACTTTCTCCGGAAATTTCCCGCCCGCTTCCTCGCGCAGCGTTTTCGTCCACGAATTCAGCGTTTCCCGCGCCGCCTGATACAACCGATCGATCGCTTCCGCCTCCATGCGCCGCGTCAGCGAAACCGGCGAAAGCTGCGCATGAAAAAGTATTTCGTCGGAGTACGCATTGCCGATTCCGCTGAACAAATGCGGATCGGTCAGCGCCCGCTTCAGCGTGTGATTTTCCGAAGTGAGCACCGCGGCAAACGCATCGAGCGAAGCCGAAAGCACTTCGAGTCCTCCCGGATCGACCGCCTCCATCGCTGCTTCATCCGCAAAAAGATGCAACGAAGCCCGCTTCTTCGCTCCCGCTTCCGTAAGCGTCAGCGTCCCCGAATCAAACTCAAACGTCGCAAGCGTCCGCCTTCCATCCGGAACCACCGCCTTCGTCTTCCAATGCAACCGCCCCGCAATCATCAGGTGAAAGACCAGCCACATCCCATTGTCAAAGCCCAGCGCAATCCGCTTCCCAATACGCCGCAACTCAATAACCTTGTGGCCCTGCACCGAATCAATCGGAGGCAGCGCCGTGCGCAAGAGGAACGGCCCCGCGATGCGCACGCGCCCGAGAACATGGCCGAGCACACGCAGCTCCAGCGCCTCAAGATAGACAACGATGTCGGGAAGCTCAGGCATCCTCGGATTCCCTCAAGCAACTCGGAGCGTCGCAGCAGGCCGCTCAGTTACGCGGCGCACTGAGTGGCGCCACCAATCGGATCGAGATTACAAAATTCCCGTGCTGCTTTCCCACAAGCTCAAAACTCGCCACGTTCTCCGCGCCGCCACCGGAAACAGCGCGGACCGGCGTACCACCTTGCAACTCCGCGACCTCAGGCGCCAGATTCCGCGCCTCCAGATTCACTCTCGTGGTGGTTCCCTTCACCCGCACCGTCAATTTGCGATGCTCCCCGGGAGCCAGCGCTGCGTTCCCTGCTTCGAGTTCCAGCGTCACAAACACCACCGTAAACGCCGGTGAACTCTTCTGCCCGCAGGTCACCCGCACTTGCGCCGGCCCGGGCTGCAAATCGGCAGGTGGAAGAACAGCAAGATAGGCGGGCGAAGAAGCGAGCACCAGGCCCGGCAGGCCATGAATCATGACTTGATTTGAATCGGCATCACCGCAGAAACCGTGGCCCATAAATTCAAAGCGGTCGCTCAAGGAAGCCACGCGAGGAGCCAGCGCTACCTCCTGGGTAGCGGAAGGAGATTCTACTGCGGGAACGATTGTGCTTGTGACACGGCCAGTGCGCCCTTGGATAGCAGCATAAATCCTCGCGGCATTCAGCGGCGCGACGAACATTGCGCGGCCGGTTGCATCGGTCTTTAGCGTGTCTCCGTTGGAGAACTCCACGGTGACGCCGGGGGTCAGGCGCCCACTAACATCGAGAACAGCGAGGGTAGCGTGTTCGCCACTGACAATTTTACGAGGGATGATCAAAATGCGCGCGCCGGAAGCGGGAGGTGGCTCTTGTGCGGAGAGGTTCTGAGCGATCAAAGGAAGCAGGACGAAGACAAGGCAGAGCTTTTTCAGGGGATTCGAGGAGATGGGCACACCGAGATTGTAGTGGAGATTTGGCCGGCGCAGAAGGCCGTCCGCTGCCCATGCTGGCGCTTGCCATGCCCCTATGGGCATCAAGTATGCTTGCAAACTGGCCATGGGGACAGCGTTAGGTATCGAAAGGTAATCAGTTGGATGCAAAGCCTTTCCGAGCGGCGAGGTGTCTGCTAGCGTGGATGGTACAGAAGGACCGGGGTGTCTACGCCGGGGGTATCTCTTGTGTTCACGGCAAGGCTTGAAGGAGAGGCTGTGCAGATCGTCAGCAGCGGCTTGTCAGACGTCGGACGTGTGCGTACCAACAACGAGGACTCCTTCCGTATTGTGGAAGCTCTGAATCTTTTCATCTTGTCGGATGGAATGGGCGGAGAAGCGCACGGCGAAGTGGCCAGCGCGATGGCGGTGGATGCGATCAACAAGTATTGCGAATCGGAGAAGGAAGATTCCAGCGAGACGGTGCTGGAAGAGGTTCCGGCGAGCATCAGATCGCAGACCCGGCGGCTGAAAAATGCGGTGGCACAGGCGAATTTTCAGATTTTCCAGGCGGCGCAAAAGAATCCCGACCAGCGGGGCATGGGCGCGACGATTACGGCCCTGTGGCTGAAGGACACCCTGTTGAGTATCGCGCACGTGGGCGACAGCAGAGCCTACCTGCTCCGCAACGGGAATCTGCAGCAATTGACGAACGATCATTCGCTGGTCGCCGAGCAGGTGCGACGCGGACTGATCACGCCGCAACAGGCGGAAGAGAGCGAAATGCAGAGTGTGCTGCTGCGCGCGCTGGGGGCTCATCCGGAAGTGGAGATCGACGTGGATGAGGTGGAAATTATTCCGCGCGATGTGCTGCTGTTGTGTTCCGATGGGCTGACGCGCATGGTGACGGAACCCGAAATTGCCGGTGCGCTGCAAGCGGAGACCGTGCCTTCAGCGGCGGCGGAAAGATTGATTGCGCTGGCGAATGAAAATGGCGGAATTGACAACGTAACGGTAATTGTCGTGCGTTTCGAGGACGACGCCAACAAGGGTTGGTTCTCCTGGATGCGTCGCGGCTCGACTAAGAAAGACTAGCACCTCCTCGGAGGCGATTGCATGGCGAAACTCAGCCTGATGTTTGAAAACAAGCTGGTGAAAGAAGTGCCGATCGGCAGCCGTCCGGTAACGATTGGCCGTTCGCCGGACAATGATCTTCCAGTCGACAATCTCGCGGTCTCCAATTATCACGCACGCGTGTATTTCGAGGCTGGCCGCCTGGTGGTGGAAGACCTGGACAGCTTGAATGGCACGTTCGTGAACGACCTGCGGGTGGAACGCGCCACGCTTCACGACGGCGATTCGATCTGGGTGGGAAAACACCACATCAAGGTGGATGCAACTGCCGACGCCGCAATTCCCTGGGACACCGGACGCAAGACGGCCGCGCCAAAAATCAACGAAACCATGGTGCTGGACACGAAAGTGCGCCGCGAGATGCTGCAGCAGGCGGCTGCGATGGGCGAGCGAGCGCAATTTTCGTCAGGGCGGATGAAGGTTGCCACACTGGTGATTCTGAGCGGGAACATCGACCTAAAAGAATTCACCCTCACCAATAAGCTGACGGTGATCGGCAAATCGCCGATGGCGACGGTGCGTCTGAAGGGGTGGTTCAAGCCGAAAATGGCCGCGCAGATCAACCAGCGCGACGACGGCTACTACCTTGGCACCGGAGACAAAGTCCCCACCGTGAACGGCACGCCGATTACGGGAACTGTAAGGCTGAACGACGGTGATTTGATTGAAATCTGTGGCGTCCGCATGAATTTCATTTTCCGCGAATAGTCCTCCATCCCAATGCCAACCGCGCCCGAAGGAGGCCGCCGCAGCGGAAGCTTGTATCGCTTCCGGGACCTCATCGCCACCTGGTGGCAGCATCGCGCAGTTTTCCTGATCAGCGTGGCAATTACCGTTCTTTCGCTAGGCGTGTACATCTTCACTTTCATGGGCGACAGGAATACGCCGCTATTCGATTTCCTGAAGCGTTTTGAGTACAGCACGCTCGACACACGCTTTCGTTACCGGCCGGCCAAGTACACGCCGCCGGATCCGCGCATCGTTGTGGTGACGATTGACCAACGCTCACAGGAAGTGCTGGGCAAGTGGCCGTTTTCGAGAAAATATTTCGGGGAGATGCTGGACACGCTGCGGGAAGATGGCGCACGTGTAGTTTCGTTTGACGTCACCTTCGACAAGCCTGACCAGACCGTCGCTCCCATCCGCGCGCTGTGGGGTCAAATCGAGCGCGACAAGAAAAATGGCAAGCCACCCGATCCGAAACTTGAGGCTCACGTTCTGGAACTGGCAAAGGAATTCGACGCCGATTCCCAATTCGCGGCGGCGCTGCGGCGATTCGGACCGGTGGTGCTCGGGAATTTCTATCTGCAGGCGAACGAAATCCAGGGGATCGATGATGCGGCCCTCAATAAATATGCCGAGATGGTGCAGTGGTATTCGCTGAACCGCAACGCGCTGAACCCGGCCACGGGCAAGGCTGACTTCGCTTCCCTGCTGAACAGCTACCAGTTTGAAGGCACGCTCTTCACGGCGACAATCGCGAACATTCCACAACTTGCGCCGCCAGAGAACGATGAAAAAACGTCTATCGGGTTTTTCAATATTTCGTCCGATGCGGATGGAGTGCTCCGGCGGGCGTTGCTGGTACTGCCCTTCGGCCGCTCCAGCAATCCGGACGAAATTGACCTGTATGGTTCGCTGGAAGTGCAGACCCTGCGGCTTTATCTGGGATTAAAAACAGAACAAGTTACAGTGAATTACGGGCCGACGGGAGTGGCGTCCCTACAATTCGGCGACAAGCTGACCGTGAAACCGGATTGGCTGGGCCGCGTGCTGATCAATTACCGCGGGCCGCGCGAAACGTATCCGTATTATTCGATCGCCGACGTGGTAAACCACAAATGCAAGCCGGGAACCTTTCGCGACAAAATTGTGCTGGTAGGCGCTTCGGCGACGGGAATCGGCGACCTGCGCACGCCTCCCTATGGCGGGATCGATTATCCGGGACTCGAAGTTCACGCCAACGTGATTGACAACATGTTGAACAACGGATTCCTGATTCGCGGCGCGCACCAGGAAATTCTCGACCTCCTGTTGATTTTGATCTTCGGAATCCCGCTCGGAACCGCGATGGCCCTGGTTTCGCCACGGTGGATGTGGTTTGGATTGGCGCTGCTGGTGCCATTCGGCTTGTTGATCTATGTCTCTTTCGTGCGCGGCTATTGGCTCAATTTCACGCTACCCGCTGGAACGCTGACAGCGAACGTGATGATGGTCTCCTTGTATCGAGCCCTGGTGGAAGAAAAAGAAAAGCGCAAAGTGCGCTCGGCATTCGCACAGTATCTGAGCCCGGAAGTCATCCGCCGGTTGCTGGTGAATCCACGGCTTGTGGAGCCGCGCAAAACGGAAATCACAGTAATGTTCAGCGACATCCGCGGATTCACCACGATATCGGAAAAGCTGGACGCACAGGATCTTGCACTTTTCCTGAACGGTTACCTGTCGGACATGACGAAAATTGTTTTCGACACACAAGGCACGCTCGACAAGTACATCGGCGACGCAGTGATGGCGCTCTGGGGCGCGCCCATTGAAGAGCCGGACCATGCGGCGAATGCGTGCAACGCTTCCCTGGCGATGATGAAAACCGTGCGCGCGATGCAGAGCCAATGGGAAGCCGAGGGAAAACCAAAACTAGATATCGGTATCGGCCTGAATTCGGGCCCGGCAAGCGTGGGCAACATGGGCTCTGCGCTTCGCTACGGCTATACGGCGCTTGGCGACACGGTGAATTTATCTTCGCGGCTGGAAGGTCTGAACAAGGAATACGGCACGCATATCCTGGTGAACGAATCGACGTATGCGGCGGTCAAAGATGACGGGTTCCTTTTCCGCGAACTGGACACCATTCGCGTGAAAGGGAAATTGCAACCGGTGATGATCTATGAACTAGTGGGGAAACTTTCGGAACTGGAGCAGGACCCCACTTTCATGGAATTGCAGCAACGGCTTAAAGATTTCGCGGGAGCGCTGCGGCTTTATCGCAAGCGGGAGTGGGAACAGGCGCAACACGCGTTCCAGGATATTCTGGACCGCACACCCGACGATGGCCCGTCCCGCATGTACTGGAAGCGCTGCCAGGAATATCTATTTGACGAGCCACCCATAGGATGGGACGGCGTCTTCACGATGACACACAAGTAACGGCAGAGCGCGCCTCGCGAAGTTTTTCGCGGAACTTCTAAAAGGCTACGACCGGGTAATGACGCCGCAGGCGATGCGCGGCGGGGCGGCGGTGCCGGTGCCGCCGGCAACGGCGTGAATCACAATCGCCGTGCCGCCATTGCTGAAGACGGAGTGATCGTCATCGCCGAGGGTCACGTTCGGAGCCACCGTGGAGACGTGAGCGGTGCCGTCTTTTCCGACAATCAAAGAGAAATCAGGAATATCTCCCGCCGGCGTGGATTCGTGCGTATGGCCTGCGGGACTGAAATGCGGGCCCGCGGTTTTGAAATCCGGCGGATCACATTTTGCCACTTGGTGGATGTGAATGGAGTGCTCTCCCGGAGGCAGCTTCTTGATGTCCAGGACAATCTTGACGCCCGACGCGGCAGGAGAAAGTGTAGCCGTGCCGACGGCCTGGCCGTCGGCATTCTTGATATTCACCACCAGGGGTTTTGCGGAAGCGTTCGCGGGAGGTTGTTGGGCCATCGCGGCCCCGGAAAGAGAAAACAGCGCTGCTGCGCAGGCGAGAATTTTCATGAGAGTCCTCTTCGATTTGAAAGTTAATCGGATCCGGCGGAAGCCTGAAACAAGCTCCCCTACTGTACCCCAAAGCTTCCGAACCGAGGATGAATTTGTTCGCGCAGACGGGCGAAGCGGCCTGCAGCGCCGACGCGGATACAAGAGTTAAGTTCCCGGCCGAGGCAGACGGAGGGATCAAAAACTTGAAGGATTGTCCCACACAAGCCGAGAATTCAGCAAGCCATTATGGCCTGCTTGAGAACGTCCGGAGATCCCAGATTTCCGCGAGCAGCAAGGCGGAAAGGCAGCGGGAATACGGTAACCGGAAGAAAGAGCGCGGACTTTTGGGTCCTTGGGGTGAACCGCGTACCCAAAAAAGGGGTTTTGATAGTCTAATAGTCGTGTAAGGCTCGAAGAATCTTGGACGCGGGGGCGTAAGTGAAGGGTGTCCGCGCCAACAGGTCAGGGTAACCAACACTAATTTATGTGGATTGTCCGCTTAGCGCTTTCCCGGCCATATACCTTTATCGTGATGGCGATTGTGCTCGTTTTACTAGGAGCGTTCGTCATTCCGCGCACGCCAACCGACATTTTCCCAGAAATCAATATTCCGGTGATTTCCCTGGTGTGGACGTACACCGGTTTGCAGCCGCAAGAGATGGAACAGCGGATTACGTCAAACGTGGAGCGCGGCGTGATGGTGCTGGTGAACGACGTCGAGCACGTGGAATCGCAATCGCTGAACGGGATTGCCATTGTCAAAATTTATTTTCATCCCGGAGCCAACATTCAGACGGCCCTGGCTCAGGCGACCGCCATTTCGCAAACATTCTTAAGAACGCTACCGCCGGGCACCACCCCACCGCTGGTGATTATTTACTCCGCCTCCACGGTGCCCGTCCTCCAAGTGGGGCTGAACAGCGACAGCTTGAGCGAGCAGCAAATGTTCGATTACGGTAACAACTTCATTCGCACGCAGATTGCGACGGTGCCGGGCGCATCCATGCCGTTCCCATACGGCGGGAAATCCCGCGTGGTTTCGGTGGATATTGACTCCAGCGCGATGCAGGCGAAGGGGCTGTCGGCGGTGGACATCGTAAATACGGTGAACGCCCAGAACCTGATTCTGCCGACGGGCACGGCAAAGCTGGGCACTCTTGAATACAACGTCGAAATGAACGGCAGCCCGAAAACGATCGCGGAGCTCAACGATCTGCCGGTCAAGACCGTGAACGGCTCGACCATCTACCTGCGAGACGTCGCCCACGTGCGCGACGGCTTTTCTCCCCAGACGAATGTGGTGCTCACCAACGGGCAGCGCGGCGTGCTGATGAGCATCTACAAGACCGGCAACAATTCCACGCTATCCATCGTCGATCGCGTGAAGCAGGTGCTTAAGGATTACGCACCTTCGCTTCCTACCAGCCTGCAGGTGAGCAACTTTTTCGACCAATCGATTTATGTGAGAGCAGCCATTCAAGGCGTTGTGCGTGAAGCGATGATTGCGGCGTGCCTCACGGCAATCATGATTCTGCTGTTCCTGGGAAACTGGAAGAGCACGCTGATCATCGCGGTTTCGATTCCGCTTTCCATCCTGGTCAGCCTGCTGTGCCTGAGCGCGCTGGGCGAAACGATCAACATCATGACGCTGGGCGGCCTGGCGCTGGCCGTGGGCATCCTGGTGGACGACGCGACGGTTGAAATCGAAAATATCAACCGCAACCTCGCGATGGGCAAGGAGACGGTGCAGGCGATTCTCGACGGCGCACAGCAGATCGCAGTGCCGGCGTTCGTTTCGACGCTGTGCATCTGCATCGTGTTTCTGCCGATGTTCTTTCTTTCGGGCGTGGCGAAATACCTGTTCGTGCCACTGGCCGAAGCGGTGATCTTCGCGATGCTGGCTTCGTACATGTGGTCGCGCACGATTGTGCCAACGATGGCGATGTATCTGTTGAGCGCGGAAGACGAGTATCAGGCCGATTTGCACCCGGGCGAGAAGATGGGTTTCTTCCGAAGGTATCAGCAGGCGTTTGAGCATTCCTTTGAACGGCTGCGCGGCGGATATCGCCGAGCGCTGACGTCGGCGCTGGACCATTCGTGGACTTTCTCGACGTTGTTCCTGGCATTCTGCGTGTTGTCGGCCGGGCTGGTCTTTTTCCTGGGCCGCGACTTTTTCCCAAGCGTGGACGCGGGCCAAATCCGGCTGCACATGCGGGCGCGAACGGGCCTCCGCATCGAGGAAACGACGCGACTCGCTGACCAGGTCAATCAGGTGATCCACCAGGTGATCCCGAAGAGGGATCTGCAGACGGTGATTGACAACATTGGCTTGCCGTATTCGGGCATCAACCTGACGTACAGCAACTCCGGAACCTTCGGCACCTCCGACGCGGAAATCCTAGTGCAATTGAAACAGGAGCGCGGGAAGCCGACCGGCGGCTACATCAATGAGCTGCGGCGCCGCCTGGCTACCGAGTTCCCCGGCGTACAATTTTTCTTCCAGCCGGCCGACATCGTGACGCAAATCCTGAATTTCGGCACGCCCGCGCCGGTGGACATCGAAATCATCGGGGCAAACCAGCCCGCAAATTATGAGATCGCCCAAAAGCTGGCGAGCAAGATGACCCATATTCCGGGCGCGGTTGACGTGCACGTGCAGCAGGCGTTTGACGCGCCGACACTGTACCTGGATCTGGATCGGACGAGGTCGCAATACGTAGGCATGCAGGCGCGCGACGTGGCGCAAAACCTGCTCGTGTCGCTCTCCTCAAGCTTCCAGACCTCACCGAATTTCTGGCTGGATCCGAGAAACGGCGTCAGCTACAACGTGGCGGTGCAGACACCGCAATACCGCGTGGACACGTTTCAGGCGTTGCAGAACACTCCCATCACCGGAGCGGGAGCCGGAGTGACGCCGCAGATCCTGGGGAATCTGGTGCACACGAAGACTGTGGCGCGGCCGGCGTCCGTCTCGCATTATAACGTGCAGCCGATGATTAATGTGTACGCCTCGGTGTATAGGAGAGATCTCGGAAGCGTGGCGCAGGAAGTGCGGAAGCTGGTGCGCGAGGCCGAAAAGGATTTGCCGAGGGGAAGCCACATCGTGATTCGTGGCCAGGTGGAGACGATGGACTCCTCTTTTTTGGGATTGGGAATCGGACTGATCGGCGCGATTGTGCTGGCTTATCTGTTGATCGTTGTGAATTTTCAATCGTGGCTGGATCCCTTCATCATCATTACGGCATTGCCGGGCGCGCTGGCGGGCATCTGCTGGATGCTTTTGATCACGCACACCACTCTAAACGTGCCTTCGCTGACGGGGGCCATCATGTGCATGGGAGTGGCGACGGCCAACAGCATTTTGATGATTTCTTTTGCAAGAGAGCAGATGATTGAGGGTAAAGCCCCCCGCGAAGCTGCGCTTGAAGCCGGCTACGTGCGGATTCGTCCCGTGATCATGACGGCGCTGGCGATGATGATCGGCATGGTGCCGATGGCGATTGGGCTGGGCGAAGGCGGCGAACAGAATGCACCGCTGGGCCGCGCGGTGATTGGCGGCCTGTTGTTTGCCACCGTGGCAACACTATTTTTTGTGCCGTGCGTCTTTTCGATTATCCATGGATGGCTGGAGCGCCGCAGGCACCCGAGTATTGGTGAGGAAGCCGCGGTCTCTTGAAAGAATACGAATTTGAGTTTGGAGCAATGGGATGACAACTGAAGGTATAGCAAGCAGTGACAGAGGTGGGCCGGCGCGGAAGAGGAGCCCGCTCTTCACTGTGTTCTTCCTGGTGGTGGCCCTGTTGATCGTGGTGGGCGGCGTACTGCTGTTCCAGCGGCGCGTGCAGTACCAGGCGCTGGCGAACGAAACGGAAGCCGCGGCGATTCCGACGGTGGCGATCATTCACCCGAGCGTGGAAGCCGGTGATGAAAACCTGGTGTTGCCGGGAACGCTGCAGGCGTATGTGGAGTCGCCGATTTATGCGCGTACCAACGGCTATTTGAGGAAGTGGTATCACGATATCGGCAGCCGCGTGAACAAGGGCGAATTGCTTGCCGACATCGATACGCCGGAAGTGGACCAGCAATTGGGGCAAGCTCGCGCGGATTTGAACACAGCAAAAGCGAATGCCCAGCTTTCCGAAATTACCGCGGCGCGTTATACGGACCTGCTGAAGGGGGACGGAGTTTCGAAACAGGAAGTGGACAACGCCCTCGGGGATCAGGCTGCCAAGCGGGCGACTGTACAGTCGGCGGAGGCCAATGTGCGCCGGCTGGAAGAGCTGGAATCGTTCAAGCATATTTATGCGCCGTTCAGCGGCGTGCTAACGCAGCGGAATATTGACATCGGGACGCTGGTCAACGCCGGAAATGGCGGGACTTCGCAGCAACTGTTTTATTTGGCGCAAACGGATCCGATCCGCGTTTACGTGAACGTGCCGGAGCCATTTGCGCCGTCCATTCATCCCGGAATCGGCGCTTACCTGGAGTTGACGCAATATCCCGGCGAGAAATTCCGTGGGAAAGTGGTGCGCACTTCGAATTCAATTGATCATTCGACGCGAACCTTGCTGACGGAAGTAGATGTGCCGAATCCGTCGGGTCAATTGCTGCCCGGGGGATATGCGCAGGTGCATCTGGAAGTGACGGTCAAAGGCGATCGGCTGCAAGTACCCGTGAATTCCCTGCTCTTCCGCTCGGAGGGACTGCGGGCGGTGGTTGTGGATTCGAACCATAAAGCGCGTCTGCAAACCCTGACCATCGGGCGCGACTACGGAGTTACGCTTGAGGTCTTGAACGGGTTGAAGGCCACCGACTGGATTGTGCTGAACCCGCCGGACTCGCTGAATGATGGGCAAGAGGTGCATGTAAAGGAAGTGCCGAATCCCATTGCCCCCGCCGCGCCGCCGAAGGAATCGCCAAAGCCGCCGAGCCCTCCGGCCGCCACGGGGAAAAAGCCCTGATGCCGTTGGACAAGAGAGCCGTGAAAATAAGGCTGTCTAATCTGGGGGCAATGATCCTCATTGGATGGATTTCGGGCTGCACGGTCGGGCCCAATTACAAGAAGCCGGCAGCGCCGGTCGCCGCGAAATGGGATGTGGAAGAACCTTTTCGAGAAGCCGCGCCGAAAGACGCCGTTCCGAAAACGTCTTGGTGGAACGTATTTCACGACGACGAACTGAATGTGCTGGAAACCGACTTGCTTGCGGCAAATCAAACCCTGAAAGTTTCCGTGGCGCACTATCAGCAGGCGCGGGCTTCGGCCGCCGTGCAGAACGCCACGCTTTTCCCAACGCTTGGCGTGGCGCCGACGGCGAGCCGTCAGCGTTATTCGGGCGACCGTGCGACGGGTTCGTCTTTCAAGCTCCCAGGCCCGATTACACAGAGCAGTTGGACGATTCCGTTCACCGTCAGCTATGAAGTGGACCTGGTGGGGCAGCGCCGGCGAACGATTGAGGCGGCGCAAGCTTCGCTGCAGGCAAATGCGGCGGATCTTGAAAATGTCCGCCTGATTCTGACCGCGGAACTTGCCGCCGATTATTTCACCCTGCGGCAACTGGACACGGAAATTGCGCTGCTACTGCGCACGGTGGACACGCTGCAGAAGGGGTTGGATCTGGTGAACTCGCGGCACCGGGGCGGAGTAGCTTCCGGCCTGGACGTAGCTCAGGAAGAAACGCTGCTGAATGCCACGCGCACGCAAGCTACATTGCTGAAGCAACAGCGAAAGCAATTTGAGGATGCGATTGCCGTCTTGACCGGGAGGCCCGCTCCGGATTTCCATCTGGCGGCGCGCGAGCTTTCCGCGGAGCCGCCAAACCTGGATACTTCGCTGCCCTCAGATCTTCTGGAACGCCGCCCGGATATTGCCGAGGCCGAGCGGGCGATGGCGGTGGCCAACGCACAAATTGGAATTGCCAAGGCCGCTTACTATCCATCGCTGCAGCTTTACGGGCAGGGCGGCTGGAACTCCGCGAAGATCACGCAACTCCTGAACGCTGAGAGCGGCGTGTGGGCCATTGGTGCGAACCTGGCGCAGAACATTTTCACGGGCGGCGCGCGGCGAGCACAGGTGCAATTTTCGCAGGCAGGCTATGAGGCCACAGTCGCGAGCTATCGTGGAACCGTGCTGGGCGCTTTCCAGGAAGTGCAGGACAACATTACCGGGCTGGAAGTGCTGCACAACGCGCAAGTTTCGCAAGCGCAGGCGGTTGACGCCTCACAGCGGCAATTGGACATTGCAACGTCGCGATATGTGGGTGGACTGGTGAATTACCTGGACGTGGTAAGCGCGCAGCAAAATTTGCTGACCAATCAACAGGAAGCCGCCATCATTCACGGCCAGCGGCTGGTGACGGCCGTGCTCCTCGTAAAAGCACTGGGAGGCGGTTGGGACGCCGCAAGCCTCACCGCCGTGCAGGAGAAGCCCCACCTGAAAGACATCGTCGCTCCGTGAGCAGAGAATGGTTGCCACAGAAGCTCTCGCGAGTTTTCGCCCTCTATGTGGCCAGCCGGAGGCGCTGTGCCATTCGACTTCCTAGCCTTGTCCTTAACCTTCGCCTGCATTGTCATTCTAATCCGCATACGGCCCGCGCATTCGCGATGAGTGTCCTCAAATCATCGGATTTGGAAAAGACGGCAGTTATTCCCAGGTCTAGGGCTTCCTTCTCCACCTCCACATCGTAGTTTGTTGTAAGCATGAAAATCGGCAATGCAGGCTTTCGTGCTTTAAGCTGACGAGCCAACTGCAACCCGTCCATTTCGGGTATTGAGAAGTCCACGACGGCTAAGTTCGGCGCTGATTGCTTGGTCCGATCCAGGGCCTCGGAAGCACTTGCAGCCTCCAGACAATTGTCGAAGCCACTGCCCTGCTCGAAAAGAGTACGAAGGAAGGTTCGGAAAGCGTGATCGTCGTCCACGATAAGCACCACAGGCATAGTTCGCTCCGTTTTAGGACAATCCGTCAGAACAATTTCACAAAGTGAAATTGTTTCTGAGTACTTGAATGCCAGGATCACGGTCCTAGTCCGCTTGCGTTCCCGGTTTCAGCGGTTTGCTGCAATGGGCACAGTGGGGGATTTGGCTTCGCCATACTACGTCCAAAGTCCTGATGCAATATGGGCAACGGCGCGACCATTTGTGATTGCATTCCGGACATACGCTGAGAATCAGGTCCGAACTGCGCATGAGTTTGTTGCCTTCGCGAAGAGAGACCAGGAATCGGCAATTCCAGTTTGTGCAGATCAAGAATTCTTCCAAGACCGAATCCCCTTCGCGAATAGGCAGTTTTCGAACTGCGAGAGAGGCAGAGGGTAGCCCAGAATCTGGGAGCCGGCCTCGAACTCCCGGGTTGTTTCTACCGGCCAATTCCACACCAGCCAAACGCGTTCGACCGTGTGATTGGGAAACAGCGCATGCCAGACAATTACACCGATGGACACGCGAGAAGATCCCCACACTGGCACTCTTTTATGGAACACGAAGTTGCTTGGGTGCAATGCCGAGAACTACGTACCGCCAGCTACGTATCAGCTGCGCTTCTGCTCGTTGCGAAACGCGCCTCGGCATACGCTAATCCAACGGTTCCCGCTCTAACCTTGAATCCGAAGAGTGCAAAACGGGCCCGGTTGGATGAGTCTGCGAGCCATTTCCCCGGGATTGGAGTACTATCGGCGAAGTGAAGCGGCGTTACCGTAAGTAATAGCCGCCAATTGAACCACCGGACTCGCAACCACAAAGAGGGGCAAATATTCTGTCAACTGCCAGGTCGGGTCTGGTGAAGGGCGCTTTGAGTCAAACCAGGGCCAAGAAACGCGACGGCGATGCTGACGAAGCGTCGAATGTTATCGAAGAGCGTCTGCGGCTCATCATCGAGACAATCCCCACAATAGTCTGGAGCAAATTGCCTGATGGCTCGGCTGATTTCCTCAACCGAACTTTTCGGGAGTATACGGGACTTTCCTTGGAGCAGGGTTTGGGCTGGGGCTGGATGAACGCGTTCCATCCTGACGATCGATTGATGGAGGAATGGCGCGCGGCCTTGGCGGCCGGACAGCCCTTTGAAAAAGAGGCACGTCTCCGGCGGGGTGACGGGCAGTATCGCTGGTTCCTAATTCGCGCAGTTCCGCTGCGAGACGAGCAGGGAAACATCGTCAGATGGTACGGAACGAGCAGCGACATCGAAGACCTGAAAAGGGCCGAAGATCGCGTTCGGCTTATCATCAACACAATGCCCATGATGGCGTGGACGCTCCGGCCTGATGGCACGGTTGATTTCGTCAATCAGCGTTGCCTGGACTATCAGGGCCTTTCTTTGGCGGAGCAAATTGAAAACCCGACACGCGCAATACATCCCGAAGATCTTCCAAGAGTCATGAAAAAGTGGCTCGCGGATATGGCTGCGGGAGAGCCCTCCGAGGATGAAATGCGCATGCGGCGAGCCGACGGAGAATATCGCTGGTTCCTGGTTCGCACCGCGCCTTTGCGCGACGAGCAAGGAGACGTCGTAAAGTGGTACGGAGTATCCGTCGATATTGAAGACCGTAAGCGAGCGGAAGAAGCCCTCAGGTCGAGCGAGCGGGATCAGCGCTACATAGCTGCGCAATTGGAAAGAGAGCGCGCTCGCTTGGTCGAAGCCCAGGAGATGGCGAAAATAGGAAGTTGGGAAGCGGAGCTACAGAGTTTGAATGTGATTTGGTCAGAGCAAACACACCGCATCTTTGAGACTGATCCGTCAAGCTTCCACCCCACGCGTCCAAAGTTCCTGGAATTCATTCATCCGGAGGATCGCGTGAAAGTGGATGCAGCCTTTGTAGCGTCCCTCGACAGGCACTCGCCTTCCACGGTCGAATATCGGATCGTTATGCCGGATGGCCGCGTCAAGATTCTCGAGGAGCGCTGGCAAGCTTTTCATGATGAAGAAGGAAAGCCGATTCGTGTCGCAGGCACATGTCGCGACATCACCGAACGTGTACGCGTCGAGGAGGAGCTCCGCCGCCTATCCGGTCAGCTCTTGCGTTTGCAGGACGAGGAACGGCGGAGAATTGCCAGAGAATTGCACGACTCCACTGGCCAGGATCTTGTGGCTCTGGCAACCAACTTGACTCAGCTCCATGCTTTTATTCCTTCGTCCGGCAGGAAGTTGCGCAAGCTCGCTTCCCAATGCCAAGCGTTGGCGGATCAGTGCATTCAGGAGGTCCGTACTCTTTCCTATTTATTGCACCCGCCGATGTTGGACGAAGCCGGACTTGAGGATGCGATTCGTCATTACGCGGGAGGCTTCACGGAGCGGACTGGAATTGAAGTTGAATTGGAAATATCGCCGCGTCTCGAACGGATGAAGCCACATGTCGAGTTGGCTCTTTTCCGGGTCTTTCAAGAGAGTCTCACGAACATTCAGCGGCATTCGGGAAGTCCCCAGGCCAAGATACGAATTGAGCGTGACCCCGGAAAGATCACACTGGAGATAAGCGACAAAGGCAGCGGAATTTCGGGATACCTCCGGAGGCGGAATGGGAAAATGCCCTTTGAACTTGGGGTCGGCATCCCGAGCATGCATGAGCGAGTGGCACTCATAGGTGGCCAGCTTGATATTGAATCGGGCAGCAGCGGCACCACGGTGCGCGTAACGATACCGGCAGATGACTAGAGGCACGAAGCGACTTCGTATCCTGGTGGCGGACGACCATGAGCTGGTCAGGCGCGGCATCCGGGGACTCCTTCGCGCGCGACGCGGATGGACCGTTGTCGGCGA
>Ga0210406_10003146_pt1 | contig 18303 bp, 23 predicted proteins | sample IncBWC30MmetaG_FD_155454 | JGI IMG/M metagenome (GOLD analysis project Ga0210406, IMG submission 155454) | Forest soil microbial communities from Barre Woods Harvard Forest LTER site, Petersham, Massachusetts, United States - Inc-BW-C-30-M | ecosystem: Environmental > Terrestrial > Soil >... | reverse complement strand
CCTGCAATGCCTATCCAAAGGTCTTGTGAACCGTTGCGCTGATCTTTTGCAAGCTGCATTGGCAGGGTAAACAGTCCAAATTATAGACCCAAGATTCAAACTAAGCGCTCCTTGTGTGGCCCCATTTGCCTTTCAGACTCAGGAGTTGCTTGCAAGAGCCCTTAATTCAAAAGAGGAGGTGAGTAGGATCGTTTTGTGCAGCGTCCGGTACAGGGGGCAGCGCATGGCGTAAAAGCCATGCACCCGTTCGACTGCTTCCCTTGCCGCTTCGGGCGCCACCAGATGCATGGCCACCTGAATGCGGCGAATGACGAGCACACCATCTTCTGTTTCCACTTCTCCGGTCACATCCGCGGTCAATTTTCCGTTGCTGGCATCGATTTGGCGCGCTTCCAGCGCGCCTCCGAAAGTGCCCACCATTCAACCAGCGGTTGCCGAAATGACATAGTCAATGGTGGAGGAATGCGACTCCTTCAACTTTGCCGGGTCAACTTTGTAGTGCTCGGCGATGGCCCCGTGAACACTGTAGATCACCGGCTGGGACTCGCCCGGCAGATGGGCAATGCGAAGGGGTCCCTGCCGCCGCTCGATACGCGATTTTGAAACATAAACGACTTCACTCATACGTTTCTCCTTCCAGAACAATCGATTCGATCGAATTCTGCATAGGTACCTGTTCTGAATAGCCTTCTACGATCGTTTGAGGTCGAGGAGGGGTTTCTGCCTTTGGCATCTTACCAGCACGGGCGTAAGCGGCGTAGACGGCGCCGAGTCCGGCGAGACGCCAATGTTGGGGCGAAACCGGGACCTCCACTTAGGGGCGTGAAGCCGAGCCACCCTCCCCGCCAGATAAATTGAAACCTTTGGGCGTCCCGAGACTCCCATTCAGCGGACCGAGTACCTTTGTCGAAACGTTCAAGACCGCCACGAAATCGCAACAAAACCCAGTCTGGGTAAGCCGGGCAGCTGGTTTCCCGATGCCCGCGGCGGATCAAGCGTACGGACGGTGCTTGGCCCGTGATTCTAATCAACAGGAGACTACCGATATGACCAAAACTACCAAGGCTCTGTTGGCTGGCGCGGCGTTCGCGGGGTTGTTTGCCGGGACCGCTTCGACAATCAAGGCTTCAACTCTGCTCCCCTCGCTGAAGACTTCCTTCAGCGCGCTGGGGCAGAGCCAGGATCAGGACAAGAAAGACGACAAGCAAGTCAAGGAAAAGCACGCTTGTAAAGGCCAAAACTCCTGCAAGGGCAAGGGTGGATGCAAGACCGGTGACAACGGTTGCAAAGGCAAGAACTCTTGCAAGGGCAAGGGCGGTTGCGCGACCGATGGCTCCAAGCCACCCGCGGCGTAGACCGGAAGCAGCCGCATGCGATAGGAGGGTTGGGTAATGTCTCCTGGCCCTCTATCCCTCAAAAAGGAGCGGAATCGATATGCCGGGAAATCGCTTTAACAACTTTACGGATTACGGGATAGGAATTGGTCTGCGTGCTCCCCACTACGACCACATTCTCTCTCGGAAACCCGTTGTCGACTGGTTTGAGATTATCTCAGAGAATTTCATGATCGACGGTGGGCGTCCTCTGCACATCTTGGATCAGATCCTTGAGCAATACAAAGTCGTGCAACACGGCGTTTCCATGTATTTTGGATCAGCCGAAAAGCCTGACCGCGAGCATCTCCGCCGTTTAAAGCAGTTGGTAAAGCGCACGAATACTCCATGGCTCTCCGACCACCTCTGCTGGGGCAGCGTGGATGGAAGATATACCCATGATTTGCTGCCGATGCCATACACATTTGAAGCGGCCAGGCTCACGGCACAGAAGATTCGGGAGGTCCGGGATTTTCTCGAAATCCCGATCGCGGTCGAAAACGTCAGCAGTTATGCCGAATATCATGTCTCCGAGATGACCGAATGGGAGTTTTTGAATGAGGTAGTGGAACAGGCTGATTGTGGAATTCTCCTGGACGTAAACAATATCTATGTCTCCTCTCGAAACCATAATTTCGATCCTCTGGCATACATCAACAGCGTCCCTGCCGATCGCGTGGCCCAGATTCATATCGCCGGCCATTCAAAATTTCAGAAGTATATTTTGGACACGCACGACCATCCGGTGATCGACCCCGTTTGGAAGCTGTATGACAGGGCCATCCAGCGCGCCGGGCACACCGCGACACTTCTGGAGTGGGACGACAGCATCCCTTCTTTTCAGGAAGTTCACAGGGAAGCCCTGAAGGCCAACCGTTCCCTCGCGGGCAAGTCACTGGCGGTTGCGGTATGAAGCTCCTTACGCTCCAGCGGGCCGTTGCTCGCGCTGTCATGCAACCGCTCACGCCGTCTGAACGTATGCAGCGCAAGGCGCCCGGCGGGGGACGCATGAGCGCGTATGCCGCCCAGTACATCAAGCCCAACGACCGCCTGACTTCCTTCGAACGCCTCGAGATTTACAATCGGCAATACTGGTTTCGAGTTCTCGGTAGTCTGGCCGAAGACTTCCCCGGTTTGCGAGCTATTCTTGGCGGGCGCCGGTTCGAGTCCATGTGCAAGGCCTATCTTACGGAGCGTCCTTCGCGCTCGTTCACGCTCAGAAATCTGGGTGCGCAACTGGAAACCTGGTTGCAGCAAAATCCGAACTGGATGAGCGACCGGCGCGTGCTTGCCCTCGATATGGTTCGCCTCGAATGGGCGGACATTGAAGCCTTCGACGGTCAGGCAAAGCCCTCACTTCGTTCCGAGGATCTCCGTGAGGCCGAACCGACGAGTCTCCAGCTGGGCATTCAGCCTTATGTGCAACTCCTCGAACTACATTATCCGGTCGACGACCTGCTCCTGGAAGTGAAACACGGGGATGACACGCCTGATAGAGCGAGCAACGCCGTTCAGGAACGCAGAAAACGCAGCAGGGTTCGCGCCGTCACAAAGCTTAAACCTGCGCAAATCTTTCTCGCAGTTCATCGCCTGGACTTCTCTGTCTATTTCCGCCGCATCGAGCCGGAAGAGTTTACGCTCCTTCGCGCGCTGCGGAGTGGAAAGACGGTCGAGCGCGCCATTGAGTTGGCTTTCCGCAAAAGTTCCATCCCGGCACCCGACCGCGCGGCTTCTGTTCAACATTCGTTTCAAACTTGGGCGACCCTCGGCTGGTTTTGCTGGCCTGAAACAAACGTGCACGGCAAAGAGTTCTTGAAAAAAGAGAATGGGAAGAAATCATGGGCAGACTGATCGTGAAAGTCCGGCAGTGGCACGCCCAATTCTTCGATTTGGTTTCCTACCTGCAATCTCCATTCCTTCTGATAGTGCGGCTCTACTGGGGGTGGCAACTTGCTCAGAGTGGTTGGGGCAAGCTCCACAATCTTTCCAGTGTGGCGGATTATTTCGGCAGTCTTGGACTGCCGATGCCCGCGCAAATGGCCGTCTTCATTGCGTGCGTCGAGTTTTTTGGCGGCATTTTCCTCGCTCTGGGCTTGGCATCCAGGATTACGGGCTTGGTTCTCACCGTGAACCTGACCATGGCTTACGTAATCGGGGACCGTGAGGCTCTGCTCTCCTTCTTCTCCGATCCAGACAAGTTCGTTGCCGCCGCCCCCTTCGGGTTTCTGATGGTTGCTTTAATGGTGCTGATCTTTGGCGCTGGCAGGATCTCGGCGGACAGGGCGATCTGGTTTTTCCTTCGTTCCGAGCGGGTGGAGCAGGCGAATACAGCACCAGTTTGATTCGTCCACTTGACTGCTAGCCGTATTAATCGACACATGCCAACTAGCCTGGAACAATACAGTTTCCAGCTGCTAAGTTCACTGAGCGCACCATTACTTGCCGCTGTGCTTCCACTGCCTATGATGCCGACAAGTCTGGTAGAGGACATTCGCAGATTATGGCCTCACTTCGCCTTGAACCAAAGCACCTGGGTGTCCAGAGTAGTGAGCGGTTCCCCGGACGGCATCTGCTCGACAGAATGCAAGCCGCGGACCCCGGAAACATCAAGATGCCCTATCAGCTTGCCGGTCTTGCAATCGAACTTGACCACCCAACTGGGCGAGCCCGCGGGCTGGTTGAATTCTTGCAAACCTGCCAACAGCACGTTTCCTACGAGTTTGAGCGAATAGATCCGCCCAAGATGGGAAAGTGGAATGCAGCCTCTTATGGCTCGACAATAATCTGGCCCTTCATGCCTTTGTGCCCAAGACCGCACGTATGACAGCACTTGAACGAATACGTTCCTGGCATTTGAGGGAGGAACTCAATCATGGTCGTTTCCCCCTTCTTGAGCTGCCAACACTCTTGCTCCGATGTGAAAACCAGTCCGGCTTTGTCACTCGATGAGGCGCCGTCAGGCACACTGCCAATTTTCAAACCATGATCGTGGTCGATCGCGGTGATTTTGAGTTGAACCTTTGTTCCAGCCTTGACGTGAATTGGCGAATTCGAGTATTCGTACTTCTTCGCCGTGATCTCAATGACCTGTACATCCTGGCTCGTGGCACGAATGGACTCAGGCAGCGAGAGAAATGTACCGAATGCCAGCAGCGTCGCTGCAACTATAAACAAGAGCGAATGGTTAACAATCTTTTTCATGGATCCTCTAAGCCTCGCGGAAAATAAATTCTCGATTTTGCGGCAGTAAATTCTGTTCCCATACCTAAACGCACAATAATTCTGGCTTGATTCTGTGAATGCAAAAACTGGACCGGGATGGACAAGCTGATTACGGGAGCATCGGCCCCCCAGAGCAAGGCCGAATGGTTCGCAATCTCGCCAGTCCATCCCAGTTCGTTGGCACCCCCATCTATCGCGTGATCTAACGCGTCAGATGGGCTCACGGTTAAGCGCGCTTCTTTAAAATTGGCGGCGCGCCTCGTCCGCTTCCTCCGCAAGACGCATCAGTACATCCACGATCCCGGTGTTCTTGTTGGTCGATGGGTCGAGGAACAGGCCGTCCTCGGCAAAGCTGACCACGGAGGCCACTGCGCCCCCCTGCTGCGTGGACGTCGGGCGCAGGATCGAGACCGGGCCCAGTCCCTTGTCAAGGAAGAGGGTCGGTTCGGGCATGATCAGGTTGGTCTGCAGCGCGTCGGCTTGTGCGGGCGTGTGCGTCGGATCGTTGAGGTTCGGAAAGCTGAGGTCGCCGTCGGTGATGTTGGTCGCGTTGCCGGCCTTGTCGTGCCAGGTCTGGAAGTGCATGATCTCGCTTGCGCCAATGCTGAGCAGAATCCGCAGAACCTCGAGATTGGTCACTTTTTGAGCCAGCGCGGGGTACAAGCTGCTGCCACCTTGCTCGATGAACGCGAAGTGGAATCCAGCGGTGTTGGCAATCGCCTGGAGATGGTTGGAGATGTTCCCGCTACCATCCACGCCCAGATCGGCATCGCTCAGGGGAATGGCCGGATGCGGTCCCTTGGCGAGGTCGGGAACCGCGTTTTCAAACCTTCCGCCAAAGTCCGGGTTCGCGGTATCGCTGCGCAGCCGCGTCCACCACTTGGTGTCGATGGTCAATTGCTTCAAGTTGGTGAGGCGCCCGGTTTGGGGAACTCCTTTCACTTTACTCGGGGCCAGATTCGCAAAGCCGCTCAGGTCGATCTGTTTTGCGCCTTTCGACTCCAGGTAGTTGTTGAGAAACCGGTGATGGCTGATTTCATCGTCCGTATTGTCGGCGATGTATTGCGGCATGTCGCCATCGAGCACGAGGAGCCCGGTGATGTAATCCGGAGCGAGCCCGGTAATGATTTTCTTACCGTTGAGTTCCAGATCTATCGGAGAAACGCCTTGATTCGTCGCTCCGCCGAGTTCGGCGTACTGAATCCACAGATCGGCCTCGACCTGCTCGAGGGCGCTCAGGAAGGTGAGAATTGCGATGTCGCCCTTTGTGATTGGCGCGCCATCCTCATCCCCGCCAAATGCCGCTGAACTGCCTGGCAACAGAGACGCGCCCAAAGTTGCAGCCCCCGCTGCCACCATTCCGTTTGTAAGGAATGCGCGCCGGTTACTTGGACCCTTCATGCTATTTTCTGACTTCTTCATTGCTTTTCCCCTTTTCCAAGAAATTGTGTTCGAGTTGTTCGGACCAGGTATTTCGCTGATCCGGCTTGAACTTACCCTTACGTTTCAGTTCTTGTGACTCAGCCAAGTCAATTCTTTGTAACTAATAGGTAATTTATAATAATGGTTAATACAGCTCTCTGTCATCGGAACCGATCAAAGAGCAAATCCTGCAACGTCAATCTCCGTGCCTAATTTCCCTTCCGATCCAGTTCAAATGCGCCGCTGAATAATGGAGGCGCTTCAGAAATGGGCGCGCTTCGACGTCTCCAATTTACTTGTCGTCGGAGTCGTCCTTCTGTTGCCGAGATGTCAGAAAGTTATCCACGACAAAGTCGGCTACTTCGCGGCCCAGGCGTTGGCCGGTGGTCAGGTCAGTGCGGAAATGTTGCCCCCCGAAGATGCGGCTTAGCGTCGCTTCTTCGGCGGCAGCGGAGATGCTTGTGAAGGATCGTTCCACTCCCGGGAGAACCTCGGAAGTGACGTTGAACTCGGCGTGGTCCCTCTCGAAAAAGGAAATCAGCACCTCTGCCGCGGCAGCGCTTATGACCGCATGAGCTCCGGGATAGGATGGGTCCGGCGCTGTTTTGCCGACTTCCGGAAGCCAATTCGGATCAGCAACGGTTTCAGGGTTGATACCGGTATCGGCAGCCCGAATGGCGGTAACTGGCCGCCAGAAATTGTAGGTGTATTTGGCGTCGTAAAAGGCGATCACGTCATCAGCAAAACTCAGATTAAGCAGGGCAAACAACCGGGCATTCTGCGCCGTCGTCAAATTGTGCGCGGTCGAGAGCGTTTGCGCGATCTCGTTCCAATAGTTCTGAATGGCGCCATTCCAAAAGCGTCCCGTCAGCGCCTCGTCGGCCGTGGCGGTCGTGCTGTTCACAATTCCAAGGGACTTGATCTGGTTGAAAGCATCGCTGTACGCATCGCTCGTCAGCGCCGGGGGAGGGCCGGGACGAAACTGATTGGCACGCTCCAGCGCGAACGGCGTCACGTGCGACCAATGCGTGAATTGCGGCTGGGGCGGAAAATTCGGAGGCGTCGACTGGTAATCGCCCGGGGCAGTCCCGAAGACATAGTGAATCGGCGGGGCATTCGAGCCATCGTTGCTTCGCGCGCCCACGATGTCATCCGCCACGATCTGTCCTATAAGGACACCTTCCGCCTTGCCATCACTATCCGGAATTTGCGCCAGGGATTGCTGCAGTTGGGTGTCGAGCGTGGTCTTGAATGCCGGATACAGCGCAACCAGAACTTCGTGCGCCGCGCCCGCAGCCGCTGCCTCCCGGGAAGCGTTTCGTGGCACGCCGGAAAGGCGGACAAGGTAGGGCCGATGTGTTCTGTCGATCGCATTGACTGCGTCATAGATCGCGGCGTGCATGATGGCAAAGCTGCGGGTCGGGTGGACGGTGGCAGATTGCGCCCCAGGCGTCCGGACGATCGCAAGAAGCGCTCTATTCCACTGGAGAACCGTGTTAACTTGCTGAGAGGTGGAGTCTTGCGGACTCTGACTCTTGGCGTTCGCAGAGGCGCTGATTGGGACGCAGGCCTGTAACAGAAGACCAGCGCTCACAAGTCCTATTTGGAGGTAGCGGTTTAACATCGAGGATTTTCTCCCTTTGCATTCGTGCAGGTGGATGCTCGGAAAGGGTGACGAATGCCGCGTCACGGCCTCTCACAAGTACCTAACTGCAGGATGGAAGAAAATATTCCCCGAATACTTTGATTTAACCGATTTCAGCCCCCGTCATGACAGAGTGTTTTCTGGGCGGCCACGCGCTTTTCGCGATACTTTTCACGCTGAATTTCATGCAGCAATTCACGCAGACGCTTGCGCGCCCTGTGCAATTGCGACTTCGAGACGCCTTCCGAGCGTCCCAGCATCTCCGCGATCTCGTTATGTTGGTACCCCTGGATATCGTGCATGACAAATACTGCGCGAGAGCCCGCCGGCAACTGCGCGATGCAGCGGCCGAGATTTATTCGATCAATCGATCCCTCCAGTAACAAGTCGGAAGCGGCGATATCGATGCTCGGCGGGGCGGTTTCACCGTCCGGAGCGGAACTCCCTTCCATCGAGACTGCGGGTAACGACTTCCTGCGCAGGTGCATCAGCACGGTGTTGACCACCAATCTGTGCAGCCAGGTGGAGAACGCCGATTCACCACGAAACGTGTGAAGTTTCCGGAACAACAGCAAGAAGGCTTCTTGAGTGAGATCTTCCGCATCAGTCGCGTTTCCGACCATGCGAAGGCATATTGCATACACTCGCTTGCAATGCGACCGGTAAAGGCATTCAAACGCGGTCGGATCGCCCTCGCTCGCTCGCTGAATGGTCTCCGCTTCGCTCTCTTTATCGCTGGTTCGGGAAGAGAATTGTGGCACAGCCTCCTTCGAGATGCATTCCGTTCCAGGCCGCGTACCCCAAACGGGTCTGCGCCGTTTCTCCACAGTGGATATTGCCAGCGATCTAATTACTAACTTTGCGCACCTGGCATTTGCAGTGACTGGCATGACTTCCTTCCTTAGGGTTCGATGCCGATTTGATTTGTGCGATATTTCAGTGTCTACATCGTGCAAGACTACGCATGCTCTTCAATAATTCCCCGATCCTGTCAGGTTTAGGAAACGGGAATAAAATTGTGAGTATTTCAGTCGCTGAGCTATGGCCCTTGTTTTCAGTGGACTCGGCTGATCGGCCCCATATCTTCATGCGTTCACAACTACAGTTCGCCGTGAACTTGGCACCGTATCTCCATTGATAGACGCCGTCAGAACCTGACGGAGGCGGTCCCGTGCACGCGATAAGCTCGACATCACGGTGCCTGCGGGCATGCCGGTGATGGCTGCGATCTCCCGGTAGGACATTCCTTCGAGCTCCCTAAGGATAAGCACTTCACGAAAATTTGGCGGGAGCTTCTCCAGCGCCTCTCGTATCAGAGTGCCATTGTCGTTTTGGAGCACAACTTCTTCCGGGTTGGGAGAGCGAACATCAGGAGCGAAAAGGTTCTCGTCAAATTCTGTCGCGTCTTGCAGAGGCCGGTTTGCGCGCAACCAGCTATAGCAGCTATTGCGGACAATCTTCAGGAGCCAGGCGCGCGCATCACCCCCGCGGAAGTCGGAGAAGTGTCGGAAAGCACGTAAGTATGCTTCCTGGACAGCGTCCTGAGCGTCCGGCTCATTGCGCGTCAGCCAGCGCGCCAGATTGTAAGCGGCGTCAAGGTGCGGTAACACAACCTGTTCAAAAATGTCGGGCCAATTCTGTGCTGTCATCGCCGCCTCCGGGAAAGTGGTTTGCTCGCAATTTCTCATTCTTGATGGCAATCGGAATTCGAATGGATAGAGCGGTTGGTATCGCTGGCAGGTGCGGCACACAAGCGCCGAGCACGCGAAGCCTCACTTGTCCTTCTTGAGGTGACCTTCCCAGCAGTCTCGGGCACTGAATCGGCAATGGAAGAACTGGTAGGCTTCTTTCCCTGGAATCTTGAAGCTGACGAACCTTTCGCCCGGGGCAATGGGCTGTTGGCACTGGCTGCATCGGATCGCTATCCCCCCAACCATCAATCACCTCCACCTTGCCTTGTAGCCTCAGAGGCAAGCGCAAACCCTGCCTCGGAAAGAAATTCAAACCACGCCCGTGAATTTTCCGTGGGAGCATGCAGGCGACCTTGAGCCCGCGCCGAAGAAATGACAATGGACGGGAAGTCCTCCATCACGGGAAAGTGGGTCCCCGGCTAAATTGCAGTTGGCACAATGCTTAGGTGGAGTTGTCCCTTCCTCAAGTCCCTGGGAGCTTTAAGGTGGTAAACTCCGGTGCGCGTGCGGTAACCCTTAATGGAAGAAGACCATCAGGTTCACGGGCGGCTTCGTTTTGGAGTTTTCGAACTCGATCTTCGTGCCGGCGAGTTGCGCAAACACGGCCTGCGAGTTCGCCTTCAGGAACAACCCTTCCAAGTCCTAGCAGCGCTGCTGGAGCATCCCGGCGAGGTCGTAACTCGCGATGAACTTCAGAAAAGACTGTGGCCCGCGGACACTTTCGTGGATTTCGACCACGGGCTCAACAAGACAATCAACAAAATCCGCGAGGCCCTGGGCGATTCCGCCGAAAGTCCCCGCTTTGTGGAAACTGTTGCCCGTCGAGGCTACCGCTTCCTCGCGGAGGTCAAGTCTGTCGAGGCAGCCCCGGTTCGCGGTTCGGCACCTCCCACTCAACCTCATCCCAACACAGAAACTCGTGAGCGCCCGGATCCGGCTGGCAAATCCGCAACGCCCCAATATGTCCCACCTTCACTGGCGTGGAAGCTCTCCGTGTTGGCAGTACTTCTGGTGATGGCATCTCTCGCCACTTGGAAGCTTTACTCTCGCAAACATCCCTCTCCCATCATTCGCTCCCTGGCGGTTCTACCGCTCGAAAGCCTCTCCAGCGATGCGTCCCAGGATTATTTCGCAGATGGCATGACCGACGAGTTGATTTCGGACCTGGGCCAGATCAGCGCATTGCGCGTGATCTCGCGTACCTCCGTGATGGGGTATAAGCGCGCGCGTAAGCCTCTGCCGCAGATCGCTCGTGAACTGGACGTGGACGCCGTGGTGGAAGGGACGGTGCTCCGTTCCGGAGACCAGGTCCGGATTACGGCGCAGCTGATCGAAGCCGCGACTGACAAGCACTTATGGTCCCAGAGTTATGAAGGTCAACTGCGGGACACCTTGGCGCTTCAGAACCAAGTGGCTAGAGCGATTGCCGACCAAATCCGGATCAATTTGAATTCACAGGAACAGGCTGCACTGAAGAGCGTGCGGGTTGTGAATCCACAAGCCTACGAGTCCTATCTCAAAGGGCGATACTTCTGGAATAAGCGAACGGCGGAAGGTTTGAAAGTTGCCCTGGCTTATTTCAACCAGGCGATCGACGAGGATCCGAAATACGCCCAATCTTATTCCGGCTTGGCCGACACGTATGCGTTGCTGGGAGACTGGCAGTATGCGGTGATGACGCCCAGGGAGGCGCTCCCCAAAGCAAAGGCCGCGGCGATCAAAGCTCTGGAATTGGACAGCACGCTCGGCGAAGCGCACAACTCGCTTGCATTCTGCCTGGATGGCTTCGACTGGGATTTCCCTTCTGCCGGGAAGGAGTTCCGGCGTGCCATTGAACTGAACCCGGGCTACGCGACCGCACATCATTGGTATGCATGGCATCTGAGTCTTTTGGGCCGGTATGACGAAGCGATTGCGGAGATGAGAAAGGCGGAAAACCTGGATCCGCTTTCCCTCATCATTAACACCGATTTGGCGGAGCTCCTGCTCCTTGCGCATTCCTATGACGAATCGATCCGCCAGAGCCGCAAGACGATCGAGATGGATCCCAATTTTGCTCTCGCACACAATCAACTGGGTCAGGCATACCTCCAAAAACAGATGGGCGATGAAGCGATCACAGAGCTGCAAAAGGCGGTGCAGCTTTCGGCGGGCAGCCCGACCTGCATGGCAAATCTGGCTCGAGCCTACGCAGCGTCGGGCAAAATGAGCGAAGCGGCAAAGCTCCTAAGTGATCTGAAAAAGCGCTCCAACCCTGGCTATTCGCATGCCTCGGAAATCGCCGTGATCTATGCGACTCTAGGCGATAAGAACCAAGCAATGACTTGGCTCGAAAAAGGCTACGAAGAACGATTTAATCCGGGTGTCCTCTTGCGGCCGGGCTTCGATTCCCTCCGCTCCGATCCGCGGTTCCAGGAGCTTCTGCGCCGCATCGGTCTCAGCCACTGAGCTGGAAAGTTTGAGGAGAAAAGCTACGATTCCACTCATTGTGTGGAATTCTTTGGGGCGAGAGTTCGGCGAGCTCGCTTTTGCGCCAATATTTCAAATCGATCCACTGCGGGGCTCGTAGGCAGGGGATTGTACGGCCGGACAGCATTGTGGCTACTCGGATATCAGCCGGTTGAGCTGTTCAAGTTCAGCCGGAGCTGTGTCGGAGACGGCGCAGAACTCCAGTTTGTCCTTACGCCAATCAACCCATTGGAAGCCTTGCCGAGAACCTGCACGCGGTGAAGTGTCCGGTTCTCGGGTGGGCCAGATGAATACACTGATTTGACGGCCGTTATGCTCATAGACGAGCACCGCGACCATGCGGCCTTCAACAACATCCCGGCGCCCACCGTTCAGCGCGAAACCGGCCCCCGCGAAATCCCGAATTGGAAAAGCAAACTTGAGTTTGGTATCGAACCATCCTTTGACAACTCGCTCATCGTTGGAAGCGATTTCCGTCATGTGGCCCGGCTGCAGCGAGCGCAGATGCGCGTCGACAATCTCGCCTGCAAGTTCGGCCTGGTAGTCGTCGCTGCGAAGCTCGGGACTCACTCTCCACAATACAAAAGCGATGAGAAGCAGCGCCGCCGCGGCAGCCAGCCATTGCCAAAGAAGAGGCTGAGGCGCGACAGGGGTGGGCGCGATAGGGTGGAGATGGGCGTTAATTGTCCGCCGCAGCGAGGCGGGGGCAGGCTCGTAGATCTGTGTAAGCTGCAATCTGCCGCTCAACCAATCCAGGTCCACCAGTTCAGCCGCGCAGTGGGAGCAATGTCCGACGTGGCGCTCGAATTCGGCAGCCCTGCGATCACTTAGTTCACCGTCAAAATAGCCCTGGAGCAATGAACCTGCAAAGTTACACTTCACGGACGGCCCCCTTCTGAACGGGATTTGCCAGCGCGGAATGCAACTGGCGTCGGGCACGCGAGAGCGAAGACATGACGGTGCCAATGGGAAGCGACGTGATCGCGGCAATCTCCTTGTAGGAACAGCCTTCGAGCTCCCTGAGGACAAGGACTTCCCGGAAGCGCGGTGGCAGCGTCTCCAAGGCAAGGATGAGACGCTCCCGATCATCACCCGCAATGACGAGAGTTTCAGGCGTGGCGCAAGCCTGCAAATGTATTTCTTCGTCGAATTCCATGCTTAGTTCCATAGGACGATTCTTCTCCAGCCAGGTATAGCAAGTGTTGCGCACAATCTGCAGCAGCCATGCGCGCGCATCTCCGCCATGAAAGCCGCGGATGAAACGGCATGCACGGAGCAGAGCTTCCTGGGCGACATCCTCGGCATCGGCACGCCCCCGCAGCAGCCAACGCGCGAGGTTAAAAGCCGCGTCGACGTGGGGCAGCACCAGCTGCTCAAAACGCACCCGCTCTTCGGGCTCCAACTCACTCACAATTCACCCCTGAACGGTACGACCTCACTAGTAGGAACTGCCGCGAGCACGATTTTATTCTCTCCGCTCGTTCGCCAGAGAAGCGGGGTCGCGGGGCACGTCAGTGCGTGAGCCGGGAATAAATCGGCCAAGGAGCCGGTCTTGGATAGACGAAGCACGTGAAATTCGAGCGCGGAGTGAAAGGGATAGCCCGGCACTGGGCGCCAGCAGGCCAAGATTTCCGACAGGAAAAACGCAAGTCGGAAATATTTCCGCACTTCCGTTTGATTCAGCTGAAATGGCCGGCACAGTCATCGTGCAGTAATTGAGGAGAAGCCGTGCATCCGTTCGATCTCAAGACGGTCCTTTTCGCAAAACACGCGCAACACGTCGTGCTGATTCATTTCCCGATCGCGCTGTTCATCAGCGGCGTGCTCTTTGATTTTCTTGCGCATCGGGCCAAGCGGCGCATGCTGGCTGCGGCGGCCTACTTCAATTTATTCGCCGCTGCGCTTGCCACTATACCGGTATTAATCACGGGAATTCTCGCGTGGCAATGGGAACTCGAAGGGCAGCGGCTCAAAGGCATCCTTCTGATCCATTTGGTGTTCGGTGTCGTATCGAGCCTGCTGATCTGGATCGTGTGGCTTATTCACCTGAGAACGAAGCGCAAGCAAGGCGCGGTGCTGCCCGGATACCGTTTGCCGATTGAGGTTGTGGCAGTAGCAATTGTGGCGGTGACGAGTCACCTGGGAGGATTTCTTACTGGAGTGAATGGACCAGGATAAACGCTTTCCTAAACGGCTGGACCAAGGGATTTTCTGACGGCATTAGTTGAGGCCGCAACGAGACCGGCAAAAACAGAAACTCGGGCGGCCCTCGCAAAGAAACAGGCGGGGAGCGGCCTATAGGAAGAAAAGGAGAACAAAAATGAAAATCAAAGTCGTGTTGGCGCTTGCAGCGATGTCCTACGCGCCGATAACGGTGGCGGGGGACAAGGATGTGTATCCCAGGGAAAGGGTTGCGGAGTTTATCGTCGAGAAGCTGGACGTTACTTCGCTGCCAGCTGCGCTCCGGCCGAAAAAGGAAAAAGGAAAGAAAACTTTTGCGGATTACGGATTCACGGCGCAGGGGATGAATGAAGCGGAAACCACCATCCAGGCGGCGGGTGGCACGAGGAAATTGTCGATCAAAGTTCTCGACCAGAGGTCCTCCGGAATCTACGTATGCATCACCGAGCCGGGGCAAATTGCCGGTCAGGCGAAGATGCAAAGTGTAGTCCTGCTGAAAAGGAACGGTTCCAATACGTTGTTAAAAGGACGCGAGTCTTGGCGAGAATTTGCTGCGTGCCCGGTCGTTGGCGCGGCCGAGAAGTCCTCCGAGGAAATCGCGGGAGGGGACTGAGCGCTTCTCTACGGACGCGCCGGTTCGATCGGCCATCCGCATTTGGCCGCTTGGCGAATGTTCCGGCGTTGAGGGTTGGAATCAAAGTGCAAGAAATCTGGTTTACCTGAGTGGAAATGCCGCCGATGCCCATAACGGGCCATGGTAAAGCTAAGGCGAAGGAGGAATCGTGGCTGACTATCAGATGACTTTAGTGGATCGCCAAAGAATCGCCAGAGGTACGATGACGTTCTGGTTTGACACGAATGGGAACGATTATGATTTTCGAGCCGGCCAACACGCCGACTTTGCCTTCATGCATCCACCCGTTGGAGACGAAGCCGACAACTCACGCACCTTTTCTCTCGCAAACTCTCCACACGACACAGGCCTGGTCATGATCGCGATGCGCATGAGAGAGACCGGTTTTAAGACGGCATTGATGTCCGCTGCCCTTGGCACCAAGTTCAGAGTGAGCCGTCCGAGAGGATCGTTTACCTTGCATAAGGACTTTGCCAGGCCCGCGGTATTTCTTGCAGGTGGCATCGGCATTACGCCGGTCCGCAGCATTCTGGACTGGGCCGCACAAGAACGGATGCCCCACAAGCTATATCTATTCTATTCGAACCGAGAGGCGGTGGACGCGGCGTTTCTGGAAGAATTCGAAACCTTAGCCGTGCGAAATCCCTGCTTCACCCTCATCCCAACAATCACCCGGCAGACGTACTCGGCCTGGCGCTATGAAGTAGGTCATATTAATCGACAGCTGCTCTCGCGTTACTTGACCGGACTCAACAGACCCATCTTCTATATCGCGGGCCCTTCGGGAATGGTCTCAGCGATGACCGACCTGCTCCGTTCCTTGGACGTCGGTGAAGACGATATGCGGACGGAAGAATTTGGAGACTACAAGGCAACCGAGAATCTCGTGCGGGCGAATCAAACTTCCAAGCGCTAGCGCGGATGTACCCGGCACAACGCCGTTGCTTATGTTGTCGGGGCGATCCGGCACCTTCCGCTTTCGAAAGCCCGGCGAAGCCTGATGCTTGCATTCTTACGGCGTAACTTTGAACACGAACTTCAATTCCTTCGTTTCTCCGCCGCCGATGGTCACCACCTGCGATTGTTCCCCAAACTGCTCATGCCATGCCTTGATTGTATATTTCCCCGGCGGCAAATCGGGAAGGGTAAAGCCGCCACTCTCATCGCTCACCGAGTAGTGGGGGTTCTTCAGCACCACAAAGACTCCGCGCATCCATGGGTGAAGCTCGCATTTAACGCGGATAATCTCCGGCTTGTCGTACTTGATTACCATCGGCGGCGTACCCGGAGGTTGCGATCTGTTCAATTCGGTGTTAATCCGGGCCATCGGGTGAACCGTGTGGGCAACCGAATCATCGTTCTGCACCCAGATTTCCTGGTTGGTTTCTATTGCCAACACATGCGGAATGTATCGGCACCCACGCTGTTTCAGCATGGCGGGTTGTGTTGCCGCGGGTCCCTCTTCGCCCCCCGCCGAAATGTATACAACTACATTGCTCAGACCATTGTTGGGTCCGGCCACCACGTTTTCGGGGAACACCGGCGTCGTATAGTGCTTTGCGCAAGTCGGCTCGTTGACCATATTCAAGGGCTTGAATTTCGGCAGCGTGCCTTCAAAGGTTACCATTCCCTTGATCTCTCCCCTGGCGTCGGGATGCGCGGGCGGCGCAGCAGGCGCAGACCGCGGATCATAACTGGGCGCCGCGCTATTCTCCGTAGGTTCGGGGCGAACATTGCCAGCCAAATTCGATGAACGAGCTGGAGTTGGAGCACGGCGACTCCATGCCGGCGAGACATTCATCACGAATGGCGAGAGCGCAACGATTAATACAATGGCTGTGAGAACATCGATGCCAGCTCGGTTTGTGGTTTTCGCCGCTCTTCGGTCGCTGATTGTTCCTACAACTTCGTACACGACTTCCTCCTGGTGTCAGATAAATTTCCTCGCGTGCCTTAAGACCAGTGGGAAAGAGTCTCTTTGAGTGAATGGAGCTCCAGCTCCGGAATAAAGAACCCACTGAATTGGGATTCAGACCTCGAAGAAGGTTTCCCCGCCGATTTTCGCAGCCGCTTTAGGCGCGTGAGAGCTTTCCGGGATTTTGGCTGGGTTGATGGAAAGGTCGTGCTCGGCTGCTTTCGTCCGCACCCGCCTGAAGGCAAGAGCAGAAAGCGTTCTTACTGTTCCGTCGCTTCTCCCTGAGGCTTCGCTTGCGCGGAATAGGCATGCTGATAACCGTTGATGTAGCCTTCCCGGTAGAAATGTTTGAACGCGTCCGGCGTTGCAGCTGTCCCCAGATAGGCCGCGCCCCCAGCCAAATAATTAGCAGTCTGCTCCGCCTGGAACGATTGCGAAGCGCTCCGGTGCCATCCTCCATCCAGCATTCCGTCCCGGTATCCTGCTGCCGCCAGCTCGGCAATACTCGGCCCCGTGACTCGGCCGATAGCCGCGTCACTCCAAGGACGATAGCCGCTCTGGTATCCGGCCAAAAACGATACGCGCGCTTCGGCTGAGCTCCACCGCCCGATGGCCGGGTGTGATTTTCTTCCTTCCTCAATATCGAGTCTCGCCTGGTACAGACCATCGCGGAAAGCCGCGTCCGTCGATTGTGCTGGTTGGACGGCTGGCAGGCTCGCTCCGCGCTTTGCCCCTCCCAAAATCAAGCCGGCCGCAAAACTTACGCTCAGCGCCAGCGTCAGGAACACTCTGCTTTTCATTTCTCCTCCTCAGTCGAAGCAACTTCCGTAGAAGTTCGTAGGCATACCGAGGATAGGGAAAACAATAAACGGAGTTGTCAGGGTGATGTCACTCTTATGCAAACAAACTGTTGGAGGTTTGGCTGAGTTGCCGGAAGGTGGCCCGGGCAATCAGCTACGTAAAAATGATCTGAGGAATTGTCCTCAATACAGGGTTTTCTTTCCCTGCTGCTGCCACAACGCAAAAATTGTCAGCGATTCCTCGCGCAGCAGTTGTTGCATGGGAACTCGCCGCTCGGCATGCGCGCGATTCAGCTCTTTGTAAATGAAGGCGTCATCAAAGCCGACAGCGGCGGCATCCGCCGCGACGCAGGCGTAGAACACCCGCGCCGGACGCGCCCAGTAAATTGCGCCCAGGCACATCGGGCACGGCTCGCAGGTAGTATAAAGGTCGCAGCCTGCAAGCTGAAAATCGCCGAGCTTGCGGCAGGCTTCGCGAATCGCCACCACCTCGGCATGCGCGGTGGGATCATTTGTAGCTGTCACGCGATTCACGCCATCGGCCACCACGTGGCCGTCTTTCACAATCACCGCGGCAAATGGCCCGCCGGCGCCGCTGCGGACGTTTTCCATCGCCAAGGCGATTGCGCGGCGCATGAACTCTTCGATCATCTGGGTTTCTTCCCGTTTCAGGGTGCCTTTACCCTCGGCAAATATCAATATCAATGTACCGTATCTGTGCATTCGCAGAATGGCGCGAATTTGCGGCGGCGGGTGCGCTACAATCACTCGAAATCAAACGCTGACGCGCCCGAAGTACAGACGGATGGCCATGGAAAACCGCCAGATTGGGAAGTCGGTTCCGCGCAAGGAAGGCCGCGAAAAGGTCACCGGAGCTGCGCGGTATGTGGACGACCTGACTTTCCCGGAAATGATTTACGGTCTCACCGTACGAAGTCCCGTCGCGCGCGG
>Ga0210406_10003145_pt1 | contig 18304 bp, 35 predicted proteins | sample IncBWC30MmetaG_FD_155454 | JGI IMG/M metagenome (GOLD analysis project Ga0210406, IMG submission 155454) | Forest soil microbial communities from Barre Woods Harvard Forest LTER site, Petersham, Massachusetts, United States - Inc-BW-C-30-M | ecosystem: Environmental > Terrestrial > Soil >... | reverse complement strand
AAGGCAGCATTTGGTCGTTTCAGCGTGAAAGCTCCGAAGCCGCAGTGAAGGTCCAAAGCAGATTGAAGGTGACCGCGGCCGAGGGCGTCAGGGCCGCGGTGCTCGCCCATGTCGGGCTGACCATTGCGTCGGAATGGATGTTCACGCCCGAGCTGCGCTCGGGCGCCGTGCGGGCCGTGCTCTCCGAATGGAGTCTTCCGCCGCTCGATCTGTCCCGCGGCACCGACATCCGACTCGCGGCCTGCCGAGCAGGCGGGGATGTTGTCATCCCAGCCACTCGCAGACCCGGACGAACGGATTTCCCGCATCCGGTTCTTCACGCGTAAGCTTCTGGCTGGCGGCAGCGGATGTCGCGCGACGTGTAGGGCCGCTCGCGGCCGGGATCCGCGGCCAGGATCAAGCACAGGTCGGGGGTGTCGTCGCCGAACAGCTTTTGCGAGGCGAAGATCTTTTCGGCAAGCCGTACAATTCATTGTTCAGGAAGAAAAAATCCCTGTTCTTGAGTGAATTTTCCCTGATCTTTAGGGTAGAGGATTTCAGCGCAAACCCTTCGAAATGCAGAACATTCTGGTCAATCTGTGTGTGCCATAAGGCCAAATATCGCACATTCCCTGTACTTTTCCCTGTTAGCAGGGAAGTTGGTCTTGGAGACGGGTTTCGGTCGACTGCATCCGCCACCACCCAGTCTCAGGGCTCAAGCTCCGTTAGTCCTTCTCGCACTTATTGCGCCGGAATGGCGGCTTTCCCGCATCCGTTTGAGTCTCTGCATTCGGTCTCAGTTGGCAAAGACGCGGCATTTTGGGCTCCGTCTCTGCAGCGTAAAATTCCGTTCCCGGCACCAGGCGGAGACCGGTTCGATGACTGAATGGGGGCTCTTCAGATTGAACCCTAAGCTATTCCGGATTGAGACCGAGGCTCTCGAATTGCTGGCTCCATTCGGCGGTCAGATCGCGGAGACGCTCGATGCCGATGCCGCGGGGCAGGCGGCCTTCGATGGCCGCTTTGACAAGGTTAGGCGCAAGGAATGCGAGCGAGATGGTCATGTTGACCTGACGGAGGCTGCATTTCTCGCGGGCGCAAAGCTCTGCGACGGTGGTCGTCCGACCTGAGACGACATCATCGAGCCACTGACGACCTCGCGCGATGGAGCAGACTAATTGTGCTCGGCGCTCGAAGTGTGGGGGTCGGACTTCACTTCGAGACTTGTTGCTGGGAAGCAGGATCCGGCGACGCCTTTTCGTTGGTGGTTTCTGCCTAGGGATTATGATCGAACGATCATTCGGGTTGTTCGACGGTTCGTCCTCAGCATCCGATTTTAGGCGAACGATCGTCTGTCCTTTTGCACTGTAATCGCGGCGACTAGCTGAGCGAAGGCTTTGATTCAGGCGACTAAGCGGCGGGAGTAGGCCAAGGTCGCGGAAAAGCCGGGGCGATGACCAGCTGTACTAACACTATTTATGCTCGCCCTTACCGGCTTCTTTCTGAATGCGGCCTCCCGTCTTGCCGGAAGCGAGCGGCCTTTAAACGCTCAACGCCGCCAGGCGGGAGTATTCGCTTGACGGCTTTTACCCTTGGCCTTTCAAAACGTACAATTCACGAAGCTGCTTCTGAAGCGCCTCTACCCGTCTCGCGCATCGGGGATGCTTGGCTCGTTGCTTTGGGCTTATCAACGCCGTCCATCCAACATCAGGCACCGGCACGATCGCGATCGACACGGAGGCAGGGCAATCGTCGAATTCCTTGAGCTCTTCGCGAAAAATCCAAATCAAATCCGTGCTTGAAATTGCCTTTTTGGCCATTTTTGCCTCGTGCGCAAACAGCTACAATACCAATGCTCCGGCTGGCCGGCGGAACATCCGGCCTTATATCAGCACCCCGCTTGCCGCAGGCCGGACGCGCTATTGAATCGTCCTCGACATTCTCTGGCAATACTGTTTGCAGCTTTGATCGACGGACGACTTCTGGCACGTCGCCACGCACTCACTCATTGAAAAACCGCTCTTTTGGGAAGTGCTTTGAACTAATGCTGGCGTGACGCTAATGGCGACGCTCAGCACGAGCGCGGCCACGATGATCGCTGAAATCCGATGCATTAAAATGCCCCGGCGTGAACGGACAAGCGCTAACAGCTATTTCGTCCAATGCAAAGTAAGCAGAAAAATCGGACGGCTGCATTGATACGCATCACACGGGAGCAAAAACGGCCCCCGCAAGGATGAGGCCGAATTTGGAATGGACTGAGCCCCCGCGCGAGCGATAAGGGTTTGCGAACTAAACGCCCCTCGCAAGAGGCAGAGAAAAGTATGGCGCCCCCCCGTCACCGAATACGGGGCCGATGAGTTGGACTACGCCTTCGCCGGCGCCGTCGGGACCATCGGGTGGGGCGCCCGATTTGCTCGCGGCACCATCAATCATCCAGACGGTTGATCCTTTCACGGGCACGTAGCAATGACCGCAGAGATCATCCCCGGTTAGTTCACCAACGTCCCCAATACGGGGGACCCATATTGTCATCGATGGAGCCCGGGTAATTGCCGTCCCCGTACAGGCCGCCCCAACCCGAGTGATACCTCGGATAAATATCAGTGCGGCCGAAACGCAGCGCATCTTGGGCTCGCAGGTCATGATAACCCCGGAAGGCTTGGGTATAGTGATCGTAACGAGTTTGCGCAAACGCGGGACCAGCGAGGGCAATCGAAAGTGCCGCAGCAATAGCAATCCTGAAAGTCGTCATGGGAATCCTCCATTGTCTTTCGAGGAACACGTAGTGTCCTGGAAGCGGAACACGAAGGGCTCCATTCCCAAAAAGCACGATTTAAAAAAACATTTAGGCGGAAGGTCCTCGACTTCAGCGATCCATGGCACAGTCGCCGCGCTCTCCTGTCTATTCATTCAAAAGTTTCTGGCGACATTAGCTTGCCGAGGGGCCTCCCTCGTGCTGAACCGACGGGTCGAAGCGATCAAACACTCGCGGGGTGGCATTGATCGGCCCGTCCACCTGATTGTAGGTTCCTCGATATTCCGGAAGATAACGACCGAAGTACGCCTTGCTCCGGTGGTGATGCTCAGACGCCGCTGCCAATTGAACCGCCAACCCTGAGATCAGCAGCGCGCCGAGGAGGGTAAGAGCTGTTCTTTGCATGATCGTCTCCGTTGCTTGAACATTGGATAGGTATCGCGTCTTGATGCTACCAACCCCAACATCAATTCAGTTCAAGGTAACATGTGCGCCCAGGAGCGAATGTCACCCATCTCACGAAGTCTTGACGGCTGGCGGGGCTCTTCGTTTAGCGGAACGAGTCCGCTACTCGCTCAAACGCGGGATGCTTCCGGTTCTTGATCGTGATTCAGTACTTTTGCCGGCCACCGCGGTATGGTCGATCGCGACGCTTTGAGACCAGTCCTTCAAATCCGAATTCGCAGACTTTGCGGAACAGGTCGGGGCCGATCTCGCCTTGCTCGAAATCGCTCATGAAGATGCCATCAGGTCGGCGAGCCAGCAGCCGCGCAAGATTGGCTTTGCGCATTGAGAGTGGCAGATCCCGCAAATCGTCGCCGTCCATCGCCAGCACGTCAAAGGCGCAGAGCTGCACCTCTTCATTGTGCTTGCCGGAATGCAAGGCATCAAAATCGGAATAGCCATCAACACCCAAAATGACAGCCTGGCCATCGATGACGAAATGCTTCTGGCGGTTCTTCAGCGCAGCCTCAACGATCCAGGGGAAGCGCTTTGTCCAATCGTACCCGCTGCGAGTAATCAGCCGCACCCGATCGCCATTGCGCTCAACACGCAGCCGGTAGCCATCGAATTTGATTTCGTGTAGCCACTCCGCCCCTGCTGGAGCCTTTACTCCCTTGGTGGGAATGCAAAACTCAAACGCATTAAACATGCGCCAAAGATAGGCTTTGGTTGAGGTAAATGCGAATCCAAGAACGGCCCCGGTGGGGGGACACCGAGACCGTCAACCTCTTGGTGAGGTTTACTCCCCGGTGGAGCGGGGGCTAATCCGGGGAGCACAGGGTCTAGTTTGCTAGGCAAGTATCGTTCCCTTCAAAGCACATGAAGTTTAATCTGTTCAAAAGGTAACACTCGTAGCAGCTTCAATACCCCAGGATTAGGCGAAGCTCTTCCGGAAAGCTTTTGGTGTCTCTGTAATCGGGGTAAAGGTGAAAATAATAGGCGTCGTACATACGACCAACCTTGTTAGCGAGTTGGTATACCTCTTTGTTGAAACCTATCTCGCTATCTCCCTGATTGAACTTCTTGTGGTTCTGTTTGGTTGTGTCAACGAATAGCGAATGAAAGTGCAGTTCGTCAGGACGTAAAAAAGGACATCTACCACACGCGTGTAGGCAGCCAGTTTTGCCTTTGAGACCTTGGTCCATTTGATCTCATTAAACGGCAATTCCGGAAGGCGTGCCTTAGCGATCAAGTCATTGATGATTTTTGAGTTCGTCAACTGTACGACTACCGCGCCGAGAACCAAGTATCTGTGCGTGTTCTGGCTGCTCTCGTCTACATAGATTTCCAGAATGCCTTCCGGTTTAGCGGGAACGCGCATGGCATGTGTGCCTAAGAGAAACGGCCAGATCGAGCGGCGAATGTTTCCGCAACCTCAGGGCGCGCGCAAGCGAAATGTCGCCGACAGCAATGAATACCTGTCCTCAGCCTTCTGGCGTGTGTCGTCAGCCGTTGCCGGTTACGAAGAGAGGCGGAAGCGGAAACTTGATCTGCATCAAAGTTGGCTCAGCGTCCGGCAATAGTGTCGCGTTTTATGGCTCGGCCTATCGTATTCAAATGTCCCGTGACCGGGATGAACGTGCAGCATTGGCTAGCGGACGTGCCGGAGAATGAGAAAGACCGTCACTCGCCAGTAGTGTGTCTGGCCTGCACCCAGTCCCACTTCATTCATAATTCGACCGGTCAGGTGTTGGGGGAGGACAAAAGTAAGGCCGCGCGTTGAGGCGGCCTCTTTCAATGTGGCTGCTCTCGCCTTCTCGTCCATTGGTGTTGGGCCGGCCGAGTTTCGCGAGGACCGCGTCGACCAGCCGAAGACAAAGGGACAATGAGGTGGACGAGCAAGGCAACCTGACTATCGATAATATTAAGTTAGAAGTAGTGACAACCCAATGCAGCTAACTAAGTAGCACCCGTTTGGGCCCGGGCTGAGGGCTAAAACAAGATGGTAGCTCGTGTCGGCATAATCCTTTACTGGTGCGGTCTGACGATAGCTTCCATGTGCGCGATAGCCGCGTTCACGATTTTGGCGGCGATCCTCACAAACAAGCTATCGGACTCGGAGGCTTGGATCGCGGCTGCGTTTTTCGCGGTGGTCGGCGGCCTTTCATGGCTCGCCGGTCGCGCGGCGAAGAATGCCGACATTTGAGGCCCTCCGCCGCCGGGTCGAAATCGGGCTGAGGGCGAAAGGGAAATAGCTGCTCGGGTGTCAACTGAGGGAACAGCTTATGAATAACGAGCGCCGCCTTTTGCTACGGGAAATTATCGAACAGCTCGAACAAACGAACGAGCGGCTGCGGAGAATGTGGAACGAAGAAGAGAAGGCTTACGAAGGACGAACTCCGGCATCAATGGAGACCATGGCGGGCGCTGCCTCGAAAGACTCCATTGACGACCTCGAAAGAGCATCGGACAGCATTGAAGAAGGCTGCGAGATACTGCGCGGCATCGTTGCCGAAACGTGATTCGCAAATTCCGGAAATCCGCAGATTAAAGCTTTAGGCTCATCCTAGTCCTGACCCTGGTTGGTCACGAACAACAGGCCGTCGCTGATCTCTACGCAGCGGCGGCTTTTCGTTGAGGGCGCGTCCTTCGGTCCCGGCCAGACTTCAGAATGGAGCACCGTGTGTTAGATATGGCACACGCTGGAAGCGAGAATCATCGTACATTGCGATTGCCGTTTCACGGCACATTCTCCCTGTGACTTGGGTCCGCCGCGAATGGCGGGCTTTTTTGCTTTGCTAACGGCTTCGGTCCCGCGCCTTTAGGCGAGAGATAATTCGACACTGTTGCGGCTGCGCACGTTCTCCGAATCGCACATTGTCGCCATCATCCGATTCCAACCAGTTCACTCAATCGCACTGGCCAGGCTCGGCACGCTTTCGGCGATAGGCGGTGTGCCGAGCCGCCGAATAGGGGGTGAGCATGAGCCAAGTCCTCAAATTCCCCGATAGGGTTTCGCGGCGAACGCCAAACGATGGCACGCCCAAGGAAGCCGCTGCTGGAACGAAGGATGGGACGATTGCCAAGACGCCGCGCCGGCACGTTCCCGTAATGACGGGCGATCAATGGAATGAATTTATCCGGCTGCTAACGCCAGAGGAGCAGCGGGCGTTCATGGCCGACGTGTGGAAGCTCATAAACATCCACTGCCGGAGCATTGGGGGCGACTGATGGACGGCTGCAGGGGCGCTGGGCTGGCGATGGTCGCGCGTCCTCAACGAATCTAACTCACGGTTGATGCAAGTGCACCCTGCCGCATCAACCTCGGAAGGGCGGGATAACGATCCCGTGGACAGCGCCGTAAGCGGACTCGTGGCCGATCGGATCTGCGCGGCCCGCGTGATCAAGGCCGCCGAGTATGATCGCCACGACAGCAAAAAAAATGCCAAGCCAAACCACAACGCTGCTGCCGCTGCTTTGTTCGTATCTCCTTTTTTCTATGGTGGGATCATGGCTCAGCGTGCGGAAGATCAGTAGATCGAAATACTCAAAAGCACTGTCCCGCCATAGTGGACAATCGCCTCGCGCTGGCGCCTATCAGGCGGCACATGACCGCCTGCGGGATCCCGGACTCACCAGCGGCCTTCCTAGAGTCATGGCGGGGCTTCAGTCCTCGCGCTCACACGCCGCCGCTACAGACCTCAAGCCCGCCGCTTCAGCCCGGCGGGTTTTTGCTTGCCCAATGCCTCGATCGCCGCTCTACTGCAACGACTGTATTTTCAAAAGGGAGTGCGGACGTGGCGACTGGTACAGTGAAGTGGTTCAACGGACAAAAGGGTTATGGCTTCATCGCGCCGGACGGTGGCGGCAAGGATGTGTTCGTGCACATCTCGGCCGTAGAACGAGCCGGCCTCAGCAGCCTCAATGAGGGCGCCAAGGTCACATTCGACGTTGTCCAGAACAGGGGCAAAGAGTCAGCGGAAAACCTTCGGGTGAAGTGAGGGCGCAGCGAGGCGAAATCGGGGCAGAGTTTCAAGGAGAATTGTTTAGGCCCGACGTTGCCGGGCTTGCCGTCTCAGGCCTAAAAAGCAGGCCATGACCGCGGTCATCCATTTTGGCGAAATTCTTGTAGCAGTTCTACTCGGAACCGTCCTTTTTGCGGTTTCGCCGCTCGGACCGATCTCCGAACTTTCGCTTTTCGTCGGGGGCGTCGTCACGCTGACCCTAGCGGAATATCTCGTGCACCGTTTTGTGCTGCATGGCTTCGCACCAACCGAGCACCGCCTACATCATGCCAAACCCGACCGTGCGGTTCTCACAATTTTTTGGCAGATATGGATTTGTTTCGCGCTGGTCTATTTGATCGCAGGCGGCGCTTTCGTTGCGGGCGCGTTGGTCGCCTATGCCTGGTATTTGTTCGTGCATCACTGCGCGCATCACGGTCCCGATAAGTTGCCGGCACCGCTGCTGAAGCATCATCAGAGGCACCACAGACTTGCGACCAAAAACTATGGGGTCAGCACGACAGTTTGGGACCATGTATTCGGGACAATGCTGCAATGACTAGCGTACAGGGAGGCATCATCCTGGACGAGGAGATGACGGGCCGCCGGCGTGAACCGGCGGGCTTCCTGGAGTCAGGGAGGGGCTACCGTCAGCCACCCGGCAACTCATCGTCGAAGGGATCTCTTGACCGACAGGTGCCAGGCCGCGCGCTACCTCGCTTACAATTTCAATGATCTCCCGCACGATATCACCGCGGTCGCTCCCAGCGGCGCCCTCGAGCAAATATCGAACCGCCGCGCGGATTGTCACCTTAGCATCGTCGGCTCCGGCGACAGGATGCGCAGATCTGCTTGATCAGCTTCTGTTTGACGGCGAGCGGGCGTCCTGCGCGGATCGCTCCGGTGATACCTGAGATTGTTGTCGATCTCGCCGGCACTGTAGTGGGTACCTGGAGGCAATTCGCGGAAGAACACGTGCACGAAGACGCGCGGGGCTCCAGTTGCCTCCACATGCGCGTTGGTGGTCGCTGCCGCGACTCGCGCCTTCATGTCGTCGGTGAGCATTCCGGGGGTGCTGAGCATTGATAGATGGGCATGTCTTTTCCTTCCGGCGTTCGAGGTGAATTGGATCGAGGTCAGATTTACCACCAGCTACGTGGCTCGCCCGCTGTTAGATTGCCTGGCATAACCTCAGGTTTGGCGTGATGCGCCGTTGCGGCATTGGCCGCCGTACACAAGGTCATCAACAGGCCCAAGACTAAAACAGAACGCATGCATTTCCTCCAATCGACTTACGATGATCGAGGAGCCGGCCCGCAGCAACCTTCACAATTGGTCACATTGGCGGCATCATGGGCCCATCCTCGAGTGCCGCGCGCTATCCGCAACCCTCGCAGGAGATGGGCCATGCCCGCCCGCACCCCGCCTCGCCGTGGGCTGGGCATCTCGGTGTGCAGTCCTGCCTATCATCTCGTGGAATTAGAACAGGTAACGACGAAGAGACTGCGGCTGCATTGCCATTCCGCACCCAGGCCTGGACTGATGAACGAGCGTGGACGGGCGGCTGCTATCGAAAGGCCGGCGACCGTCAAAACGAGTGCCATGACGCCAAGCGTTCTCGACCTTCGCCAGATGAAATCCATCAGCATAGCTCCCGGGTTGGACGTGCAGAGCGTTCACCTCGCCGGCAGATCATTTATGCGTTCGGACAAATCGCCCCAGGCCGCTGCGGCTTCAAGGCGACGCGTGAACCATGGGACCGTAGTAGGAGCCCCAATGGCCCCAGGGATCATCCTCGTGGCTGCCTTGCCCAGCACGATCGGCGCGATGGGCATTGGCGTGCGTGGCAACACGACCACGTTCCAAAACGCCGCCGACCGCGAATGCGTTGGTGGAGTGAGCTGGACTGCCGAGAGCAAACGCGATCGCAAGAACAGCGACGCTCCTACGCAGCACAAACCTCGTATTCATAATATGCTCCCAGGGGGTGTCCGATACAGCGGGTGTCCGGAAACAGTTGCTCCGGGTTGATCACGTAGGTTCGGACGGCGGCCGCCCCAAGCTGTAGCCGCTTCACGATCGGTCAATTCGGCGGGACTATGTCGTGATGTCCGACCGCCCGCAGAAAATCACCTTCGCCGAGATGCGTGAGCAAGGCGTGGCGCGGGCTGTTGGTCTATTGCCAGGAATATCGCTGCAGCCACTCGGTCGCGATCAGCGGGGATGCCTGGCCGGATGATGTCAGGCTGTCCGATGTCGAGTACGAATTTTGGTCTCTGCAGGCGTTCGAGCGTCTTAGTGGTGTTTTTGGGCGTCCTTTCTCCGCATCCAAAAATTCCGTTCCCGGCGGCTGAGGCGACCGTGCGTTTCCAAGACGACTTTCATTCGGGCGCTTTCTGGGGGGATTTGCGGCCTTTCATTTCTTGGATTTTGGTCTCTACAAGTCTCAAGGCGCCTGAGCGGCGATTTTTGGCGTCCCGTCTCCGGGTCCCAAAATTCCGTTCCCGGCGGCTGGGTCTTGAGCCCGTAGTCCTGGGACAGTCGAGGCTCAGATTGCTGCCGGCATGGGCCTGGCTTTTGATGTAGGCGGAGGCGGCCTCGTATTGCGCGTCCAGTGAGTTGAACTCCTGGTCGGGCCCGGATCGGTAGATACCCTCGTATAGATCGCGCAGCGGACCGGCTTTACGGAGGGAGCCTTCATGGCCGGGCCTCCCCTGCTGATCGATCCGCTTTGGCCCGGATGCCAAAGAAGCGCGGACCATTCCACTTGGTGCCCGTGATGGCGAAGGCGACCTTGGAGAGGCTGTCATAAGTGCGTACTTACTGCTCCCGTAACAACACTGCTCTCAAAACCGTAAACCCTCAAAACAAAAAAGGATTGACCGAAACGATCATCTTCCCATCCGGTGTCTGCTTCACCTTAAATTCTACCGCTTTTTCCGCAGTCGAATCCGCGACTGTCACATACAAAAGCCCAATGCAAGTAACCTCTTGTGCTGCTCGATTCCTTGAATTCATGAGTATTGTATCGTCCAACCTATACACCGCGCCTTGTCTCGCTTTTTCCCAAATCGCTAATTTTTCAGCTTCCGATTTCGCATCACCCACCATTGCCTCGACCGAACTGGAATTTTTGGCAGCGTAATTCACAAGCTTATTATTAGTATCATCCGAAACGATCTTAACTACTGAATTGCGGGTATCCAAAGAACCACACTCAGGTCCCGCGCCTCCACAACTGCTCAATAAAAGCGAAGCAGAAAAACACCATAAAACTAACGACTGTTTTTTCCTAAGCAGCTTCATCGGAAAGCTCACGATATCTTCCGACCCCACGACAACGCCCTCTTTTGCCTGCCTTTGTTCTTTGTAAGGGTACCGGCAATTTCGGTTTTAGGGCGACCGTTGTTGGGGCTCTTGGGCCGGCGCTGCAGCTACTCCGGATTGAGACCGAGGGCCTCGAACTGCCGGCTCCATTCCGCCGGCAGATCGCGGAGCCGCTCGATGCCGATGCCGCGGGGCAGGCGACCTTCTATAGCCGCGTTGACTAGATCGGGCGCGAGGAAGGCAAGCGAGATGGTCAGGTTGACTTGCCGGACGCTGCATTTCTCGCGAGCGCAAAGTTCTGCGACGGTAGTTATCCGACCTGAGACAACATCATCGAGCCACTGACGACCTCGGGCGATGGTGCTGACTAGACGTGCCCGGCGTTCGAACCGCTCCGGGCGGACTTCGCTTCGAGACCTGTTGTTCGGAAGCAGGATCTGGCGAGCCCTTTTAGAGGGCGGCTTCAGCCAAGGAATTGTAATCGAACGATCGTCCGGTTTGTCCGGCAGGTCGTCCCGGTCATCCGATTTGAGACGGACGATCAGCTTGTCCTTGTGCACGGTAATCGAAGCGACCAACTGTGCGATAGCTTCGCGATCGTCAACTCGCGTGGCATTGGCCGTTGAGCCAGTTTGTTGTTTGGCCAGATAATCTTTCAGGGATTTTACAACGGCTTCTTCGAGGTTGGCAGCTGGGATGCGGGAGATAGATCCGGTCGACGCAGTCTTGGCCTCGCCGTGGAGGACAGGTGCCGACACATAGTAGTGATAGCGGACGCCTGCCTTGGTCGCGTGGGTTGGGACCATGCGATGGCCGGCATCGTCGAATAGTAATTCAGTCAACAGGTGGTCGGACTTATTGCGTGCGAGGGTGCGGTGGGACCATTGCGCAAGTGCCGTCTGGCGGACCGCCTCAAACAAGACGCGATCCAGGATTGGCGGCTGTTCGCCTGGGAGGATCTCGTTCTTGTATTTGACCTCGCCGATATAGAAGTGGTTGCTGAGGAGGTAGTAGAGCGCACCGCGACCGAACGGGATGCCGCCGCGCGTCGTTCCCGTAGAGAGCTTCTTGAATTTGGTCTTTATGTTGCGCTTCCCGAGATCGCGGACTAGTTCGTTGACGCTGCCGAGTTCAAGGTAGCGCCGAAAGATAAATCGGACCTGTTCGGCCTCTTCCTCGACGATAGCAATCTTGCCGTCTCTCATCTCATAGCCCAAAGGCAGATTGCCGCCGACCCAGAGTCCTTTCCGTTTTGACGCGGCGATCTTGTCGCGGATCCGCTCGGAGGTGACCTCGCGCTCGAACTGGGCAAAGGACAGGAGCACATTGAGGGTCAGTCGACCCATAGAGGTCGTGGTATTGAACTGTTGGGTGACCGAGACGAATGAGACGCCGTGGGCGTCGAACAGTTCGACCAGCTTGGCAAAGTCGGCCAGCGATCTGGTCAGACGATCGACCTTATAGACGACGATCACGTCGATCTTTCGCGCGCGGATATCTTCCAATAGCCTCTGCAAGTCGGGACGGTCGGTTGACCCCCCGGAGTAACCGCCATCGTCGTAACGGGACCGGATCTGGGTCCAGTTGGCGTGGGCCTGACTTTTGATATAGGCCGAGGCTGCTTCGTACTGGGCATCCAGCGAGTTGAAGTCCTGGTCCAGTCCTTGCTCGGTAGAGACCCTGGTGTAGATCGCACAACGGACTGATTTGACCGAAGAGGTCTTCATCGCTGGGCCTCCGTGCTCGATCGATCTTCCTTGTCCCGGAGACCGAAGAAGCGCGGGCCGTTCCACCGGGTGCCCGTGATGGCGAAGGCGACCTTGGAGAGGCTGTCATAGGTCTGACCGTTCCAGGCAAAGCCGTCGGCTAGCACCATCACCCGCTGTGACTGCCGGTCCCATTCCCGGACCAGCACCGTGCCCGGCGCAAGCTCGGTTTGTTTCTGATCAAAGCTCTTCAGACGGGAGGACATCGCCAGTCCAGTCTCTTTCGCACCTGTTCGATCGAGCACCTGCCGGGTTCCGTAGTCGAGATCGCCAAAGCGGTCTGCCTGGAGGCGATAGGCGATGACCGCAAATAGCAGATGCCGCGTCAAATGAGTGGGGGCCTGTCTCTGAAAGATGCTCTGCCAGCGTGCACGTAGTCCACCGATATCGAGACCGCGCAGATGCGCGATCTCGTCCTCAACGGACCTTTTGGTTGAGGCGCGGCCGTTGCGACGTTTTTTCTGCATCGCATCAGGCCATCTGCTGCGCACGGCCCGCAGCTGCAGGCGAAGCTCGGCCGTCCTTGATGCGATAGACCCGACCTTTGTCAGTTTGATGCGAAGAGAGATTTAGCCCAAGCTTCTTGCGGACGACACCGGCGAGAAAGCCGCGCACCGAATGCTGCTGCCAATCGGTTACGGTCATGATCGCTGCGATCGTGGCACCAGCGGGCTTGCTCAGCATTGCGATGACGCGGGCGTGTTTGGTCTGGGGCCCCGCAACTGATCTAGACGATGCAGGCGCAGATCGCTTACGAGACACAAGCTTGACGGTCTTCCGGCCGGTCGGGCGGGCCGTAGCCTTCGGCTTGGATTTGGGCTTGGTCATGGGATCCTCCGAGGTTTGCGCGACGCCATCCGCCGCACCACCTCAGCCCCGCCTGGGCAAAGCAACCGGCAGGGCAGGACCCCGAAGCGGGCCTCACCGCTTCAAGTCACCACAGCAACGCTCTGATCAGGGAAGAAAGCCAGTCAATTGTGAGCAAGATTATTGCTCTAACGACTGTTCGGCCTCAAATACGCAGCATCTTGTGGAGATAGCGCATTTTTCTTGTCCTCCTGAGAAGATTCAGAGATTTTGTTTCGGTTTGGGCGTCAGAGGGCAGCAAATAGTTGCAGGAGGGTGCACACCTCTGCGGGCGTGGCACGACCACAACGCCAAGGATAATCCGCCTTTCCTCGATGCCTTGGCAAAGGCCCGCGACATCGCTGTACGGGAAGGTTGGTGCTACTTCCACGTCCAGGCCATCATCGTTGCGATCGACCAGTAAACCGAGGCGGCTACGGGTAACAGGCAATATTTTCAGAATCAGCCGCACTCAATTGGTGGTAGTAGAAAGGCCGGAGACGTTCCGTAGGGCAGCATGGAAATCCCAACGCCGAGTGACATTCAAAACGTGTTCGCGCTGAACAAGCCGCAACACATGCTCTCCAAGCTTTTGTGGGAAATAGACAGCCTTTCAAAAGCACTTTCGGTATGGACAAAGAAAACTGAGTTTCCAGCCCCGCTCTTTATCGTCTGGAACGCTGTCGTTACGGCCTGGCACATCACTGACTGGCTTTGGCAGTCAACCCCAGAGATACGCGCGATACTGACGAAGCGGTACAATCTGAAATTCGTCGAGGGCAGTAAGAACGCGCTGCGCGAGGGCCTTGAAGAGTTTCAGGGCGCGGTCGCGAACGACAGCCGGTTTCTCTACGTGTGCCGCGAGATTGCGAATGGTTCAAAGCACATGAGGAAAAACAAAATCGACCCTGACATCACCGCGTTGGCAAAGTGGCTGCCTGTTATCCAAGGAGCCGGCCATGTCGCGCCGGGAGATCTTACGCTCTCTCTGGTCATCATCGATGGCGACAACGAGCAGGATGCGAACCGCTGGCTTATTCAGGCTTTCGGATACTGGGAGCAGGTGTTCACACAGGAAAATTTAATCTCCGTTCAGAACCGTCTGCCTGACAAGGTGATAAATCCTCAGCCTTGAAGCTTGCGCAGCTATTCGTACCCTGGACGAAGCCCGCGTGGCGCACCCATGGGTGTATTCCTGGTTCTCGACGCCAGTCCGCCGTGCGGTCGGTCTTACCGTCTCGGTTTCGGATGGCCCTTCCATCCGACTCTGACTTCGGTAATCGCCGCGTTCTCGCGGTTGATCTAAAAGGGAAGGAGCACCTCGGAAACGGGGTGCCTTTTTCTTTTACTCGGTCAGTGCGCCGGCAATCTCCAGCACTTTGCCGACAAACCCGTGAAGCTCGATAGCGCTGACCGGTTCGGTATCAGGGTTCTTCCCTTCGCCGTGCATATTTTTCCGAGTGTAGTTGTTGATGTCGTCGAGATCATCATACGAATCCAGCAGGATCAGCGGTCCCTTATCCTCCCGGACCTTGCCGAGCATGTTGCCGAGCCCTTTCACCTTGATCAGATTCGGCGCCATCCGCTTCATGTGCGTCTCGATTACCGGGCGCAGCTTCTGTACAACGTCGCGCGGGCTTCCCTTGTTGTCGTGGTAGAACGACAGCAACACCCGGCGATTACCCGCATCTTCGCTCTCGGTATCGGTTTCGATCGGCCACTCGGCAATGACCGTATCGCGGTGACCCGAAGGCGAGCAGCCACAGCGCCTTGCGGTTAGTCACGACAGGGTCTTGTCGCGTGTTTGAACGAAATAGCTAGGAACGCGTTCTCCAATATGCCCCAGAACAAACCTGCAATCGGTCCAATGATAACGCAGCCGATCGAGCGCCCCTCGATATTGCCCACCCAAGTTCGGTCAACACTACCACACGTTGGGGTGAACAAGACGCTGCTGCCAAAACAAAAACCAACAAGGGCGGAAGCGGTGCGGGCCGCTAAGGCGGAAATTACGCGACGCGAATCCTTGCGAAAACAGCGGCAGGCTCTGAAGGCATAAATCTGCTTGGTCACCTAACCTCGTGAGTCGATTTCCCGATCGAGATTGTGAAGGTATGACAACCCTTGCACCGTCAGACGGTGCTCGTCTCTTTCGCCATCAATGTATTTTTTCATGAGATGTTCGGAGAGCCGTTGACGAGCTCCCTTGGTCTCGGAACGGTCCGCGAGAGCGCCGTAAATCCTTAGCGTGCGATCGACGGGTAAAATAGTCATTGGATTTGTCTCGGGGCAGTTTGGCGAATATCTAAGGCCCAGTGCCCTCGATAGTTCCGCAGAAATATTCGTCTAGAGCGACAATTTTAGGCGCCGAAGCAATACCGCGAGAGTTTCACCTTAACGCATAGCGCGCGGCGTTTTTTATCGCGTCGTCAATCTCGTCAGCTAATTCGACCTCGCCAATTTTATAAAGGCGGGAAGCCATCGTTGACGCCTGGACCGTACTCATGGAGAGCGGCTCGGCCGTTTCGTAGCTAAATTTGATGCGCCAAACTCCCCGATGGTTGCGGTGCGGCTCGATCAGCAATACCCGAAGATTGGGCAACCCATTCTCTAAGAGCAGTGTTGACAGGGTGGACATCACGTACCCAAATTGAGTTCAGCAGGTGTCACGTCGAAGCGACGCGCCGTTTGGTAGATATCGTTCATGGAATTTTAGGGCGATTCGTTCCGGGACACGCCCTATCGCGAAGAGCCGATCAAGCTCCTCGATCATATGGATACTCGCGCCCCGGTATCAAGCCTCGCGCTATGTGCTCTGTCGATATAGTCGACAGCGCCGTCTTCTAAATAGACGTTTCATGGGGGCTGACCGATACTCTTACAGGTACGGGCCGATTTCGACGACGCCGGGGTGTTTTGCTAACCAATTTTTGGAGGTTTACCTCGACATGGTGAGGGACAGAGTATCTGCTCCGGCCATCACCGTCCAACCTTTGGGATCTATCAGTGACAGAGAGTTTGAACTCCCGCCAAAAAGAGGCGGTCAGTATGTCGATCCAGAAATTCAATCTTCGCGAATGGCTCGTACCTCCAATATTGGTGCCGGCGTTTCTAGGTCTGCTGATTGCTGGCGCGGTCATTATTCGGTGGTAGGCGTCGTGTCCCGATTGCATCCATCTGCTCCAGCCCAGGCTCTGCTGCGAGCGTGATGATCACTGGAGAAAATCGTGGCGATATGAGAAGGATTAAATGATGAAAAAACCTGTTCTATCGATTGACGAGCCAGGGCCGAAGAAAACATTACGAGCCGACCGGCCTCCTACCGAAGGGTTCGTGACGATTGTCGACGGTCATTTCAAGTCAGAATTTAGTACCGTCGAGGCTGCTGAAGCGTCGGGTCGAAAACTGAAGTGTGCCTATCCGATGCTTCAGATTGAAATCTATGACGCCGATAGGAAGGTTCGTACTTTGTTGGGCTAACGAACCTAACGAATCTCTGGCGGCCCTCGAATAGCCGCCTCTACCGTCGGGCTCTGCGGCCTTGCTACTGTCTGCGGCAAATTAATGGACTAGGATAATCTGCCCCTAATCCCGCGCTGCTTGGCGCATCAAGCGTTTACAAAAGAGCTCTAAGACGCTCAAACTATAAAGGCTGCTTTGATGATTGATCTGAAACAAAAATACGGTGCATCAATCGTCGCCGTTATGCGCCAGGCGTTGAACGAGGTGGTCACTGATCGTCGCTTCTTAGTCCGAAAGTCTGTCACTCCCCTTGAAGTGGCGGAGCATATTCTTCAGCAGGCGGCGTCTGGCGAACGCGACCTCAACCGTCTGAAAAGCTCAGCATTCGAGAAGATGAGTACTTCTGCCTGAGGCGAGGCGGTCAGGCGCTCGACAGCGCTTCCCTGTTCGTTTCGATTTGGCTTTCCAGCGAGGCGCGTCGTGGGGTTCAGAGGAGCTACCCATGTCCGAGGGCGGTGTTACTGCGTCAGAAATCTATATGCGACAATCAGAGCCACCATGCTCGCGAAAATCAGCAGTGCCGGGAGGGATTTTCGGATCATCGGCATCGCCGAATGGCGCGCAGCCGATAGATCGGGCTGAGGTTTAGGCCCTCTCTGGAACCGCCTGACTTTGCCTTCTGTCGTTGGTGCGCGAGCCTTTGGTTCCGGCGCCGCGCCTACGCCTCCCATCTCGCTGTAATAAGCGCTGTAGACCTCGCGAACGGCCACGGCCGTGGACTCGGCCTCGCTCATCGTCTCGAGTCGGGTTCGATAGTTAGTCAGAAAGCTCTGTGCGTTTGACGGAAGGTCATCGAAACCACCGAGCTTGGCCATCATGAGCCAAGTGGCAAAATCCGCCTCGGCTTTCGTGCGAGCTTTCTTGGCGATACTGGTGTTGGAGCTGGAGGACATGTTGGTCCGATTGGTTCGCCCGTCCATTACTTTCCTGACCCGAGTAGCGTCTTTGCAATTCTGGTAGCAGTCTCACTTCGAGGCCTTTGCGATCTTGTGCTCCAAGTGGCCGGTCTCATGATCGCGGCGGAGCTGGCTCAGCGACGTCTCGTTCAGTTGATGAAGAACCTCGCTCAGTTTTTCGGTTTCAGGATAACCGGCGGCGAAACCCGGTCCGTAAATCTTGCGCAACGTACGGATAAGAGAGTTGCCGTGCTTGTGGCTGATTTCACCATCCTTGTTGCGGTGGCGATTGTCGGCACCTGCCTTGCTCATGGTGCTCTCCCTCCAAGATTTCGTGCGGGCCCGTCTTTGTAAGATAGCGGCCGCCGAAGCGCTCTATCATCGGCACAACTTTCGCAAGGTAATCGTCAAACAACGCGGAATCAGAGACTATGTGCTCACTGATGTAATAAGCTGGCATTTACACCTCCATTGGCAATGGGCATCGCAGGGCTGGTGCGACGGCAGCGGCTAGCCTAGTACAGAAAAGCCCGGCATCGCCGGGCCCTTCTTTTCTTTTGAGCGTGAACGGTTGGACTTAGAAGTCCATACCACCCATGCCGCCCATGCCGCCACCGCCCGCAGGCATGCCGCCGGCACCGGCGCTCTTCTTCGGAACTTCGGCCACCATGGCCTCGGTGGTGATCAGGAGTGCCGCAACGGAGGCTGCGTTCTGGATCGCAACCCGAACCACCTTGGTCGGATCGATGCTGCCCTTGGAAA
>Ga0210406_10003144_pt1 | contig 18313 bp, 14 predicted proteins | sample IncBWC30MmetaG_FD_155454 | JGI IMG/M metagenome (GOLD analysis project Ga0210406, IMG submission 155454) | Forest soil microbial communities from Barre Woods Harvard Forest LTER site, Petersham, Massachusetts, United States - Inc-BW-C-30-M | ecosystem: Environmental > Terrestrial > Soil >... | reverse complement strand
GAAGCCCGCCCCCACCGACCGGCGGTAGTGCCAGTAGCGCGTAGGGGGGAATCGTGAACGACCCGGCGCTGGCGAGGACTGTGCAGTTTGCGGCAGTGTAGATAAGGTTCCCTGGATCGGTCGGTGTGCCGATCGCGACTGACAGGATCAGCGGGATTGGCCCCGTTGCGCCACCGGGGTTCCACGCGACATTCATACCCATCCTGCGGGTCACGACGACGCCGTTGTCAGCCCCGGGAGGGGGGCTGGTAAACGTGGGCACGAGAGGGACCGTTAATTGTGTGGCAAAGGCGCCGACGTCGTTGCCGGGGCCTCCCGCGAAGATATAGCTACCGGCGTATTTAGAGCCTATAAGCTCCTGTGTTGGGTCGTTGAAAACCACCCAGTCTCCTGAACTCGTTACGGCGGCGGTTGCGCCCTTCGGGCCCGTAAATGTGAAGTGCGATCCGGCATCGATGGGAACTGTAATCAACTTACTCAAGAACATGTCGATGGGAAAGTTTGTTCCGGCAGTGAAAATGTCATGGTACGGACTTACGGTGCAGGTGCCGGGCGGCGGCGGGTCGAGGTAGGACACAAGGAAAGGCTGCACCGCTGGCGGGATAGAGGCGCGCACGAAGGTGAACCTCGCCCGCTCGGTATGCGTTTCCGAAGTATCTACTTGGGCAATCCCCAACGTGGGCGATGGAAGGGATGCCTACTGCTGTATGTTCGCGGCCGCAACCGTGGGATCGGCCGGCGTGCAGGTCCGGCTGGCGTTGGCCACCGGAATCACGGTGCTGTTGCTGACAATGGTCGCGATCTGAATCACCAGAGGCACGGCGCAACCCGCGGGTACGTTGTTCGGAACCGTGAAGACAATTTGGTCCAACCCGATGCAGCACCCGGATCGGCCTTGATAGACGACCGGCGCCTGCACGCCCCCCAGCCATACCGTCAGGGGCAAATTGGGGATGCTCTGCCCCAGTGAGCCGGGGCCATCGCCTCCCGGCACTGGACCCAGTCCGGTCAGCCAAAGCGTCAGAGTGTCGCCCGCATTGGCGGAACCGCACGCCGTGTTTGGCCCGCCGCAATTTACGGCCGCGATGGCGGATACCAGACTGTAATCCGGATAGGTTACGATAGCCGGGCCGCTGCCGCTGCTATCAACGGTAAAGAGACCGGCACTGCTACTTCCCACTCCCTGAAAGGGCGTGGGAGCGCTGTCCTCGCCGTTGTACCTAACCGTGATGGTTACTTGCGCGCTCGGATTATTCGTACCGAAGCCGCCTGTGGGCGTACTTGAGGGCATCAGGGCGGCAACCTGGGTTGCCGATGTGTAGTACATGAGCGCGTTCACTGTTGTGGCATTGACGGTGACCTTCACGGACGTGCCACTCAAGCTCGTGGATTGGAAAGCAGCCGGTGCGACAGCGATGTTCGCGGGTCCCAGCCCGCTCCCCGTGACAATAAAGATGCTGCCCGGCGCGATATTGGCACCCGGCAGGCGCGGTTCTTTATAGCTCGCCGCGTTCACCACGCCCGTTATAACTGGTGCGGCCGATAGACGAGGAATCGCAGCCGATGTGAAGATTAGCAACAACGCGAAGTGGAAATCGCGAGGTTTCGGCCGATAGCCTTTGATCGGAATTCTCATTTTGCGTATGATTATACCCGAGGCGCTCACCCTTCTCTACCCTCTGAAGGTCAGGGAGGTCAGGGCTCGTGAGTGTTACCAAAGATGACCCACCAGCCACTTGGGCTGGGAAGCGCCCTGCTTGTAGAACGTACCGATCGCTCCTGGATGGTCGGCCACTCTTCCACTACTTTTCTGCGGAACGTCGACTCTGCCCGAACTCCGATTTTGAAAGAAGTGTACGAGTGCGTCATCCAGGCACGACGTGCTCAACGGCGTAACCGGCTGTCGAAGCCGTTTTTCAGAATTCTTAAGAGCAGTTTCACGATGTGAGGCTGCGGGTCGTCAAAATGAGCGCAGTTCAGAACTTCGCACCAGCGATTGCGGTAACAGAGTTCCAGTAAAACTGCAGGTGCTTGTAGACAGATTCTTCCGGAATGCGCTCCTGATCACTGTGCGCGCCGAAGCCTTTCAGCACGTCCTCATCATCGCGCATCGCGCCGATGCCGTAGCACTGCACGCCGCGCGGGCGCAGTTGCGACATGTCGGTCGCGCCGGTGCCCATCAGGGGAACCGTCGGGATACTGTAGACCGTCTTGAACGCGGCTTCGAGCGCCTTGAAGACATCGGACGTGATGCTGATGGGCACACCTTGCGGGCGGCCTCCGGCATTCGGCACGATCTCCACTGCCGGATCGTTGATGATTTTGCGCATCAGTTCGTAGAACTCCGGCATGTTTTCGTCGGGCAGCGCACGGATGTCGAGCGTGGCAGTGGCTTCAGAAGGGATGACGTTGCTCTGGAACCCGCCCTGGATGATGTTGGGGGAAATCGAAGTGTGAAGCATCGAATATAGGTTCGGTTCGTTGATGGCGAGATACTCCCGGGCAGCAGCCGATTTCTGCGGGTTCAGCAGATCCTTGAAGCGTTGTGCTTCCTCCCCTTCGCTGATTTGGCTCATTTTCTCGAAGAACGTCCGCGTTGTGTCGTTCAGGCGCATGGGGGGATCCCAGTAGGCCAGCTTTTCCACAGCGCCGGAGAGGTGTGCGATCGCATTGCCGCGCATGGGCCGCGAACCGTGGCCGGAAGGACCTCTTGCCACGAGGCGAGCGCCGGAGGGCCGCTTTTCCATGGTCTGGATCATGGCGTAGCGCGCTGTGCCAGCACGCCGCGCCACGCCACCACCTTCAGCCAGACACGCTTCGGCTTCGATCTCAGGGAAGTGTTCGCTCACCAGATAGCCGATGCCGACGCTAGAATTGCCTTCTTCACCGGCTTCGGAAACAAAGATGACATCGCGGTCGAGCTTGGCGTTGGTGCGCTTCAGCATCACCATGGTCATCATCGCGGCATAGAGGTTGGTTTTGTCGTCGAGCGTGCCGCGTCCGTAGACGAAGCCGCCGTTGCGGGTGGCGCTGAAGGGCGGGAACGTCCACTTCGCCGGGTCAATCTTCACGGTATCGCTATGGCCCATGATGAGCAGTGGCTTCTTCGAACCGTTGCCTCTGATGCGCGCGATCACATTGGCGCGGGCTGGGTCCTTCGCCACGAGCGTTACCGGAATACCTTCGGCTTCCAGAACTTTCTTCACGTACTCGGCGACTTTGGTTTCGGTACCGGGGGCACCGGTGGAATCGATCTGCACCAATGACTGAAAGTGGTGCATGCCTTCTTCGCCGGTCTTGCTCCAATCGATGGTCTGCGCGGCACCGGGTAGCGCGAAGTAGAGAGCCAGGGCAATCGCGTATCGCATGGCGCAAGTTTATCGCAGTAATCGGTATCTCAGAGACCACTGGGACGTAAAGTCGGCCACGCTTCCTCTACCCGGTTCTGTCCTGTTACGCCGTAATCCAGGATCGAACTCCTTTCTGATCGGCTAAACTGAACTGGTTCCCTATAATGCCTGTTTCTCCCGGCGACAAGCTCGGCCCTTACGAAATCGTCTCGCAGATCGGCGCGGGAGGGATGGGCGAGGTGTACCGCGCCCGCGACACCCGGTTGGGGCGGGATGTGGCGCTGAAGATCCTGCCGGCGGAGTTGGCGAACGACACTTCACGCCGCCAGCGCTTCGAACTGGAGGCGCGCGCCGTCGCGGCGCTGAATCATCCGAACATAGTCGCGGTCTACGACGTGGGCCCAGGGTACATTGTCAGCGAACTGGTGGATGGCGAACCACTGCGCGGAGGCGAACTCGGTCCGCGCAAAACGATCGAGATCGCGACGCAGATCGCCAGTGGACTCGCGGCGGCGCACGATGCTGGAATCGTCCACCGCGATCTGAAGCCGGACAACATTCTGCTCACCCGCGACGGGCGGCCCAAGATCCTCGATTTCGGCCTGGCCAAGGTTCAGGCCAAGAGCGCGGCCACGGGAGACCAAACGGTCACGGCGCGCACCGAGGCTGGAGTCGTGATGGGCACGCCGGGCTATATGAGTCCGGAGCAGGTGCGTGGCCTGGCCACCGATCACCGGAGCGACATCTTCAGCTTTGGCGTAATTCTGCATGAGCTACTGACTGGCAAGCGCGTCTTCCACGGCGAGACTTCAGTGGAAACGATGGTGGCGATCCTCAAGCGGGAAGCGCCGGAACTTCCCGAGACCGTTCCCGCTGGGCTGCGGCAGACCGTCGCGCATTGTCTGGAGAAGGACCCGGTCAACCGTTTCCAGTCGGTAAAAGACTTGGCGTTTGCCCTCCAGTCGCTCAGCGGAAGCGCGATTACGAAGTCCTCTCTTGAGACTTCCGCCGCCCCTCCGAAGCATCGCAGCCGTTGGCTATTCGCATTCGCCGCAACCGCTGCGTTGATGGGAGGGGTGATCTTAGGCGCATACGTCGCCGCACCGCCCATCGACCTCGGCAAACAGCATCATCGTCTGATTGTCTCCCGCACAGCCCACTTTGCCGCACCCCGCTGGGCCCCGGATGGCAAGAGCTTCGCGTATAACGATTTCCGCCAGGTGATGATTCAGAGCTTGAACGCGACGACCCCAGCCCCAATCTTTCGGGGTTCCGATGTGCCATTACCGTTCTACTCGCCCGACGGGTCTCGCGTCTACATCACGGATGGCGGCAACGGTCGCAGCGTCTGGACGGCCAGTACCGCGGGAGGAGAGCCGCAACTGCTCCTCAAGGAACTGGGCGGCTTTTTTGCCCTTGACGGAGCAGCCGTGACGCCCGATGGCCAAACGCTAGTGGTGACCAAGGGCGCCAGTAATGATACCGCGGCCCTGTATCTCTATCTCTCGTCCCCACCTGGCGCACCGCCGCAGCCGATTCCCGGCGGATTTTCGCTCCCCTCAAGCAGCCGTATCCGTTTGCGCTTCTCGCATGACGGCAAGAAGTTGCTGGCGCTTACTGCCGGAGCTCGCCGCGCCGAGGATGCGCAGATGTGGATCCTGCCCTGGCCTCCGGGCAGCGTCCCGGCCCGGCGGATTCACAGAGAGGTGCGTCTGGACAACCTGCAATCCTGCGCGGACTGGCTGCTCGACAACCGACACTTAATCGTCGCCGCAGGGTCCCGCGATTCCGCAACTCGTTTTCTGGTTATCGATACTGAGTCCGATGCGTCCTATCCGCTCACACCCGATAACGTCTGGGTCTCGAGTCCCGCGGTGGGTCCCGATGGGCGGATCTTGTATTCACATGTCATGGACGCCAAGGATTTGGTGCAGTTTCCCATCGATGGCTCGGCTCCTAAAGATCTATTGGCTACCGATTGGATGGAGTATTTTGGAGCATGGTCGCGCAGCGGCGGCGAATTTGTTTTCGTGAGCGATCGTGGAGGCGAGCAGGGTCTTTGGGTCTCCAGCGCCGACGGTTCCTGGGAACGCCGCGTGGTTGCGCCGCGCGACCTTGGGGGTCAAGGCGCCGGCGCCGAGTTTCGCTCGCCGGAGTTCTCGCCCGACGGCAAGCGGATCGTCTACATCGGCGGGCGGCGCGCGTGGGTTTCGCCGGTTTCCGGAGGGAGCCCGACTCCGGTAACTCCAGACGGCGATATTGCGATTACCCCCACCTGGTCCGCCGATGGACTTTGGATCGCCTACCGCGTAGGAACCCTGTTAAAAAAGGTGCGGGTCGGGAACCCGGCTGCGCCGGTGGTGATTTCCGAGACTGGCGCAGTCCCGGCCGTCTGGTCTCCCGACGGCAAGTGGATCACACTCGGCGTCAATGACGGAATCGGAATTGTGTCTCCGGATGGCGCGCAGAAGCGGACTCTGATCCAGCGTCCATTTGGAAACATTACTTCTTCGATCGGCTGGTCGCGCGATGGAGCCGTTCTGTACCTGCTCAATAAGGTGGAGGACCACTATCGACTTTCCGCCGTTGACGTTGCGCGCGGGAACGAGCGAGTGATCCAGGATTATCCTGCGAGCGGTTTCGATTTCGCCGAAAACTTTCTAGCCGCCGGCCGGCTATATCCTTCGGGAGACGGAAAGTCGCTGCTCACGACGCGCAACGCCATCGGCTCATCCGTGTGGATGATGGAGGGTGTGGAGCCTCCACTCCCGCTCTGGCGGCGTCTCCTGCGGCGCTGAGGCGCGCGATACCTTGCCAACCAGAAGGTCGCGCAGCCTCGACTTCACAACGGTGTGCTTGGAATCCGTATTGTCACAGGCCAGCTAGTCCGATAAGATGCGCCGGGGTGTGAGGAGCCGAGTGTGCAATTCTACTCATTAATTCCCGGATTGTCGGCCAACCGGAAGTTGAGGCCGGAAAAACAGCCTCGAGGGATTGGGAATGATAGGTCGGGTTTCCGCCTATTGGTGTGGCGGGCCATCTTTGGCAGGGTCGCCGAAGGATACGGCGTTTTTCAGGCGGAATCCTCACGATGCACTAATCAGAGCGATTGGTGAAGTAAAATTGTTCGAACATCCATGTCTCTTGCCGCTGGGACTCGTTTGGGACCCTACGAGATTCTTGCCCTCATCGGAGCGGGCGGAATGGGTGAGGTGTATAGGGCCCGCGATCCGCGGCTCGGCCGCGATGTCGCCATCAAGGTCTCTGCCGAGCAGTTCAGCGAGCGATTCGAGCGCGAGGCGCGCGCTATCGCCGCCTTGAATCACTCGAACATCTGCCAGCTTTACGATGTCGGGCTGAATTATCTGGTGATGGAGCTGGTCGAAGGAGCCCCACTCAAAGGACCGCTGCCGCTCGACAAGGCCATCGACTACGCCGGACAGATTCTGGACGCTTTGGATGCCGCGCACACGAAAGGCATCACCCATCGGGATTTGAAACCGGCGAACATTCTCGTGACCAAGCAAGGCATCAAGCTGCTCGATTTCGGATTGGCCAAGCAGACAGCTCCTCTCCAGGAGACGGACGTTACACGGGCACTCACGGGGAAGGGGCAGATCCTCGGGACCCTGCAATACATGTCGCCGGAGCAGTTGCAGGGTAAGGAGGTGGATGCGCGGAGTGACCTGTTCAGCTTCGGATGTGTGCTGTACGAGATGCTGACGGGCAAGCGTGCCTTCGAAGGTTCCAGTTCGGCGAGCGTGATCGCCGCGATTCTAGAGCGCGAGCCCGCGCCGCTGGAAGTCGCTCGACCGCTGGATCGAGTGATCCGGCGATCGTTGGCAAAAGACCCGGACCAAAGATTCCAGACGGCCCGAGATCTGAGGGCCGCGCTTTCGTGGGCGTTGGAGCAACCGACGCAGATAGACACTCCCTCACGGTCGCGGTTCGGTTGGGTTGTGGCGGCATTCGCGATCATCGCGATGATCGCGGGCGCCTTTTGGTGGCGCGCGATGCGACCGGTCGATCGTCCGCTCATGCGGCTGAGCGTGGATCTCGGACCGGACGCGGTCGCAGGCCAATTCACCACGATCGCGATTTCGCCCGACGGATCGCGGCTGGTATTTCCAGCCAAGAGTCCGGACGGCAAGCAAATGCTCGCCACGCGATTGTTGAGCGAGACCAAGCCGGCATTGCTCTCGGGGACCGAGAGCGGAAAAGACCCGTTCTTTTCGCCTGATGGAAAATGGATCGGGTTTTTCGCCGATGGAAAGATGAAAAAGATCTCCATACAAGGCGACGCACCCATCGTGTTGTGCGACGCATCACCCAACCCGCGCGGAGCGAGCTGGACGGGCGACGGCAACATCATCACTGCATTAAATACCTCGGGTCCACTTTCGCAAGTGCCTGCCGAAGGAGGAATCCCTCAGCCGATTACCAAGCTGCTGGGCAGCGCTTTTACTCACCGCTGGCCACAGTACCTGGCTGGAGTTGAACGCGTTCTGTTCACTCTTTCCTCCACTCTCGTCGACTTTAAGGATGCCAGCATCGCAGCGGTGTCGTTGAAGACAGGCGAGATCAAGATCCTGGTGCGCGGTGGGTACTTCGGCCGCTACCTTCCCGCGGGTGATGCAACGGGCCACCTGGTATACATTCATGAGGGCACCCTATTCGCTGTTCCGTTCGATCCGGCACGGCTGGAAATCCGTGGCACGGCAGTGCCCTTGCTGGATGACTTGGCGACTGATCCGAATGCTGGCGCGGGACAATTCAGTTTCTCAAGCGGGGGAACCTTCGTGTATCGGAGCGGTAAGGCATCGGCCCAAAGTTGGCCGGTGTCATGGCTGGAAAGCTCCGGGCAGACCAAGCCAATGATCCTCACGCTCGGTCTCTACGTGGCTCCCCGTTTTTCCCCGGACGGCCAGCGATTGGCGCTGATGCAAACTGCAGGCAGCAGACAGGGAATCTTCGTTTATGACTGGCAGCGTGATACGATGTCGCGGCTCACCGTCGACACCGACATACAACGGACGGCCTATCCAACATGGAGCCCGGACGGCAAACACATCGTGTTTGGGTCCAGCGTCGGCGATGGCTACGGCCTCGGCTGGATTCGTGCCGACGGAGCCGGAGAGCCCCAGCGGCTGTTGGACAGTAAGAACAATGTCGTTCCATACTCATTCTTTCCCGATGGTCGCCGGCTGGCGTACCAACAATCAAACCCTGGCGTGGGTTGGGACCTTTGGACCCTGGCGCTCGACGTGAGCGATCCGGATCACCCCAAACCTGGGAAGCCGCAGCCTTTTCTGCGCACGCCTTCGAGTGAAGCTTTCCCAGCCGTCTCACCAGATGGCCGTTGGATCGGGTACCAATCGGATGAGTCCGGTAGGGGTGAGGTATACGTGCGGCCGTTCCCCGGGCCTGGTGGGAAGGCGCAAATCTCCAACAGCGGGGGCCGACGACCGGTCTGGTCGCACAATGGCCGGGAGCTATTCTTCCAGAACTTGGAAAACCACATCATGGTTGCGGATTATGAAACGAAGAACGAGTCCTTCGTAGCTGGCAAGCCGCGGCTGTGGTCCGATCAACAACTTCAAAACATCAGGGGAGCTCTGAACTACGACCTGGCGCCCGACGGAAAGCACTTCGCAATTTTCCCTGAGCTGAAGGCGCTGGCCGAAGAGAAGGGGGACGTCCATGTGACATTCCTACTGAATTTCTCCGACGAACTGCGGCGGCGCGTACCGGCCGAGGACAAGTAGGATTCCTCCTGATATGTCGGGTTTGCTGAGAGTGGCCAATCAAGCACACCCTCGGCCACAATCAAGCTAGGGCGTTCTTCGGGATCGGGCGCTACCGTAGGGTGGTTTCCCTGGCAGGCACCCGACGATTGAATTCCGCCGATTGCCGTGCGAGGTACGCTCCACGATTGCCCCGCATCATGCTTGAAGTCCTTGGCGAGGGGCACAATCTGTCCGCATTGGTACATTTGGATGCCGGCTGAACCGTGAAATATTGCGTCATTGATGCTAAGCCGCGCATCACAACTCCGAGATTGGCGATGTGCCTAGTTGGAGATCAGGATAAGGCGAGTGCTAGCGCTTACGGCATCTCTATTGGTGAAGTAGATCAACGAAGGAAAAGCTATCTTCTTCATGGGGCCAAGGCACCTTACTTCGGTCATCCTAAGCATTCTACGGAGAAAAACAATGTGTGACTATTCATTGCATGTGTATCCGAATCGTCTCGCCACTGACGGCGAGGAACTAGTTGTCCACCGATTCGGCGGAGCGTCGCTTGGTTTGGCATCACCCTTCGATCTTCGCCCAGTCATCAATGTGAGTTCTGGCGACCCAACTTCGAAGAAGCCGTGGTCGTGGACCGCGATCAAGGAATGGTTCCTAGCGAACATGCCAGAGTGGCAGCCCGATAAAAGCACTCCGGCCGTGTGCGTGCCTCCCGGCGCAAGGCTCCTTCTCAAAGACATCCCCAGGGGCCTGCAACGAGAACTCGGAGTCGGGGAAGTGGAGGAGGTTAAGTTCGTCGAGATCAGCGCCGAGGTGAATACATATCGTGACGCGGTGCGTTTTAAGAACAGCCGCCAACTTCTGCTGCAAGCTCTGCGCGAAGGACAACGGGTCACGGTCTTGTCGCTGACCCCCGAGGAAGTCGAAGAGACTCTCTCCTCCGACCTTCGAGCCACTCGTTGACGCTTCTCTCAGGTTCCGCCGGGCCTCCGCAGGTAACGCCTCGGCCGCAACGCTCTTTACACGCAATTCATCTACTTGAGTAGACGCCCCTCTGTTGCCGCTGGTGTCTCAAAGGAAATGAAGGTGCTGCTTTGCCAGCCGCCCGCGAAAGGCGAGGGCGGCAAGCTTCGTGGTTATTGAGCGGCTCGTACGCGGCTGCGCCGCCTCCGACCGTTTTTACGAATTGGAACAGCCAGGTTGAAGCCGTAAGGCAGAAGGCGGACCGGATGATTGATCCGACGGTTCGGATAAACATTCCGCCTGCAAAGTCGGGATATCGGAGAGTGGAGTCGTTCTCGCAGTCGTTTAGATGCTGATACGTTCAAAAGATTGGACGTTGCAAGATTGGAATTCAGCGAACTGAGCTCCTTCCAAAGAGCTTTTGAAGTAATGGGACACCTGCTTTTCGAGCCAGGCCATTAGCGTCCTTTTCGAAAAGCAAAGTATTGCTACTGAACTACCGAAGAACATTCCATCGTTTTCGTCATGCCCCCATCCACTGCATTCGCGAGCGGATGGCTGGAAATGAGTCTCTTAGGTGCGGCCCGCAGCCCATCCTTGCTTGCGAAATCAGAATGAATGAGGACTTGGCTTCAAAGCGTGACGAGAACAGTCACGGAACCGTAGTTAGGAGACGTGATCCGTATCGAAGTCTGAATCGAAAACCGTGCATCCTTGCCGATTTCCGTATGAAAAACTGTATGCTCAATGTCGGGAGGTATAGAAATGGGAGAAATGTTTTACTCAACAGGGCAGGTGGCTCGTGAGCTGGGCGTCACACAAGCACGTATCCGTACTTTATGTCAGAACGGGCTGATCGCTGCCGAAATCACACCTGGCGGCCAGTTCCGAATCCCGAAGTCTGAAGTGGACCGGCTTAAGCGAGACGGCTTGCCTGCCATACCTCGGCCAATCCCGAACTCGGCGGGCGGGGAACTCGTTCCACGCTCTCGCCGGGGTTACCACGCTCGTCTTACCGATACTCGTGCTAGACCGTCCGGGCCCGCAATCGAAGCGGCTGAGCATGTGTCGGTGCTGGAAAAGGAAGTCCAGGCTATTGGACTCCGACGACAAAAGGAAGAGGCCCTCGACTGGTTCCGGCAACGTGAGGAACAAGAAGCCGCACAATTTGCCACCCAGCTAACGGAGAAAAGAAGACAGTCTGAAGCAGCGGAAGCAGTGCGCCGACGCGAGCGATGGGAAAACCGCTGGCAGAGGCACGCCTTGGAGGTCTTACCGAGAGACGTTACGCCCAGCATAAAGCTCGAGGTGCCCGGTCTGGTGCAAGAGGCCCTCCAAAAGACCAATCCGAACCAGCCTGATTTCTTGACCGACGATTGGTAGACGCTGCTGTCGAAAGAGTGCTCAGTCCGTGGCGCCGACGAAAAGAAGTCGAGACGATCATCGAAAAGGCGGCCGACCAATTGCCGTTCAACGCGAGGTCTTGGTCCAAGCCAACAGAGTGGCAGATTCGTGCGAAGCAAGCCGTGAGGCGTGCCGTCGAAGAACTCTCGGAGAATGCCACATTGCCAGAGATCCAGCACGTAGCACGGCTTGCCGTGGAAGCCGTCGCTCGACAGTTCGAGTTTCAAGAGTTGCGCACGAATATCATTAATACGGTCTCGACGGTCCTCCGGGGAGAGACTTCCGACGAACGCAGGGAGGCAAAAGAGGCTGTTGCACAACCCCTCGCAGCATTACAACTCGGAACTTCTCAAAGAGAGCTCGAACGTGTCAGGGACCTCATACTCGGGTCAATTCAGAAGCGCATCAACGACCGAATTGCGCGTGAGCAGGAGCAACGAAAACGAGAGCAGGATCACCACATGCGTGAACGACTCTTAACGTGGCCTTATCTTTCCTTCCCGTACGACTTCGCAGACGCGGACAAGAAGCAAGCCCTCGCAGCGGCGCAAGCAGCGATGAGCACGATGCCGTACGGAACGCTGGAGCCCGCGTTGAAACACGCGAGATGAAGCAGTCGCCCTGATCCTGAAAGCTCATGAAGAACTGAAGAAAAAGCGCTCACTGATCGACTTGGCGCTGCAGGAGCTCTACCCTTACCTGCTAAAACTAAATAACGAATGGGACCTCGAAGAGAACCTGCAAACGCTACAGTTGAGGCTAAATCAGCCGATTCGGAAGCAGCTTGAAAATGAACTGAGGGTAACGAGCCACCGGAGCAAGTCAGGAGCCGCGTCTGGAGCCTAGTCCGCCAAGAACTCGACATCTAGAGGGAACGATCTAGTGTGTAGAGGGAACGATCTAGTGTGCTTAGCGGATTGGAGTGCCGTTCCTCACGAAACTCATTGGAAGCCGGCCCGGCATTGCTCCCTGACTTGCCTTGTGGCCTTGTCTTTTGTTCCGGGTTCATCCGTGCCTGCATGGCGGTGCGTAGGCGGCGATTCAACGCGGCCCTGGAAATAGAAGCGCGAGATCGTTGGTGATTTGCGCCTCCGGCTGTGTGCCATTCTTTGTACTTTGAGAATTCTGACCTTAACACCCGGTCTGCGAAGTTAGGCGGTGCGTCCAGAGCGGTTTGTCGAAGGCAGTTTCTTCTTGCTCCCTGGCCAAGCAATTTCTCCTTTACCCCGCTGACTGCCGTATTCTATGGCGTCATTATGAAACAGACTTATGAAACACATGAAACCCGCTGTTTACAGGGCTTCCAGCGCGGTTTCCAAAACTTACCCTTTGCGAAACACGGAGGGGGTAGTGGGCCACATCTACGAGTTAGGCATTTCACGTCCAGTCTGACGTGTCGGGGATATCACAGGACTAATCGACGCCCGCTAGTCTGTTGCACGCTTTCCACTGCGCCGTTTCTGACCTGTGTACGAGTCGCCGACTATGCAGGAGTGAACTCGGAGACTTCTTACTGCGAGCATTACGCGTTGCGTCTAACGGAGCGGCGACGGCGTTGCGAAACCCTTTCTGTAATAGGATTATTTAAGATCTGGGCGATCCGGTTATGAACCTCGAGCGTTGGCGCGAAGCGGAGAAACTGTTCCACGCTGCCTTAGAACAGGCGCCCGAAGTGCGGCAGGCCTTTCTGGATAAGGCTTGCGGCGAGGACCGCGAGCTGCGTCGGCAGCTCGAAGTGCTCCTTTCGCAGGATGAGCGTGCTGGCAGCCGCTTCGAGAGGCCTCTACTTCCCGACATGACACTAACCCTGGCCGGCGGCGAACCGCTCGGGGGCCGGCAGTTCGGACCCTATCGCATCATCGCTCCGCTGGGGGCGGGCGGGATGGGCGAGGTGTATCGCGCATACGACGGCAAGCTCGGGCGCGAAGTTGCTATTAAGACATTGCCTCCCGAATTTGCGCGGGATCCGGATCGCCTGGCGCGCTTCCGACGCGAGGCGCGTACGCTGGCTTCTCTAAACCACCCCAATATCGCTGCCATCTACGGTCTTGAAGAAGCCGGCGATGCGGATTGCCTGGTCCTGGAGTTGGTGGAAGGCGAAATGCTGCGCGGGCCGCTGCCCGTGAACGACGCGCTGGGGGCTGCGAAGCAGATCGCCGAAGCCTTGCAGGCGGCCCACGAAAAAGGCATCATTCACCGCGATCTGAAGCCTGCCAATATCAAGGTCACGCCTGACGGCCGGGTGAAGGTGCTGGATTTCGGCCTTGCGAAGGCAGTGTGGGGGCCAGGCCCAAGTCAGCCAAATGAAAGCCGGGGCCCTTCGCAACAGGGCACCGTGACACAGTTGGAGACCATGGCCGGGCGCGTCATGGGTACTCCCGGTTATATGAGTCCCGAGCAGGCTCGCGGCCGGGAGGTCGATCGCCGGACCGATATCTGGGCGTTCGGCTGTGTATTGTACGAAGTCCTCGCCGGCAAGCGCGCCTTTAAGGGTGAGACTCAGACCGAAATCATAGCGGCGGTGTTGGAGCGCGAGCCGGATTGGCAGGCTTTGCCAGCAAAAACGCCGGCCAAAATTCGCGACCTCCTGCGGCGTTGTCTTCAGAAAAACCCCAGTCAGCGGCCCGGCAACATTGCGGAAGCGCGAACAACCATCGAACAGGCACTTGGCGGGTGGAACCGCTGGCGGATTGCCGCGGTTGCCGCCACCGGTTTGGCGTTGGCTGCCCTCGCCGCGGCAGTTTGGCTGCGAGGTCCGAAGCCTCCGCCCGACCGCTCGCAATGGGTTCAGCTCACGAAATTCCCCGATTCCGTCAGCCAGCCGGCCCTTTCGCCGGACGGCCGCTTGCTGGCATTCATCCGTGGCAGCGAAACCTTCTTTGGAGCCGGCCAGGTTTACGTCAAAATCCTTCCCGACGGCGATCCCGTGCAGCTAACGCACGACGACATCATGAAAATGAGCCCCGCGTTTTCACCGGACGGCGCTCGTATCGCTTACACATCCGTAAGCTACAACTTCGACTGGGACACTTCAGTAGTTCCGGCGTTAGGCGGCGAGCCCCAACCCTGGCTGAAGAACGCCTCCGGCCTGAGTTGGACCGGCCCGCGCCAGATTTTGTTCTCCGAAATCAAGATGGGCAACCATATGGGGCTGGTCACCGCTGAGGAGAGCCGCGCGAAACCACGCGATATTTACCTGCCCGCGGATGAGCCCGCCATGGCGCACCGCTCCTACTTGTCGCCGGATGGCAAATGGATACTCCTGGTGGAGATGGATATCGATCATCTGTGGGAGCCTTGCCGCGTGGTGCCCGCCGACGGCAGTTCTCCAGGCAGGAAAGTTGGTCCGCCCGGAGGTGGCTGCACGTTCGGTGCCTGGTCGCCTGATAATAAATGGATCTACCTCACTTCGAATGCAGTTGGCGGCAATCATATCTGGAGGCAGCGCTTTCCGGATGGCCCACCCGAGCAAGTCACCTCCGGTCCGACTGAGGAGGAAGGAATCGCGATGGCGCCAGACGGTCGGTCCTTCGTTACGGCCATGGCGCTGCAAAACACCGCCCTGTGGGTTCACGACCGCCGCGGCGAGCGCGCGATTACCCTCGAAGGCAATGCCGCCCAGCCCCGCTTCACGCCGGATGGTGAAAAGCTCCTATGCCGCATCGTGAGAGAGGCCCCCAGCGAATTTGGGTTTTTCAAGGATTTTGGTGAATTAAGGGTCGTGGACTTGAGATCCGGACGCTCCGAACCGTTGGCGCGCGGGATTGGAGTTCTGGATTACGACATCTCACCGGATGGCCGTCAAGCCGTGATGGAGACGACTGACCAGGATGGAAACCCGCGGCTTTGGTTGGCTCCCTTGGATCGAAGCTCTCCGCCGCACGAGATTCCGAATGTCGAGGGCGGATCGCCGAGGTTTGTTGCCGGCGGCGATATCGTATTTCGTAGGCCCGAAGGGACCACTCGGGCTGAGCGAGCGATTAAGTATCTTTACCGGGTTCATCCGGACGGAACGGGAATTCGAAAAGTGCTGGAACGGCCGATCGCGATCATGGGCAACGTCTCGCCGGATGGTCATTGGTTCAATGCATGGGCGCCTCGTGTTGTCGAAGTCTTTCCAGTAAACGGTGGGGCCTCCATTATGATCGGCGGTGGCGAGTTCCAATGGTTCCCCGGCGCAGTCGCGTTCGGGGCGTCTGATGAAAAGACGACTTATATCGTGCCCGTTGAGCCGGGCCAGATTTTGCCGCGAATCCCGGCAGGCGGATTTCATTCCGATGAGGAATTGGCACTCCTGCCGGGAGCGCGGAAAATCGACGCTCAGCCATTGTCGCCCGGCCCTTCGCCCGAAATTTATGCATTCTACCGCGGCACCACCCAGCGAAATCTTTATCGCATCCCGATTCCGTGAGCTCCGGCTATTGCGGACATGCCTCGAAGCGCAGCGGCTGCATCCCGCTGGGCAGCGTGACGGGAATCAGCGCGCATAGATTCTGCCGGTCGGCGCGGCGATCCAATAAACCTGTCCCGACAAACGTGACCAGGTTCTCGAATTCTTCCGAGGTGAGCTTTGGCGGTTTGAGCAACAGCGGATCGACTCGCGTAAGCACGGGTTCGATCGGGCCGAGTCGAAGCGTCAGGTCCCTGTTAACACCCGCGCGGGCCGGATTGTAGCTCCGCGCCGATTCGAAGACATGAAGGTGATGATAAATCGCGTCCTCCAGCCGCGTGAACGCGCCATTGTGGAAGAAGGCCGGCTGCAAGGCCACATTCCGCAGCGGCGAACTGCGGAACTTGTATCGGTCCGCGGGATTCCCGGAGATTTGTTCAAAGCCGAAATCCTCATCCTGACCGGGCCCGTCGAAGATCACATTGCCCTTGCCAATGCCAAACTCCGGCGCGATCTGCGGCACTGCCAGCACGTGCATTTGAAAGTCGCTGAACATCTCATTGGATTTTCCGGCGACGGCGTGACAGGTCACGCAACCGCCCTTGCCGAAGAAGATCAGCGCGCCTTTCTTCTCGGGCACGCTCATCGCGCTTGGGTCGGCGCGCGCAAAGCGGTCGATCGGCGCGTCCGCAAAGATCAGCGTAAACCCGAACTCGCCGATAGCACGTCCGAACATGGAGAAATCAATGGGGCCGCCCGCGGCGACGCTGGGGAATACTTCTCCGAAGAGAGTCCTGTAAGCGGCCGATGCATTTAGCCGCTTCAGTACGGCCTGACGGATCGGATCGTTGCGGGACCCGCTGGCGTCTGGCGGCGGAACCGGCGAACCCTTGCCGTCATCGAACTGGTCGAACTGAGGGCCGATCGTGCCGGCCGTTCCCGTGAATCCCGCGACCTCCGTCAACTCGGTTGGCGGCATCTCACCCTGAGCTTGAAGCAGCACCCGGATAACCGGATCGTGCGGAGGAAATCGCGTGGCGCCCTCCGGCGGCGGGAATACAAAGCCGGCGGAATTGTCAAGAGGATCGCCCGAAACGGAGAAGAATCGCTCGTTCCACATCAATCCGGGCAAAAATGCCGCATTCGCAAACATCGGAGTGCGGCGCTGGTTACGCGGCCCTTGCCGGTTCGGTCCCACCAGATTGTTGTTCTGGATGCCGATGGCAAACGACTGCGTATCGCCGAAACCGTTGGTGGGCGAATGGCAACCGGCGCAGGTGTTATCGTCGTGCAGCGAATGGATTTTATCGAAGAACAGCAGGCGTCCCAGATTCGCGAGCTTCGGGTCAATCGGGCGGCCGAGCCGGGCCTCGATACTTAGCCCGGCCATGCCCGTGAACCCAGCGCTGGTTAACGTGGAGGCAAGCTGGCTATCCAGATCCTGAGCCGTGGCAACGGCCGCCAGGGCGAGCACAAGAATCATGGAATCGTGCAATGACGCCATGGCCTTTGTCCTAGTTTTGTACGTGGAACTCAACGAAGGATGTGAACACTCCTGCGTTCCAAAACAGCACCGGAAGCGGCAGTTTAGTGATTGGGAAGCCGGGCGGCAGCGGTGGAATGTTGATGCCGCTGGCCGCGAAATTATCTATGTTCAAGATTTTGGTGGCTGTGATTCCTTCCGCGATCGAGAAAGGATCCGGAAGCCCAGCACAAGCGAAAGTGACCACACCCGTGCTTCCATCTGAATACGCGACCCGCAGTATGGCAACGCCTCCTGTTGCCTGGCTGAGATTGCCGATGTTGTCGGTGGTTAAACAGCCCGCAGGGACGCAGCCAGATACCTCCAAAGGCTCGGTTTCCTGCCATTGCACAAGTTCGGTGACTTTGTAGGTCCCGCTGGTGATGCTGCCGTCCGCGGCAGTTACAGTCCACGTTCCTCCTCCCGAGACGCCGTTGGAAGATCCGCCGTTTGCCGGGACAACGAATGTGCCTGAGCCAGTCATGCTGATCGTCGTACAGCCAAAAGGCATGCCGGGAATGGAACAATCCGTAGCCATTGCCGTCGCGGTGCCGCCTGGATTGAGGGTACACGGGAAAGACCCGCCAGGGTCGGTGCAAGGGACGCTCGCTATGTCCCAGCGGACGTGGGAAGCCTGAGCGGATGCCAAGGGGACGGCGGCCGCCATCAGGACGGCGACCAGCAGGCCTATCAAAAGAGCATGAGCGTGTTTCACAACATTTCCTCCTACTTGTATTCCGCAAATTCGCGCGAAAAAGGTGAATGCATAGCGTCATTTTTTTGTGCTAGAATTCCGACCTGCGTGGCAAACCAGGACCAGCACGATATTACCGGGATGCTCGCCGCCTGGAACGGCGGCGATGCGGACGCGCTGGACCGTTTGATAGATCTCGTGTATCCGGAATTGCGACGCATCGCACGCCAGTACCATCGT
>Ga0210406_10003143_pt1 | contig 18314 bp, 14 predicted proteins | sample IncBWC30MmetaG_FD_155454 | JGI IMG/M metagenome (GOLD analysis project Ga0210406, IMG submission 155454) | Forest soil microbial communities from Barre Woods Harvard Forest LTER site, Petersham, Massachusetts, United States - Inc-BW-C-30-M | ecosystem: Environmental > Terrestrial > Soil >... | reverse complement strand
TGGCGCTCATTTCATCGCCTTGCCCGGTCGAAACCATTTGTTCCTGGAACACGAGCCAGCTTCCGTTCGATTCTTCGAAGAGATCAGCCTTTTTCTGAAGGGCTGACCGGCGCGGCTCAGTGCAGCCCAGAGGTCGGCGCTTACGTGAACGATCGACGGCCAGCGCTTCGGGCCGGGTCCGCTTGCCTCGTGCGCGGCGGGAGCGCGACCAGCCGTTTGCCGACCGCCGCATCCGGGTCTTTCGCCTCGACGCTCAGTTGTGCGATAAGTTTGGGTAGCGATTGAGCTGCGCAAGGAGGAAATCCATGATTCGGTCGAGTTTGGTCAAAAGCGCCTGCGTGGCGATCGCACTCTTGGGTTTGCGTGCGCCGCAGGCCGGCGCCATCGAATTGCAAGGTTCCAACCCGTCGGCGCAGTTGAGCGAGGGCATGATCTCGAAAGCGTATATCGCGCACCGCGGCGCGACCGCTGTGGGGCCCCGCGGCGGCGTCTACCATCGCGGCGGAACTGTTGGCGGCTATCGTGGCGGCGCATACCGGGGCGGGGTCTATCGCGGCGGCGTCTATCGCGGCGCAGGGGTCTACCGAGGAGGATATGGCGGCTGGGCGCGGCCCGGCTGGTATCGCTGGGGTCCGGGCGGCGCGATCGCGGCCGGCGCTGCGATCGGCGTCTTGGCCACGGGCGCGGCCATTGCCTACGCGGGCCAGCCGCCAGCGCCGGGACTGTGCTGGTATTACACTGACCCGAGCTATCGGCAGGGGTTCTGGGACGCCTGCCAGTAAGAAGGACTATGTGGACCGGCCGAGGCTTCTACGCTTCGGCCGAGTCGCCTAGGCGAGGCGGTCTCGAATAATCGAGATGGTCGATCGCGCAGAGCTCTGTCAGTCTCTTACCGAAATCATCCTTATTCGCGAAGCTGCGCGGCGACCGGTCTACCCGCTTCATATTCGTCCACGGCTTCGCCAATGGTCGCGAAGAAGGACTCTTCGCCAATCTGATCGAACAGTCCGAATCGCTTCAGTTTGTCCTTCACAGGATCCTTGAGTTCGGCAAAGCACAGCTTTGTCTGGGCATGCCGAAGTGTTTCATTCAATTCTGAGAGCGCGTCGGCCGCGGTAACGTCGACGCTTGTCACTGGCTCCGCCGCGACCACCAGCCATTCGACCGGGGTAGGCGCCGCCGCAACGGCATCGAGCGCGCTGTCCTTGAACAATTCCGCGTTGGCGAAAAACAGTGGCGCGTCCCACCGGAACAGCACAAGCCCAGGCAATTGGCGCGCATCGGGATAGCGCGTAATGTCATGGTATCCCCTGACGCCCTCGACCCGTCCTAAGACCGCAGAGTGCGGACGCCAACCGTCCCAGAGGAACTCGAGCACTGCGATCACAACGGCGATGGCCACTCCCTCGATGGCGCCGAAGACGGCGACGCCCGCAAAGCACACCATCGAGAGCCAAAACTCCCATTGTTGAATTTTGAAAAGCCGCTTGAGGTCATTGACCTCGAACAGGCCAATCGCCGAGGAGATGACGACTGCGGCCAACGCGGCGGTGGGGACATGCTTAAGAAGATCCGGCGCCGATAACAGAAGAAGGGCGACCAAGAGCGCGCCAACCACGCCGGTTAGCTGAGTCCTCGAGCCGGCGGCTTCAGCGACCGGAGTGCGCGATGAGCTGCTGCTCACGGGGAAGCCCTGGAACAATCCGGCGGCGAGATTGGCCGCGCCAAGCCCCACCATTTCCTGATTGGGATCAACGCGCGTGCCTGTGCGCGCAGCGTAGGTGCGGGAAAGGACGCTGGTGTCGGCGAACGACACCAAGGAGACAGCAAAGCCGCCAATGATAACTGGAACCAAGTCGGCGAATGGAATCCAGGGAATTGAAAACGTGGGCAGGCCGCGGGGAAGCGAACCGAGCACTGAAATATTCGCGCTCTCCGCCAAGTCTAAGAAGTAGGTGACGGCTGTCGCGGCAATCATGGCGACGAGGATGCCGGGAAAACGCTTGCGGCTCTTTACGAGCAAAATCACTGCAAGGGTGGCGGCTCCCAGCGCGAACTCAACCCAATTGACCTTCCCGCTTGCGATCGCACTGGCGATTGACCAAAGGTCCCTCAAAGGTCCTGCGCTGCTGATCTTAAATCCGAACACTTTGGGTAGCTGACTGATCAGCACGGTCAGCGCAATTCCATTCATGTAGCCGTAGCGGATCGGCTTCGACAGAAGCTCGGTTACGAAACCGAGCCGAGCAATCCCGGCGACGATAAGGATCGCCCCTGAGACAAGCGCCATCACGCCGGCGATCCGGATCGCGCGATCCGGATCGCCGCCCGATAGCGGGGCAACGACCCCGAATATAACGGCCGCCAGCGAGGAGTCCGGTCCGAGCACCAAGATCCGACTGGGCCCGAAAAGCGCGTAGGCCAGCAAACAAGCGATTGTCGCGTAGAGGCCATAGATCGGGCCGACGCCCGACGCGACCGCGTAGGCGATGCCGACTGGCGCGAGCATCGTCGTCAGCACGATTCCAGCGACCAAGTCGTGCGTCAGCCAAGCCGATTCGTAGCTTCGCAACATAGCCAGGCCCGGCAACCACCTGAGCCGGCTTGTTTCCTTTGCAGCGCTCGAAGTGGAATTGCTCACTTGGCTGCCTGGCTCGAGTCCTGGCGCCGCTATTGGAAAGCCGTCGCGGCTGACGTAGGATATCATCGTCAGGTCGAGCGACCGAGTCACGCGGATACAGGAATCTTCAATCCGCGGGTCGCCCACGATGACGAGGGGGAAACCATGCGTTGGACGCATCTGGCCAGAAACGTGTTTGTTGGCGTTTCGCTTCTCTGTCTCGGATTGCCGGAGGCTGAGGCCCTCGAGATCTTCGCTCCGCCGGGCGTCGCAACCCACATCGACGACGGCCTGATCACCCAGGTGAGAGGCGGTCGCGGAGGCGGGGGGATGCGCCACGGCGGTGGAATGCATCGCGGAGGCGGCGGAATGCACCGCGGCGGGGGCGGAATGCATCGCGGCGGTGGGGCGTATCGCGGTGGTGGCGCTTACCGTGGGGGGGCCCATCGCGGCGGCGCCTATCGTGGCGGGACGGCCTACCGTGGGGGCGCGTACCGCGGTGGCGCCTACCGTGGCGGGGCGGCCTACCGAGGCGGCGCTTATCGTGGCGCGGCTTACCGCGGAGGCGTGTATCGCGGCGGCGCCTACCGTTATGGCGGTTGGACCCGTCCCGGGTACGGCTGGGCGCCTGGCGGCGCAATCGCGGCCGGCGCGGCGCTTGGCTTTGTCAGCGCGGCGGCGGCCTCGTCTTGGGCGGGCGCCGCTCCAGGGCCGGGCCTCTGCTGGTACTATACCGACCCGAGCCGGCGGCAGGGCTTCTGGGACGCCTGCCAGTAAGCCGCCAGACCTGCGGATGGCCGGTCTTGAGGGCACCGCCTCGCGAGGCGGTGCCCTTCCCAACGCGTCCGCCGGCCCTTGGCGCGCCGTCCGAACGGGCTCTTTAGCGAAAGCACGACGGCCCGGTCGGAGAACGGCGCGGCCACCGAGCGCTCTGCCCGAGCTTTCCGACTATTTGCCCACAAAACCAATTAGCATGCGAACTTACAACTAGCCTTATATACGAACCTTCTCGACTTGATTGGCAAAATTATAGTGCAACAACTCTATCCATGTTTCGGTCTTAGTTCTTTGGGACTCTGCTCCTACAATCCAGCTCAACCCACACCGGCGTATTTCACGGTCGGTGATGCCATCGCGGCGCTAGGATTCATGCTCGCGATTCAGCAACTAATCAAACCGATTTACCTCTTTCGATTGGCCGCATATGGCTTGCGAATTCCGTATCTCGCGTGGGCAGTTTTTCTTGGGGCGCTCTGCTCGGTAGTGGCACTGCTGCTTCCAAACCTGCCGCTTTCGCACACCGGTTTGTTCGAATACCCGATTACCTGGGAGCTGCTTGGAGGCCTTTTTATCGGCGGAGCATATGCTGTCGTGGGCACGGTTTCGCTGAGGCCGGCCCGCCTTCATTCATTCAATCTGATTCCGTTCGTCCGCGCCGCATCGCACCTGTTGTCGGCGGCAGACGAAGATGACCGGGTGAGGCTCGCCAATGACCTGCTCCGCGATACTCGCAACCTTGAGCGGTTGATTCGCTTTGCATCTGCGTTCCGCCAAGCGGAAATGCACGGAGCCATCGTCGAGTTTGAGCGCCTGCGTGCAATAGGAGCGCCGGAACAAATCAGGGGGCGGCCCCCAATCAGTGCGTTCTACCTATTCGCACATCGCGAGGAGCTCGATAAGGCCAAGACCGCCGCGACGTTCCTGCACATCTTAGCAGATCCAGAGTTTTGTTCGGTGCTGGTAAGAAAATGCGCTTGGCTTACCGCCTCTACGCTGAAGATGCTCGCGGACAAAAGTCTGCACGTCGAACACGCCGAGCCGTTTGTTCAGGAGATCGCCCGCCAGGGCATTCTGAGTGCGGAGAGCATGATCGCAAAGGAAATCGGCTACACGGGTTTCAGCTCTATCCCGGTGCTGTCGAACAGTTTGTTCGGAACGTGGTTCATCCTTTCGCAGTATAACCCACTGGAGGCTCTTGCCTTCAATATACCCAAGGGGTTCTCAGAAAGCTTCGTTGCGCGGCTAAATGCTGCCTGCGAGATCATCCTCGAAACCGCGATCAGGAGTGATGATTATTGGCCCAACCGTTACATTTACCATGTCCAGTCTGCTTACGAGAAGATTTGTAGTCAGTGGAGGTTTACCAGGCCGAAGTCACTTACAGTAGATTATGCTGTGACACTGAGTATTGGTATCCAGAAATTATATAGATTACTTCTCGATGGATTATCAAATCTGGAGTGGAAACGCAAACGGCCGCTGTTCACTACAGATTCAAAGACGTTCCACCGCGATAATTTAGTGAATACGGTTGCTGACATCGTCTATGAGAGCTTGGCTTGTGTCGCGAATGACTTTACCGGTCCAGACGACGACGCATGGCACCACGCAATAAGCGTCTTTCTCGAGATTTATCCCCGGCAAGAATCCGAACCGGTTGGGATGAATCCCTTGCAGCAGCAGTTGGCAGTCCAGCTGTTAGACAAGCTTCGCGAGAACATGGACGGTTTTTATCGGCGATCTCCAGAGTTTTGCTGGCGACCATCGGTCCATATGCGGAGAATCCCGCAATAGCCAAGCGGACAGCTCACGTCATTCTGAAGGACGCCGTGTACAAGGAACTAAAAAAGCTACCCACCCTTCACGCCAAGAACCCGGAAAAAATCGCTAATTTTCTGCCTTCGTCAGTAGCTTACGACGCTGCGACCAACACCATCACACATACCTATCGGGGCGGAGGAAAAGCGCGGACAAATCTCGGCGCGCTGGAGATCCCCAGATGTCGATCTATTCAAGGAAGAAAATTGGGAATCTATCGACTCAGCCCTTGGAGTACCAGCGTCCCAACCATCACGTAACAGCTACGGTGCTGATGCATGAGACGTCCGCTGGCTTTCGGCGAAGCGAAGCTTGGCACTGGCGAAGGTCATGAGCGTTCACCCCGGAACGCGGCAGTGGTATTTTTTTGGAAGATCTCTTTACCCCCCGCGCCAAGGCCTGCGCAAAGGTTGCGGCGAAAGGCTGGACAGCATCGCCGATCGCGCACAAGGTCGTTTCCTTGCTTCCCTGCCGGCGCCTCGTCCATGATCCCCAACACGCCTCGTCCCTTCGACTTCGATCTCGGCGAGAGCGCCTCGATGATCCGCGACAGCACGCGAAACTTCGCCGAGAACGAGATCGCTCCGCGCGCCGTGCAAATCGACCGCGACAACGCGTTTCCGCGCGACCTGTGGCCGAGGATGGGGGAACTCGGATTGCACGGCGTCACCGCGCCTGAGGAATATGGCGGGCTAGGCTTGGGCTACCTCGCGCATTGCGTCGCAATGGAGGAAGTGTCGCGCGCCTCGGGATCGGTCGGGCTGTCGTACGGCGCGCATTCGAACCTGTGCGTCAACCAGATCGTGCGCAACGGTAATGACGAGCAGAAGGCGCGCTATCTCCCCAAGCTCATCTCCGGCGAGCATGTTGGGGCGCTTGCGATGTCGGAGCCGAATGCAGGCTCCGACGTGGTGTCGATGACCACGCGCGCGACCCGCAAAGGCGACCGCTTCGTGCTCAATGGCTCGAAGATGTGGATCACCAACGGTCCCATTGCGGAGACATTCGTCATCTACGCCAAGACCGATCTTGCCGCCGGCTCGCGCGGCATCACCGCCTTCATCGTCGAGCGCGGTATGAAGGGCTTTTCGCAGGGGACGAAGCTCGACAAGCTCGGCATGCGGGGCTCAGACACCGCCGAGCTCATCTTCACGGACTGCGAGGTGCCCGCGGAGAACGTGCTGGGCAGGGTCGGCAAGGGCGTCAACGTGCTGATGAGCGGCCTCGACTACGAGCGCGTGGTGCTGGCGGCTGGGCCGCTCGGCCTCATGCAAGCCGCGCTCGACGTCGTCCTTCCTTATGTCCATGAACGCAAGCAGTTCGGCCAGGCGATTGGGACGTTCCAGTTGGTGCAGGGCAAGCTCGCCGATATGTACGTCACAATGAATGCGGCGAAAGCTTACGTCTACGCCGTCGCCAAGGCCTGCGACCGCGGCCAGACGACCCGCGAGGACGCGGCGGGGGCGATCCTCTATGCCGCTGAGCGCGCGACCCAGGTCGCTCTCGACGCGATCCAAACCTTGGGCGGAAGCGGCTACACCAACGACTATCCGCTCGGGCGCCTGCTGCGCGACGCCAAGCTTTACGAAATCGGCGCCGGCACGAGCGAAATCCGCCGTATGCTGATCGGACGCGAGCTGTTCGAAAAGAGCGCGTGAGCAACGGACCCGCGCATTCAGCCTGACCCCAGCGACAAATTGGCCCCAGTCTCGGAATCGAAGAGATGCATGTGGTCCGGGTCGAAGAGGAACGGTCTCATTTCGCCGATGCGCGAATCGTCTGAAGCGCTCACCCTGGCGACAATCCTGTGCGGTCCGCTCGAAGCGTCGAGCAACGTTTCATGCCCGAGGTGTTGGAGGACATCGATGGAAAGAAGCGGGGCTCCGTGCGAATCCATAGTCCGCGGAACGGGACGCAAAGCTTCCGGCCGCAAACCGAGCACCACCTTGGGCTTTTGATATGCGCTTAAGGCTCCGCGCAGCCGGTCCGGAGTCGCTATCGCGAAGCCGTTATCTGGATCGATCAATTTCGAACCATCGATCGCGAGCTCCAGGAAATTCATCGCGGGCGAGCCGATGAACCCGGCGACAAAAGTGTTGGCTGGCTTGTTGTAAACCTCAAGCGGGGAAGCGGCCTGCTGAATAAGGCCGTCTTTCATTACGACGACAGTGTCGCCCATGGTCATCGCTTCGGACTGGTCGTGCGTGACATAGACCGTCGTCACACCGATTTCTTGGTGCATCTTGGTCAGGAAGCTTCGCGCTTCGATACGCAGCTTGGCGTCAAGGTTCGAAAGCGGCTCGTCCATGAGGAAGACACCGGGGCGCCGCACAAGCGCGCGAGCAAGCGCGACGCGTTGCCGCTGTCCGCCCGAAAGAGCCTTCGGCAGCCGGTCATGCAGCGAGTCGATTCGCAGCCGATCGGCGACGCTGCGAACCTGCAAGTCGATTTCGCTTCTTGCCTGGCGCCTGATCCTCATGCCGAAGGCGATGTTCTCGAAGACCGTCATATGAGGAAACAGCGCGTAGGATTGGAAGACCATCGCGATGTCGCGGGCTTTCGGTGGCACGTCGGTCACGTCGCGGCCGCCAATCAGCAATTGACCGGCCGAAATGGTCTCGAGCCCCGCGATCATGTTGAGGGTTGTTGTCTTGCCGCATCCTGATGGACCGACGAGCACCACAAACGAGCCGTCCGCGATTTCAAGATTGAGCTGCGGGATGACGACATGCGCGCCGAAACGCTTCTCGACGTCGATGAGGGAAACGTTGGCCACCAGCGCGCCTTTCCTGCCGCCTCAACCCTTCACCGAGCCGACAAAATTGCCGCTGGAAATCCAGCGATAGGCAAAAATGAACAGGATCACGATTGGGATCTGAGAGATGACCAGACCCGCTGAAGGCAGATTGAACGCGGAAATGTAGCGGTCGCTGTTGAGTTTGAGCATGCCAACCGTGACGGGAAAGATCGACTCGCTATTGAGGAACACGAGGGCGAACACGAACTCCTTCCAGATCGCGATGAAGTTCAGCGTGTAGCCGACGACGATGCCTGGGACCGCGAGCGGCAGGATCACCTTGGTGAAGATCTGGAAGTCCGTCGCGCCCTCGATCTGCGCCGCCTTCTCGATGTCGCGCGGGATGGTAGTCATGAAGCCGCGCAGGATCAAGATCTGGGAAGGCATGCCGTAAACGCCATGAACGATGATGAGGCCAATGCGGGTGTCGAACAGATGCAGCCAGCGCAGGATGTCGTAGAGAGGAATGAGAACCGTCTGCTGCGGCAGCATCAGCCCCGTCAGCAGCAACGCGAATATATATCGCTTGCCCGGGGGCTCGAACCGGCTCAGCGCGAACGCCGGCACGAGAGCGAGGCCCACCGCCAGCGCCGAGCCGAGAACGGCGTAGAGCAGGCTGTTTTGCATGAGCACGCCGAAATGGAGTCCCTGCCAAACCTTTACATAAGGCTCGAGGGTCGGCGCGATTGGCAGCGCAAAAGGCCCGTTGAGGAACTCTTTGTTGGGCTTGATCGACGTGACCACCATGAGCGCCAGCGGGCCGATCCAGATAGCCGCGAGCAGGAGCGCAAAGAGCGTCGCGAGTATCTTCGGGGCCGCGTAGCGAAGGCGGACCAGCGTCCGTCCCGAAGAGGCCGCGAGAGCAGGACTAGACATCGAAGGCGCCCCTGAAAACCTTGCCGAGGAGCAAAGCCGCGACAGCGATCGACAGCACGAGGATGGCGACGCTGACCGTCGCGCCATAGCCGAAGCGAGAGTTCCAGAAACTCTCGAGATAGACGAGATAGCCGAGAACGTTGGTGCGCCCGAATGGCGCTCCCTTCGTCATCACCGCGATGAGATCGAACGCCTTCAACGACTCGAAAAGGGTCAGCATGACGACCACGGCTGTTACGGGACGAAGCTGCGGCAACGCGACGCGCAGCATCATGCGAAGGTGCCCCGCGCCCTCGATCCTCGCCGCGTCGAACGTCTCCTTGGGCACGTCGCCGATCCCGGCGAAATAGAAAATCATCGGCAATCCGGTGAACGCCCATCCGCCCACGACCGCGAGCGTATAGATGGCGACGCGATAGTCGCCGAACCACTCGCGGACCATAAACCCGAGGCCGAGAGCGCGCAGCACGCTGTCGAACGCGCCGAAAATCGGGTTCAGGATCAGGAGGAACATCAGTCCCACCGCGACGAGCGACATCGTCACCGGAAAGAATATCGCGGTCCGTAGAAGGGTGGGGAAATAGACCGCGCGCGCGCGCATCGCGTAGGCAATGAGAAATCCGAGAACGACCGGGAAGGCCAGCGAGACCGCGAGCCACTTCAGATTGTTTTCAAGGGAGATATAGAAATATTTATCGCCAAGCATGTAGCTATAGTTGGCGAATCCAACGAACTTCTTGACCGGCGTCATGCCGTTCCATTCGAAGAAGCTCAAATAGATCGTGTAGAGGATCGGATAGCCGATAAAGCAGAGGAAAAGGACGACGGGCAGGACCAGTCCGAAAATTGTGACGAAGACGTGCTGGCGCGCGAACGCGACGAAGGACGTTCGTTCGTCGCTCATCCGCGCAGCCATCGCGAACCCCCATCGGGAAGCGCGGAGCGCTTGCGAGCAAGCCTCTCCTCGCTTTCCATGCCGATCTTTTAACGCACCTTCTCATCAAGGATCGCAGAACTCGGCCCTTGCGGAGCCATTCGACTCCGGCCGAGGGCTTGTCGGAATTCAGGGGCTCCGAGCAGTCTAGATCTTGCCCCGCACGCGCTGAGCCTCGGTCTCCGTCGCCTCCATGGCCTCCTCAGGCGATACCGCTCCGGCGAGCACGCCCTGAAGACCGTCAAGGAAACGGTCCGAAATGGCGGGCGGAGTCCCGTGGTCGACATGCATGAATGTGTAGGATCCGGCGTCGGACATGGCCTTGCCCAAACGCTGCTCCATCGGCGACAGGTGGGAGAGATCGGTCGAGGCGTTCGAGGCGTAGGGTTTGTCGATCTCGAGCTTCTTCGCCGAGGCTTCCGGTGAGACCATCCAGTTCACGAATTCAGCGGCGGCGTCCTTGTTCTTGGTCGCCGCATGGATCATCACGGTATCCTCGTCGTAGATCGACATGACTGGCTTTTTGTCGCTCATTGACGGGAAGGGGAACCAGTCGATCGGCTCGGCGCAGCACTGCGCTTTGTCTCCGCGGAAGCTGCCGAGAATGAACGAGCCCTTGTACCAGTAGAGCGCCTTGCCCTGCGCCCAGGGGACTTGCGCCGGCGCGAAGTCGATCGAATTGAAGTTCTCGATGAACATGCCGTCGTCAGCGAGCTTCTTCATCATTGCAGTGATGTCGACCGCGCGCGGATCGGTCCAGGGGATCTTGTTGTCGATCAGGCCCTGATAGGCATCGAGGCCGTATTTGTTGACCATCATCGCCGACCACATGAACTGCGCCGGCCACTTCTTCTGGTTGGACAGCATGAATGGCGCGATGCCGGCCGCCTTGGCCTTGGCCGCGTTGGCCATCATCTCGTCCCAGGTTGTGGGGACAGTGAGGCCGAGCTTGTCGTGAAGGTCTTTCCGATACCAGACGACCGACGCGCCGAGCTCGGTCGGAACGAAAAAGGGCTTGCCGTCGAATTTTGCGAGCGAAACGCTCGCCGTATTGAGCGACTTGTCCCAGCCATATTTCTTGTAATAGTCGGTGAGATCGGCGGCGAAACCGCCCTTGACGATCTCGCCGGCTCGGCCGCCTTCCCAGGAATAGAAAACATCCGGAGGATCGCTCGAGCTGATCTCTATCGTTTGCTTGGTCTTATACGTCTCGCCGTCCACGCTCGCGCCGGTCACTTTGATGCGGTCGCCGTTCTTCTTGTTCCACTCATCGATGAGCCAGTTCGCGTAGATCTCCGACGTTGGCCATGCGGCGCGGTAGAAGTATTGGATTTCAGTCGGCGCCGCGCGGGCTGGGGTGAGGCCAATGGCGGTCGTCGCCGCTCCGGCGCCAGCGAATGCGGTCGAGCGCAGAAAATTGCGTCGCGTCAGGCGGTCCATGAGCGTTGGCATCGCTGTTTCCTCCTTGAATTTGGCGTCGCAAATGTTTTATGGGCGGTCGAGCAAGCGCGGGTGAGAAGCCGTTAAACTCACCCGGCGCTGCAACCGCTTCGCCGATCGCGTTTAATTAAGGCCAGTTACTGTCATCCCGCCGGCGGGGGCTGTCAAGCAACGCCTTATCCATCCTCGAGAGCGACGGTTCGGTCGGAAGCGGCCGCCGACCGGTGCATTGATTTGCATTAGAACAAAGGCGGCATCGCTCCGCCGATCGGGCAGCTGGTCAATTTCTAACCCGCCCTAACCGCATCTCACTGGGACCGTCACCCGAGATCGACTAGCATCAATACTGCGAAGAGTGAGTCCAAGTGGCGCCTTTCGACCGGAGAGGGCTTTTGGAAAATGATTTGCTCGCTTGCAATGGGGATCGAGCATGAACCGCCATCCGTATTGCCCTTTCGCCCGAAAACTACGGAGCCTTGCGCGACTACGCCTCTTGCGCTGGAGACCAGTGAGGAAGGCGCCTTCGGGCGACGCATCGCGGCTTACCTCAGCCCACGGGATAGCTACGCGGTAACCGCGAACACTTTAAGCAGTCCGCGACTCGTCGCCACGAGTCTGCAATGCGATTGGGGATTGTTTGGGCTTTCGGACCCGATTCCATCGGAAAAGGCTTCCATTGTGTCCGTGCAACTCAAAGAGCTCCCGTTCCACGAACGAGACTGCGAGGAGCAACCGTCCAGACCGGCTACCATCCTAAGGGTGGCGTGAGCGCATTGGATCTTGAGGACGATCCCCGTTTCTTTTTCCCATGCTCGTTTCACTGCCTGCATTTTTATCTCAGCCGGAGGACGCTCGAGGAGCTCGCGGACGAACACCACGCCAAGAGGATCGATACGTTGTCCTGGCCACACGCGGCGGTTGACGAAACGGTCAGTCATCTCAGTTTGGCGCTGCTTGCAGCGTTCGATAATCCTGTCACCGCAGGCAAACTTTTCGTGGATCACGTCGCCGTCGCACTGAGTACGCACTTTGCCTACGCTTACGGCGGAATGCGCGCTGCCGCGCGAGATATCCGGCCCTCTCTCGCGCGCTGGCAGGAGCGTCGCTGCGAGGAGCTGATGAGCGATAACCTTGCGAAGGACCTTTCACTCGGCGATTTGGCCAAAGAATGTCGACTGTCGGTCGGCCGTTTTGTCCGCGCATTCAAGCAATCGACCGGAGAGGCGCCCTATCGGTGGCTCTTGAAGCGCCGCGTCGAGACGGCAAAGGAGATGCTGCTGTTTTCAGAGCTCGCGATTCAGGAGATCGCCATCGCCTGCGGGTTTGCTGACCCACGCCGCCTGACAAGGGCGTTTACCGCAGTCGTCGGCACGGCTCCGGAGGTCTGGCAACGTCATCGAGGGGCATGAGAGCTGCGGCCGGGTCGAAACGACTACTTCCGACGAGCCGGCCGAGTTAGGGGCGTAGCGCCCAGCTGGCCTCGGCGACCGAGCCGCGACTGATCTGACGTTTCCTCAAGCCATTGGCGCGCGAGGAGAAGGTCACCGCTCGTGTGGCCTTCGGTGAATTTGCGGTAGACGGCTTTGAGCAAGTCGCTATTTGCCTGTCGATTCCCGTGAGGCAGGCGAACAAGACTGATCGCGGTTCGCAATTCCCACGACGCCGTCTCCCGCCGGCGCGCCCACTCTAGCGACTGGTGGAAAAGCTCTTCGGCTTCAGCGGCGGCCGCCTCGCCCGCGCGCAATAAGATGAGCTCCCCCTTCACGCGCAAGAGCTCGGGCCTGTACCAATTCTCTTCGTTTCGAGTCGATCGGGCGAGCGCCTCGTCGACGGTAGCGAGTCCTTGTGCTGGATTTCCCGCCCGACCTAACGCTTCGCCGTACTCGCAGAGGAAGACGATATAGTACACGCCATACTGGATGGCGCGAAGTTCTTCCATGGCTACACGAAGCTCAATCAATCCTTCTTCGAGCCGGCCGCTTTTTATCGACAGCACGCCTTTGAAACAGTGGCCCGAGACTCGCCAGAAGCCGAGCGCGTTTCGTGACGAATAGTCGAGCAGCATCGCAACAAGCGATTCGAGCCGTCGATAGTCGCCAGCGAGAATTGATATCGGACAAGCCGCCTGAACCAGCACTTGGCAGACGGTCAGCATGTCGTTGGCCGCTTTCGCCTCGTCAATCGCGGTTTGCGCCGCGCCGGCCGCCTGATCCGGGAAGCCCTGCAGCCAAAGAATTCGCGCCAAGAAACTGCGTGCGGTCGCCCGTTGATCGAAGATAAACCTGACGATACGCGGACCAGTCGAGGGCGCGACATAATGCGCGACCATTCGCTCGATGCGCAGCCGCGCGGGACCTTGCTCCCCTAAGAGATGCAGAACGTAACCGGCCATGCGATCGCCGACAACGGGTCGTTCGAATCGCCGCTTTGATCTGCAAGCGCGCAGAATCGCTCAGCGAGCGCCTGTGCATCCCTTAGCCGTCCGTTGTTCAGTTTTCGCCGACCATAACCCCCACAGCGATCGCAACTGATAGTCGACGTCCCCAAGACCTTCAGCGAGGCGAAGCACCTCCGTCCAGGCCGGGCTTGCAGAATCGGAGCCCTTCGTCTGCATGAGCGACCACGCGAGAGACGCTTGCAACTGCATTTCGCGGCGGGGGTCGGGCATGGATGATTGTTTTGAAAGCGCGAGTTCGACACGCTCGCAACACTCGCTCATCAGCGACAGCTGAAACCACAGCGGGACAGCAGCCTCAGTCAAAGCTATCCCGACGCCCGCATCGCCTGACGACGAGAAAGCCCAATCAAGCGCCGCGCGAACGTTATCGATCGAGCGCCAATGCGTCTCAAGCCATTCTGCCGCCGGACGTCGATGCCATTCGACTTCGGCCTGCTTGAGCGCCGTCAGATAGTGCTGAGCGTGACGCCCCGCCAAGCTATCCTTTTCGCCGCTCTCCTCCAGCTTGATCAAAGCGTAACCGCGTGTCGTTTCGAGGAGTCGATAGAAGGATACGCCTTTCTCCACGCTGAGGCTGACGAGCGATTTGGCGACCAGGTTGGCGATCGACTCCAAAACATCCGTTCGGGTCACGTCGTCGCGCTGCAGGACCGCGCAAGCCGAGTGAAGGGTGAAAGCGCCCGCGAAAATCGCCAGTCCTCGCAGGATTGCGCGCTCGGCCTCGGAAAGAAGTTGGTAGCTCCAATCGAGCGTCGCGCCCAATGTCTGATGCCGGCTGAGCGAAGTCCGGCGCCCGCGGATGAGCAACCGAAGTTGGTTGTCCAGGCCTGAAGCAAGCTCGGCGATGCCGAAGGTGTCCACCCGACCCGCCGCGATTTCAATCGCGAGCGCGATGCCGTCGAGTCCGCGGCAAAGTTCGGCGACGGAAGGGGCATCCTCGTCGGAAAGCTCGAAAGTATCCTGGCTCGCAGCGGCTCGTTCGACGAACAATTGCACCGCCGGGAAAGCAAGCGCCTGCGCCGCGGTAAGATCCGGGGAGGCGGGCGGCGTGGCGAGCGGCGCCAGGCGATGCGCGCGCTCGCCGTCCGCGCGCAAGGGCTCCCGACTGGTCGCAAGGATATGCGCCTTGGGGGCGTCTCTGAAGATTGCCTCCGCGAGCGCGGCGATCGGCTCGATCAGATGTTCGCAATTGTCGAGGACGATGAGAACGTGTTTGTCTCGAAGAAGGGAAACCAAGCCTTGGGTGGCGTCGGCGGCATGAACCGCGAATCCGAGCGCCGCCGCGACCGCGCTCGCAATGAGCGATGGATCGGTGAGCGGCGCCAGATCGACGAATCCGACGCCATCATTGAAAGCTGCGACCAGCGCGTCGGCGACAGCCACTGCAACCGTCGTCTTACCAATGCCGCCTGGTCCGACGACCGTAATGAAACGATGCTCCGGCAGTCGCGTGGCGAGCAACACGATGACGTCGGATCTGCCCACAATATGTCTGAGCGCGGCGGGCAATCGACGGAGTTCGGTCGCCGGGTTGGTCGCCACGACCGCCGGAACCTTCGCCTCCAAACTCTCAACCGGCGCGACGAAGCAATATCCCCGGCCTGGAACGTTGCTGATGTATCGTGTGGCCCCTTGGCCGTCGCGCAGCGCCTTTCGAAGGGTTGCCACATGAAACTTGAGATTGTCCTCCTCAACGAACTGTTTCGGCCAGACCCGGGCAAAAAGCTCGTCTTTGGTAACGACGGCGCCGGGCCGTTCGACAAGCGTGGCGAGAATTTCAAACGCTCGAGCGCCGAGCCGGACTGGCGTCTCGCCGTCGAGCAGAAGCCTCTGGTCGCGAAGCAAACGGAACGACCCGAATGAGAACTCACTGGGTGTAGGCGTCCCGCTTTCAGTCATGGGGGCATCTACGTTAGGCGCCCCGCGGCCGGCCCATCCGCCGTCAACCAGCGCGTGATTGCATCAGACCCGGCTCCGTCAAGGCCGAGCCGAACGATTGGAACTGGATACGGACTCGATCGACTATGCCCGGCGACCTCGGCCGCGACAAGAGGCCAGTTGTCGGCTAAGCGCAACCGGACGATGCGGGCAATTGGGGACGGATCGCATAAGCCGAATATTCCGGGATCGCGCAGGACGCGTCCGCGCGGCCACCTCGAGCCTCAGGCCTTGGCCACGGGCTGAGATTGCAGTTTCGCGTTCATGTTGACCAACTCCGCGAACGACTTGGCCTTCATCTTTTCCATCACCTTTCCACGGTGCGCCTTAACGGTTATCTCGCTGATGCCGAGTTTGCCCCCGACTTGCTTGTTCAAAAGCCCAGAGGCCACCAACGCCATGACTTCACGTTCTCGACGGCTGAGTGCGGCGAAGTTTTCCCGAAGCCTCTGCATCTCCGCCTCTTCGCGCAGCGCGGCTGCGCTGCGACTGATGGCCTCGCGAATCGCTGCTAGCAATGCGTCGGTGTCGAACGGCTTCGTGAAGAATTCGGCTGCTCCCGCCTTCATGGCCTGAACCGTCGTCGGGATGTCGCCGTAGCCGGTGAGGAAGATGATCGGAATGTCGACCCGATCCGCAATTCTTTTCTGCACGTCGAGGCCATTGAGATCCGGCAACGCAAGGTCCAAAATCAAGCAACTTGGAACCGGCGCTCGCGGCCGGGACAGGAACTCCTGAGCCGAGGCGAACGTCTCCGCCAGCAAGTTCTCCGCGCCAATCAGCAACTCAAGCGACTCGCGCACCGAAACGTCGTCGTCGACGTCGTGTACAACCACGCTGGCGGCTTTGCGATCGGCAATGTTGGCGACGACTACTGCCTGTATTATTTCGCCATGGATGTGGCACAGATCGACCAACGCTTTGATTTGGTTCTGCGCGGAAAGCAGCGTACCCGGAGGCAGAGGATCGAGGCCCTTCTGGGCGAGAATGGCGTCAATCCTAGGCGCGAAGCGATCGACGTCCGCCGCCGAGGCGACATAGGGAAAATCCGGCGAACAGAGATCGGCCCCGCCGTACCCCATCGACGGATTGGCCTCCTGTTCGTCAACGGGCAGGGGCTGCAGCACATTGACGCCGAGTCTCGACAGATAGGGCGCAAGACAGGCGACTTCGAGCAGGGTCGAGGATCGGCCCTCGGTGCGCGTCGCGAAAGTGCCGATATGCGCCTGATACACGACCATCGCCGAATAATCCGGCGCGCGGAAGTCGGCATCGTGCCAAGGGTAGGTCGAGGCGCTGCGGAGGATCGCATAGGCGTTGGGAAAGGTTGGAGCATCGAGTTCGCGCGCGGTCGGCTCGCGCTTGAAACCTGTCGATCCGCCGCCTTCGACCCAATAGCGATAGCGGTCACCTTCCCGCGCGCCGGCCTGAAACCCGGTCCAGAAACCGAGGGTATCCTTGGCCATGAGACGATCTTCGGTCTGGCTCTCGAAAACGGCGCCCGCGAGCGCGCCGTTGAGGTAGACCGCGCTGGCAAGCGGCGCCCAGACCCTGAATGTCGCGCCGCCGGGGACAAGCGCCGCGCCGAGCGGCGTATCCGCGCTGATTCCTTCTTGCGAAAGCATTTCGTGTCTCCTTCTTGAGGGACAAGGCCGCAGCCTTGAGAAGGGATCAGACTTTAACTATCGCGCAGGCCCATACATTCCGACCCCGCCCGCGTAGTCGGGAACGCATATGCGCCCGCCATAGATCACTGGCGGGATCAAACTTATTGAACATAAACCGCAGGCCGGCCCGCCGCGAGTCCAGATGATGGGGTCCGCTTTTGGCGAACTCTCACCCTTCGGCGTCACATTGGAATGTCTGCTTCAGTCGCTGATCGGCCGCGAACTGTTCGAAAAGAGCGCGTGAGGTTTTAGCGCGCTGCGAAGAATTGGGAACTGGTTTTCTCGCGACGAGTTCATCGCGGTTCTTCCTCAGATTGCCGGATTGCCTTCGAACTGCGCCGCTCCTGGGATGGGCGCCACCCATGGCCTGCGCTGCGTGACGAACAGTTCCCAGATCGGGTGAAACCACTCGTTGGAATCGATGCCTCCGGCCTTGACCATCATGAGATCGGGCGTCACGTCGGGCACGGTGAACAGTGGAGAACCACAGCGAGGGCAACACTGGCGCAGGACCTTGAGACCGCTGGAGCCGACGTCCTCGAAGTCCGCCGTTTCACCCGTGATCGTCAATGCGCTGCGGTATACGAAGATCACTGTCGAGAAGGCGCTTCCGGATTGCGGCCGGCAGCGGTTGCAATGGCAAAGGCCAGTAGCAAGCGGCTTTTCGGCAATGGTGTAGCGGACTGCGCCGCACATGCAACCGCCCGCCAACATCTTCGGCGGTCGTGAAATATCGTCGGTCATGACGGCTTCACGCTTCACGATTGTGGTTAACCTCCGCTGACTTCGGCAGGAGCGGCTATGTTCCGATGTGGGTCCGGTTCGCAGCAGCTGTCAGGCGGGAAATCGGTCTCCGAACATGGGCCGGCCACTGACGGAGGCTTCCTCTGTCACCTCGTCCTGAATGACGTCCCAGTGTTCTGCCAGTTGCCCGTTCTCGAGGCGCACGATGTCCACAACGATCCAGTTCACCGGCCGGCCTTCTA
>Ga0210406_10003142_pt1 | contig 18320 bp, 17 predicted proteins | sample IncBWC30MmetaG_FD_155454 | JGI IMG/M metagenome (GOLD analysis project Ga0210406, IMG submission 155454) | Forest soil microbial communities from Barre Woods Harvard Forest LTER site, Petersham, Massachusetts, United States - Inc-BW-C-30-M | ecosystem: Environmental > Terrestrial > Soil >... | reverse complement strand
ACTATCTTCGTATACCTAGATAGCCAGCCAGTGGGCCACCCAACCTATAACCAATACCGCTCCGATATAGCAACCTTGTTTCCCGGTTTGGCCAACAGTAACGGGGCCATCGGCTACTACTACATCGATACCACTCGACTCGCCAACGGTGAGCACAACATTTCATGGGTCGTCTCCGACAACCAGGGCCGCACCGACGGGATCGGAAGCCGCTTTTTCGCGGTGCAGAACAAGGGAGCTATCGCCGTATCCAACGAAGCGCCAGTGGTGGCGCTCTCAGGCGACCCGGGCGAGGCCTCTGACGTCGAGATCGAAGAACTCGACCGCATTGAGTTGAAGCTCGGCGCTGCACAGGGCTACTTGCTCGTGAACGGCGAGCGACGGCCGTTGCCGGTTGGATCGAGCCTTAGGGGCGGCATCTTCTACTGGCAGTCCGGGCCCGGATTTCTAGGTGACTATCAACTAGTCTTCGAGCGCCCCGGTTTACCGGATCTCATACTGCGGGTGGCGATCCGCCCGAAGCGTTTTCCGTAGGTATGCGCAAAGAAGTATCCTCCCGATCCAGCCGAAGATACCGGCTGTAGTAAGGATCCGGCTTCCGAAGGACCGCATGCCATCTCTTCCGGAAGAGTTCCTGTTCTTCGCTGGAAGGCTGCACCCGCTCTCGCTCTTCATGGATCAAGTACGCGCTCTGCTCCAGGATGATCTCGAAGCCAGCCTGGCGCACTCGCAGGCAGAAATCCACATCCGCCAAGTCCGAGCGGAAGGCATCGTCGAATCCACCGATAGATTCAAAAACCTGCTTGCGCGTCACCACGCAGGCGCTCGAAACGGCGGTGACGTTGCGCGTGTAATCCAGCCAGCGCCAATAATCGCTTTGAAAAAGCCCGTGACCCGGATAGCCCGCGCCTCCTGGCATGCCGGTTACGATGCCGGAATGCTGAATCGCGCCGTTGGGATAAACCAGCTTCGCTCCTACCACGCCGACTTCGGGCCGTTGCGCCACCGCCAGCAGGTTCTCCAGCCAGTCAGGGTTTTGCGGCCGGACGTCAGCGTGAAGAAAAACCAGGTAAGGCCCTGTTGCTTTACTGGCGTCTTGTACAATCTCGAAATCCTCGTAGCCGGTGTTTTGTTCAACAGCTTTCCCCGATCCGCTCCGCATAATGATGCTGACCCGTTCGCGGCGCGCAAGATTTCGGACGACGTAATAGCGCGTAGGTATTTCCGCATCCATTACTTTCGCATCCCATCCGCGGCGGCGAAGCATGTCTTCGACGGCTCGCCGGCCCGAATCATTGGCCCAAGGCTTTGCATCCGGACGTTGCGCGATCGACTCCTGGTGCTGTCGCCAGTGGTACAAGATGTGCGGGATGTGCGCTACGCCTGTAGCAGGCTGGTCGGTCAGGCGCAACACCAGATCGTAATCCTGAGCGCCGTCGAATTGGCTGCGGAATCCGCCAACTTTGTCCATGAGCGGACGGGATGCGATCACCAGGTGGCCCACGTACATGCAATTGGACAGCAACTCGGGCGACCAATCCGGCTTCAGATTCGGCCGCACCGGCAGACCCTGTTCATCCACGTAGTCTTCGTCCGAGTACAAGACCTCGTATCGTTGCTGCTGCAGCGTCTCTGCCACGCGAAAAAGGGCTTCCGCCGATAGAAAATCGTCATGATCCAGTACACAGATGTAGTCTCCGCTCGCCATTTCGAGCGCGCGATTCAACGCTCCCGAGATACCTGCACGTGCTTGGAGCGCTACAAATGAGATGCGCGGGTCGTCCCGCGGCTGCACTGGTTGGCTGGACGCATCGTCGACGATGCACAGCTGCCAGTCCGGATAAATTTGCGCCAAAACCGATTCGACGGCCTGCTGAAACCAATCCGGTCTCGAATTTCGGGCGGCCATCAGAATACTGATGCGAGGCCGATACGTCCAGGCGGCCATCTGGACGGAAAAACACTCTGGTGGTGGAGCGGTTCGAGCTAGCGCGGCTACAAACTGCCGATATTCGCGCACCTGCGGCGATCCGGCCAGTTTCAGGTAAAGAGGATGCAGCGGCGAGTGCAGCAGCTTTTGGCCTAGCTTTCTCTTCTGGATGGCTGCGGCCTCCCTCAGAGACTCAAACATGGTCCACTCTCAACCAGTGAAGAAGACGCGCCAGGTAGTGACCACCAGCGCATGCGTCACCATGCTCGCGCGAACGCTGCGCGCCTGGAGGAATGCGAGTCCGTAAAAGACGCCCGCGATACCCCCGATGATCGCGAATCGCCAGTTGGGGAAGGGCCGAAATGCCAGATGCGCGAGTCCGAAAAGCACGGATGCGAATATCAGTCCGATGGCGTCGCTCCGCATGCCGCGTGCCAGCAGCTGTTGCAGAAATGCCCGAAAAAAGAACTCCTCAGCCAACGCTACGACCCACAAGAAGGCGAGGAACGTCCCGATTACGAGCAGCGCGAATTTCCACCATTCCAGCGTGGGCGGTCTGAAACGCGCGAAGTGCAGCAGATAGGCGATCACCGCACCCACGGGGAGGAACAACAGGTACTGTCGAACGCCGATGCCCCACTCTCTCGAGGTCGGCACAAAACCGAAGCGAGCATCCTCGAGCGATCGGAGCGATAGCACGGCCATGAGACCGACCCGGATCCACATCAACCGGCCAAGTGTATCCAAGGCCACGTGCGGCGCCGGATGCAGGTATATCTGATCGAATAGCTTGCTCAAGTACACCGCGGCCATGAAGGCGAGGAACAAAAGGTCGGCCGGAATGCTGGGACGAATCAAGGCATACCAGAAGGACGCCACCATCGCCACGGCCAGCAGCGCCAGTAGCGACGAAATGTGAAACGTGCCGGTTCCGAAGCTTTCGATGAGATACGGGATGACGGCGCTGGCCGATAAGAATGTGGCGCGCACGGGCTTGGAACCGAGCTGCTCAAACGCCCGCCGCACACGTGGGAATCCGGGCGCGAGATAGAATGCCAACTCCGCCAGAAATGCAGGCAGCACCGCTAGCGCGATCCACGAAGGTATATTCTGTTGTTGGGAGTAAATGTAAGTCGCGATGCAGGCCGCCGTCCAAACCACGACCAGCGTCGTCAGGAACTGGCGCATCTGCTTCATCTTAACATCGCTCGTTTGTTTGCCAGGCCTGCGCGCCGATGATCCTCCGGCTAATCTGATTCGCCGCGTGGCCATGCGCGAAACTGAAACTGCCCAAGCTCAGAGCCACTACACTTATCGCCAGAGCGTGACCATCGACGAATTCGACGGACATGGCGCGAAGTCCGGCGGCTACCACGAAATTCGCGACATCATCTTCTCGCCGCAACAGGAGCGCACCGAACAAATGATCGGGAAGCCCGCGGATACTTTGAGCCGGCTCAAACTAACAGACGAGGACTTTCGCGACATCCGGGAAGTGCAGCCGTTCCTGCTAACTAACGATCAGGTTTTCCTCTACGAGACTCATTTCCGCGGCGAAGAGGCGATGGACGGAGTCGATTGTTATGTGATCCAGATTCGTCCTCGTCAGATCCTCCAAGGCCAGCGGCTCTTTGACGGCATGCTCTGGGTTGCGAAGCTGGATTACTCTATCATCCGCAGCGAAGGCGAAGCCGTGCCGCAGGTCCGAACATTGAAGAACGAGAATCTGTTCCCGCACTTCACGACACTGCGGCAGAAGGTCGAGGCCGATTTTTGGTTTCCGGTCACCACTTAATGGCGACGATACGCTCTACTTCCGTACCGGCCCGCAGCGCATGCGCCTGGTGATTCGCTACAGTGACTACAAGAAATTTGGCGCAGACTCGAAGATCACCTTCAAGAATTAGCGCTTTCCCGGAACTTGCGGACGCCGCATTCGTATAGTAATGTCGGAAGGATCGACGGGAGGCGAAAGGTGATATGGCGCAACACGTGAAGATTCTGGGAATTCTGCACATCATCTATGGCGCGCTTGGCGTCTTTATCGGCTTGCTCGTGTTCCTGGTGATGGGCGGAATCGCGGGCCTGGTCGGCGCCACCGATCATTCGCCCGACAGCGCAATAGCGATCCCGATCCTAGCCGGCAGCGGTAGTCTTGTTTTTATCGTTCTGCTGTGCATTTCACTTCCGGGAATTATCGTCGGCTTTGGTCTGTTGCATTTCAAGCCATGGGCGCGGCTATTGACGCTGGTATTGTCGGCGCTGGAGCTATTCAGCATTCCATTTGGAACCGCTCTCGGAATCTACGGCTTCTGGGTTCTTCTCAAGCCTGAAAGCGAACAGCTATTCAACCAGCCGCCTCAGCTCCCGATGGCTCCGCGGGTCTGAACGCGCGCCCATCACACGCGCCTCTTCAAGCCCGCTTCTTCAAACCGGATGGATCCATTCCGTCGCCCGTCCGCCGCATCCAGTCTTTGAGCAAAGCTTTCAACTCGTCACGTTTCAAATCTTGCGAGACATCCTTGGCCAGATTTACCATCTCGAAGGGGTCCTGACCGAGATTATAGAGATGCGTGACGTTCAGACCACTGTCCACAACCAGCTTGTCCAGGCCCCGCACCACCATGCGCCATTCTTCCGGTTCGCCCAGCTTTCCTGAAGTATAAACTGATTCCCCATGGCTGCCTTCTTTCCCCGCCAGCCAAGCCGAGAGATCTTGTCCTTGCACAATTACTGGAATGTCGACCCCGCACAGACCGAGCACCGTCGGCATCAGGTCGACATTCGATAGCAAAGCGTCGTTCTTCTCGCGGTTGGCGGGTGCGCCGGGATAACGGACAATCAGCGGCACTCGCACCGCTTCCTCGAAAGGCTGATTGTCATCTTGCAGTCCTTGCGATCCCAGCATGCTGCCCGAGTCGGAGGTGAACACTAGGATCGTGTCGTCAGCCAAATGCTGAACCTCCAGTGCTTCCACCAGCCTGCCGAGGCTATCATCGAGCGCCGAGCAAAGAGCGTAGTAGCGGGCGTAATTCGCCTGCGTGCTCGCCAGCCGTTCGATTGGCACGTTGGGGCGCAGTCGAAGGCTCTGTGGATCGTACAACGTCGCGACTCTTTGCGGCAACGGCGCTAGCGGCGGATGCGGGGGACCCCATGCGAGAAACAGATAAAACGGTTTCGACCCGCTTTGCTTGATGAAATCGATGGCCAGATCGGTCTGATAGTCCGGCTCAAAGCCTGTGCGATGAATCGGCTCCCCGGCATTTAGAAAATAAACCGAATCGAAGTAGCGATGGCCGCGATTGAAGGCCGCCCAGTAGTCGAATCCATGCCGCCGCGGACCCGGAGGCACAAAACCAGGATCGTCGGCGCCATCCAATCGCCACTCGCCGATGTACCCGGTCCGATATCCGGCGCGCTTCAATAGCTCCGCGATCGACGGCTGATCGATCGGCAGCCGGACACCATCGCGCGGGACGCCACAGGAATGCGGAAAACGTCCGGTAATCAGAGCCGCGCGCGAGGGAGCCGCGGCCGGATAGCAAGTGTATAGCCGCTCGAAATTCACGCCCCGCTTGCCTAAGGCTGCGAGGTTGGGTACGCGCAAATCGTCAGCCAACGGCCCGCGCCATCCACCGGCCAGGATAAAAATAATGTTTGGCTTCCGGGTGGGCGCCGCCGAACCGGCCATCCGCGCAGCAGCAAGGGCGCCCGCCGATTTCAGGAATTCCCGGCGGCTTGGCAACTGGAACCTCTTCAATCGATTTGAGCACGCCGGAAACAATCCCGCTCGTGATCGTTCACCATTCCAACTGCTTGCATATAGGCATAGCAGATAGTCGATCCGACAAACTTGAAACCGCGCAGCAGCAGGTCTTTGCTCATCGCGTCCGATTCATCAGTCCGCGCGGGCGCGTGTCCACGCTTGCCCCAGTCGTTTCGCCTCGGCTTTCCGCCGATAAAGCGCCAGATGTACGAATCGAAGTCGCCGAATTCTTCCTTGACCTTTAGAAATGCCTTTGCGTTCCCGACGGTCGAGGCGATTTTCAACCGGTTGCGGACCAGGCCCGGGTCCTTGAGAAGCTGGACGATCTTTCGCGGGGTATAGCGCGCGATCTTCGCTGCGTCGAAACCGTCAAAAGCCTGGCGGTAGTTTTCGCGCTTCTGCAGTATCGTGTTCCAGCTCAGTCCGGCTTGCGCGCCCTCCAGAATCAGGAGTTCGAAGAGCTTTCTGTCATCGTGTAACGGCACGCCCCATTCGCGGTCGTGATAAGCAATGGAAAGCTCATTGGCAGCCCAATGACAACGAATCAGCGCGGTTCGGTTCATTCCTATTAGAGTAGTCTAGAGTGACGAAGCTGCGCGTCCGCAACCAATCCAAGAATACCGTTCTCGGGGACCGCGTCAGCATTGCCGATACCAGCGCGACGCGGCGGACCGGACTTTTGAAGCACAGCCGGCTCGAGCCGGGCGAAGGGCTTTGGATTGCACCTTCGGAGGCGGTCCATACCTTCGGAATGAAGTTTCCTATCGATGTTCTGTTCCTGGATAAGAAGCGGAAGGTTCTAAAAATCCGAAGTGACATGGTGCGCTCGCGAATGGCGATTTGCCTGCGTGCCCATTCCGTATTGGAGCTCCCCAGCGGCACGGCCGCAGCCATGAACACCGTGGTGGGCGACCAGTTGGAGTTAGAAAAATACGAAGATTAGGGCGCGCAAGCTATTGCTTGGGCTGCGCCGTAATCACCAGCGCAATCAAAAATTTGCCCATCTCCTCACGGGCGTCAATGGTCACCTGATCGCCGGTATCGAGTTCCGACGCCGCAATCTGCTTCTTGCCCCGCATGATTTTCGTCTTGCGATTAATGTCGAATTCCAACAGGTTGCCTTCGGCGGTCTCGATGGTAATTTGTTTGTTGGTTACCCCGTGGATCGTGCCGTTGAAGGTAGCCGGCGGGAGCCGTGGCGTTTGTCCGCCAACCAAGAACGCGCCCAAAAGGGCAACGATCGCCAGTCGAAGCAGCATATCCGACTGGAAAGACGCCTAATTCCAGGCCTCCGTTACGACGTTGCTGCCACATACCCACGGTTCCGCTAGACTAAATTTAGTATCGAATCCAAGGGAGGAAGCCATGTCCGAAAAAGACGGCTCCGTCGGCCGGAGAGATTTCTTGAGGAGGACCAGCGCGGCAGGACTTTCGATCGGAATGGCTAAGTCCGTTCTCGCGGCGGGCGGCGCTAGGATGAGCGGCGGCCGTGTGGTCGGATCGAACGACCGCATCAATGTCGGTGTGATCGGCGTGGGCGGACGCGGCAGCTACGTGGCGTCGATGTTCCAAAAGGTCGGCGACCAGAACAACTCCTGCCAGATCGTCGCGGTGTGCGACGTCTACGAAAAGCGCAAGCGTGAAAGCGCCGCTAAATTCAAGTGCGAAGGATACCTTGATTACCGCGAAATTGTGGGCCGTGCGGATGTCGACGCGGTTATCGTAGCTACGCCCGACCACTGGCACGCCAAGATCGCGCTCGATGCCATGGATCACGGCAAAGATGTCTACCTCGAGAAGCCCATGTGCCACACCAACGAGGAGATCAAGCAACTGGTCAGCACGGTGAAAGAGACCAAGCGCGTTCTCCAGGTCGGATCGCAAACCACTTCCGGCGATCAATGGTGGAAGGCGCGCAAGGCCATCGCCGACGGCATGATTGGCCAAATGATCATGAGCCAGGGCTCCTACCATCGGAACTCGATCGGCGGCGAGTGGAACGACGGCTGGCCAATCGATGCCGCGGCCGGTCCGGAAGGCAAAGGCGAAAACTACATCGACTGGAAAACCTGGCTCGGCCCGGCGCCCAAGCGTCCCTATGACGGCGATCGCTTCTTCCGCTTCCGGAAATATTGGGATTACTCCGGCGGCATCGCGACCGACCTTTTCTATCACGTCGTCGCGCCACTCCAGATCTGCTGGGGCGAGGCTCAATTCCCATCCCGCGTCACGGGCACGGGCGGAATCTTCGTGTTCAAAGACGAGCGCGAAGTTCCCGACACCTTTATGCTGGTGGCCGATTATCCTGCCGGCCATTCACTGGTGCTCAGCTCCTCCATGGCCAATTCGCACCACATCCCCGGGTTGATTCGCGGGCACGAAGGCACCATCGTCATGGTGGAAAACGGACAGTTCGAGAGCCGGGCCGAATACATTACCGTGATTCCCGAGTTGATACGCGATCGGACTACGCACGAGCGATCGACACTCAAACCCGAGTACAGAGCCAAGTTCGGTAGCGACCCGATCAAGATCCCGGTGGATCAGAGCGACATGATGACCGCCCACATCGAGAACTTCCTCACATCCATCCGCACGCGCGAAAAGCCACATCTGGACGTCGAAACCGGCGCTCGCGCCCAAGCGGTCATCAACTTGGCGGTCCAGAGTTATCGCGAAAACCGGGTTTTGTTCTGGGATGAGAAAACTTGGAAGGCATCCCCGAAGCCGTTAAAGGTGTGAGTGGCACAGACATTCATGTCTGTGTGGATTCCAACTGAGTCTCGCGCTTCCTAGATGCGACTCGCCTTATTCGGAGGAACATTCGACCCCATCCATAACGCCCACCTCACGGTGGCGCGCGAGGCGGCTGACCAGTTTCGCCTGGATCAAGTCTGGTTCATTCCGGCCGCCCACCCGCCTCACAAGTCCGATCAGAGCAGCGCCAGCTACGAAGACCGCTACCGGATGGCCGAGCTCGCCTGCCAAAGCGATCCACGCTTCATCGCATCCCGTTTGGAGGAGGGCGAGCAGAAAAGTTACACGATCGACACTATCGAAAAGGTGCGCGCCACTGGCGAAGAGCCTTTTTTCATCATCGGCGCCGATGCTTTCGCCGAAATCACGTCCTGGCATCGCTGGCAGGATTTGCTTCGGCTGACCGATTTCATAGTCGTCACGCGCCCCGGACATCATTACACCGCGCCCGCCGGCGCCCGCGTCCATCGTTTAGACACCGTTGCACTTCCCGTTTCTTCTTCCGATATTCGCCAGCGCCTGGCAGCTGGTCAAATCCCGCCCCAGCTTCCTTCTTTGGTGGCCGCGTTTATTGCGGATAAAGGCCTCTATCGCTTCGCGCAGGGCGAAGCGCGCCCCGTCAGCAGGTCGTAATCTATTTGTAATCCCGTTGTAATGTGAATCGCGTTAACTTGAGAATGAGCAATCCGGCATGAAGAAAATAGTCCTTATCGAAGACGATACCGATCTCTTCGCCCTTCTGAAATACAATCTCGAGAAAGAGAGCTTCGCGATCGCTGGCTCTCAAACCGGCAAAGGCGCGATTGAACTCTGCCGCCGCGAGCGGCCCGATCTGGTGATTCTCGACATTATGCTACCCGACTCCGACGGCCTTGAGATCTGCAAAGGTCTCCGCAATCACTCTGAGCTCGCGAACGTGCCGATCATCTTCCTGACGGCGCGGGTTTCGGAAACCGACCGTATCCTGGGTCTCGAACTCGGCGCCAATGACTACATTGTTAAGCCATTTTTCATCCGGGAATTGGTTGCCCGCGTCAAGAACCAGCTTCGGACTCAGACCGTACCGACGCGCTCTGTCCGCGCCGGCGCTCTGGAGCTCGATCGGGCTAGCTGCCGCGTGCTCCTGAACGGCAGCGAAGTAGCTCTGACCGCCACCGAGTTTCGGCTGCTCGACTTCCTGATGAGCCGTCCTGGCGTAGTTTACAGCCGCGAGCAGCTTCTGGATTCGGTTTGGGGACACGACCGCGCGGTGACCGATCGCACTGTCGACGTCTATATCTTACGGTTACGCCAGAAGATCGAGCCCGATCCCGCCAATCCGTCCTTTATTCGCGCCGTTCGGGGCTTCGGGTACAGCTTTAACGAAAGTACTATGCAGCCCGTTTCTAACGTTTCTGCAGCGCAGTGACCCCTCCGGTTAAACTAAAGAATAAGACAGTAGTCACCGCCCGAGCCAGCGGACATGGTATCCAGAACACAGGCGCTCCACGACGCCCTCGCGACCCGTATCCTCGTACTCGATGGAGCCATGGGTACGATGATCCATCAGGCGCCGCTATCCCTTGAGACGGATTACCTGGGCAAAGAGAACTGTCCGGAGATCCTGGTTGTCACCCGGCCCGATGTCATTGGCGGAATCCACCGGGCGTATCTCGAAGCCGGCGCGGATATCATCGAGACTGACACGTTCGGAGGAACGTCCATCGTTCTGGCCGAATTCCAACTTCAGGATCGAGCCTACGAACTGAATTACGCCGCCGCGAAACTCGCCCGCCGGGTCGCCGACGAATTCTCCACGCCCGCTAAGCCTCGCTTCGTGGCCGGATCCATGGGTCCCACCACCAAAGACTTGAACATCACGGTGACGACCACCTTTGCGCAGTTGCACGACGCTTACTACGAGCAGGCCAAAGCGCTGGTGGAAGGCGGCGCGGACTTGCTGCTGATCGAGACTTGTTTCGATACCGGCAATCTCAAAGCCGGCTTGATCGCGGTCCAAAAGCTGCGTCGCGAGTTGGGCATTCCCATCCCGGTTATCGCCTCGGTTACGATCGAACGCAATGGAACCATGCTCGGCGGACAGCCCATCGATGCACTGTATGCCTCCGTCGCCAACAATGACCTGCTGGCCGTGGGGATGAACTGCGCCACGGGCCCCGATCTGATGACCGATCACGTCCGCAGCCTGCATGAGATTTCGGCAATCCCGATCTCCTGCTTCCCCAATGCCGGGCTGCCGAATGCTGACGGCAAATTCGGCGAGACGCCGGAATCCTTAGCGGCGCAGCTTGAAAAATTCATCGATCACGGCTGGCTGAACATCGTGGGCGGCTGCTGCGGGACCACTCCCGCTCACATACAGGCCATCGCGCGGATGGCTGTGGCCAAGAAGCCCCGCCCCGTCAAGCCTTCCTCGCACCGGGCTTATTATTCGAATAAAGAACTGGTAGAAGCCGAGGAGAGCAATCGGCCGTTGATCGTCGGAGAGCGCACCAACGTGATCGGCTCGCGGCTCTTCAAGAATATGGTCGCCGAAGAAAAATGGGAAGAGGCCAGCGAGATAGCACGCTGGCAGATCCGCAATGGCGCGCATATCGTGGATGTATGCCTGCAGTCGAGCGACCGCGACGAAATCCAGGACATCCCGCACTTCTACGAGAAGCTGATTCGCAAAATTAAAGCGCCGATCATGGTCGACACCACCGATCCGAAAGGGATCGAGCTGGCGCTCACTTACTGCCAGGGTAAGTCGATCATCAATTCCATCAACCTCGAAGATGGCGAGGAGAAGTTCGAGCGCATCTGCCCGCTTGCCAAATCCTACGGGGCGGCGGTTATCTGCGGAACCATCGACGAGGACAAGCTGCAAGCCCAGGCTTTCACCCGCGAGCGGAAACTGGCAGTTGCCGAGCGATCAGTTCACCTGTTGACGGAAAAATTCGGCCTTGCCGTCGAAGACGTCATCATCGATCCTTTGGTTTTTCCCTGTGCAACCGGCGATGAAAATTACATCGGCGGCGCGGTCGAGACCATCGAAGCCATCCGGCTGATCAAGGAACAAATCCCCTTCGTCAAGACTATTCTCGGCGTCTCGAACATCTCCTTCGGCCTGCCGGCCTCCGCGCGCGAAGTAGTGAATTCGGTTTTCCTTTATTACTCCACTAAGGCCGGTCTGGACTTAGCCATCGTCAACGCCGAGAAGCTCGAGCGTTTTGCATCCATTCCCACCGAAGAGCGCCGTCTCGCCGAGAGCCTGTTATTCAACACGCCACCCGCCGAGGTTCCGCCGGACCATCCCAATGCGGACGATCTCAAGACCGCGCCTGAAGACTGGCGGCGCCAAACGCGCGAGCAGAAAGCAGCGATCAATCAATTCCACATCGCGGCCATTACCGACCACTTCCGCAAGACCGGCAAAAGAGAAAAGAAGAAGGCCGCCGATCTGCCGCTCGACGAGCGCCTGGCCAACTACATTATCGAAGGCACCAAGGACGGGCTCATCGCCGACCTCGATCGCAAGCGAGCCGAAGGCGCCGGCCCACTCGAAATCATCAATGGCCCGCTCATGGCCGGGATGTCGGAAGTCGGCCGCCTGTTCAATAACAATGAGCTTATCGTCGCTGAAGTATTGCAATCGGCCGAAGCCATGAAGACCGGCGTCAATCACCTCGAGCAGTTTATGGAGAAGACCGAAACGTCTACGCGCGGCAAGATCATTCTGGCCACCGTCAAAGGAGACGTGCACGACATCGGCAAGAACCTGGTCGAGATCATTCTCAGCAATAACGGTTATCAGGTAATTAACCTGGGCATCAAGGTTCCTCCGGAAGATCTGATTGCCGCGTTCGAGCACCATCATCCCGACGCCATCGGACTTTCGGGACTCCTGGTGAAAAGTGCCCATCAAATGGTGGTCACGGGGAACGATCTGCGCGATCGCGGTGTGAACGTCCCGCTGCTGGTCGGCGGGGCGGCGTTGTCTGAGAAATTCACCAAAACAAAGATCGGACCTAGCTACGCCTCCCCGACGTTCTACGCCAAGGACGCCATGACCGGGCTGCGCCTTCTGAACGAAATCATGGATCCGGTTACGCGCGAACAGGTGCTCGCATCACACATCTTTTCGGAAGGCGACGCCACTGCCTTTGTCCCTAGCGAACCACAAGTCGCCTTGCAGCAGTCCCGCAGCTCCAAAGTTCGAACCGGCATCCCCATTCCGGCAGCGCCGTATCTCGACCGCCGCGTCCGCGATGTCCCGAACCTCGCCGAGATCTGGAGCTACATCAATCCGTTTATGCTCTATGGCCGCCACCTCGGCTTCAAGGGCAATTTCGAGAAGCTGCTGGCCGAGCGCGACGCCAAGGCGCTAAAGCTGTTCCACGAAGTCGAGCAAGTGAAAGTGGAAGCCGCGCGGTTCATGAAGGTGAAAGCCGTCTGGCAATTCTTCGAAGCCGAGCGCGACGGCAACGCCATTCAGCTATTCGAGCCGGGCGCTATCAGCCCCATGCACAGATTCAACTTCGGCCGCCAGCCACGACCCGACGGTCTCTCGCTCAGCGACTACATCCTGGACGCCGAAGAAGCCGGGCGCGATCACCTGGCGCTGTTCGTCGTTACCGCTGGCGCTCAAGTCCGCGAAGAATCCGAGCACGCCAAACAATCCGGCGAATTCTTGAAGGCTCACGCTCTTCAGGCGCTGGCTATCGAAACCGCCGAGGGTTGCGCCGAGTGGCTGCATCGCCGCATCCGCGAAGACTGGGGCTTTCCCGATCCTCCCACGTTGACGATGCAGGAGCGCTTCACCTCTCGGTATCGTGGCAAACGCTACAGCTTCGGCTATCCCGCCTGCCCCAATCTGGATGACCAGCAGGGCATCTGGAAACTGCTGCGCCCCGACGATATCGGCGTTCAGCTAACCGAGGGCATGATGATGGAGCCCGAAGCCAGCGTCAGCGCCCTGGTCTTCCACCATCCCGACTGCGCGTATTTCACCGCGAGTGAAGTCGCCGAACCAGCGTTGGTTTCTTAGTCCCGAATCCACACTACAGACTTTCCCGCCCGTTGCCGATCAATGACTTAGCAGCACACTTGTGCCCGCATGATTATCACCCGCACCCCACTCCGGATCTCGATTGGCGGCGGCGGCACCGATCTTCCCTCCTATTACCACCAGTTCGGTGGATTTGTCATTGCGGCCGCGATCAACAAGCACATCTATGTCGGGATCAACGAAACGTTCAGTGGCGGATATTTCCTGAAATACTCCTCGCTCGAGCACGCCGCCAGCATCGATGAAATCCGCCATTCCCTGATTCGCGAAGTATTGCGGTTACACGAGGTGCCGCCGCCAGTTGAGGTGGTCAGCATGGCCGACATTCCGGCTGGAACAGGCTTGGGATCATCGGGAGCTTTCACCGTCGGGTTGCTGCGCGCGGTGCACGCCATGAAACGCAAATACGTCGACCCGGGCGTCGTTGCTGAGGAAGCCTGCAAGATCGAAATCGACACTCTGCGGCAGGCGGTCGGAAAGCAGGATCAGTATATCGCCGCTTATGGCGGTCTGGCCTGCTTCGAATTTCTCCAGAATGGCGAAGTGCGCGTCAATCCGCTCAACATCAGCAACGGCACGCTGTACGATTTGGAAGAGCACCTGGTGATGTTTTTCACCGGCTATTCGCGCAACGCTTCAGTCGTTTTGGACGACCAGAAAATCCGCTCCGAAATGGGCGACCCGGCCATGCTCGAGAATCTGCATTTCATCAAGCAGCTGGGCCAATGTATCAAGCTGGCGCTGGAGCAGGGCGACACGCGGCGCTTCGGCCACCTGATGCACGAGCACTGGCTGCACAAGCAAAACCGTTCACCAGGCACTTCCAACGACGGCATAAATCGCTGCTACGAAGTCGGTCGCGAAAACGGCGCCATCGGCGGCAAGCTGGTGGGCGCGGGTGGCGGAGGCTTTCTGCTGTTCTACGCCGAGGATCGCGTCCTGCTGCGGCGCGCCATGCAGCGTGAAGGGCTGCGCGAAGTCCGCTTCGCTTTCGATCATGAAGGGTCGAAGCTGGTCGCGCGGGATTGACCCCCCCATGCAATGCGTCATCCTCGCCGGCGGCCTCGCGACCCGCATGCGACCTCTGACTGATACGTGTCCCAAGACTTTGCTGCCGGTGTGCGGCCATCCGTTCGCTCATCATCAGTTGCATTGGCTGGCCGCGCAAGGCGTCGACGAGGTGATCTATTGCATCGGACACCAGGGCGAGATGATCCGCCGCTACTGGGAATCGGTCCCGAAACCCGTCCGCTCCTTCCGCTACGTCGACGAAGGCGAGCGGCTGCGCGGCACGGGCGGCGCTCTCAGCCTGGCCAGGGAGCAGGGCGTCCTCGACGAGTCGTTCCTGGTTATTTACGGAGACTCCTTCTTGCCGGTCGAGTTCGCGCCAGTCTGGCGAGCTTTTCAGGGCAGCGAAATGCCTGCTTTGATGACCGTTCTTCGTAATGAGGGCCGCTGGGACCGCAGCAATGTCATTTTCGAAAATGGGCGCCTGCTGCTCTACGATAAGCAGACTGATCCGCGCATGCAGTACATCGACTATGGTCTCTCCGCCTTCCGCCGCGACCTGTTCGATCACCGGCCGGAGGTCTTCGACCTGGCGGTGCTGCTGCACGAACTGAGCCTCTACGGCCGGCTAGCGGGCTTCGAAGTGAAGCAGCGTTTTTACGAGATTGGATCGCCTCAGGGCCTCCGGGACCTGGAACAGTATCTGGGGAAATGCCAAGATCTACAGAAAGCCGTGTAAACATCCGAATTATCAATGAGAAAGGTCGATTTCAACCGGGGGGCACGAGTGGCCATTGGAATACTAGGGGGAGGGCTGGCGGGGATCACCGTCGCAGCCCACCTCGAGCAGGATTGCGAAGTACTGGAAAAGGAAAGCCGCGGCGGAGGACACTGCCAGACCGTCCAGGAGCAGGGGTTCACCTATGACGCCGGCGGCCCACACATCATCTTCTCGCGTAACCAGGAGATGGTTGATTACATGGTGTCGCTGCTGGGCGACAATGTCCACCGCGCGCGACGCAATAACAAGATCTTCTATAACGGTCGTTACGTCAAGTACCCCTTTGAAAATGGCTTATACGATCTTGAACCCCAGGATCGCTTCGAGTGTCTCTACCACTACATCAAGAACGACTATCCGCCTCCCCAGACCAACTTCAAGGAATGGATCTATCACCACTTCGGTAAAGGTCTAGCCGAGAAGTATCTGATCCCCTACAACGAGAAGATCTGGAACGTCCCGGCCGACCAACTCGGCCTGGAGTGGGTGGAGGGCCGTGTCCCCAAGCCGCCTCTGGAGGACGTGATCAAGGCTGCCGTCGGGGTCGAGTCGGAAGGTTACACCCACCAGCTTTATTACAACTACCCGGCCCAGGGCGGCATCGAGTCTCTCCCGCTTGCGCTCGCAAAACGCGTTCGCAAAGTCGTTCCGGATTTCAGCGTGGAGCACATCTGGAAAGAGGGTGGCAAGTGGTGCGTTAGTAACGACTGGGTCACTCGGCGTTACGAGCGTTTGGTTTCTACTATTCCCATTCAAGAACTGGCCTACGCGCTGGTCGACACGCCGCGCGAAATCAGGGCCGCCGTCGATTCTTTACGCTACAACTCGCTGATGACCATCGCCGTCGGGCTCGATTCGGCGCGCCTGCCGGACTACACCGCGATTTACGTTCCCGATCCCGAGGTTCGCTTTCACCGTCTTTCGTTTCCGGCCGTTTTTAGCCCCCATAACGCGCCTCCGGGGCAATCGATCATTGAAGCTGAGATCACCACCAATCCGGGTGACGGCACGCATGAAATGTCCGACGATGATATCCTGGCCGACGTCATCGGCGACCTGGAGGGCATGGAGCTCATACGGCATAGCGAGGTCTGCTACGGCCGCGTGCTCCGCACCAAATACGGCTATGTCGTCCAGGACGACAACCATCGCAAGCACCTCAAGCAAGCCAAGGAATATTTCGAAGGCATCGGCATCCCGCTATGCGGCCGCGTGGCCGAGTTTGAATACATCAATATGGACGTCTGTATCGAACGGGGCCGCAAACTGGCCGATCGTCTGAACCAGGAGTCGTCGGTCCCCGCGCCACCCGCGGAAATCTCCGTATGACCCCGCCCAAGCGCCCCTATTTCGAAATCGCGAATCCCGAAATTCCGAACATCTTGCGCGGCCTTCCCCAGGGACTGGAGGTGTTAGATGTGGGCTGCGGATCAGGCGTCCATGGCGCGGAGTTGAAGCAGATCCATGGCCACCGAGTAGTGGGAGTTGATCTTTCCGAAGAGTCCATTCATAAGGCAAAAGCGCGCCTGGCCGAAGCTTACGTCGCCGACGTCACCAAGCCTGAGCTGTACCCCTTCTGCGGCCGCCGGAAGTTCGATGTGATTCTGTTCTCCGATATTTTGGAGCACCTCTACGATCCTGCCGGCGTCCTGACGCGCCATTACCAGTTGCTCGGACCCGGCGGGCAGGTGTTAATCTCGCTCCCCAACATTGCTATCTGGAACGTTCGGCTTGAGCTCCTGGCTGGCCGGTTCGAATACCAGGACACCGGGACGCTCGACCGCACTCACATTCGCTTCTTCACGCGCCGTACGTTCCATCGCTTCGCGCGCGAGGCCGGTCTCAACATCCGCCGAAGCCGGATCACTCCTGGCATTACCCGCCCCTTCGTGCCGCTGATCAAGAAAGTATACGGCAACACCAGCCAGCCTGATTCATCTTCTATCATGGACTCCGGCCCGTATCGCTTTTACATGCAGTGGTTGTATCCGATCGAGCGCGCCTTCTGCCGGGCATGGCCGGGTCTGCTGGCCTTCCAATTCGTGGTCTTGGGCCAGCCACGCGCCGAGCACTTCCTCAGCGTCCCGCGTTCACACTCCCTTGAACGCCAGGAGGAAAAGCAACCTGCATGATCTCGGTCGCCATGATCTCGATGAACGAAGAAAAAGCCGTCGCCGACGTTATCTCAGACATCCGCTCCGCGCTCGCCGGCCGGGACCATGAGATCGTCATGGTAGACAGCAGCCGCGACGCCACGCCTGAAATCGCAGAACGCCTGGGCGCCCGGGTGCTCCGGCAGTTCCCGCCCCAAGGCTATGGCCGCGCCATGGCTCGAGTCTTGAAGGAATCGCGAGGCGAAGTCGTCGTGACGATGGATTGCGATGGCACCTATCCAGCCGGCCAGATCGCCAGCATAGCCGACCTGGTACTCAATGGTGAATGCGATCTAGTGAACGCCTCGCGCGTGGAAAGACGACCCAACGCAATGCCCTGGGCCAACTATTTCGCGAACTGGCTATTCGCGATCACCGCCCGCATTTTCGTTGGCATAAAGTCCACCGACCTGCACTCCGGTATGCGCGCCTACAGCCGCAAAGTCATTGAGAGCGTGGAAGTGGACCCCAACGGTCCAGCCCTGCCCGTCGACCTTCTGCTCAAGCCCGCTTTGATGGGTTTCACGATCCGCGAAGTTTTCATCCCTTATGGCGAGCGGATCGGCGAAACCACGCTCCATCGCTGGACTTCCACGCTGTGGACTTTCCGCCGCATTTTCCGCCTGGCTATAGCCCGTATGACTCTGGTACCAAACCATAAACTAGAAACCAGAAACTAGCAGCCAGGCCTATTCGAAACGCGGTTAACTGTCGATTTCGGGGAATAGGAGTTAGTCCACCGCTTGACCAGCCTCACCGAACTTCTGCACGCGCTACACGAGCGTCCCGTTCCCGCGCCCGCCGAAGAAACGGACACGGGCTTCGCGGCGACGTTCATCTCCGAGACAATCGCCATCCTCCAGCGCATCGACCTC
>Ga0210406_10003141_pt1 | contig 18324 bp, 14 predicted proteins | sample IncBWC30MmetaG_FD_155454 | JGI IMG/M metagenome (GOLD analysis project Ga0210406, IMG submission 155454) | Forest soil microbial communities from Barre Woods Harvard Forest LTER site, Petersham, Massachusetts, United States - Inc-BW-C-30-M | ecosystem: Environmental > Terrestrial > Soil >... | reverse complement strand
GCGCCGCTTTTCGCCCGCGACCGTCTGCCAGAAGCCCGCGACCTGCTCGCGTCAAGGGCGGCGTTCGCTGGAATGCATCTGGCAAGTCGACCGTAGCACCGGTCGGCTCCAATGCCGTTGGGTTTTGGTGCAGACCTCCGGAGCTCCGGCCATCGAGGCTGATCCAGATCACCCGCCGCGCTCATCGTTGCCGCGCAGACCGATGTCGCGCAAGCGACAGCTCTGGTCCACCTTGGAAGCACACGCGGGGTCTGTTGCACGACGGTCACATAACGATGCCATTCAGAGCAAATCTTGCGTATTCCTCCCAACAATTGCGAATCATTTGCAATAATGGAGGGATGGCACCTCTCGATGCGGCGTTGCATCGGAGAAACGGCGTCGAACCCGGCGATGGAATCGTTCGCCTGATTTCCTTGATGGCGGCACGACGGCAATCTGCGTTGAGGACCAAAGAGACCGCCGGGATGATGTTCGTGCTGGAAAAATTCACCCGATGAACCGCCGCAGCCGAACCCAAACTTGCGCGTTGGCGGGCGTTGGTCTCGGCATGCTCGGCTTTGCCGGGTCGGCTGCCGCGGCCGACTTGCCGCTCAAGGCGCCGGCGCTCAAAACCGTTTACGACTGGACCGGATTTTATATCGGCGGCCATGTCGGTTATGGCGGCGGCAGCTTGGGTCCCGGCACCAATCCGATGCCCGAAGAGGGTTTTCCGTTTCCGCCCAGTATCACGGGCCTGATCGGCGGTTATCAGGCGGGATACAATCGGCAGTTTTCCAACCATGTCGTGCTCGGCATCGAAGCCGATGCGTCGTTCGGCAGCCCGGTCGATACACCGAAATTGGTGGCGGCACCCTTCAATAGCACGCTCGATTACGTCAGCACAGTGCGTGGCCGCGCCGGCTACGCCTTCGGGCGATGGATGCCTTATTTGACCGGCGGCTTTGCCTGGGGCCACAGCCATCTCAATCTCATCGACGCCACAGGGGCGGTGTTCGGCGATCCCGGCAAGGTCCAGACCGGCTGGGCCGCGGGCGCCGGCGTCGAATTCGCGGTCAGCGGCAACTGGAGTGCCAGGCTCGAATACGACTACGTCGCGCTGTCGCGCCGGATGTACGACCTCTCCGGCTTCGGCCTGGCCAACGTCAGCGTCGATCCCAACGTCAGCCTCGTCAAACTCGGGCTGAACTACCGCTTCACCGATGCGCCCTGGGTGCCGATCAGCGACAAGACCGCGCTGCCGGAATCCGATGACTGGAATATCCACGCCCAAACCACCTATTTGCCGCAGACCTATCCCTCGTTCCGTTCGCCCTATGCCGGCCCCGACAGCATGCCCGGCCCCGGCCAGACCCAGGCGACCTGGACCGTGACCGCGTTTGCCGGCGTGCGGCTCTGGCAGGGCGGCGAGTTCTATTTCAATCCCGAACTGGCGCAGGGATTCGGCCTCAACGGCACGCTCGGGATCGCCGGTTTCCCCAACGGCGAGGCGCAGAAGGCCGGCGCCGCCGAGCCGAAGTTTCGCCCCCAACGCTATTACTTGAAGCAGACATGGGGTTTCGGCGGCGAACAGGAAGACGTCGCCGACGCCGCCAATCAATTGCCCGGCAAGCGCGATATCGACCGCCTCACGCTGGTCGTCGGCCGTTTTGCGGTCGGCGACTTCTTCGACAACAACAGCTACGCGCACGATCCACGCGCGGACTTCATGAACTGGGCAATGTGGTCGTCGACCGCCTATGATTTCCCGGCCGACCTCCCCGGCTATACCCGCGGTGCGGTGGCCGAACTCAACCGCAAGGATTGGGCGGTGCGCGCCGGGGTGTTCGAGGTGCCGAGTGCGCCGAACAGCGACGTTCTGGTTTTCAACGGCAAGAATTTCGGCGCTGTGGTTGAACTTGAGGAGCGCTACGCGCCATTCGATCAGCCCGGCAAGCTGCGGATCGGCCTGTTCGCCAACGACGGCAATACCGCGAATTATCGTCAGGCGGTGGCGATTGCGGGCGCCGATCCGGCGCTCGATATCAATGCGGTGGTGCCGGACATTCGCCAGGCCAATCTCAAATACGGATTCTACCTCAACGCCGAACAGCAGATCGCCAAGGATATTGGGCTGTTCGCGCGGCTGAGCTGGAATGACGGCCAGACCGAAATCCTGTCGTTCACCGACGTCGACCGCAGCGCCTCAGGCGGATTGTCGATCAAGGGCAGTTTCTGGGGACGGCCCAACGACACCATCGGCATCGGCGGCGCGGTCAACGGGATTTCCAGCGCGCACCGCGATTTCCTGGCGGCCGGCGGCATCGGCCTGTTGATCGGCGACGGCCAGCTCCCCAACTATCGCCCCGAGCAGATCTTCGAGACCTACTACGCCTATTCGGTGAACCCGCATTTCACCGTCACCGCGGACTATCAACTCATCACAAATCCCGCCTATAACGCCGATCGGGGACCCGTCTCCGTCTTCTCGGCCCGTCTGCACGGTGAATTCTAGAGCATCCGGAAAAGGGGACGTCGGCTTTCCGCGGGGCAGATGCGGCGCACTTGCCCCGAGATCACACTCATATAATAGCAAGGCCACGGTTCATGGCGCTTCAGGATATCCGCCCGGCTGCCCTTGGGCAGGCGCTGCGGCCGAACATCTGGGACATCGTCGCGCTGATCCTCGTGACCGGCGCTATGGTGCTGATTGTCTATGGCGGCGAGCAGACCACCGCGCCCTTGTCGGCGCTCGACGTCGCGCCGGTGTCGCTCGATCCGGCCAACCTGCCGGCCTATGCGCTGCGCACCACGATGCGGATGCTGCTGGCGATCGTCTGCTCCATCATCTTCACCTTCATCTATGCGGCGCTGGCCGCCAAGAGCCGGCGCGCCGAGATGGTGCTGATCCCGCTGCTCGATATCCTGCAGTCGGTGCCGATCCTGGGCTTTCTGACCTTCACGGTGGTGTTCTTCATGAACCTGTTTCCCGGCCGCGTGCTGGGCGCCGAACTCGCCTGCGTGTTCGCGATCTTCACCAGCCAGGCCTGGAACATGACGTTCAGCATGTACCAGTCGATGCGCAACGTGCCGAAGGACCTGGAAGAAGCCTCGCAAAGCTTTCATCTCAGCGGCTGGCAGCGGTTCTGGCGGCTCGACGTGCCCTTCGCGATGCCGGGCCTGATCTGGAACACGATGATGTCGATGTCCGGTGGCTGGTTCTTCGTGGTGGCCTCGGAAGCGATCACGGTCGGCAACACCACGGTGACGTTGCCCGGCATCGGTTCCTATGTCGCCCTCGGCATTCAAAAGCAGAATTTGCCCGCGATCGGCTATGCGATCCTGACCATGCTGCTGGTGATCATCGCCTATGACCAGTTGCTGTTTCGCCCCCTGGTGGCCTGGGCCGACAAATTCCGCTTCGAGCAGACCTCCTCGGGCAACGCCCCGACCTCGTGGATGCTCGATCTGTTTCGCCGCACCAGGGCGCTGCGGGCGCTGTCACTGCCATTCTCGGCGCTGAACAAGGCCGTTTCGAATTTGCAGATCTCGGTTCCTGATTCGTTGAAGATCGCATCGGCAGAGAAACGGCCGCCGTCGCGCATCGTCGACGGAATCTGGCTGGCCCTTATCGTCACCAGCACCAGCTATGCGGCGTTCGAGATTTATCTCTATCTCTCGGCGACCCTGAGCCCGTCCGACGTGCTCACCGCCGTTGGCGACGGCCTGATCACGCTCGCCCGCGTGGTCGTGCTGATTGCGCTGGCCACGTTGATATGGGTGCCGATCGGCGTCTGGATCGGGTTGCGGCCGAAACTCGCTGAACGGATGCAGCCGCTGGCGCAGTTTCTGGCGGCGTTTCCCGCCAATCTGGCGTTTCCGGTGTTCGTGGTGGTGATCGTGCGCTATGGGCTGAACGCCAATGTCTGGCTCAGCCCGCTGATGATCCTGGGCACGCAGTGGTACATCCTGTTCAACGTCATCGCCGGTGCCAGCGCCTTTCCGAGCGATTTGCGCGAAGCGGCTTCCAGCCTGCATCTGAAGGGATGGCGATGGTGGGTGAAGGTCGTGTTGCCCGGTATCTTCCCGTATTACATCACGGGGGCAATCACCGCGTCCGGCGGTTCGTGGAATGCGTCGATCGTCGCGGAGGTCGCAAAGCTGGGGCAATGCCATCTGACGGCGACCGGTCTCGGCGCCTATATCGCCACCGCGACCGAAAATGGCGACTTCCCGCGCGTCGTGCTCGGCATCGCGATCATGTGCATTCTGGTGACGCTGTTCAATCGGCTGCTGTGGCGGCCCCTCTATGCCTTCGGCGAACGCCGGCTTCGGCTCGGCTGATCAGGAGAAGTTCATGCTCGATCCAGTCAAACAGAGCAGCCTGCTCGACATCCGCAACGTCTGCCGCTCGTTTCCCAAGGGCAGCGGCGAGGACCTGCTGGTGCTCGAAAAGGTCGATCTGACGATTCATTCCGGCGAGATCGTCGGCCTGCTCGGCCGTTCCGGATCGGGCAAATCGACCTTGCTTCGCATTATCGCAGGGCTGGTCACGCCTTCCTCCGGCGAAGCCAAATGCAGGGGCGAGACCATCCAGGGGCCACCGCATGGCGTCGCGATGGTGTTTCAATCGTTCGCGCTGTTTCCCTGGCTGACCGTGCTGCAGAACGTCGAACTCGGCCTGGAAGCCCTCGGCATCGACAGCGCCGAGCGCCGCACCCGTGCGCTGGCCGCGATCGACCTGATCGGTCTCGACGGTTTCGAATCCGCCTACCCCAAGGAATTGTCGGGGGGCATGCGCCAGCGCGTCGGCTTTGCCCGTGCGCTGGTCGTGCACCCCGACCTGTTGCTGATGGACGAGCCGTTCTCGGCGCTCGACGTGCTGACCGCCGAGACGCTGCGCACCGACCTGATCGATCTCTGGACTGAAGGCCGGCTGCCGATCAAATCGGTTTTGATCGTGACGCACAACATCGAGGAAGCCGTCCTGATGTGCGACCGCATCCTGGTGTTTTCATCCAATCCCGGCCGCGTCGCCGCCGAGATCAAGGTCGACCTGCCGCATCCGCGCAACCGGCTCGATCCGACCTTCCGCCAGCTGGTCGACAACATCTATGCCCGCATGACCCAGCGCGCGGAGCCGAAGACACCGGCGATCGAGGGCATTCACGGCACCGGCGTCGGCATGATCCTCAATCACATCTCGTCCAACGTGCTCTCGGGTTTGATCGAGACGCTGGCCGGCCCGCCCTATAACGGCCATGCCGACCTGCCGGTGCTGGCCGGCAGCCTGCAACTCGAGGCCGACGGGATCTTCCACCTTGGTGAGGCGCTGCAATTGCTGCGATTTGCCCAGCTCAGCGAAGGCGACCTGGTGCTATCGGATGCCGGCACGCGGTTTGCGCATCTCGAAACCGATGCCCGCAAGAAACTGTTCGCCGAACATCTCATCAACTATGTGCCGATCATGGGCCTGATCCGCCGGGTGCTCGACGAGCGGCCGACCCACACCGCGCCAGCCGCGCGCTTCCGCAACGAGCTCGAAGACTACATGTCGGAAGATTACGCCGACGAAACGCTGAAGACGGTCGTATCCTGGGGCCGCTACGCCGAGCTGTTCGCCTATGACGAGCAGTCCGAACTATTCAGCCTGGAAAACCCGCATTGAGCTGACGGCGGTCACCGCCCTCTCCGCTGTCGTCCCGGCGAACGCCGGGACCCACAGGCCGTGTCCTCTCGTTTCAGCACTGGGTCAGATGCTTTCGATAATAACAGGCGCGAGGGGTTATGGGTCCCGGCGTTCGCCGGGACGACGTGAGTAAAGCTTTATCCCGCCGGCGAGAAGGAATCCGCGCGCGCCATCGCCCAGCCTTCGCGGAAGCGCACGTCGCTGGTGCCGTCGATCAGTTCACCGGGCCGCAGCGACGGATAGAGCTGTGCAAACGAGTGCACCTCGGTGATGGAGGTGCGTTGCGAGAAATGGATCGGCCGAATTTGCTGCGGATGTTCGAGGCCGGCCGCGGCAATCAGTTCCGTCAGCGCGCGCAGGGTCGAATGATGATAGTTGAAGACCCGCTCGATCTTGTCGGGCACAAACAGTGCGCGATTGCGTGAGGGGTCTTGCGTGGTCACGCCGGTCGGACAACGGTCGGTGTGACAGCTCAGCGACTGGATGCAGCCGAGCGAGAACATGAAGCCGCGTGCCGAATTGCACCAATCGGCGCCGATCGCCATCGCACGCGCCAGGTCGAAAGCGGTCGCGATCTTGCCGGAAGCGCCGATCCGGATGCGATCGCGCGCATTGATGCCGATCAGCGCGTTATGGACGAAATTAACGCCCTCGCGCATCGGCATGCCCAGATGGTCCATGAACTCCAGCGGAGCGGCACCGGTGCCGCCTTCATTGCCGTCGACCACGATGAAGTCGGGATAGATTCCGGTTTGCAGCATCGCCTTGCAGATTGCGAGGAATTCCCAGGGATGGCCGACGCAGAGTTTGAAGCCGGCCGGCTTGCCGCCGGACAGACGCCGCATCTCGCCGATGAAGGCCATCATTTCCAGCGGCGTCGAAAACGCCCGGTGAAAGGCCGGCGAGACGCAATCCTCGCCCGTCGAGACGCCCCTGATTTTGGAAATCTCTTCGGACACCTTGGCCGCCGGCAACACGCCGCCATGCCCGGGCTTGGCGCCCTGGCTGATCTTGAGTTCGACCATCTTGATCTGGTCATCCGCGGCGACGCGTGCGAATTCGTCGGGATTGAAGCTGCCGTCGCGGTTGCGGCAGCCGAAATAGCCGGAGCCGATTTCCCAGATGATGTCGCCGCCATTCTCGCGATGATAGGGACTGACGCCGCCCTCGCCGGTGTCATGGGCGAAGCCGCCTTTCTTGGCGCCCGCGTTCAGCGCGCGCACCGCGTTGGGGCTGAGCGCACCAAAACTCATCGCCGAGATATTGAACACCGATGCCGAATACGGCCGCTTGCAATCCGGACCGCCGATGGTGATACGGAATTTCTCCTGGGCATGCGGCTTGGGGGCCATCGAATGATGCATCCATTCATAGCCCTCGCGATAGACGTCCTCCTGGGTGCCGAACGGCCGCTTGTCGAGCACCATCTTGGCGCGTTGATAGACGAGCGCCCGGGTGTCGCGGCTGAACGGCATGCCGTCCTTCTCGCTCTCGAAGAAGTACTGCCGCATTTCCGGCCGGATCTCTTCCAGCAGGAAGCGCAGATGCGCCGAGATCGGATAATTCCGTAACACCGCGTGGTTCTTTTGCATGAGATCGCGAACGCCGAGCAAGGTGAGCGCGCCGAAAATAACAACCGGGACCAGGACCAGATCGAAAACCTTGTGATCGGCGAGCGCGATGCCGAGCAGCAACACCGTCACGACGCTGCAAATCGTCAGGACGATGAAGCGCGGAGAGAACGGAAGCATCAGTGTTTCCATGGGACCCCTTGAGGCAGAATCTGCCCTATTATTCCTTATTTGAGCATGATCTCCGGGCAAACGCTGCGCGTTTGTCCCGAGGAAAACCGGCTCCCAGTTTTCCGGATCATGCTCCAGCCACCGCCAGCCTGGTTCAAGACACCGGGCAATCTGTACACGATATCCAGCGCGCCGGTCAGGGATATGACAGTGATCGCCGCTAAAGCTACCGAATCCCGCGATGAAAAATCAATGCGTTCAGTTGGCCATCGTCAGGCGTACCCGTTTTTTGCAGTGCAGCGTAGCCTGACAAGATTTTCGCAAGATTTGAGGAAGCTCCGGTTCCGAACCTATCAATGGGTGTGCGGGCGCATCTCTCCGGGAATCCCGCTCTTTTGCAGGCCGCCTTGCGCCAGCCACGCGTCGGTGCTCGCGATCGCGCGCTCGATATGGTCCGATGTCCGGGAGAAGTCGTAAGGCGACCCCACCAGCGGACAAAGCGGCGGCACCACGTAATATTCGATCTCGGGGGCGAGATCTTCCAGTTCAGTGACCAACTGCCGCGCGATCAACAGGGTCAGCGCATGCAGCGCGTTGGCGACCGCGCCGGTTGGCGGCGCAAGCGCCGAGCAGGCATAGCCGGTTGGCAGGATAATCAGGCGCTGCGCGCCCATCGCGACCGCGACCTTGATCGGAGTATTGCTCGATATCGCGCCGTCGGCGAGGTAAAAATCCTTGTAGCGAACGGGCGCGAAGGCGCCGGGGATCGCGGTGGAGGCGACGATGGCCTGCGCCGCGGAACCTTCCGACAACACCACGCTGTCGCCTGAAATGATATCGGTCGCGACAATATGAACCGGAAGCTGGGCGTCCTGCAGCCTGCGATAGGGCAGATGATCGTCGATCAGCTTTTCGATCCCGTCGTGCGAGATCAGAAAGTCCCGCCGCCACAGGAATCCCAGCAAGGTGCGCCACGTCACCGGAAAAACATCGCGCCGCTGCAAGCCGCGCCAGATGGTCTCCAATTGCAGCACGCCCTTCAGCGTGGGATCGCCGGCATAATATGCGCCGTTCAGGGCGCCGACGCTGGAGCCGACCACCATATCGGCCGATATTCCGTGGACGGCGAGCGAGTGCATCATGCCCACCTGAATAGCCCCGAAGCTGCCCCCGCCGGCGAAAACAAAGGCTGTTTTCGCCTGACCCGTCCGATCAAGTCCCGTCAAGCTCAAACGCTCCCGTCATCGCCGCATCGGCAACCGGCCGCACGACGTTCGGGGGCGTTATAGCAGGGGGGAAGCGAGCTGCACTATCAAGAAAAGGTTGGGAGGCCGTGAGCGACGCTCAAATCGAGATCGTCACTCCCGCATGGTCCGAAGCACCGCACCGGTTCAATGCCTCGCCGCCCCGGAATCCCGGTTGGCGTTTCAACGCTCGACGAACGCCTTCTCGATCACAAAATGGCCGGGTTCGTTGCCGCTGCCTTCGAGAAAGCCGCGCGCCTCGAACATCTGACGCAACTCTTCCAGCATGCCCGGGCTGCCGCACATCATGATGCGGTCGGTCTCGATGTCGAGCGGCGGCTGGCCGAGATCGCTGAACAACTGCTCCGATGTGATCAGGTCCGTGATCCGGCCGCGGTTGCGGAACGGCTCACGGGTGACGGTCGGATAATAGTGCAGCTTCTCGCTCAACAGCGGTCCGAACAATTCATCGTCGCGCAGCCGCGCCACCAGTTCTTCGCCGTAGGCGAGCTCGGACACCTGCCGGCAGCCGTGCACCAGCACGATGCTGTCATAGCGGTCGTACACATCTGGATCCTTGATCAGGCTCGCGAACGGCGCCAGGCCGGTGCCGGTCGACAACAGCAGCAGGCGCTTGCCGGGAATCAGATTGTCCGCGATCAGCGTGCCGGTCGCCTTGCGCCCGACCAGAATGGTGTCGCCCTCCCTGATCTTCTGCAGCTTCGAGGTCAGCGGCCCGTCCGCGACCTTGATGCTGAAGAATTCCAGCGCCTCTTCATGATTGGCACTCGCCATGCTGTAGGCGCGCAGCAGCGGGCGGCCATCGACCTCGAGGCCGATCATCGCGAATTGTCCGTTGACGAAGCGAAATCCGGAATTGCGGGTGGCGGTGAAGCTGAAAAGCGTATCGGTCCAGTGCCGGACAGAAAGAACTTTCTCTCGATGGAATGCGCTCATGTGTTTTAGTTTTTCCGTTGCTCTCGATGTAGAATAATCGTGTTGTCCGGCCCTAAAATCAGGCAAAAACCCCTGAATTATCTGGGAATTTGGCGTGCGACCGACGCCTATTACAAACATAGTCGCCCTGTGTCGGCGCGCAATTGCGGACTCACATAACAGTTCGTTTATTTTGCGGGACGGTTCATTACCGCAGTTTTTAGGCGCAATTAACTTGCTGAAATGAGCTTCAATCCGGCAATAAATTTTCGCGGGGCGTGCGCGGGACCGTGCCTTGCTGCGCGGTTTGGAGCTATACCAGACGGGCGATGAAATGGCCGCTGCGGCGGCAACAGGTTAACAATGCTCAACAGCCACCGAATATTTGTCGAAGCCCTGCGAAGATATTGCGCCGAGCGCGAGATCGCGATCGACATCAGGTCCGACGGCTGGCTGATCGTCATGCAACGCGGTGACCAGCGGCGCTGCGCATTTGGCTATGACGTCGGATTGAACAGCGCCGCGGCGCATCGCATTGCCAATGACAAGGCGGCGACGGCGGAAATTCTGGCGATGGCCAATGTCGCCTGCGTTCCTCACACGCTGTTTCTCAGTCCGGAAATGAACCAGTACGTTTCCCAACCGGGGTCGTGGGAAGCGATGCTTCGGCTTCTCGCCGCGCATCCCAACGGCATCGTCGTCAAGCCAAACGAAGGCACCACAGGTGAATCCGTTTTCATGGTGTCGACCACGCCGGCGCTCGAACTCGCCGTAAGCCGGATTTTTGCCTCGCATTTGAGTTTGGCCATTTCGCCGCGCGTGGAGATCGAAGACGAAGTTCGCGTCGTCGTTCTCGATGGCGAGCCGGTCGTGCTCTACAGCAAGAGCAGGCCACATGTGGTGGGCGATGGCCAACGCTCGCTGCTCGAGCTTGCGCTGGCGGCTACGCCTGCCGCGCAGCGATCGACGGTGTTGCCCGGCATGATCGTGGACCTCGATAAAGCCGATCTGGATTTTGTGTTGCCGCCGGGCCAGCGGCGAGTACTGAACTGGCGCCATAATCTTGATTCAGGCGCGCGCCCGATTTTGCTGAGCGGCGGCAAAACCCGCGACGCCTGCGCCGAGATTGCGATCCGTGCCGCGAAAGCGATCGATATCCGCTTCGCATCGATCGACGTGGTTCAGGTCAACGGCGCCTGGCAGGTGCTCGAAATCAATTCGGGGGTGATGATGGAGGCGCTGAGCAAGCTTCACCCCGACCTGGTCTATGCGGCGTATAATTCGGCGCTGGACAGGCTGTTCCAAGGTTCGCGTTAACGCCTCATTAACCATAACAGGCCGATGGTCCCTGAAAAGGGAGCCTTTGCACAGGAAAGCATTGCATGACCGACCTGTCTTCCATCACCTCGTCCACAACGAGTTTCATCGCCAACCAGACTGCCCAGATCGGCAAGGCCGCCGTTGACGCCAAGAACAGCTTTGCCACCGCCTTGAACCGCGCGCAGACCACGATCGGGATCAAGCCCAAGGCGGGCTTCACCGCGGGTCCCACCTACGAAGCGACGACGTTGACGGGTCAAACCGAGGCGGCCTTCAGGAATACGATCAACGCTGCGAAATCCGCGCTCCACATCAAGCCTTGAGGGCTCGCTGAGATAGCCCCCAATAACCAGTACTGCCTGGCAGTTCGCCATGCCCGCGCTTGTCCAGGCTTGTCCCGGGCATCCACGTCTTACCTCCACCACAGCGAGAAAGACGTAGATGGCCGGGACAAGCCCGGCCATGAATTTGGTTTTGCGCGCCAAACAAAAGCGCCACCCGAAAGGGCGGCGCTTGCCGTTGCGATCAATGCATCCGAATAGGGACTATCCCTGCATTTGCAGCAGGGTCGACATCAAATCGCTGGTCAGTGATTGCGAGGGATTGGCTCCGATCGCACCACCCGCGCCACTGCTTGTGTTCTGCAAATATTGATTGAGGGATTGCTGGAAGGCTTTCGCGCTTGATGTTTGCGACGGCGCGGCCGGAGCCTTTGACTGCGAGGACGACTGCGACGACGCCAACGGATTTGCGGTACCACTGACAGCAGCGACCATGAAATTATCCCCGACGGGTAAGAGCCAGCTCCTCCTTTTGGTAGGACTTTATGGTTAACCAACAGTAAATCGCCCTGGCCTTGCCGCGTCCCGGACGGACGCGACCGCCCCGCTTCACCTAGTTGCCGCTAGTTCGCACCCTCGCTGTCGTCGAGCACCTTGAACGCCTCTTCAAGCTGCGGCGAGATCGCGACATTCATTTTCTCGCCGGTCGGCAGCCGCGAGATGAACCACTTGTTATAGAGCGGAAGCAAATCGTGGTTCGATCCGAGCTTGCGGAACGCCCGCTCCACCACTGCGCTGAGTTGCGGCTCGCCCTTGCGATACATGATGCCGTAGGGATCATAGGACAAATAGTCCCCGGTGACCTTGAACTTGTCCTGGGATTTGTGCCGCGCGATCAAGCCATAGAGCAGGATGTCGTCAGTCGCGAATGCATCGGCCTTGCCGTCCACCAGCATCTGGTAGGATTGCTCGTGATCCGGCGACACCACGATATTGAGCGCCAATGTGAACTTCTTGTCGAGCGCATGCATGGCCTGTTCGTTGGTGGTGTCTTTGGTGACCACCACCGTCTTGCCCTGCAAATCTTTCGGCGCTGAAATCGTCGACGCCTTCGGCACCATCAGCTTGGTCCCGGCGACGAACATCAGCGGCGAGAATGCCACCTGCTTGCCACGCTCGGCGTTGGCGGTGGTCGATCCGCATTCGAGATCGATCTTGCCTTGCACGACCGCGGGAATACGGTCGTCCGAGGTTACCTTGACGTACTCGATCTTCAAATTGGGGTCGTCGACCTCGGCGCCGATCTCGTCAACGATCGCCTCGCAAAGTTCCAGGCTGTAGCCGATCGGACGGCCGGACGGATCGATGAACGAAAACGGCGGCGAACTCTCGCGATAGCCGAGACGCACGACGTGTGCATTCTTGATCGCGGCGAGCGTCGGGCTCAGCCTCTCGCTGCTGCCGGTCTGGGCCCCAGCGGCGGTTGCCAGCAGACACGCCGCCAGCAACAGGCCGCCCGCCCGGATCGGTCTCCCCCCGCTGTGGCGCATGCATCACTCCCTCAATGGCCGGCCATTGCGGGGATCTCGCCGGGGATCATGGTCGGCGGCACGACGTCGTCGGGCCCAAGCGCGTGCTCGGGTGCGAGTTCGCCTTCCCACTTCGCCACCACCGCAGTCGCGAGCGAGTTGCCGATCACGTTGGTGGCGCTGCGTCCCATGTCGAGGAACGTATCGATACCCATGATCATCAACAGGCCGGCTTCCGGAATGCCGAACTGACCAAGCGTCGAGGCGATCACCACCAGCGACGCGCGGGGAACACCGGCGACGCCTTTCGAGGTGACCATCAGGGTCGCCAGCATCGCGAACTGCGTGCCGAGCGACATTTCGATGTGATAGGTCTGGGCGATGAAGATACTGGCAAAGGTGCAGTACATCATCGTGCCATCGAGGTTGAACGAGTAACCGAGCGGCAGCACGAAACTCGATATCCGCGACGAGGCGCCGAAGCGGTTGAGGCCTTCGAGCGTCTTGGGGTACGCCGCCTCCGAACTCGCGGTCGAGAACGCGATCATCAGCGGTTCGCGGATCAACCGCAGCAGATGGCTGTATCGGGGCCCAATCACCACGAAGCCGACGATCACCAGGATGCCCCAGAGGATCAACAGCGACAGATAGAAGCCACCCATGAACACGACGAGTTTCCACAACACCAGCAGGCCGTTCTTCGCGACCGTCGCGGTGATCGCCGCCCACACCGCCAACGGCGCAAACAACATAACGTAGCTGGTGACCTTCAGCATGATGTGGCCGAGATCGTCGATCAGCGACAGGATCGGCTTGGAGCGTTCCGGCGCAGCACCCAGCGCCACCGAGAAGAACACCGCGAATACCACGATCTGCAGGATTTCGTTCTGCGCCATCGCGTCCGCGATCGAGGTCGGAATCAGATGGGTCAGGAACTTTTCGATCGAGAAGGCCGAGGTCGGCAATCCCGTCGAGGCCGCCTTGTCCGGCAACGCGCCGGGGAAATTGGCGCCGGGCTGCAGCAGGTTGACCATCACGAGGCCGAGCAGCAGCGAGACGAACGATGCGCTGACGAACCAGCCCATGGTTTTGGCGAAGATGCGGCCGAGACGCGCGCCACTGCCCATATGGGCGATACCGCCGACGAGCGTTGCGAACACCAGCGGCGCGATGATCATCTTGATCAGGCGGAGGAACAGCATGGCAATCAGGTTTATGTCGGCGGCCAGGTCTCCCCTGATATCGGGAAGATAATTGAAGATCAGCGCGCCCATCACGATGCCCAGCGCCATCGCGATCAGGATGTATTGCGTAAACCTGTTGGACATTCGCTTACCCCCGTAAGTTCCCAGCATCTCCGAGTTTGGCAGATTTTAGCTCCCGCGCAACAAGCTTCATAAGATCGTCAAACCAGGCTCGGCCAGACTGGCATGCCAGCGCAGCGACAATTGTTCCGTTGTGGAAATGAGCTTCACGGACTAGCGTCAATCGCAGCGCACGATGTGTGCAGTTGAGCGTCCGATGTGCGCCTTCTGCATCAAACAACGACATACCCGGAGGGGAACGCCATGAACGCCACCGTCAATCGTCAGGTCTTGCTGGTCGAAAAGCCCACGGGAAAGCTCGGGCCTGAGCATTTCAAAATGTCCAACGGAGCGATGCCCGAGCCCAAGGATGGCGAAGCTTTGCTGCGGGTACGCTATATTTCGCTCGATGCCGCCAACCGGGCCTGGATGCATGGCGCAACCTATCGCGCCGCAGTCGAGGCTAATACCGTGATGGCTGGCGGCGGCATCGCCGAAGTCATTGCCTCGAAAGCACCTGATCTCGCGCCCGGCGATCTCGTGTTCGGTGACACCGGCTGGCAGGATTATGCCGCCGTTCCCGCCAAGCACCTGACCAAGATGCCGAAGGTCGAGCCGATGACGCATCTGCTCAGCGTCTACGGCATCGCCGGCCTCACCGCTTATTTCGGCCTGCTAGACGTGGGCAAGCCGAAAGCCGGCGAAACCGTCGTGGTCTCGGCCGCCGCAGGATCCGTTGGATCGATCGTCGGCCAGATCGCCAAGATCAAAGGATGCCACGTCGTCGGCATCGCTGGCGGCAAGGATAAATGCGATTGGCTGACCTCGAAGCTCGGCTTCGATGCCGCGGTCGATTACAAGGACGGCGCGGTCTTCAAGGCGCTCAGGGCCGCGGCCCCAAAGGGCATCGATGTTTATTTCGATAATGTCGGCGGCGACATTCTCGAGGCATGTCTTGCGCAGATGAACAATCGCGGCCGCATCGCTTGCTGCGGTGCGATTTCGCAATATGACGGCGTGCCGTCGGCGACCGGCCCGCGCGGCGTGCCCGGCCTGATCGTGGTGAAGCGCCTGATCATGCAAGGCTTCATCGTGATGGACTTCATGGACCAGCGCGACGAGGCGCTGTCCGACCTGCAATCATGGGTCTCCTCCGGCAAGTTGAAAGTCCAGGAGGACGTCATCAACGGCCTTGAGAATACGCCGAAGGCCTTGATCGGATTGCTGGCCGGTGAAAACCGCGGCAAGCGGATGATCAAGCTGTGACGGTTGCTGGTCACTGACGATAACAATCGACTTGCGATGGCAACGGAAAACGAAAATGATGTCGCCGTCGAGGATTTCTCTCGCCGGCCTTTTTTAAAATTTTACTTCGGTTGACGCTGCGGCTGCAGCGACGACAAAAAGGGTATTTCAAATGATCAACACGTCAGGACGCGCGGCCGCGCTGTGGGCAATCACAGCAGGCGCAACATTCGCAACCGCGCCACCCGCATTTTCGCAAGCCCCGACCGACGCGCAGCGCAGCGCGATCCGGTCGGCCTGCCGCTCGGATTACATGGCGCATTGCTCCGACGTGCCGCCGGGCGGCATGGCCTCGCTGCAATGCCTGCAAAAAAACATGTCGAGCCTGTCCTCGGGCTGCGAGAGCGCGGTTCGCGCGGTCGAGCCCGCGGCTGAACCCAAAGCCGAACCGAAGGCTGAGGCGCAGCCTCAAGCGAAGCCGGAAGCCAAACCGGAATCGGCACCGGCCGCGTAGTCGACCACCCCTGCGGAGAAGCCGGCCGCCGCGGCAGGAGCTGCGCCGAAAGCCGCCGCAAGCACTGCGTCGAAGAAGCCGAGCAGCACGCAGGTGGCCGCGATCCGCAGCGCATGCCGCTCCGATTACATGGCGCATTGCTCCAGCGTGCCGACCGGAGGCGCTGCGGCGCTGAATTGCCTGAAACAGAACAAGTCGAGCCTCTCGGCGGGTTGCCAGCAGGCGGTCAATGCCGCCAGCGGTGGCGCCACATCGGGCGGAAACGCGACCGCGCCGTCTGAAAGGAGTGGCGCGACTGACGCCGCGACCGCGGCTGCCGGCGCAGCCCCGGCGGCGGCGGCGATGGTGCTGCGCCCGATGCGACCGCGCGAGGTGTTATTCGTGCTGAGATCGGCGTGCGGCGCCGACGTCCGCGCGCTATGCACCGGTGTGCCGCCCGGCGGCGGCCGCATCGTTGAGTGCCTGGCGTCGCAGGCCGCGTCGCTGTCGCCGGCGTGCCACGACGTGTTGGGGTCTTTTGCGCAGTAGGTCGTATCCGCCGTGCGGGATGGCGTGTGGGCTATCCCGTGGCGGCTCTGTAACCCTGCTGGCGGGAACACGCGGCGCTTTTCCGCGACCGCGGCCGGCGATATTTTTAGTAGCGCCGTTATCCCGCAGCGGTTAGGGTAACCCAAATTGTCAGTATACTGTCGATCGGGAGAGGAACGTTCGTGCGTATCGCCGTCGTCGGCGGAGGGCCGGGAGGCCTGTATTTCGCCTACCTCTGGAAAAAACGGCATCCGGAGGCTGTCATCGATCTGTTCGAGCAGAACCCCGCCGGCGCCACCTGGGGCTTCGGAGTGGTGTTCTCCGAACAGGCGCTCGAATTCCTGCGCGCGGACGATCCTGAAACGGTCGACGCGATCACCCCGCGAATGGAAAGCTGGAAGAACATCACGCTCTATCTGCGTGGCGAAAGCGTGGCCCTCGACGGCGTCGCTTTCTCCTCGATCGGCCGGCTCGAACTACTCACAATCCTGCAGCAGCAGCTTCGCGCCGTCGGCGTCACCGCGCGATACGACACCACGATCACCTCCTTGGACCAGTTGACCGGCTACGACCTGATCGTCGCAGCGGATGGCCTGAACTCGCTGGTCCGCCGCAGCTTCGAGAGCGAGTTCGGCGCGTCGGTGACGCATTCCAGCAACAAGTTCGCGTGGTACGGCACCACCAGGCGGTTCGAGACGCTGTCGCAGACATTTGTGGCGACCGACCTCGGCAGCTTCAACGCCCATCATTATCGTTACGCGCCTGACATGAGTACTTTTCTGGTCGAATGCGATCCGGCGACCTGGCAACGCTACGGCTTTGCCGACAAGACGGTCGAACAATCGCAGGCCGTTTGCGAGGAGGTGTTCGCCGCCACGCTCGACGGACACCGGCTGGTGTCGAACAAATCGGTGTGGCGTAATTTTCCGTGGATCTGGAACGAGCGCTGGAGCCACCGGAATTTCGTGCTGATCGGCGACGCCCTGCATTCGGCGCATTTCTCGATCGGCTCGGGCACGCGGCTTGCGATCGAGGACGCCATCGCGCTGACCAAGGCGCTGGAAGCGGAAGCGGATATTGCAGGCGCGCTCGCGCGCTACGAAACCGAGCGCAAGCCGATCGTCAAGAAGCTGGTGACGGCGGCACGGACCAGTGCCGACTGGTATGAGAAATTCCCCGACCACATGAAGCTCGACCTGATGGATTTCGCCTACAGCTACATCACCCGCTCCGGCCGCATCGACGATGCGCGGCTGCGCGCGATGTCGCCTGAATTCATGGCGCGCTATGAAACCTCGAAGGGCCGAGGCCAGCCATGACCCAACCGATCGCCGATCAGGTTCCTCCCGACAGCCCCGGCGCACGCGAAATCAATTTCGTGATGCCCGAGCGCTACAACGCCAGCCGCATCCTGTTCGACAATCTCGCCCAGGGCCGCGGCGACCGGCTCGCATTGACCGGCCCCGGCGGCAGCCGCAGCTACGCAGAGCTATGCGCCGATGCCTGCCGATGGGGACACGGATTTCTGTCGTTGGGCCTGCAACGCGGCGATCGCATCCTGATGTTCCTTGACGATACTCCGGCCTATCCAGCGGCGTTCTTTGGTGCGGTGCGCGCCGGCTTCGTGCCGTTGTTGATCAACACGCTGACGCCGCCGGACCTGCTGCAGTTCTATCTCTCGGATTCCGGAGCTGCCGTTGCCGTCGCCGATGCCGGCTTTTGCAGCCGCTTCGATGCGACCGCCTGCAAGGGCACGTCGTTGCGCACGCTCATCGTCGTCAATGGCCCCGTGGGTGAGCATGCGGCGTCAGAAGTCGTCGTTGCCGAACAATGCCTGCCGGGTTTCGCCACCGATCTCGCCGAAGCCGATACGCATCGCGACGAAATGGCGTTCTGGATGTACTCATCCGGCTCGACCGGACGGCCCAAGGGCATCGTCCATCTGCAGCACGACATGGCCTATAGCGAACAGGCCTTTGCGCGCCACGTGCTCAAGCTTGGGCCGGACGACAT
>Ga0210406_10003140_pt1 | contig 18324 bp, 13 predicted proteins | sample IncBWC30MmetaG_FD_155454 | JGI IMG/M metagenome (GOLD analysis project Ga0210406, IMG submission 155454) | Forest soil microbial communities from Barre Woods Harvard Forest LTER site, Petersham, Massachusetts, United States - Inc-BW-C-30-M | ecosystem: Environmental > Terrestrial > Soil >... | reverse complement strand
TTCGGCGCCTTCGTTTGTGCGGCATGGGCAACAGGCGCGCTCTATTTTGATTTCCCCATTCTTACGCTTCGTGCACCGGTCGCGATCATGTTTTTGATCGTTCTGTTTGTTTCGGTAATCTTCATTCCTGGAAAGCTGCGAAGGCTCGTGGCCGCCCTTGGTGGGTTCGCATTGGTTCTCGGATGGTGGCTCACACTCAAGCCAAGCAATAATCGACCTTGGCCGCCCGATGTTGCCCAAACCGCTTGGGCCGAGTTCAACGTTGATGAAGTCACCATTCATAACGTTCGCAACTGCGACTACCGGACCGAGGCCGACTACACGCCGCATTGGGAGACGCGCACCGTGCGCATCTCGCAGATCACCGGCATCGACCTCGCGGTCAATTACTGGGGCTCGCCCTGGATCGCGCATCCCATCGTCAGTTTCCAATTCGCCGATGTGCCGCCCATTTGTTTCTCCATCGAGACGCGCAAGAAGCTTGGCCAAACCTACTCCACCATCGGCGGGCTCTACCGGCAGTTCGAACTCATCTACATCGTGGCCGACGAGCGCGACGTGATCCGCGTGCGAACGAACTACCGCAAGGGCGAGGATATCTATCTTTACCGCACGACCATTTCTCCGGCGCAAGCGCGCGAACGCTTCCTCGAATACATCCATTCGCTCAACGCCATGCGGGACAAAGCGCGCTGGTATAACGCCATCACGACCAACTGCACCACGAGCATCCGCACGCAGCATGCCGCCACGGAGCGTATGCCTTGGGACTGGCGTATCCTCGTTAATGGTAAGGGCGACGAGCTGCTCTACGAGCGCGGTGTCCTCGACCACAGTGTGCCATTCGCCGAGTTGAAGCGCCGCGCCTACATCAATGCTCGAGCCCGGGCCGCCAACAACGCTCCCGATTTCTCCGAGCGCATCCGCACACATCTCGTGGGAGCAGTCCCGAGCCGCTGACTCACCGACGCAGCAGGTAGTCATTAGGCTGTTTACTTGCCACGTTTTGCAAAGTCCGCCTGGCCCACCGATCTTGCGGACGCCTCTGGGCACGTAACAGTGTCGAGCGACTCCTCTTCGGCCCGACAAAACGATTCCTGGCAATCAGGATTTCACGCTTTAGTGGGCGCGTTATTTTGGCGACGGTTCCGGCGCGGGCGAGGCGGCGAGTTTTTGGAAGCGCGGATCGTTCCGGAGCGGATCGAACATTGGATCAAGCCGGAGCAGCGCAGGAGTAAGCGGGAGGTTCGAAGCCTGTGGGCCCGCGTACGGTATCGAAAGTAATTTCTGTAACGCGGCGATGGCGCGGTCGCGCTCTCCTAGCTGCGCCGCCACCCGGGCGAAAACCTCGAGCGGAGTGGGACCACCTAACGCGTCTTTCTCGATCGAGATCACGGCCATCGCCCGCTCCGATAGCGCCAACGCGGCCGCTTTGTCACCAAGGCCCATATTGGTCAGCGCGAGATCGCCAATCAGAGCCGGATTTTCCGGCTGTTCTTTGAGAAACAATTCCAGTTCGCTGCGCGCCTGTCGCCAACTTTCCTGCGCGGCGGCATGGTCGCCGGCGACTTCTTGCGCCCAGCCTAACCAAAAGCACAGTTCGCCATTGAAATAACCCAACGCTGGGTCAGGCTCGGAAAGTATTTCCTTTAGTCGAGGGATGATTTGTGCAGGGTGGCGCTCCAGGATCGCTTGGTAAACTTGTGTTCCCAAGGCGATGGTGTCCTCGGCGTTCGGGTGGAGTGGAGCGAGAAGCGCTGAAGCACGCGGCAGGTCGCCCTCAGCTTGTGCAATAGCCGCCTCTTCCGCAAGGGTATCAACGTCGTCCGGTGTAATATCGAGAACCTGATCAAGCTTTCGCAGCGCTTCGGGAAAGCGCCTCAGGACAATGGAGGATGCTGCGTGCGAGGTGAGTAGGTTAACGTTGCGTGGGTCGAGGCGCTCGGCTTCGTTGAAGTATGATTCGCTCCGGTCCCATTGGGCTCGCCGGCGCGCGACATAGGCCAGCGATTCAGGAATCTGGCTGCTATTGGGCAGGAACTGACGCGCTTGCTCAAAGTAACGCACCGCGGTGTCGTAATCCTTCAGGCAGGCGTAGTAGTAATATCCCTTGGCCACTACGGCCTCACCAAGGTAGGGCTGAAGATTGAAAGCCGTTTCGGCTGCATGTCGTGTCTCTTCATGGAGGGCGACCGTTGGTTGAAGAGTGAGTGTAAGGTAGCCGAGCGCATCGACGTATGACAGCAGCGCCCAACTAAGGCCGAACTTCGGGTCCAACCTCACAGCTTCTCTGAGATATTTCTGTGCGCCAATGGCGTTGGCGGGTGTGTCGCCAGTCTTAAGTGTATAAGCCAGACCGCGCAAGTAGGCATCGTAAGCTTCAGGATTGTCTGTCGGTCTGGCAGCGATGGCTTGCTCTTCCCGACCGGTCAGGTGCGCTCGCAACTGCTCGGCGATGGCTTTGGCTACCTCACTTTCGACCGAAAAGATGTCGGTCAGTTTGCGATCAAAGGTTTCTGCCCAGAGATGGGAATCATTCGCGGCTCTGATCAATTGCACATTGACGCGTACCTGATCGTTTGTTTTCTGGACGCTACCTTCCAGGAGATTGGCGACGCCGAGTTGGTTGGCAATCTCAGAGAGACTTTGAGATGTGTTCCTATAACGCTGTGTTGACGTGCGCGAGATCACCTTCAGATCGGCGATTTTGGATAAGCGCGTAAGGATCTCGTCCTGGATGCCGTCGGCAAAGTACGCGTTAGATTTATCTTCGCTCAAGTTTTCGAAGGGCAGAACGGCGATGGATTTTTCATTTGGTGATGGCGCCGGAGCGACGAAGAAAAAAGAGTAGGCAAACGCCGCGGCCGCCAAGATCGCGGCCGCCAGGGTTAGTAAAACGCCCCGCTTGTGACCTTTGATTTTGCTGACGATAGATTCGGCACGCGCTTTGATCTGCGGCGAGGAGCCTCCCGCTTCCGGTTCCCCCTTGAGAATGCGGAGGTCGGCGAGCATCTCCTTGATCGTCTGGTAACGTTCATCACTGTTTTTGCGCAAAGCCTTTTGCAGAATGGATTCGAGTTTGAGCGGAACATCCGGCAACACGCCCGATAAAGGTGGAGGCTCCGTCTTCAGGATGGAGGCGATGCAGTCGCTTGGTGTCTCGCCCCGGAACGGCGGGATCCCTCCAACCATCTCGTAGAGCACCACGCCCAGGCTCCAAATATCCGAGCGCGCGTCCACCTTCTGGCCGCGGGCCTGTTCCGGAGACATGTATTGCCCCGTGCCTAACACTAACCCCGGTCGCGTTTGCAGCACCGCCCTTGTTCCGACCTCATAATGCTCCGATGCCGGCCTTTGCTCGGTTAGTTTGGCAATCCCGAAGTCGAGCACCTTCGCGTATCCGTCCGGTCGCAGCATGATGTTCTCCGGTTTGATGTCGCGGTGCACGACGCCGGTTTCATGCGCGGCAGCCAACGCCGAGGTCACTTGCACGGCAATTTCCAGCGCGGCGGGCAGATTCATCCTCCCGCACGCGAGCGACGCGCGCAGGGTGATGCCTTCGATGAACTCCGTCGCGATAAAGTGCCGGTCTCCCTCCGCGCCGATCTCGTAAACCGTCAGAATGTTCGGATGATTTAAGGCCGAGGCACTCCGGGCCTCGGTTTTGAACCGGCTCAGCTGCGTCTCCTCTGCCGTCAAGTGCTTTGGGAGAAGCTTGAGCGCCACTTTGCGCCCGAGTCGCTCGTCCCGCGCAAGATAAACCTCGCCCATTCCGCCGGCGCCGATGAGTGACTCGATCCGGTAATGACCAATCAGTTCTCCAATCGATGCGTCGGCCATGTCCTTAGTCAGAAGCTCGGGAGCGATTTCAAAGGCTGGTGATTTGATAAAATTCTCCGACCGCTCGTAAGAGGCGAGCAGAGACTCCACCTCGCGGCATAAGCCTTCGTCGCCGTGGCAAGCCTTATCAAGAAATGCGGCCCGCTCCTCGGGCGCACGCTCGGCGGCTGAATGGAAGAGATCGTTGACCTGTTGCCAGCGCTCAGCTTTCATCAGGTTTCTTCCCCGCTCACCGCCCGGTAAAGCCAGGCCTTGGCCATGTTCCATTCGCGCTCCACCGTGCGCCGAGAGAGTTTCAGGAATTCAGACGTCTCTTCGACCGTCAAACCGCCGAAGTAGCGCAGTTCAACAATCTGACTTTTACGCGGGTCCTGCACGGCCAACCTTTCCAATGCTTCATCGAGGGCGAGCAATTCCTCCGATCGCGTTTCCGTCACTAACGCAGCTTCATCCAGGGTTACTTTCAGCGCGCCGCCGCCGCGCTTGAGCGAGTAGCGTTCACGAGCATGGTCAACCATGATGCGCCGCATCAACTGCGCGGCCGCCGCGACAAAGTGGGTCCGGTTCTGCCAGAGCGGTTTCGTATTATCGACCATCCGCAGGTAGGCTTCGTTGAGGATCGCGGTGGTCTGCAGGGTGTGGCCGGCGCGCTCCCGGCTCATGTAATGATGGGCCAGCCGGTGCAATTCGGGTTGCACCAGCGGGATCAACTTGTCCAGCGCTCCCTCGTCTCCGCCGCTCCAGTCGCCAAGCAGTTGGGTGACCTCTTGTTGCGCGGATGAGGGCGTCGTCATATGGCCTGCTCGACGCTGCAAATTCTAACACGCTCGAGAGATTTTTACAGCACGGCGGGAGGCGATTAAAAAATCTGCGCAGTCGTGGCGGGTTTCAGGCGGGATTTCCGCTTTAGGAGATAGAAGCACATTTATGCCCGCACGAAAAAACAGGCCCGCCGGACAGATGTCGCAACCTGAAAAGGAAAATTATGGAAACAACCTTTGAAGCGATGATGCTGCCTCATCTTGATGCGGCGCACAATTTAGCAAAATGGCTGCTTCGCAACGAACAGGATGTGCAGGATGTGGTCCAAGAGGCGTTTCTGCGCGCGTTTAAATCTTTCGGTGGATTCCACGGCTCCAACGGCAGGGTTTGGTTGCTGGCGATTGTCCGAAACACCTCCTACACGTTGCTAAAAAAGAACCGCGTGGCCGATCTCACCACCCCTTTTGACGAAGAAATACACGCGTCCGACAACGAGTCGCTGAGTGCCGCGACGATTCTGGAGCGTAGTGAAGACGCGGAACTAATTAGGGAAGCAATGGATGAATTGCCTGCGGAATTCCGTGAGATCCTGACGCTACGACACCAAGAAGATCTCTCTTACAAGGAGATAGCCGACATCGCGCAAATTCCGACTGGGACGGTCATGTCGCGACTCGCCCGCGCTCGGGGGAAGCTCAAGGAACGTTTGGCGGCTACCATTGGTAAGGAGAAATAAGATGAACTGTGAAGAAGCTACCAAACTGATGGTGAATCGTTAATTGTTAATTGCCGCTATGCCAGTGCGTCGATCCGGCCGAGCAAATCTTTCTTGCTCGTCATCCCGGTGATTTGATCCCGCAGTTGCCCGTTCTTGAAGAAAAGCAGGGCCGGAATGGCGCGGATGTTGTACTTAACGGAAAGGCTTTGGTTTTCATCCACGTTGACCTTTGCGATCTTGATCGTGCTCGCTTTTTCCCGCGCAATCTCATCAAGGAGCGGCGCGATCATTTTGCAGGGGCCGCACCATTCCGCCCAAAAATCGACAATCACAGGCTTGTCGCTTTGCGTGATTTCGCGATCGAAGTTGGATTCGTCGAGATTGATGGTCGCGGAATTCTCCATTTGATTTAGGAAATGTAAGTCCAAATCTGAATAATCAAAATCACCGTGGAAACGCCAAGCAGCGTCCAGCAGAGCGGCATCGGACTTGCATCGACCATCGCGGTCGTATCCTTCGTTGCCACAGTGAGGGGAGGAGTCTGGAGAGTAATCTCTGGCACGGTAACGAGCGGCCGAGCTTTTTTCATCTGAACCGCTGGTAATGCCGTGAGGCGGGGATCAGGCAAGACCGCGATCCGCGCGGTCTCTTTCTTCGGCTCGGGTGCACTGTCGGCCGAGGAACTCGCCATTGGATGAGACGCAGTGGGCGGTTTTGGCGAGAAAGCGGGAGAGGGAGGTGACGGTGGGGAAAATCGCGGTGGGTTGACTACTTTGACAGAGCCAGGGGACCCGGCTGGCCATTCCGGAACTGTCGATGGCGGATGAGCTGGCAAATTGATCCCCGCAGCGTCGCGCGATTCATTGCCCGCACCGGGCAGCTTCGCGGGTGGTAGTGGCGCAGCAATGCGAACCGTCTCTTTCTTGGTTTCGTTTGAGTCAGCCATGAGGCGTTGCAAGTCAGTTTCAAAAATTGCTGAAAACCGTCCACCTGTCACTCGCTAAGTTGAATGCCGAGTAAAAAATTTTTGCTGCTAACCCGTAGCCGTTGCACTCTGCGCCGCTGCCGGAGCGCTTTGACACGCAAAAGCTGCGTGACGTGTGCGTGCAAGCCTTTCACACTCGCGTCGCACTCGCGGCAGCGAGCGGCGACAGCAGCCTTATGCCAATAGATCGTACCCGCGGCTTCCAGCGATTCTTCGGCAAGTGAATTCGCCCACCGGCGCCGGCTTCGAGAGAACAACGCGCCCATCGACATCAGGCGCATCGGCCTCGGTGCGCGCGGTGTGGGACTGATCGACCAGTAACTTCAATTCGCATCCAACTTTTCCCCGGGCGAGTTCATGCGCAATCTTTTGCTGGATCGACATCGCTATTCGGTGGCGCGCGTTCTTGATCTCGGCCGGAATTTGGTCCGACATTTTTGCCGCGCGCGACCCGTCTTCCTGCGAATATTTGAAGATGCCGAGCCGTTCAAATCGAGTGCGCTGGATAAACTCGAGGAGAACCTCGAATTTCGCATCGGTTTCGCCTGGGAATCCAACGATGAAAGTCGTGCGCAAGGCGAGGCCGGGAATGCCGGCGCGCAGTCTGTTGATCAAATTCTCAATATGATCGCGTGAAGTTTCCCGGCGCATCCGGTGCAGCATCGACTCATCAATGTGTTGCAAAGGAATATCGATGTAGCGCGCGACCTTGTCGCATTCGGCGATTGTCGCGATCAATTCATCGCTCCAATGCGCCGGATGCGTATAAAGCAGGCGCACCCAGAACTCGCCTTCGATTTCCTGGATGGCGCGCAGCAGTGCGGCCAGCGTCGGGCCGCGTGATGAATCGACCGGTTGCCGCGGTCCCGCTTTCTCCGGCCACAAGTCCATTCCGTAATAGGTTGTGTCCTGACTGATCAAATTGATCTCGCGGACGCCTTCGCCGACGAGTCCCCGGACTTCTGCGAGCACGGAATCGGGAGAGCGACTGCGATGTTTTCCGCGCATTTGCGGGATCACGCAAAAACTGCACGGGTGATTGCAACCCTCCGCAATCTTCAAGTAGGCGGAGTGCGCAGGAGTAAGCCGGAAGCGCGGCGTGTCATAATCGGGAATGTAGCTCGGGCGCGGCGTGATGAAATCAACTTGCCGGTTTGAGGAAACATCGAACGCCGAACATCCAACGTCCAACGTCGAAGTCAGCTTGTTCGAAGTTGGAAGTTCGAAGTTGGAAGCTCGATGTTTTCCGAGAATTCTCTCCACGATTCCGCCAAGCTGCGCAACCTGATCGAGCCCGATGAATGCGTCTACTTCGGGAAGCGCTTCACGTAATTCGCGCGGGAAGCGCTGCGCCATACAACCGCTCACGATCAGTTTTTGATGTGGTCGTTTGCTTAGCCCGCGTTGCTGATGCGCTTCAAGAATCGCCTCGATCGATTCTTCCTTGGCCGAATCGATGAACGCGCATGTGTTGATGACCAGAACGTCGGCTTCCTCTGCGTTTGTGGTTATTTCCATGCCGTGCTGCAAAACGCTTCCGAGCATGATCTCGGCATCGACAAGATTCTTGGCGCAGCCGAGGCTGATCATACCAATCTTTGCGCTCATGTTTGAGAACGCCGGCGAGCGCGCTATTCGATCGTGACGTCAGCGTCGTTCTCGGCTACGACCTTGCCATTTTTCCTGATCTGGACGGCGTCACGATCGAGCACCCGCACGGCGATATGTTGACCGCGAAATTCCACCGTCCCATCCGCCGGCGAAATCCAGCGCTCGAAAGCCGGTTTCTCCGTCTCGCTGTCCACTACAACTTTGATGTAGGTTTTCTTTAATGGCTTGATGTCCACCCGATTCAGTCCGGTTAAGCCAGCGGCCGAAGAATTTTCCGTGACGCCAGCTTTCGCGAGATCCTCCTGACGCACCGGCTCGGCTCGGCGGATCTCGGGCTCTTTCGTCGGGGCCGGCGATGCTGCCGCGACCGCCGCTGGGGTACTCGCAACAACGGGTGCGACTGTCGGCGCAGTGGTAGCAGAAGCAATTGGAGATGCAGCGGCGGCTGCTTTGGCGGAAACTTTTTCGACCGGCTCGGCTTGCCGGGCGATGATTGTCCCGGAGGTCACGGGCGAGGCAGTGGGCGTGGCCGCTGCAGCTTGGTTTTTCGCTTCACTGCGCGGTCCGATCCGCTGCAAGTTAAGAATCAACTTCATGAACGAAAAACCAATGAGGAGAACCACCACCCCGATCACGAACGGAACGAGTGACCCGCGATTTGTCGATTTGGGAATTATCGGTGTGCGTGCCGGCTTCGGTGCCGGATTGTCCTGGAGATAAGAGTAGCCGTCCACTGTGACGCTCTCGGAGCCTTCGAACGCTTCGAGATACGGCGTCACATCGACATCCAAAAATTTCCCATAGATGAGCAGGAACCCTTTCGCATAAGCGAGGCTGGGGAATTGAGAAAAATCGTCTGCCTCGATCTCCGCCAGACGTGATGGGCGGATTTTGGTCAGGCGCGCGGCTTCGTCGAGCGACAGGTTCCGCGCGCGCCTCGCTTCCTGAAATTTTTTGCCGAGCCCTTCGATAGACATCGTGAAAATGCCGGCTAGACGGCGGCGTCGAGATCGACCAGAATCTCGCGCGGCTTCGCGCCTTCGCCGGGACCCAAAATACCGCGCTGTTCCAGAATATCAACGATCCGCGCCGCCCGCGTGTATCCGAGTCGCAACCGGCGCTGAAGCAGGGAAGTGGAAGCGCGTTTTTCCTGGCGAATGATTTCAAGACATTTTTCAACCAATTCCTCGTCTTCGTCCGTGACCCCGTCAGTCGGCGTGCCTTCGGCCTCCAGTTTTTCGTGCATCACTGCATCGAACGTGGGCGGACTTTGCGCAGAAACAAATTCAACCAGGCGGCGAATTTCATCGTCGGTCACGAGCACGCCTTGCGCGCGAATCAATCGCGAAGTGCTCGGCGGAAGATAAAGCATGTCGCCCTGGCCAAGCAGTCGATCGGCGCCGTTTTCATCGAGAATGACGCGACTGTCGATCTTGCTCGCGACTTGAAACGCGATCCGGCTCGGAATATTCGCCTTGATCACGCCGGTGATAACATCGGCCCTCGGCGTTTGGGTGGCGAGAATAATGTGAATGCCGGCCGCGCGCGCCATTTGGGTGATGCGCGCGATCGCGCTCTCCACGTCCGCCGGCGCGGTCTGCATCAAGTCGGCCAATTCGTCGATGATAACGACGATGTAGGGCATCTTGTCCGGAATCTGGATTTCTGCGGTAGCGGCCCTGTCGGCGGCGCTCGAAGATTTCGCAGGCGATACGCCTGCCTCTACCGAATTTTCCTCAAGATCGACATCTTTCCTTCTCGCCGGTCGCGCGTTGAAGCTGGTGATATTGCGCACACCGATGCGCGCGAAAATTTTGTAGCGTCGCTCCATCTCATCGATTAGTCCCCGTAATGCGAGCAGCACCTTTTTTGCATCGACAACCACCGGGAATGCGAGATGAGGGAGCGAATTGTAAATCTGCATCTCAACCATTTTCGGATCGATCATGATGAAACGCAGCTCCTCCGGCGTGAAGCGGAAGAGCATGCTCGCAATCAGGGCATTGATGCAGACGCTCTTGCCGCTGCCGGTGGTGCCGGCCACGAGCAAGTGCGGCATCTGGGCGAGATCGGCAATGATCGCTTTGCCGTAAACATCTTTCCCGAGCGCCAGTGGAATTTTCGCGCGTCCCTTCGCCTCCTCCCAGTCGGGCGATTGCAACAGTTCGCGGAGCGTCACGGTCACTTTTCGCGTGTTGGCCAGTTCAATCCCGACGGTGTCTTTGCCCGGGATGGGCGCCAGAATGTTGATCCGCTCCGCGCGCGTGGCGCGAGCTAGGTCGCGCTCGAGACTTACGATTTTGTCCACACGGACGCCTTTAGCCGGATAAACTTCGTAGCGCGTGATCGTCGGGCCTTTGGTGATGTCGCCCGGCGCGACTGCGATGCCGAATTGCCCGAGTGTTTCGATCAAAATTTGCTGGACGCGCTCGAGTTCGGCCGGATCCGCAGCCGTGCGGCTCTCCGGATCATGTTTATCCAGCAGATCCAATCCGGGGACCGTGTAATTTTCCGGGTTCCAAGTTCGACTCGTTAGGCCAGCAGCGGCCCTTGGTTTTTCTTTGCTTGCGGTCAGCTCCGCGAGCGAAGGCTTTCGACGGGCGCTGACGGGCTCGTTTGGCAGCGCAGTTGTGTCCACCACTTTTGGTTTCGGACGACTCGCCAGTTCTTCTGGCGAAATAAACGCGGTCGCCGACTCGGCCACGGACGCACCTTTTTTCTTAAGCTGCTTTTCGATCGACCGCCGCTGCTTCGCGAGTTCTTTCTGGCTGATTTCCAATTGTCCTTTGAGGTCGGACTTGCGGAGTTGCCGGTGCAAACGCCATTCGTGGAGCTTTGCGTTTGCGCGGCGCGTCGTCGCGATCGTCTCACGAACAAGGTGAATTGGTCGAAGGCCCGTCATCAGGATCAGCGTCGTCACATAAATTCCACTCAAGAGAATGGCAGAGCCGACTTTGCCCATGGCGTTGAGCAGCACGGTTTTTCCCAAGAAGTAACCGGCCCAGCCGCCCGGACCCTGGATGTTGAAGGCCAAACGCCAACCGCGGAAGTAACGTGTCTGTAACTGCAAGAGGCAGGCGCCCGAGGCGATGAAGAGAACGATCCAGATGATGCGCGGCGTCACCCGCAAACTCGAATGAAATAGTTTCGCCGCGCCGAACCCGAGCAGAACCGCCGCCAGCAGATACGCGGCCGCGCCGATCGTGTGATAGCAAATTCCGGCGATGATTGCGCCGAACGGTCCGATGAAATTTTGCGCAGGATGATTCGCCGGCGAAATGTGGCTGAACCAGACCCAGGAAGGTACATCCTTCGGCGTGTAGGAAATCAGGGCGAGAAAAAGCAGCGTCCCGACGCCGAGCAAGATGAGGGCGAAGACTTCGTTCCAGGCGCTATTTTTTAGCGTTCGAGCCACCGCAGAGGATAGTAGTGCGCTGGCCGCGCGTTTCAATTAATTGTCGTGCTCACACTCCAAATCGTAATCGAAAACGTCAAATCGATTACCAGGACAAAATTACGCTTCGCTTTGGTCTTGCGCGCCACGCGAGATGACGATTACTGTGCTTTCGCTTATGCGATTCTCTTTGCGGAAGTGCATCGCTCTTTCCGCGTGCCCTTGTCTGATTCTCCTTTTTTCCTGCGAGAAACATCACGTGGGCGAGATGCCGGAAGTGCAAAGGGAACAAGTCGATGTTGCTGCCGCGCCGAAAAAGAATCCGGACGCAGCCATTGAAACATCGACATCTCCCATGCCGCCGGTCAAGCCCACTCCCGTTGAATTCTTTCCCGAAGCCACACCTCGTTAGAAAAGGGAAACCGTATGGCCAAACACAAATACGCAACCTCGCCCCCAAACTTAACAGGTATGCCCCCCGGCGTGCCGTACATCATCGGCAACGAAGCGGCCGAGCGTTTCTCTTACTATGGCATGAAATCGGTCCTGACCGTCTTCATGGCGCATTACATTTTGAATCAATCCGGCGTGCTGGCGCCGATGCAGGAGAACGAAGCGTACATGTATACGCACTATTTCGTTTTCGGCGTCTATTTCCTCCCGATTCTCGGCGCGATCATCGCCGACGGTTTGCTCGGCAAGTACTGGACGATCCTGTCGCTTTCCATCGTTTACTGCCTGGGCAACCTCACACTCGCGTGCATGGCCACTTCATGGGGAGTTGCAGTAGGGCAGCGAACGATGCTCGCTATCGGTCTTTTCCTAATCTGTTTGGGCGCCGGCGGCATCAAGCCGTGCGTGTCGGCCAACGTTGGCGATCAGTTTGGCGACTCAAACAAGCATCTGCTTTCAAAGATGTTTGGCTGGTTCTATTTCTCGATTAACGCCGGATCGTTCATCTCCTCTATCCTCTGCCCGTGGCTTCTCGCAAATCCCAAGTACGGCCCGGGCTGGGCGTTTGGAATTCCGGGCATTGCAATGCTCATCGCCACTTTGTTCTTCTGGGGCGGTCGCAAAAAAATGGTACACGTTCCGCCGGCCGGGCTTGGTTATATGCGGGAAACATTCAGCCGCGAAGGTCTCAGCACGCTCGCCAGGATCGCGATGGTTTACGTCTTCATTTTGGTCTTCTGGGCTCTGTGGGGAATGAGCAACGGTGTCGAATGGACCTTGCAGGCCGAGAAAATGGATTTGCACTGGCTCGGGATGGATCTGATCGCCGCCCAGGTGCAAACCGCGAACCCGATCTTGATTTTGATTTTTATTCCGCTCGTTAACTACGTCATCTACCCGCTGATCAACCGGATCTTTCCCCTTACTCCACTGCGCAAAATCGGCATCGGTCTTTTTATTACCGGCCTCTCGTTCATGGTGATCGTTTGGATCCAGGGCCAAATCGATTCGGGATTGAAGCCAAGTATCAATTGGCAACTGTTGGCTTACGTCATCCTGACGCTTGGTGAAGCAATGGTTTCGATTACAGGGCTTGAGTTTTCATATACTCAGGCGCCCAACTCGATGAAGAGCTCGGTCATGGCGTTGTGGCTTCTTACCGTAGCCACCGGTGAAGGCTTCGTTGGTCTATTTAATAGATGGGTTTTGAATCCCGACGGCACACGAAAACTGAACGATTACCAGTACTTCACGTTCTTCACGGTCTTGATGTTCGCCGCGGCGATCGTTTTCGTCATTGTGGCTTGTTTCTACAAGGGCCGCACTTACCTGCAAACCCAGCAGCCTACTCCGGACGAGATCGCCACCGAGCCGATTCTTCACGGCGGCACACCGAGCTAAGATAATGAAAATCATTTTCGCGGCTGCGTGCGCATTGTCGCTGTCGATCTTCGGCGCAGACGCGAACCCGAAGGACGATGCGTTCGAAAAGATCGCTAAGGATTACCTGGAAGGATTTCTCTCGTCCCATCCTGAGTATGCTACCGAGCTGGGCGATCATCGATTCGACCAGGAGTTGACCGATTACTCAACAGCAACGCGGGATCGGCAACTCGCACGCGCGAAACATTTTCGGGAATCCCTCCAGGCGTTCGACGATTTCTCCCGCCTCACTGGCGCGAATCAGGTGGACGTGCGCATTCTGCGGGACAACATCGACAATGAGATTTTCAAGCTGGAGGAATTGAAGGAAGCCGACTGGAATCCGCTCGTTTATAATCAAAGTCTCGCTAACAGTCTCTATCTGCTCGTCGCGCGTGATTTCGATTCGCCGGAAAAACGCATCCCGAATCTGCGTAAGCGCATGGAGGCAATTCCGCGCGTCATCGATCAAGCGAAAGCGAACTTGCAGCACCCGCCGCGGGTCCATACCGAGACTGCGATCGAGCAAACGCAGGGTGCAATCAGCTTGGTGCGCGAGGGTCTTTCGCCGGTGCTTGATCGAGCGCCGCAAATGAAGAGGGAGCTCGCGCCGTTGCAGGAAAAGACAGCCAAGGCATTGGAAAATTACAAGAAGTGGCTGCAAAACGACTTGCTCCCGCGCTCGGATGGCGATTTCCGCATCGGCCCTGATAAATTCCGAAAAAAACTCCGCTTCGCTCTCGCTTCCGATTTGTCGATGGAAGAAATCATGAAGCGAGCGCAGGCCGATTTACAGCAGACGCAGGAGGCAATTTACGAAACAGCCCGGCCGCTCTTCAAAAAATATTTTCCGGAGGCGGACGAAAAAGCGCTCAGCGACAAGAAAAAAGTCACTGCTGCTGTTCTCAGCAAGGTGGCCGAACAGCATCCGGATGACAACACGATCGTCAGCTACGGTCAGAAGATTGTCGGTGAAGCCACAGATTTCGTGAAATCGCATAACCTCGTGACGGTGCCGAACACGCCGCTCGACGTCATTGTGATGCCGGAATTCAAGCGCGGCCAGGCGATCGCCTACTGTGACGCGTCTGGTCCACTGGAAAAAAACCCCAAGACATTTTTCGCAGTGGCGCCCACTCCTAACGACTGGTCGAAAGAACGAAAGGAATCATTCTTCCGCGAATACAACAACTACATGATCCGCGATCTCACCATTCACGAGGCGATGCCCGGTCATTATTTACAACTTTCGCATGCCAACGAATTTCACGCGCCGACTTTGGTGCGCGCAATTTTTCAGAGCGGTTCGTTCATCGAAGGCTGGGCCGTTTATTGTGAGCAAATGATGGCGGAGCAAGGTTACGGCGGCGATGAAGTAAAGATGCAGCAATTGAAGATGCGCCTCCGGGCAATTGCCAACGCGATTCTTGACCAAAGTATTCATGCCGGAGGTATGACCGAGCAGCAGGCCATGGATTTGATGATGAAAGAAACTTTTCAACAGGAAGGTGAGGCGGTTGCCAAATGGAAACGCGCCCGCCTCACTTCGGCGCAGCTTTCTACCTATTTCGTCGGCGTGAGCGAACATCTCGACCTGCGCGAGGCGGCGAAAAAGAAACTCGGCAACGAGTTCAATCTGAAAAAATACAACGACCAGGTCATTTCCTTCGGCAGCCCACCGGTAAAATACGTGCGTGAATTGCTCGGGTTGTAACCGACTGGCGGATCCGTGCCGCCGAACACGATCTCGTATCAGGCGCGCCGCTTTTTAGTCGGTTTGTGCTTTCGTGCCGCAGTCGAGACCGATTTTTTTGCGCCCGATAACCGCACCAGTTCGTCGAGGTTAAAAGTCTTGCGTCTTCCTGTTTTCGCTTCCCGAAAAACGACTTGATACCAGCCGTTCATTCGCTCGACCCGGTAACGTTTTTGCCCGAGGCGCATCGGTTCACGTGCGATCACGCGGTGGATGACTTTTTCATATCTCGAGCGGGACCAATGCCGCATCCGGCGGCGGCCCCAATCAATCACACGCCCGGCATCATCATAAGCCTCGGGGCGTTTCGGGAAATCGAGGAGCGAGCGCGCATCTCCAGCGAAAACCGCAGTAATGTGCCGAAGTGTTGTCGCATCGCTCAGGCGTTGAATTTGCTGGCGAAATGGCATCACGATTTCTGCCGCGATTGTGCGGAGACTAAGTATCCGGCCATCACGCAATTTCCAAAGCGGCGCGTTGACGTCCGTCCCGAATGGATTCGCGCCCAACGAGTCGCGCAGGATCCGCCAGCCACGACGCGATGAATGCTTGTGCAAGCGGAACGGCGTCAGGCGAGGAATTCCACGCCGGCTCAATTGCCGCAGGCCAAACTCTTCCCAGCGCAGGACCGTCTCCACGACACCAGCGACAAAGGCGCACGTCGCTAGCATTAGCGCGGGATCAGGCGTAAAATCGGCAGTGATCTCGAGTCGCGTTTGGCGTGGCCGTACGCCCACAGCGCTGCTCTGGCGATTCGCTGCCAGCAAAAGGACCGGCGCCGGCAGAATGTGCGCCAGCAGATACGCAACCTTGGTCGCATTGCGGGATTTTGATTTGCGCGCGGCAGGAAAGGAAAAATTGTAGTGGGTGCTAAACCCCTGTAGCCGGCATTGGTGGCCACGACGCTTGCTCCAGTGATCCAGCTCCGCCCGCAAGTAACCAATCTGTTCCCACAGCAGGCGTGTCGCGCGATAACAACAGCCCCGCTCCAATTCGACAATCGGCGTGGCGACTTCAATCACGCCCGTGTCGAAGTAAATCGCGCCGCCGGCCGGCAGCTGAAATGATTTTCCGGTGCGCGGGATCATTCGCCGGCGCACCAATCGGCGCGGATCGCCGAAAACCTTTTCCGGCCGCCGTCTTTTGCCATCGACCAAAAGATTAAACTCCGCCTCCAGACCGATGACTGCACGCGGCGGCGAGGTGCGAAATTCTCTCCCTCGAAAGCGACCACCCAGTTCTCCCTCCGAATTCTTCACGATAACAAAAAGACGTCAGCTCGTTTCGCTACATTGACGCGGAGTCAGGGTCAGAAACCCGAGATCGAGATGCAAATGGTCATCGGCTTCCCCGGCTCCCGATCCGAATGGCCGGACTAGCACTACCGGGCTGAGCGATACCGCAATGGCGCCGTATTTTTCAATTGATTTCGTGTCATCGAGAAAGGTGTCGCCGACTCGGTAAATATCCGCAGCTGTGCCCCAGGCATGAATGCTTTTGGCGCCGCCGATCTGGTGGGCAGGCGACCGGTACCCGCCATTTGCGCTGACAAAGACGGGTGCGTCCACTTCCCGGCGAAAATCTTCCAAAAAACGCACGAGCAAGACAATCGCACACGGCACGTAATGGGGGAATTCGCGCAAGAGCAGCTCTGCTTCACGGCAATCGACTGTCATCAATTCCGCGAGTTTGAAGTGCGGCGCGAGCCGGATCTCATGCGCTTCCTGCCAACTGGCAACTTCATAAAAAAAACGTGGCAGATGGTGAAGATTTCCATGCGAGTCGCTTTCGGCTTCGCCCGGCCGCAGGAGCGCGCGATGCTCTGCCGGCAGCTTCAGACCGTCAATTGCGCGAAGTACCGCGGTGTTCATTTTGACTTCAGTTCTCTGCCTGTCAACGAGCGGTAAATCATTTCAGAAATGGCCGCGACGGTTTCGCGACGGCCATTTTGTTCCGCATCAAACTCCGTCAGAATAACCGCGATGTAGGGTTCGCGTTCGGGCAAATACACGATCCCGACATCGTGGCACGCGGTCGAGATCTCACCGGTTTTATGCGCCACGGTTGCATGGGCCGGGAGACCGGCGGGAATCATCGAGTTGAAGCGCTGCGCGAGCAAAACATGGATCGCTTGTTCCTTGCTTTCCTTCTTTAGAAAGTCTCCCCGCAATGCAGACAACAGCGTGAGCAATCCATCGGCTGTCGCTTCGTTGTCGATGCCCTTTTCATGGGCCGCCCGATCCTCGACCCCCCGTCGCAATTCCACCCCACTCACCTGCGCATCGCGCAGGATGTTGCGAGCGTATTCGACCCCCAGAAAATCGAGCAGCAAATTGGTCGCCAGATTGCTGCTCGCGACGATCATTCCTTCCGTCAGCGCTGAAATCTTCGCGGTCCGTCCAATCTTCTGGTAGAGTTCCGGCATCGCATCCGAACTTGGATCCACGCGAAAAGGCGACCCATTGGCTGCGCTCACGAAACGGTTTCGGACGTGGAGTGAATCATCCAGCCGCAGGAGACCCTCGTCCGCTGCGCGAAAAATTGCGAGGAGCACTGCCAATTTGATCGTGCTCGCAGCATGAAACCAGCGATCACCTGCCAGAGAAAATCGGAAACCGCTTTCGAAATCGAGCAGCGCCACTGCGACTGCGCGTGCCTTGCTCTCGCGAGCTAGTTTCTCCAGCGCCTCGCGTAACGTTATGGAAGAATCGGCCAGACAAGTCATTGGACTGCTCTTTACATGGCAGTAGGGAAGTCGCAAATTCGCCGATGCCAAGCCTGGCCACGTGGATGCGCGCGAAAGACGAAAAATGGTTTCAGCCTTTCTTCGACAAACATCCGGGGATTCGCGTTTGCAATGCGCGGAAAGGCGAAGCCGCGCTCGAGGAGATCGACGGCTTGCTTTTAACCGGCGGATCGGACATTGCGCCGGAATTTTTGAACCAGGAAGTGCCCGATCCCAGCATGCTCGACCAAGATGTCGATGTTGCGCGTGACCGCTGGGAATTTGCAGCCGTGAAAGATGCACTCTCGCGCAGTCTGCCGATCTTTGCGATCTGCAAAGGCCTCCAGCTTTTCAACGTCGCGCTCGGCGGCACGCTCAAGCTAGACATTCCCGGGCACAAACTTCCCGAGCAAAAGGAGCACGATATTCAGCCGTTGCGTAGCGATGCGACGGCGAAGCATCGCTTCGAAAAAGTGAACAGTTCCCATCACCAGGCCATCGATCGACTGGGCGAAGGGTTGGAAGTAGAAGCGTGGTGCGCGACCGATAACATTGTCGAGCAAATCCGCCTCGGAGGTTATCCATTCGCCCTGGCCGTGCAATATCATCCTGAGCGCGGCGGGATTTATAACGAGTTATTCGAGGATTTTTTCTCGCGATT